>Ga0153917_1000072_pt1 | contig 115298 bp, 103 predicted proteins | sample TSFL001MetaG_FD_104695 | JGI IMG/M metagenome (GOLD analysis project Ga0153917, IMG submission 104695) | Attine ant fungus gardens microbial communities from Florida, USA - TSFL001 MetaG | ecosystem: Host-associated > Fungi > Mycelium > Unclassified | place: USA: Florida, Paynes Creek Historic...
AGCCGAAATGCAATTTTTCGATACGCCGATTTACGAACCGTTGTATCTACTTCAGATGAAAATACTGTATCCATCATGCGAATCCCTTTACATTTGGCCACAGTATCCTCTTGTGACCATCATTCTATTTTTAGTTTTTAAATGACAAGCCTTAATGAATCAGCATGCCACCATTTACATCGAGTGTGACACCAGTTAGGTAAGCTGACAGATCACTTGCCAAGAATAATGCCGCATTTGCAACATCTTGCGCTTTACCTAAGCGGCCTAGAGGAATACCTGCCAAAATGTCATGACGACGGTCATCATTCATTAAACCACCAGTAATATCAGTCTGGATTAGACCGGGAGTAAGAGAATTTACACGGATCTGGTCACCACCAAACTCACGTGCCATCGCTTTTGCCAGACCTAATACACCTGCTTTGGCAGCACTATAGTGTGGCCCGCCAAAAATACCACCACCGCGCTGCGCTGAAACTGAGGATAGGCATACAATGCTTCCACCACCATTTGCTTTCATGGATGGAATAACCGCTTGCGACATAATCAGTGTTCCGCGTAGGCTAACATCTAAAATGCGGTCATAGTCATTGCGCTGGATTTCGAGTGTTTTAACTGGCTGAGTAATACCAGCATTGTTAATTAAAATATCAATCTTGCCATAGTATTGTAGCGCTTGTTCAACAGCTGCTTTGACCTGCTCTTCATTCGCAACGTTTGCGGCAAGCCCCAAGTGCCCTTCGCCAAGTGCCTTTGCAGCGTTTTGGCTTTGAGCAAGATCTAGATCAACAATAATGACTTTAGCACCTTGTTGTGCAAAGATTTCTGCGGTTGCTCGCCCAATTCCACGTTCTGATGCTGCGCCAGTAATTAATGCCACTTTTCCTTGTAGTAACATGTTCAATCCTCTTTTTGCGCTATATGTCCTGAGTTCTGACTTAGAATCTCTTTTTTCACAAAACCCAGCAATTAGCTCGAATTCAACAAGGCATGAAAAAAATTCATGCCTATGCTATTTTGAAATAAGTTTTAGGGATTAAAACGGATCATTTCATGGATAGTAGTGAAAACAATTTCAATCAGATGCCTTCAATTAAAACATTACAGGCTTTTGAACAAACCGCCCGATTTGGCAATGTTGCCAAGGCAGCTGAAAAGTTAAATCTCACACCTTCGGCAGTGAGTCACCAAATTGCTAAGCTTGAAGAAATGATTGGGCAGAGTTTATTTATTCGTGGTGCCCGTGGTGTGACGCTGACTCCTTCTGGTGAACGCTATTTTCAAGATGTCACCACCATTTTGCATAACCTGATGTTAGCGACTGAAAAAGCTGCCGATAAAAGTCCTAAAGACAGTCTATATATTCACTCATCTCCAAGTTTTGGTTTGCTCTGGTTACTCCCCCGCCTTGAGTCATTTAAAGAAAAATTCCCAATGATTCAGGTCAACTTGTCATGTTCATATGAAAATTTGCACTTTACCCGCGACAAGATCGACATTGATATTCGACATGGTTTACCCAACTGGACAGGGGTAGAAATCAGAACGATTCGTAATGAAAAGCTAGAAGTGCTTGCATCCCCCAAGCTACTTGAACACAGTCCGGTACATAAGCCACAAGATTTATTAAAGAAAGAACTAATTTTATCGCGTTCAACCTTAGTCACTTGGCCTCAGTGGTTTGCCCATCAGGGCTTAAGCATTCCTGAATTTCCTTACACTTTGAGTTTTGACCGCTCTTATATGTCACTTGAGGCGGCCACACATGGACTAGGTCTTGTTTTAGAAAGTAATTTACTTACTCAAAATTATTTGGAATCTGGAAAGTTGGTTAGAGTTTTTGCAGATGAGTTATCGACTCCTATTTCTGCTCATCATTTGGTGTATCCACGAACCCACCAGTTTATTCCGAAAATTGAGCTGTTTCTAAACTGGATTCATGATGAGTTGGCAGATTAAGAACATAATTTCTTAATTGAGATTTTTATTATAAGGTTTCATCAATACCTACTTTTAAAACATATGCTCAACCTAATCCAAGTGTCTCTATCACAATACACAAACTGTATTCAGAATACCTATATCATTTAAATAAGGCTCTCTACTCCTACAACTCTTTATGCTTCTCAATTAAATCTTCAAGATTCTGATAAACATGCAACACGCGATCTTTATGCGTTCGTGCATGATCCAAACGCTGCTCAGGATCAACTAAAAGCAAACTATGACCATCATCTATCAATCGATCAATCCCTTCTAAAAACATTCGTTTTCCGACATCATGAATGAGGGAAATCTGGGATAAATCAATCACGATACTACTGTTATCGTCTGGCTCACATTGCAAAGTCCGTAACAACATTTCCGCTTCAGTAAATTTCAATACACCGCGAAGCACATACACACTCAATGAAGCATCTTTACCAGTCCGATAATGACTCTGCACAATAGTTTGTGCAGACGGTGTGCCTTCCATCAAATGCAAGCCCATGTCACGCGAGAGTCTTTCCATGATATCGATGCCGCGTACACTATTGCCATGCTCATCGAGTCGAGGAGAAAAAGCTGCTATGCTGACCTGACCGGGTAACACGCCCAAGATTCCACCAGCAACACCACTTTTGGCAGGAATGCCAACCGTTGTGAGCCAATCCCCCGCTGCATCGTACATACCACAGCTCATCATCACGCTCAGGACTTGACGTACCACCGCACGATTCAATAAGCGTTTTCCAGTTTTAGGATCAACCCCGCCATTGGCAAAAACACTGCCCATCCGTACCAGATCTTTAACGGTGACCAAGATCGCGCATTGGCGAATATAGCCATTCACAATATCAACAGGATCGGATTCCAAAATTCCTACAGTTCGCAACATATAACCAATCGAGAGATTACGGTAAGCGGTTTTCACCTCAGATTCATATACCGCATCATCAAATTGCAGTTCACGACCAGCCAGCTCACTCATAAACTGACATAAAATTTCTGCGCCAGATACATCTTCTTTTAGTGGGAGCAAAGAATGTGTGGTAATGGCCCCCGAATTAATCATCGGATTTTTAGGACGGCGATCTTTCCCCAGTGAAATTTCATTAAAGGCCTCACCCGAAGGTTCAACGCCGACTTTTTCTAATACCGCATCAATGCCAAGCTGTTGAAGCACATAGGCATACGTGAATGGTTTAGACATTGACTGAATGGTGAATTCAATTTCATCATCGCCCACAGAATAGATTTCACCATCAACAGTAGACAATGCCAGCGCTAATCGGTTGGGATTTGCGTTGGCCAACTCAGGAATATAATCGGCGAGATTTCCTCTGTTATCAGTATCACAGGCATCGATCACATGTGCCAAATAATCAGGAAGAGGAGTTTTCATGGTCATCTAGCCTTTAAGCGTTTCAAGTTTTATTCAGATAAATCTATAGTACAGAGTACCGATCATATAAAAATTATAGCTTTTGTAATGATTTAAGATCGCAGTGCATGGCCAGAACTAAAACCAATTTGCCATTGGTTAGAGAAATTAATTCAATCGTTCAACAAATAGAATCCCATCCAGATGATCGACTTCATGCTGAACAATGCGTGCAGGAAAACCTTCAAAAGTGGTTTCAATGACTTCACCCTGTAAGGTGTAATAACGGACTTTAATCGCTTGCGCCCGTTCAACTTGTCCACGTTCATTTGGCACACTGAGGCAGCCTTCTTCACCCAAACAGGTCGTTTGAGAAAATTCTAAAATCTCAGGATTGACCATCACCACCGCATCCATTTCAGGTGCATCGGGATAACGTGGATTTGGTCGAGAGGCCACAATAATTAAGCGCTTTGAAATATAGACTTGTGGCGCTGCAATCCCGACACCATTGCGCTCAAGCATGGTCGCATGCATGGCAGACGCCAGTTGCAATAACCATTCACTATTAAATTCCCCGTTCGCGACCGCCGCCGCTTTAATTTTTAAAATCTCTTCACCACGTTGTGCTACAGGTAGAATTACACTCATCCCACGCCCTTATAATTGTTTTGACCAAATAGTGAAGAATATCGTATTGGATATTTTATCGCGTTACCATAATTTTCATTTAAGAATATTGTCATAATATATTTGCGAAAAAAATAACGACGGCAACCCTCAATGAATGCGACTCAACTGTTTCTAAGTGTCATCTTTAGCTCGATTGGCTTAGGCTATTTTCTATATGGGAAGAAGCAGAAAATGACGGTGCCGCTGGTCTGTGGTTTGGTCTTGATGCTGTTTACCTATTTTATTGATAGCACGGCGATAATCAGTATGATTGGAATAATTCTTTCAATCCTTCCCTATTTCTTACGTTTCTAAAAACAAAAAAACTCCCCAAATGGAGAGTTTTCTATGCATTGAAAATTAGAGATGTTTCTTTAATTCATCTGCAACAATTTCGATTTCAAGATTGCTGAATTTACGGATTTCACCTTCAGCATGCTTCTCTAACATACCGCCAATCAACGGCACTTTCACTTTAACCGTCCACGTTAAAGAGATATTCACTTTTTCGCTATCGCCTGTCACGCTACGCTCACCTTTCGCTTCCAAAGGCAAGTTCGCCCCCAACTCAACCGTAGAGGTTAAGTTTTTCAAATGTGTGATGTCAGAACGTTTTAAGCGGAATGCATTTTTTAATAATTTTTTTGCCACATCTGGAATATTCACATCCAGATTGTATTCACGGCGTAAGGTATAAATATCACCATTGACCGCAGATTCAATAATTTCCAGATTTTCCCCAGGAATACGTTTGCACACTGCTTCATGTAATGAAGTATCCGCCACCAGTCGTGAAAAGTCCTCAATTGAAACACCATGAATTGTTTCATTAACCGTAAATTGATGTGCCATTTTTAAATGTCCATTTCGTTTTATTAGGATTTCATCATTGCGCAAAAGTATAGCATTCGCATTTAAATCTCAAAATCTGATCAGGCAAAAATGGATGACTGCTCGGATTAGTTATTTTTATTGTAATGATGACGCATGCCTAATTTGACCGTAACGCGTTCTGTTCGGCTGATATACAGATAGTGATCTCCATATTCAATCACCGCATAAAATTGTTCAGCACCATCATCCAGTCCAGTGGCTGACCATATCGTGCCTTGCGGAAACTCATCTAACCACACCGCTTTATAAAAATCTGAAACCGAATCAAAATCCAGATACATGTCTGGATCAGCCATGATTTTGGCTGCCATCTGGTCAAATTTTTGTTGCTTAAAGGCATCTAGACTCAGTAACACAACACTTCCTTATTCATTTAAATAACGCTTAAATTTTCTCGTTGAATCTCAAGTTCATCTTAAGCTGAATTACAAAAATACAGTGATTTTGTTATCGCTCTATTTTGCGGGGGAATCCGCTGTTTTTCTAGATTATTTTCAGTTTTATCATCACTTTTCAAACGATGCTGATTTGCTCACCTAGACTCAATATGTTATCAACATCTTATGCTTTCATTTTTTATAACCATAAAGGAGTAATATAAGATGTCATATCAAAATATATTAGTACCTGTTGACGATTCTCCAATTTCCTATGCAGCGGTTGAGCATGCACTTTCTTTAGCAAAATTATCAGGAGCAAAGGTAACCATCCTCAGTGTGGTTGTGGTTGATCCTTTTGTTGGTGTTGATTTCTATCAATTTGCACCTGCGGTTACCGATTATTTCATGCAAGCCGAAGCGCATGCAAAAACCCAACTACAGGATATTTCCCAATCTTTTGTCCGTGATGGCATTGAGGTTAACACCAAAATTCATCATGGTTCAGCCAGTGAAGGCATTCTTTTCGTTGCCGATGAAGTCGGTGCAGATTTAATTGTGATGGGTTCACATGGACGTACTGGCGTGAAACGCCTATTGCTAGGAAGCGTAGCACGTGCCGTTTTGACTGAATCGCATATTCCAGTGCTGATCATTAAACAATAAGCTGTAAGTTTTCCCAAAAAACCTTGTGCCTTATCACAAGGTTTTTTCTTGTCTGAATCAAAACCTTTTGACCGTTAATCCCCCCATCCCGAACATTTACAACCCTATTCCATGCCTTGAAAAGATGCTTCACTATCTGCATGGACATTGATTTTCTATTTTAAATATTGAGTGAAATCAATTTACTGCTAATAGAAAAAATGACCGTTAATAAAAATATCAGCGCTAAAAATAAGACACGGTTTTCCAAGGATGATCAATATGAAACGCAATCCAATTTTAATCGGCATCTGTGCCCTCTTTGCCAGTACAGCGAATCATGCTGCTGCTCTGGATCAGTCAGGCCAATCCATTCTAGCTTTTTTGGAAAATGGTAATTATGTTGAAGTGAGTGCGACCGCGGTAGATCCAGATATTTCAGGGAAAATCCGTAATCGCCCAGAGCTGGTCAATAATCCGCAGAATCTGAACTCAGGCAATATGGGCAATAGCTTTCAATATTATGCTGCCGCGCTCAAGCTACAACTCACCGACCGAATCAGCTTTGGCCTACTCTATGACCAGCCTTTTGGCGCGGACATTACTTACCCGATGCAATCCAATAACACCTTTTCGGATAATGAATTTACCCAGCAAGGCACCTCAGTCAATGTCGACACCGAAAGTATCAGCATGATTTTTGGGGTTAGCCCGTTTAGCAATTTTCAACTATATGGTGGTGCTGTTTATCAATCCGTCAAAGGCGATGTGGCACTACGAGGGAATTCTTATAGCGAAGCCTTTAATGGTTATGATGCCAAGTTTAAACAGGATCATGCTGTCGGCTGGCTGGCGGGTCTGAGTTATCAAATCCCTGATATCGCCTTAAAAGCCGCAGTCACCTATCGTTCCAAGATCGACCACGACATGCAAGTCACCGAAACCATGTTTGGTCAGCCTTTAGAAGTGACAACACCAAGTAAAACCAAAATCAGTACGCCACAATCGGTGAGTCTTGATTTTCAAACAGGTGTGTATAAAGACACGCTGGCCTATGCCAATGTCCGCTGGGTCAACTGGAAAGATTTCCATATTCGCCCAACCCAGTTTGGCGCAGTGACAGAATATCTGACAGGCCTAATCAGTGAAGGTACATACACAGGTGGTTTTGATTTGGACAGCTATCAAAAAGATCAGTGGATGGCGAATGTCGGTATTGGGCATCAATTTAGCGAAAAATGGAGTGTGTCTACGGAAGTGAGTTGGGACTCTGGCACAGGTGATCCAGCATCCACTTTGAATCCAACGCAAGGTTCATGGGGCTTGGGTGTAGGTGTTCAATTTAATCCAGCACCCAACTACTTTATTGCAGGCGGGATTAAGTACTTCTGGCTCGGTGATGTCGTTGCCGAAGATGGCACTTATTACATTCCTGTAGCTGGCATTAAACCCATTGCTGAACAAGCCGACTTTAAAGATAACAGTGCGATCGGTTATGGTTTGAAAATTGGTTATCGCTTTTAGACAGTAGATTCCTCCGAGTAGGAACAGTGCTTTAAGTCTTGTTCCTACTTGGCTATCTCCTAGTATCAAATACACGGATTAGATTAGAATCTCAGCAGCATTATTCTTATAACCTATTTGATCTCTAGGAAAAACCAATGAAAAAGACATCACTTAGCTTTATGTTTATATTGAGCCTATTCCTGCCTGTAGCGGCTTTTGCCAATTCGACTGACCCCAAAGAAAGTATGGATATTTTTATTGGCACCTTAACCATAAAAGATAAAAAAGCCATTTTGACGCGATGTGATATTGCAGCAAATGAGTACGTTCTCAAAGATGCTGATTGGACAAATGAAAAAGTCATCTCCAATTTCCTGTCAAAAGCCAAAAAACTTAAACAACCGATTTATGCAGAAGTCATTGCCGCTTATAAAAGTGAAAATGACACCAATATTTTACTGGTGGATTCGATTGAAAATCTGACTGAAGCGAAAAGCTGTCATTTGAGCGATTTATTTTAAAACTCAAAATACACGGCAGGCTTTTAGGTTGAATGTTGATGAGTAATGCTCAATCACTCACTAAAAGTTTGCCATGACTCAAAAGCATGGTTGCGATACAGCTTTAACTCGGAAAACTGGGAAATAATTGCTTCACTCTGCGTCGGTCTTAAAAACACAAAATCATCGACCTGAATATCACAATCCTTAGGCACATTGACTAATTCCTGATTACTGCTTCGCCCATACAACGCATGCGTATGCGCTTGGGCGGGATAGACATAATCAGCCAGCCAATAGCCGCCATAAATAAACAGCGCTTTGCATTTATGCGGCAATTTATCCAGTAAAGACATGGAAGGAAGCTGGGTAAACGGCAGGACTTTCAACACAGGTGCTGCAATCCATAATGCAGGTTGTAAGGCCTGTAAAAAATCGCTGTCAAAATCACTCGGTTTTAATAACATTGAACCAAAAGACAAATCATTGCAGACACTTTCAGTCGTATGAAAGCTAAAGGTCGGACTGCCGCCGCCATTAAAACAAAGCTCATCATTCCAGAGCATCGGAAAATGATTTTGAATCAACTTTTGGTAAGTGGCATAGGTCTGTTGCGAACTTTGATAAGCCAGTTCAGGTTTTTTAATGATGGCAGGAATTTTACTGACATGCGCATCATAGCCCATCAAACCAGAAAGTTTTAAATACTGCGGATATTGTTGAATCAGCTTTAATATTTCAGCCAATTGTGCTGTCGATTGCACCCCACCACGATGTAAACCGACATCAATCTCAATATTCACATGCAAACATAGAGTATAGAGCTGAGCAATCTCGAGATATTGCTGTAAGCGTTGTTTGGTATCAATTAGCCACTGAATATTGGCATTCGACCATTCTGCATGCTGTTCAAAAAATTGACGAACCGCTTGGGCAGGCATCGGTTTGCCTAACAGGATATCGGCTTCGGCAAAATTTTCTAAAATTGAAATAATATGCGGTTGATGAAAGACCATAAAGCGTTGTGTATTGATCTGTTCAGATAACAACTTGAGCAAATCTAGACTGGCTAAAGACTTTACCACCAAGCGTGCTTTTAAGTGTTTGGCATGAGCCAGACGAATTTGAACATGCTGGATATTTTGTTTTAAGGCCGCCTCATCGATGATCAGTTGCGGTGTGGCAATCCCCTGCTTTTTTAAGTCGAGATTGAGTTGCTTAAAATAATGATCCAACATGACTATACCTTTTTTCAATCCAAGAAAATTTACATACAATTTGACACGCGTCTCAAAGCAAAACCAAAGTAAGTCCTTGAAAGCTTAACCCTTAATTGAATCAGAACTCGATATGACTCCATTAAGTTAATTATTTTTCAATAAATTAAATAAACATTTAAATCGAACCCAAGTTAAAGCTAACCTAAAAACAACTTTTCCAGATAGGGATTTAAAAACTTGGCTTCAGGATCAAGCTGCTGACGCAAAGCCATAAAATCATCCCACTTTGGATATAAAGCACGAAGCTGTGTCTTGGTCATGGTATGCATTTTACCCCAATGCGGACGCCCCTGATATTTCTGCAAGATCGGTTCAACCACATCAAAAATCAAACGATGATCTTGTTTATGGTATTGATGCACCGAGATCGAAATCGAATCCTGCTGATAAAAAGGACTGAGCCAAATATCATCTCCCTTCACAAAGCGAAATTCGAGCGGAAAAAAAGTCGCAACCTTATTGGCTCTTAGGGCATGCAATACTTCATCCAAGCATTCAATTCCACGATCAACAGGAATCTGATATTCCATTTCATTGAACTTGGTATTACGCGGTGTTGGAAATATCTTGCTCGACCAATCCACATAGGTCGTCGGTTTCACAAAGATTCCCAACAGCTTCTGTAAATAAGGATTTAATGAAGGAAAGTTTTTGGTTAGCTCAGAACATAAAGTCAGCAAGGTATCATCAGAAGGGAAATTCTCCTTGCGTGGCAAAATCTCCTCATCGGTCTCATCCAATGTTTTTAACATCAACTGCTTTTCATAGGAAAATACAAAACATTCAATATGCCGATGCTGATGCTTCCATTGCTGAATATGCTGCATCATGTTCTCTACAGGACAAAGTTCAATATGTTCTTTTAACTTATAGCATGGACGATTTTGCATGGTGATCTGAGTCAAAATGCCCAAGCTACCCAAAGAAACACGTCCAGCAGCAAAAATTTCAGGATGTTCAGTACGGCTGCATTTTAGGATTTCACCTGAAGCTGTCAGTAACTCAAAAGCTTCTACATAAGCAGAAATACAATGCAAATCTGCCCCTGTGCCATGTGTCCCCGTAGACACTGCACCCGCCAGACTTTGCTGATCAATATCGCCCTGATTCATCAGAGCTTGGTCAATTTGCTGCTGTTTTAAATGTTGGTCTAAATCATATAAACGTGTGCCTGCATAGATACTGCTTTGACATCGATCAATATCAGTCGATGCAATTCCAGCAATATGATCCAGCGATAATAAGGTGGCATCGGTACAGACCAACGGCGTAAAAGAATGTCCTGCACCCACCACACGTATTTTTTGATGTGCTTGAACGATGGTTTGTAGTTCTTGAATATTGGCAGGTCGAAGAATCTGCTGCGGTTTGGCTTTTTGAAAACCAGACCAATTTGCCCAAATCCCTTGTTTTAGATCACTCATACTGCCTCTCCTTGGCTGACGGCAGTTTTTAAGTTGCCTTGATTCGTGCGTTTTGCGAGTTCTTGTTTTGGAATGGGTTGTGGTCGTGTCATTTCATCGTAATGACGCTTATGTTTTTCTAATAATAATTGTTCTGCTAAATCTTTGAATTTGCTTTGACAGGCAGCTAAAGTCCATTGCCCGAATAAGGTATGTCCACCCTCATAAGCCTGTTCTTGATATTCTTCATAGGTAGTGACATAACTCATATAATCATTGCAGTATGAAGCGAACCATACTTTTTCAATTGTAGTCTGTGCGGCAAGCGTCTGTTTCACTGTAGCGATAACACGTTGCCCAGCAATCGTAGTAAATTCTCCCGGACAACATATCAGTGCCAAAGACCCTAATCGCACAATTTGTAAGGGAACAACGTTCGGCACTAAAGGACTGTCTAGAATCGCCCCCGCTTTAACTTGTCGATTCATCTCGGCAATCAATGGATCAAGAATACTGGGTGGAAAGCCAATCGGCTGACCTAAAATCTTTTTAGCCCCTGCTTCTAATACAATCTGCTTTGGTCCTTGTGAAGCATAGAGCTGCTGATTGGCAATAAAATCTGCTGAATCAGGATTTTTAAGTCTGTGTTTACGCAGTTGATTTGCCAAAAATTGCATGCCTTTAATCAACGGTTTTGGCGCCCCTAAACCATCGACAGGTGTGCCTGCAAAAAATGCCGTGCCATGACAAGGCTGACTGGTTTTGGCATTCTGCTGTCCATTTGCTAGATCTACAGGGATTTCAATATTACTGAGATCAACATAAGACAAAACGGCATCTATTTTCCCATCAATACCTTGCAGTATTTTTTGCGGGGCATGTTGCAGAGCAGCTAAAGCCAATTCACCCTGATAACGTCCATTTTGTTGTGCGTATTGATACTCCTGCTCACCTTTAATCTGATGACGAATCTTAAGCTGGTCTTTACCATGAAAATGCGGCGATACATCCCCAGCGGTGGCTTGGGCAAAAATTGCTACAGGATTTTGAATGCCTTGTTGGATTAAAGCCTGCTCTGAAAATGCAGCTGCATAACCTTTATTATCACCATCATACGCTTTTAAGGTGTTTCCCAAACAGGTGGCATGTACACCAAACAAAGAAATAAAGGACTGCAATTTCTGTTCACGATAAAAACCAATCAGTTGCATTTCCCGATTTAAAGCCAAATGCGTTTCAGCTTCGGAATGTATTCTTACCTCTGGATTTCTATTATACGCTTTGATTGAACGATTCCATGCGACAGGTATCTGTTCGGGAAAATGCTGTGTGCTGGTAAAAATTTCCGTGGGTTCTTCTACCGCAATCGCATGTTCAATGCTCAGTACAATCGCTTCAACAATTGCATTTAAATGTTCAGGTACAAAACCTGGCGTCGGCAGATTATACAAAGCTTCATGCGCACAACCGCCTGGCCCTGAATGGGTATGCGTTGCTGTTAACACCAATTGATTTTCATCAAATGTTGAGCCTAATCGTTCAGTTAATTGCGCGACTGTTTGGCTACGCATGGCATGGGTAATACAGCCTAAATCCAGACAACAGATCAGCAGTCGATTGTGGTATTGATCAACAATACTCACACTTCGGGCATATAAAGCTGTACGTTGCTCATAAGCACGATGAGACCATTGCCCATAACCAAACATGGCATAGCCTTTCGGCGTTATTTTAATTTCCTTTTTATCCCAACCCACCTGATACATTGGTGCTTTCCTTTTAAAATTCTTTTTCTAGCTGTCTTAAGCCAGTTGAAAGTTAATCAAAATTATGCGATACCCAACAGGGTTAAAGGAACTTTTCTTGGGGGGCAAAACGGACTTATGCCTAAACACAGCATCTATAAAAATGACCAGCAACAGTTTATTCCACCCACGATTTTAGCTAGCCTGATCCACTATGCAGAGCAACAGCAGTGGGAATATGCAGTCTGGTTTCAAGACTCTGGTCTGGATATCGCTCAAATTCAGCAAACCCAAGGCGTTGTCCGTTTCCCACAACTTTGTGAGGTTGTGCGTCAAGCTATTGCAGCCTATCAACAACCTGACCTCGGCTTAAAACTTGGCAGTAGCGAAGGTTTGATTTCAATGGGAATTTTGGGTTTTGCCATGCAATCGTGCAAGACCGTGGCTGATGCGTTAGACATTGCGCTACGTTACCATCGTATTTCTGGCAGCGTGCTCAATATCAACTTTAGTTTCCAAACAGATATCTGTGAGTTGGAAGTGACCGAGTCTCATCCATATGCTGATTTGAAAGCCTTCTTTTATGATGAATTATTTAGCAGCATCATCACTTGTCTAAACGCGATGCTGGGCGATCATGATGATGTGATCAGTCTTGAACTCAGCTATTTTCCCAACCAATACCAAGAACAATATAAAAATATCTTTGACTGCCCGATTCGATTTAACAGTCCTAAAAATATCATCCGCTTTAATAGCAGCATGTTGCAACGTGGCTTAAAGAATTACAGCCCAGCCAACTATGCAACTGCCATCCAAATCTGTGAGCAGGCCCTAAAAGAAATTGATCAGCTCAATCAGGTGGGATATGTGCATTTACTCGACCATTTAATTGAACAGCAATTACCTGAACGTTTCGAGATGCAGCAAGCTGCTGAGCATTTACGTATTAGTGAACGCCATCTAAGACGGCAATTATTATTGGAAGGTCTGAGTTTTCAACAAATTCGACAAAATGTCTTGGAACGTAAGGCCAAACAACTTATTGAACAGAACCTGTCGATGAGTGAGATCAGCGTGCAATTGGGTTTTAGTGAATTACGTGAATTCCGACGTGCCTTTAAACGTTGGACGGGACAAGCGCCTTCGATTTATAAACAAGAGGCTCATCTTAATTAAATATACTTTGAAAATTCCGGATTAATTAATTGGTGCTATCTAGCATTGTATAAAGAACTTCTCTCTGGAATCACTGGTGCTACACGTCCTCCACAACCTGCGTGAGATTAATCAAATGCTATTTCTGCGATTAATTTAAAGAGATGTTGGAAGTAAACAGGTTTTGTGGATGACAAAGTTTTTGGTTACTTTTTCAAAAAAGTAACTCCAGCCGAAGGCAAATCCTAAAATAGGATGAGATCTCTGTAAGATTCCACCGAGGGGATCAAACTATAAAATAAAAAAGCTCAGGATTTTACCCAAGCTTTTTATCTAAAACTAAATATTAACTTGCTGCTTGATAAAATGGCACATCACCATTAATCGTGGCACGATGCATAATTCGATGCGCATCCCCATAATCAAATAAAGCCTTGTGCTGTGTGCAACGATTATCCCAAATTGCCACATCACCCGCTTGCCACTGCCAACGCAAATGGAACTGCTCATTAGTGGCATGTGCAAATAGATACTGCAACAACTCAGCGCTTTCCGTCTCATCCAGCTCATTAATACGCGTGGTAAACCCTTCGCTCACGAACAAAATCGGCTGACCTGTAACTGGATGCGTTCTCACCACAGGATGAACAACAGGCGGATTACGCTTAAAGGTTTCTTCCAGCTTTTGACGCTCAACATCATTATGCGCAAAACGCTCAATCGGGAAAGACTGGCGGATATCATGCTTTGCGGTTAAGCCTTTTAACTTCGTCTGTAAATCTTGATCTAGCGCAGCAAATGCGGCAGCCCCACTCGACCATAACGTATCGCCACCTACAGGCGGAATCTTAATCGCTTGCAATACACAGCCCAATGGCGGCTTCTGGCTAAAGGTCACATCGGTATGCCAAAGCTCATTGTCACGTAAATCCTGTTTCCAGCTGTCCAGCACAATAATTTCAGGTACGTTTTCGACTGATGGATAGATCGGATGAATATGCAAAGAACCAAAGCTACGTGCCAGTTCAGCTTGCGCGTGTGGCGCTAGCTGCTGATTGCGAAAGAAAATGACATGATGATCAAGCAATGCTTGTTGAATTTGTTGGGTGGTATGTTCATCAGCCGTGTTTAAATCAACATCGTGAATAATTGCACCGATTGTTGGTTTAATTATTTCAATATTTAACGTCATCTCTAACTCTCTCATCTTTACTATTTGCACTTACAGCTGTTGACCATACCAAGGAGATAATTGCTTCTGTAACCAACGCAAGAATAATTCAAAATTGACTGCGACAATCGCAATCACAATAATGCCAAGCACCACAGTATCCGTAATCAGGAACTGCGCCGCCGATTGCACCATAAAACCAATACCACGATCTGCCGCGACTAATTCTGAAGCCACCAATGTTGACCAACCAACACCTAAACCAATACGAATACCCGTTAAAATATGCGGTAACGCAGTCGGCAAAATCACATGCCAAAATACTTGTGACTGGCTCGCCCCTAATGATAAGGCTGCACGCTCACGATTGAGCTGATGGCTGAGCACCCCATGCGTACTACTGATAATCACTGGTGCAAGAATGGAGAAGAAAATCAAAAGCACTTTGGTGGTTTCACCAATCCCGAACCAGATCACCAATAATGGCAAATACGCTAACGGTGGAATCGGACGCAACAACTCAACCAAAGGATCAAGCACTGCACGAACCCATTTATTCAGCCCCATCCACAAACCTAAAGGCACGCCAATCGCAATCGCTGCAACAAGTGCCAACAAGACACGCGAAATACTCGCTGCCAAGTGCTGCCATAAGGTCGCTTTCATAAAGCCTTGCTGGCTAACTTCAAGGAACTTTTGCCATACCGCTTGTGGACTCGGCAGAAATAAACTTGGAACAATTTTTAATGCAGTGATCAGATACCAAATGATCAAGACACTCAATACGCTCGATAAACTCAATACCAAACTACGATGGCGAGCAATAAATGCACCTAATGCATTCAAAACTGAAGCCGATTGTTTATCCGAGGCTTGAAGTGCAACTGGCTTGGTCACTTCATAGGCTGTATTTTTAGCTTGACCCGTCATACAGCCACCTCATGCCCTGCCTGTTTCTGCACACGTAAACGTTCAAACAGTTGTTCACGCAATTGAATAAATTTGGGATCGGATTTAATTGCTCGAATCGATTCACCCTGCTTATAACGATCTGCAAAATCTAGCTTTAAAGTTTCCACGATCTTGCCCGGTCGAGCTGTCATCAACACCAGTTGATTACTCAACAACAAAGCTTCTTCAATGTCATGGGTAATCAGGAAGAACGATTTATTTTGCTCAATCCACAGATCTAGAACCAACTGCTGCATGGTTTCACGAGTAAAAGCGTCTAAAGCGGCAAAAGGCTCATCCAATAGGATAAAAGCTGCGTGGCTAATCAAAGCACGCGCAATACCGACACGTTGTTTCATGCCACCCGATAATTCCCAGATATTGGCTTGAGCAACATGGCTTAGTCCCACAATTTTCAGAATAGCATCGACTTGTTGTTGAATCTCTTGCGCTTTTAAGCCCTTAAGCTGCAAAGCAAAACCGATATTTTCCGAGACATTTAACCACGGCAATAAGGCATGATCCTGAAAGACCACAGCACGGCGCGCATCAGGCGCAGTCACGACTTCATGATCCAGTTTAATCTGGCCTGAACTCGGTGCTTGGAAACCTGCCAAAATATTTAACAAAGTGGTTTTACCACAGCCTGACTCACCCAAAATCACAGTTAAAGTGCCTTCTTCAATCTTCAGATTAATATCTTGAAGCACAGGTACCGTCTGCTTTGGAAAAGTTAAATGAAGATGCTCAGCAGCTAATACGCTCATTTCGATCTCCTATGGCTGTAAGAATTGAGTCGTGACATTGCCCTGATAATCAGGCTTCACCTGATCGACCTTGCCCTGACTTTTTAAGAAAGTCGCTGTATCAAAAATATTCTTGGCAAATTCACCTGCTAAAGTCGCTTGTTGTTGCTGACCATCCAGATAAATATTTCCTGAAAGTAATAATGGAATGTCTTTGGCATCAGAACCCGTCAATTGAGCAATTTTCTGGATATGATCGGCATTCTGCTCAAATGCTTTTGGATCTTGGTTATAGGCTTCGATCTGTTGCAAACTGGTCTTCACGAATGCTTTCAAGAACTCAGGATTTTTCTCGGCAAAGTCTTTACGCACTACCCAAAGATCATAAGTTGGCGCGCCCCACTCACCGACCTGTTTCGAGTCAGTTAAAACATGACCGCTGGCTTTAACTTTGCTTAAAGCTGGTTCCCAAACATAAGTCGCATCGATATCACCACGCTCCCATGCCGCTGTAATTTCTGGTGGACGCAAATTGATGATCTTGACCTGATTGTCTGCAATATTCCAATGCTTTAAAGCGGACAATAAGCTGTAATGTGTGGTTGAAACGAATGGCACAGCGATGGTTTTTCCAATTAAATCCTGCGGCGTTTTAATGCCTGATTTGTTGCTGACCACCAATGCCTCAGAACCACCTAATTTTGCTGTCACCAAAAACACTTCAATCGGTAAATCACGGCTGGCTGCAGCCGCCAATGGACTTGAGCCAATATTGCCAATCACGACATCGCCCGAAGCCAATGCATTGACCACATCTGAACCCGCATCAAATTTACGCCATTGAATCGTCTGTCCACTCTCTCGCTCATAGTCACCGTTGGCTTGTGCAACTTTGGTAGGATCAATACCAGTCTGATAGGCAATTACCACCGCTTTATTATTTCTAGACTGAGCAGGTGCAGCATCTTTTTGATTTTGATAGACAATAAAAGCAACAATCGCCACAAGGACGATCGCTGTAACGATTAACGGCTTGGTGTTCTTGATGCCCATAATTAGATGATCTTTCAACAATATCTGCTTATGGTATGCGCGAGGCTATATGATTAAAAATAAGAAAAAGTGAGTTACTTATTCTTTTTAAAGATAAGAATAAGCTTTAAACAATTTTTGCTGTTTTTATCGTCTACTCATATTTTTAATGCTATTTCATTTTATTTTCTCATGACATCTTGCTGATAGTTAAATGGGTCTTTAATTGAAAAGTAAAATATTTATTTTTAATAACTTCAGCATTAAAACTCACAACAATAACTTTAACTCAATTAAGTAATAAAAATCATATTAATAATCCCTATAAAAAAATGATTATTGATCAAAAGTAGATATATAAATAAATTTTGATTATTTTCCTGAATATAAAAACATGCCTAAGATAAAAATATCATCCCGCTGATGAATATAAAGGTTATAAAAATGAATGCTCAATTTGATTCTACTCAAACAGTAGAATCTTCCGCCAGTTCTCACGGTTTTTCGACAGATCCACAAGACATCTTGCAGCGTGCACAACAATATGCGGAAGAAAATGAACTCGATTTTACAGGGAGTATTCCCCCTGCCGAAGCATGGTTTCTGGTTCAAAACGGCCATGCCGTTTTAGTCGATGTACGCACGGTCGAAGAACGTAAGTTCGTCGGTTATGTTCCTGAAAGTCTTCATGTCGCATGGGCAACAGGCACGTCATTTAATCGTAATCCCCGCTTTGTTAAAGAACTCGATAGCAAAGTCGGAAAAGACCAAACCATCTTATTGCTCTGCCGTAGTGGGAAACGCTCCGCTTTGGCTGCAACCGCCGCGTTTAGCGCTGGTTTTGCTCAGGTTTATAACGTGCTGGAAGGCTTTGAAGGCGATTTAAATGATCAGCAGCAACGTAATCAAAGTAATGGCTGGCGCATCCATCAGCTTCCTTGGTTACAAGATTAAGATGGCTGTTTAAACACATATTGATGATTTGTAAGACTTATTTTAAGGAATTCTCGTGAGCCAATGGAAAATAAAGCCCGTCATCGAGGGCTTACAGCAAGCACGCCATGAATGGCGCGAACGCCAGCACAGGATTAAAGAATTCGGTGGCCGCGAGCTTCCCTCCAAGGAGGCACTTAAATCTATTCTGGATGATTTATGTGGCATCCTGTTTCCAATGCGACTGGGGCCAAGCGATCTGCGTCAGGAAACCGAAGATTACTATATTGCTTATACCCTTGATCGTGTCCTGAATGAACTGTTTGTACAAGTCAAACTGGCCTTAAATTATGAAGCTAAAAGTCGGGTCAAACAGATTCCCGTTTCCAGCAATGACAGATTGCTCTATGAACAGCAAGTGGTTTTAGCACAAACGATCGTACAGGACTTTGCCAATACGCTACCTACTATTCGTCGCTTACTGGATGCAGATGTCTGTGCGGCCTATGAAGGTGATCCCGCAGCGCATAGCGTCGACGAGGTACTACTCTGTTACCCAGGAATCTTGGCGATTATTCATCACCGCGTAGCCCATCAGCTCTATCACAGCGTACCGTTACTGTCCCGAATTATTTCTGAACTGGCACATTCGGCAACTGGAATTGATATCCACCCGGGAGCACAAATTGGCCAAGGTTTCTTTATCGATCATGGCACAGGTGTGGTGATCGGAGAAACTTCCGTGATTGGTGAATATGTTCGGATTTATCAGGCTGTCACACTCGGAGCAAAACGGTTTGAACTGAATGATGATGGTGCTTTAAAGAAAGATTATGCCCGTCATCCGATTGTTGAAGACCATGTGGTGATTTATGCAGGCGCAACGATTCTGGGAAGAATCACCATCGGCAAAGGTTCAATTATTGGCGGGAATGTATGGCTCACCCATAACGTTTCAGTAGGCAGCCAGATTCTACAGTCACCAAGTGAGTCTTTACAGAATATTAATGTCTAATTAAATGAAATAAATAAAGCGAAATGATTTTGAAAATATAAAACGCGATAAAATTTTATATTGATATTTTAACTGGATAAAAATAACCAATTATTTCCAAATTAAAATATGTATTCAAAAAACTCTTTTGTTTCATTCAATAAATGCGTCATTAAAAATTAATTATTTTTTAACAAAGCCAAAACAACAGGAAAAATGATTCATGGCAAAAACCACAGACAAAGTCCAACTTGCGCTTGGGGACCATGCAGCCAGACAGCTTGCAAATGCCACCAAGACCGTTCCACAACTTTCAACCATTACACCGCGTTGGCTCACGCATTTATTGCAATGGATTCCTGTCGAAGCAGGCATTTATCGCGTTAACCGTGTCAATAATACAGATGACATTCAAGTGGCTTGTACACAACGTGATGAAGCGACTTTGCCACAAACCTTTGTGGATTATGATCCGCAACCCCGTGAATATTTCTTGAATGGGGTTTCAACCGTTTTAGATATTCATACCCGTGTTGCAGATCTGTATAGCAGCCCACATGACCAGATTAAAGAACAATTACGCTTAACTATTGAAACCATTAAAGAACGTCAGGAAAGCGAATTGATCAATAATCCTGAATACGGTCTATTGGCAAGTGTCGCAGATGAACAACGGATCTCCACATTAAATGGGCCACCAACACCCGATGACTTTGATGATTTACTCCGTAAAGTCTGGAAAGAACCAGGCTTCTTCCTCGCTCATCCTGATGCGATTGGGGCCTTCGGTCGTGAATGTACCCGTCGGGGAGTTCCACCACCAACCGTCAGTTTATTTGGCTCGCAGTTCATTACATGGCGCGGTGTTCCCCTGATTCCATCGAATAAGATTCCTGTGGAAGATGGTAAAACCAAAATCTTGTTATTGCGAGTAGGTGAAAAACGTCAAGGTGTGGTGGGCTTATTCCAGCCAGGCTTGGCAGGTGAACAATCCCCTGGCCTATCGGTACGTTTCATGGGCATCAACCGCAATGCGATTGCCTCTTATCTGATATCGTTGTACTGCTCATTGGCGGTATTGACCGAGGATGCCTTGGCTGTGCTCGAAGATGTGGAGGTGGACAAATATCATGACTACCCAGTTAACTACAAGTAATTTAAACAGTCGTCCATCAGGGTCTGAAGTGGATGGTGTTCACCCACCGTCCAACTTCCCAGATGAAGCAACACTTTCACGGCTTGCCTCTGAATTTTTTGCAGCCTTGCCAAGTTCTGGCAGTGGTCATTCTTCTGGTTTGAATTTGGACTTACCCAATGTCGGTACGCCACCTCATCAACCCCAGCCCGCTGAACCTTTAGCGGCGCTGAGTGGTCGTGCGCCCAATATTGCTTACGAAAAAATTTTAAACCCTGAATACCCTGAGCATATTCCGAACTATCCAGACTACCCCGAACGCCGTGCGATCGCCTCTGCGCCAGTCGTGGGCGGAGCCAATTTACCACGTCCACCCATTGAACCTAATTTTCCACAGGCCATTCATAGTGCGCCGAATGTCCCTGTGGTTGAACCATCTCGTCCTTCAAGCAGTGAAACTTCACCCTTTTATTTTTTAAATGATTTTACAGCACCGAGTTCATCAAGTTCAGAATTTGATGCTGCCAGTTTTGCCACGGCACAATCATTTCAATTACCTCATGGTGATGTACTGAAAAGCTTGTTGCAGCAAGATGCTCAAAATTCAACTCAAACAAAAAATAACGCCTCTTCAGGCTTTTACTTTTTGGATCTGCCGCAACACAATGCGGGTTACGGCAATTATCAACCTTCTCAGCCACAGTTTGTTGCCAATGCCGCTCAACCCTTGGATATTCAAGCGATCCGTCGTGACTTCCCCATTCTGCAAGAACGCGTCAATGGCCGTCCTTTGGTCTGGTTTGACAATGCAGCAACGACACAGAAACCACAAAGCGTGATTGATCGTATTGCCTATTTTTATCAGCACGAAAATTCCAATATTCATCGCGCTGCACATGAACTGGCAGCACGTGCAACTGATGCCTATGAACATGCGCGTAATGTGGTGGCTCATTTTATTGGAGCAAAATCATCAAAAGAAATCATTTTTGTTCGGGGTACCACCGAAGGCATTAACCTGATTGCCAAGACATGGGGGGAACAAAATATTGGTGAGGGTGATGAGATTATTGTGTCGCATCTTGAACATCACGCCAACATCGTCCCGTGGTTTCAGCTCACTAAAAAAGTCGGTGCCAAACTGCGTGTCATTCCAGTGGATGATACCGGTCAAATCATTCTGGAAGAACTACCCAAACTGATCAATGAACGAACTAAACTGATCTCGATTACCCAAGTGTCTAACGCCTTAGGTACAGTCACCCCTGTGGCTGAAGTAATCAAAATCGCACATGCCAAAGGTGTCCGCGTCTTGGTCGATGGTGCCCAATCTGTTTCGCATATGCCAACTGATGTCCAAGCGATTGATGCGGATTTCTTTGTATTCTCAGGACATAAAGTCTTTGGACCAACAGGAATTGGTGCAGTGTATGCCAAGCCTGAAATCCTAGAGACTATGCCTGTGTGGGAAGGCGGCGGTAATATGATTCAGGATGTAAGTTTTGAACAAGTAGTCTACCAACCCGCCCCCAATAAGTTTGAAGCAGGGACAGGTAATATTGCCGATGCCGTAGGTTTAGGTGCAGCACTGGAATATGTGGAACGCCTAGGCATTCATAATATTGCCCGTTATGAACATGACTTGCTCGAATATGGCCAGCATGCATTAAGCAGCGTCGCAGGTTTGAGACCGATTGGCACAGCCAAAAACAAAGCCAGTGTAATGTCCTTTACCCTTGCAGGTTATTCGACAGAGCAAGTGGGCAAAGCACTGAATCAGCATGGCATTGCAGTGCGTTCTGGACATCATTGCGCTCAGCCAATCTTGCGTCGTTTTGGAGTAGAACAGACCGTACGTCCCTCTTTGGCCTTTTATAACACCACAGAAGAAATCGATTTATTGGTATCTGTTTTACATCAATTGACCAGAAACAAACGCAGTGCTTAACCACTCTCCAATAAAAAGACTGCCTTAGTGCAGTCTTTTTATATTCAGGAAAATGCAACGCTCCAGATTAATCGTATTGCAACCACACTCAGGATAACGCCCATCACGCGTTCAAAATACACCCCAAACTCTAAAAAGCGTTTACGTACAATCGGTTGTGAAAACATAATACTCACCAAGATAAACCATAGCGCATTGACTAAACACATCCAGATGCCATAACCAATTTGGACCTTCAATGGTGTCGCGGGATTCACAATGGTGGTAAAAATCGCCAGAAAGAAAACGGTCGCTTTCGGATTTAACGCATTGGTTAAAAAACCCATGTTAAAGGCTTGGATTAAGCTTGGTTTACCCATTACCTCACCTGCCAGAATATCCAGATTGGCATTCGGTTGACTACGTAAACATTGCCAGCCCAAGTAAATCAAATAAGCGGCACCCGCCACGCGTAGTAACGACATTAACCAGACACTTTGCTGAATCAAAACCCCAACACCGACCAAGGTATAAAACACATGTACCGAGATGCCGACACCAATACCAATCGCGGTGATACAGCCAATTAAATAGCCATATCGAACACTCTGTCGTACCGTAATAATAAAATCAGGTCCCGGTAAAACAACTGCCATAAAATGGATCAATGCCAAGGCCAGAAACTCATGTCCATACAACTGCCACATTTCATTTAACTCCACATCATGACTACAGGAAAAAGATTGTATTGCGATTTTTAAAGCGCGATAATCCAATCAAAATCCAAATAACTTTTGCGTCATGAGCACAAATCAAAGTCTGGTTCTGTTAAATGAAATGGCAACCTTTGTCAAAGTTGTCGAAACGGAAAGCTTTTCTGAAACGGCGCGTCAGCTTGGTTCAACCCCTTCTGCGGTTAGTCGTGCCATTGCCCGTTTAGAGCGTGCGCTGGGCACACGCTTATTGCATCGCACCACACGGAAATTGCGCTTGAGTGAAAGTGGTCAGCAGGTCTATGAACGCTGCGTGGATCTGGTCAATGCAGCACAAGCGGTCATGGAAAGTTCAGGACAATTTCATATCGAACCACAAGGCGTGATTCGAATCAGCGTACCCAAGGCCGTTGGGCATTTTATGCTGCATCCTCACTTGCCTGAGTTCTTGGCGTTATATCCAAAAATTGATATTCAGTTGCTATTGGAAGACCGTTATATTGACTTGATTGATGACGGTGTAGATCTGGCAATTCGTATTACCGAACAACCGCCCGGTGGATTGATGGGACGTAAACTGATTGATATTGATCATTTGATTTGTGCCACACCTGAATATTTGCAGAAAAATGGCATCCCACAGCACCCCCACGATTTAAAGCAGCATCAATGTATCTATTTGGGTGAACAACCCAATGATTCGAAATGGAAATTCCAGCAGGAACAGAAATCCCTTACCATTGCGGTGCGTGGCCGTTATGCTGCCAATCATACTGGGGTGCGCCTCAGTGCCGCTTTACAACATTTAGGCATTGCCAGTTTGCCGTACTTCGTGGCACATCATGCTTTGGAACAAGGCACACTGGTTCAAGTCTTACCTGATTGGCATTTTAAAACCCACTACAGCGGTGGCGCATGGTTACTCTATCCACCTACTCGCCATGTTCCGCCTAAACTGAGTGTTTTCATTCAATATCTAGCTGAAAAATTAGCCGCTGAACCCGTCCTTTTTCAGCAAAACAATCCAAATTAAAACGATCATTTTCATTTATAAATTAAGCAAAAATAGCAAATAAACCAGTAGTCTATAAAACAACAATAATTTTATTTTTTAATTACTTAAACATAAACTCCAGAGATATATAAAACAATAAAAAGTATCTTTATTTCTCATTCGACCAATCAGGTAATGCACAAAAACAGATATTTTTTGCTGCATAAGTTATTTTTCTTCATTTTACATAATCGCTAATCTAACAACCAAGTTGTTATAACAAGTTTAAGTTCAATGAACCAAGCGATTGTAAATAAAGTGAACGGCGAACGCCCGTTGTATGATCAAGTCTATCAGGCCCTGCTGCTGCAGATTGTCGATGGAACTTATCAGATTCATCAGCAGTTGCCGTCGGAAAAAGAACTGAGTGAATTATTTAATGTTAGTCGTATCACCATTCGTCAGGCACTCAATCAACTTCAACTCGAACACTTGATTTACAAAATTCAAGGCAAAGGCACTTTCGTTAGCGCACCGAAAAGCTTTCAGAATATTTCCGAGTTACAAGGCTTTGCCGAAGCTATGACCGATCTGGGACACGAGGTCTTTAACGTAGTCAAAGAATTCCGCTTTATTCCAGCCACACCGCACATTGCCTCGAAATTAAAAGTTTCTGTCAACAGCACGGTGGTGGAAATCAAACGGATTCGCTTGCTCAATCGTAAGCCCGTTTCATTTGAACTGACTTATTTACCTGAAGCGATTGGAACAGCTTTGCAACAGACCAATCTCTCCACTCGCGATGTGTTTTTAGCGATTGAAGAAGATTTATCGATTGCTTTGGGACATGCCGATTTAAATATTGATGCCACGCTTGCTGACGAAGAACTCAGTGAACTTTTGCAAGTCGATGTCCATGCACCGCTATTAAGAGTGGAGCGACTGACTCACGATCATGCAGGACATCCTATTGATTTCGAATATCTCTATTTTTCAGGAGAGCACTTCCAATACCGTTTAAGAGTAGATCGAAAGCGAAATACCTAAGCAGCATTACTTTGTGAATTAAAACGCACTCAAAAAAAGGTACAACATGAATACGATTACACTGGACTATGACATTGTCGTCATCGGTGGGGGGACGGCTGGCCCAATGGCAGCCATCAAAGCCAAAACAGCCAACCCCAACCTGAGAGTTTTATTAATTGAAAAAGCCAATGTGAAACGCAGCGGCGCAATCTCAATGGGCATGGATGGCTTGAATAATGCCGTGATTCCGGGTTACGCCACGCCTGAGCAATACACCAAGGAAATTACCATTGCCAATGATGGCATCGTCAATCAGGCCACGGTTTATGCCTATGCCAAGCATAGTTTCACCACCATTCAACAACTGGATCAATGGGGCGTGAAATTTGAAAAAGATGAAACGGGTGAATATGCAGTCAAAAAAGTTCATCACATGGGCGCTTATGTGCTGCCAATGCCTGAAGGTCATGACATTAAAAAAGTGTTGTATCGCCAACTGAAACGCGCTCAGGTCAAAATTAATAACCGTATCGTCACCACTCGCCTGCTGAAAAATGCAGAAGGCGCCATCAACGGGGTACTGGGTTTTGACTGTCGCAATGGTGATTTCTATGTAATAAAAACCAAGGCTGCGATTTTATGTTGTGGAGCCGCTGGACGTTTGGGCTTGCCTGCATCTGGCTATCTCATGGGAACTTATGAAAACCCAACCAATGCGGGTGATGGTTATGCCATGGCTTACCATGCGGGAGCGGAACTTTCCAATCTGGAATGTTTCCAGATCAACCCACTGATTAAAGATTATAACGGCCCTGCCTGCGCCTATGTAACGGGACCTTTGGGTGGCTATACCGCCAACAGCAAAGGTGAACGCTTTATCGAATGTGACTACTGGTCAGGTCAAATGATGTGGGAATTTTATCAGGAACTGCAAAGTGGCAATGGCCCCGTGTTCCTGAAAATGGATCATCTGGCGGAAGAAACTATTCAAACCATTGAAGAGATTTTACATACCAATGAACGTCCAAGCCGTGGTCGTTTCCATGAAGGGCGTGGCACAGATTACCGTCAGGATATGGTGGAAATGCAGATTTCAGAAATTGGCTTCTGTAGTGGTCACAGCGCATCCGGGGTGTGGGTCAATGAAAAAGCGGAAACCTCGGTCAAGGGTTTATATAGCGCAGGCGATATGGCAGCCGTTCCACATAACTACATGCTCGGTGCCTTTACCTATGGCTGGTTTGCTGGGGTGAATGCCGCTGAATATGTTGTAGAACAGACAGATTCAGAACTGAATGCAGATGAAATTGAAGCCGAAAAAGCCCGTATTTTTGCCCCATTACACCGTCCAGAAGGATTGTCATCGGAACAGGTGGAATACAAGTTACGCCGTATGGTGAATGACTATTTACAGCCACCGAAAACCCGACAAAAAATTGAGATTGCGTTAAAACGCTTCGAAGAAATTAAAACTGATATTGGGCAAATCAATGCCAGCCATCCACATGAATTGATGCGTGCTGCCGAAGTTGCCGTAATTCGCGACTGTGCCGAAATGGCGGCACGTGCTTCGCTATTCCGCGAAGAAAGCCGTTGGGGCCTCTATCACTATCGCGCAGATTGCCCAGAAAAGAATGATCGGGAATGGTTCTGTCATGCCCATCTCAAAAAAGATCAGCACGGCGATATGGTCAGCTTTAAAAAAGCAGTTGAGCCTTATCTGATTCCGATTGATGAAGATGAAGCCAATTCATACAACCTGTTGCGGATTAATAAAAAATTAGTGGCTGAAACAACCGAATAAGGAATATCACATGGCATTTATTTTTAAAGAAATTTCCCATCGTACTGCCGCACCCGTATTGGTGGATGAAGACAAATGTATTGCGGATAAAGGCTGTACCGTCTGTGTGGATGTTTGCCCAATGGATTTGCTGGCGATTCATCCAGACAGCAACAAAGCCTATATGCAATTTGACGAATGCTGGTATTGCATGCCATGCGAGAAGGACTGCCCGACCGATGCCATTCAGGTCAACATTCCATATTTACTTAAATAAGGGGGAACAGCATGAGATTTAATAACTTGGCAAATAGTCTGATTTGGGGAGAATAAAGATGAGCCTAAATTATCCAAGCCTTGCAGATCTTGATGAAGATTATGCGGATTATCTCTTTCAACTGAATCAGGACGATGAAAATATCCGCTTTGTCGCACTGATGAATATTGCAGATGAAGAACAAACGGCATTATTACCTTGGTTACAGCATGCGGTTTTACATGACCCCGCCAGTAAAGTACGTGAATTGGCAGCCACCCGTTTAGAAGGTTGGGAAGATGCAACCTCTTTACATACTTTGGCTCAAGCGTTGAATGATCAACATGAAAATGTACGTATCGCAGCAGCGCAAAGTCTTAGTGAGATCAAACATGCTGAATCTGCGCATCATCTGGCTACCTATTTGCAGCATCCTGATGACTTTGTGATTGCTTCTATCTTGAGAGCGCTTAAAGAGTTGCGCGCTGAATCGTTATTTGATGCCATTCTCAAACATGCTGAGCATGCCAACCCTTTAGTCCGTAAAGAAGCGGTCAGCACCTTGAGCTGGTTGCAGAAACAGGATGGCTTGGCAACACTGGCACAGATCGCACAGCAAGATGTGGATATCGAAATTCGTCGTATTGCGACAGGTGCTTTGGCAGCTAGCCAAATGCTCACGCCCGAAATTGTATCTGCCTTACACAGTTCTCTGATCGCTGAGGCATGGCAACTTCGAGTTGAGGCCGCCTTGACCATCGGAAAATTAAAAGTGGTTGAATTAGAACAACCACTTTTACAGCAACTCGACGATACTTATTGGCAAGTCCGCATTGCTGTGAGCCGTAGTTTGGGTTTACTCAAATCCAAAGCAGCGATTACCAAATTACAAGAAAATTTCCAGCATGACATCAGCAATTTACGTAAAGAAGTCGCAATTGCCTTAGGGGAAATAGGCGGAGAATCAGCTCAGCATATTTTATTACAGCATGCCGAAGATCCTGATCCCGAAGTCCGTAAATCGATTCGTATTGGATTGGCACTCATTCAGGAGAAATTTAATGCCGCTTGAACCTAGTCAACTTAAAGTGGATATCGAACAACAACGTCTGTTTCTCTCTTGGGAAGATGGTACAACAAAGGATTTTAGCCATGCTCATCTCAGAGCCAACTGCCCTTGTGGTTTTTGCCGAGCCAAACGCCTACAGCAACGAGAGATTGAATATCCAGATCGTGTTGCCATCTCCGCTATCTATTCTCAAGGGTATGGTATTCAAATTTGCTTTGATGATGGACACGATAAAGGGATTTTCCCTTGGGCTTTTTTAAAGGCGTTAAATCCGTCATAAAACATTCAAATGATTTATATATAAATCATAAGTTGATATGAGATTTTTAGATTTATAAAATAATTTTTTATGTAATATATTTAACAAATAAGTTGAGTATTTTACATGAAAATAACCTTACTCATTTCATCCCTACCGACCCAGAACACTACAACACGTATGCGGGTATGGCGAGCATTAAAAGCCAGTGGTGCCGCCACCCTACGTGATGGTGTTTATGCGTTGCCTGAGCAATATTCAGAAAAGTTTGATGTCATTGCCGATGATCTAATTGCAGAAGGTGGGAGCGCATATCTATTCCCAACCATTGCCGCAGAAAATCTGGATATGGTGCAAGTTTTTAACCGAAAAGAAGAATATGATTCAATCTATCAACAGCTTACTAAACTTCGAGATGAGTTGAACCAGAATACTCAAAAAGAACTTCTCAAGCACATTCGAAAACTACGTAAGCATCTCGATGCAGTCATTGAAATTGACTATTTCCCAACAGAAGCAAAGCAGCAAACGATTCGAGAACTGGATGCCGTTGAACAGACGATTTTACGGTTTGGTGAAACAGATGAACCACATAGTCGAGATAACCCTATTCAGATACTACATAAACAGGACTATCAGAACAGAGTCTGGGCAACCCGGAAACGCCCATGGATCGATCGTTTAGCTTCTGCCTGGTTGATTCAGAATTTTATTGATCCGAATGCAACTTTCATCTGGTTAGATACACCAAATGATTGTCCAGCTACGGCCTTGGGGTTTGATTTTGATGGCGCCAGCTTTAGTCATATTGATCACTGGGTCACTTTTGAAACCTTATTACACAGCTTTGAGCTTCATCAACAGTCTGCTTTAAAGCATATTGCTGAAATTGTACATTTCCTCGATGTCGGTGGTGTTGAACCACCTGAAGCAATCGGGATCGAAAAAGTCATCCAAGGCTTAAGGGCTAAAATTACGGATGATCATCAGTTACTTGAACTTTCTAATTATGTTTTTGATGGCCTATACGCCAATTTTTCTTGAGAATGATCATGCAACAAAAACAAATCAATGACCCCGATCAACCGTCATCCGTTGTCCCTTTCTGGCAAGCTTTCTTATTCTGGTTAAAATTAGGATTTATTAGCTTTGGTGGCCCTGCTGGGCAAATTGCAGTGATGCATCAAGAACTGGTGGAACAAAAACGCTGGATTTCTGAAAAAAGATTCTTGCATGCGCTGAATTACTGCATGTTACTCCCCGGCCCCGAAGCACAACAACTCGCGACTTATATCGGCTGGCTCATGCATCGAACCACAGGCGGTTTGATTGCAGGAATTCTATTTGTGCTGCCCTCTTTATTCATCCTGATTGCACTGTCATGGATTTATGTACAATTTGGAGACGTGCCCATCATTGCAGGACTGTTTTATGGGATCAAACCTGCGGTTACTGCCATTGTATTTCATGCAACTTACCGCATAGGCAGCCGAACGCTGAAAAATTCATTTCTTTGGTTAATTGCAGCTGCGGCCTTTATTGCCATTTTTGTTTTTAATATTCCTTTTCCTCTGATCGTGTTTGCTGCCGCGCTTGCAGGCTATATGCTGAGTAAGAAAAAACCAGATTTATTTACCCATCAAACCTCTCATCAAAATAGCCAAAAAAACTATGGCACAGCACTGATTGATGATGATACACCAACACCAGCACATGCCATTTTTCGCTGGTCAAACCTGATAAAAATCGTGGTCATCGCAGCTTTGCTCTGGCTGATTCCAATCACGCTTTTAACCCTAAGTCTCGGTTGGCAACATGGCTATACGCAAATGGCATGGTTCTTTACCAAAGCGGCTTTACTCACTTTTGGCGGTGCTTATGCGGTTCTGCCCTATGTCTATCAAGGTGCCGTCAATCATTATGGATGGCTCAGCCCAACCCAAATGATTGATGGTTTGGCACTCGGCGAAAGTACCCCAGGTCCACTAATTATGGTGGTGGCTTTCGTGGGCTTCTTGGGGGCTTATAATCATGCATTATTAGGCAATCATCAGCTATTTTTAGCAGGTGCAATAGGTGCTGTGATTGTCACTTGGTTTACCTTTTTATTTTCCTTTGTCTTTATTTTAGCTGGCGCACCCATTATTGAATCGACACATAATGAACTAAAATTTACTGCTCCGCTCACTGCGATTACGGCGGCCGTAGTTGGCGTTATTTTAAATCTGGCCTTGTTCTTTAGCTATCATGTGTTATGGCCAAAGGGTTTTGATCATGCTTTTAATTACGAAGCAGCCTTGATTACAGTAGGTGCACTGATTGCCTTATTTAAATTTCAGCTCAATGTCCTGTATGTGATTTTTGCCTCAGCCTTTTGCGGCCTCATTTTATATATCGGAGCTTAATTCAAAGCATCGAGTAGAGTTATCTACTCGATGCTTGCAGTATTAAATATGATGGATTTCGATAGAGGCATGCACGATTTCCTCATGAATCGCTAATCCAGCTTTAACCTGATCAGGAGTCAGATCAGCCAGTGCGGTTTCCAATCCTAGAATACAAGAGAATTTTCCTTTACCAACCTTCCATACATGTAAATCCGTGATTTCTACCTGCGGAAACTGCGCAATAACTTCTTTAATTTCTTCGACAACGGGATGCCCCATTTCTGCATCCAGTAAAGTTTTTCCAGTTTCCTGCATCAATCCCCAAGACCATTTTGCAACCAGCAATGCCCCAACGATCCCGAGCAAAGCATCCAGAAAATTCCAGCCAAAATACTTGGCCGCAAATAAAGCTACAATTGCCAGAACTGAAGTCACCGCATCAGCGACCACATGCAGGAATGCTGCTTTTTGGTTTAAATCATGATGATCATGTCCATGATGATGCGCTTCATGATGATGGCTATGCGAATGGTGATGGTGATGGTGATGGTGATGGTGATGGTGATGGTGATGGTGATCATCGTGACCGCCATCGTGTAATAACCATGCACAAATTAAGTTTACAACGAGACCCACTATTGCAATTGGAATCGCTTCATTAAAATGAATAGTCACCGGGTTAAATAAACGTTCTAGAGACTGTATGCCCATCAACAAGGCCACGACCATCAATAAAATGGCACTGCTATAACCTGCCAGAATTTCAATTTTCCATGTGCCAAAACTAAAGCGCTGATCCTGTGCATAATGTCGCGCCATACGATAAGCAAAATAGGCCAATCCCAACGCCAGCATATGTGAACTCATATGCCAGCCATCGGCAAGTAAAGCCATGGAATTAAAAAACCAGCCGCCCAGAATTTCCAGTACCATCATTATGGCGGTCAAAATCGTTGCGATTAAAATTCGTTTTTGTGCTAATGGATTTCCTTGATCAAACTGATGAGAATGACGTCGTTCTAGGTTAGTATGCTGCATTTATTCTAGGCTTCCAATATACTCCACCCCAGTATATATTTTTTAGGAAAAAAAAGTATGGCTCATCTGCATCATGATAAAAAAATTTTAAATCGGGTTAAACGGATTCAAGGACAGCTCAATGCCGTTGAAAAGTCACTTTCAAGTCCTGAAAGTTCCTGTATCGAAGTTTTGCAACAAGTCGCTGCGGTTAAAGGTGCCGTGAATGGCCTAATGAATCAACTGATTGAACAGCATTTAAAAGAGCATGTACTTAAAAATGCTGATCACGTTAATGATGAGGAAGTTCAGCAGTTTCTTGCATTGTTACAACGCTATTTATAAGTGCCAGATTTCATCGGTAAGTTGTTCGATTTCAAACCGATCATGACTGACATAGAGCATCGGTATTTTTACTTCCTCTTTCACACGTTGAAAAAAAGGAATTATCTCTGCTTTATGTGCCGTGTCCAGCGCAGAAAGCGGTTCATCTAGTAACAGCAATTGCGGTGAATACAGCAAAGCTCGCCCTAAAGCCACTCGCTGTTTTTCTCCTCCTGACAGCTTAATTGGCATACGTTCAATCAAATGTCCCAATTTGAGCAGCTCAATTATATCGTCCAGTTCAAATTGACGTTGCTGTGGTGCAATATGCTTAAAACCAAACAGTAAATTCTGTTTAACATTTTTATGTGGGAACAACTGTGCATCCTGAAAGACGAGCCCGACCCGACGCTGTTGTGTGCTGAGATTAACTTTCTGAGTATGATCAAACCACGTCTGATCCTGAACTCGAATCCAGCCAAAATGTGGCCGAATTAAACCCGCAATGCTATGTAAAATCGTGGTTTTTCCTGAGCCAGAAGCTCCAAATAAGCCAATCACAGGCTGATCAGATTGAAAGCGTTGATCCAGACAAAATTGCCCTTGTTGCAGTTGGATATGACAATCAATCATGCTGAGTGACCCCGCTTATTTTTTTGGTAACGGTTAAACCACTGGGCAAACCACAAGGCGAAGAACGCTACCGACAATGACAAAATAATCAATCGCCACAATGCTGCTTCAGTATCAGGTTGTTGCATCAGACTATACATTGCCAAAGGTAAAGTACGGGTTTCACCCGCAATATTCCCCACAAAAGTAATCGTTGCTCCAAACTCACCTAAACTTCGGCAAAAACATAAAATCCCGCCCACCAAAATCCCACTACTGGCCAGCGGTAATGTCACCTGCATAAATGCGCCAAAGGAAGAAGCACCCAGAGTCTTCGCAGCCATTTCCAAGCGCTGGTCGACCAGTTCAATTGCCAGTCGAATCGATTGCACTAACAATGGAAAACCCATCACCGCAGAGGCTAATACCGCGCCCTTCCAATTAAAGGCAAACTCCAAACCAAGTGGCGCAAGATATTGTCCAAGTAATCCTCGATTACCAAACAATTGCAGTAATAAATAACCCGGAACTACAGGTGGTAAAACCAAAGGTAAATATACCAGCGTTTCAAACAGTGATTTACCCCAAAACTCTTTACGCGCCAAAACCCAAGCGACCAGCGTTGCTGGAACAAGGCTAAACAGCAAACACGCTGCTGCCACTTTGCATGACAGCTTTAACACTTCGATTTCTTCAGGACTCAAGATCATCATTCAGTTACTGCAACACACTAAAGCCATATTTTTTAAATACTGCCTTTGCCTGCCCACTTTGCAGAAACTTATAGAATTTGACTGAATCTGTATTTTTCTTAATCAGACCCACAGGATAGATAATTGGTGGATGGGTATTCTCAGGGAAAATTCCTGCAACTACGACATCTTTGCTGATCGCAGCATCTGTCGCGTAAACGATCCCAACCTGACATTCACCACGTGCGACAAAGTTCAACGCAGCACGTACATCTTCAGTTTCAACCAGACGTGGTTCAAGTTTTTCCCACCAGCCAAGTGATGTTAAAGCCTGTTTTGCATATTTCCCCACAGGCACACTTTTGGTATCTCCTGTACAGAGCTTGCCTTGAATGGCTTTGGTGGGATCTACACTTTTATCCATTTTTAATTTAATCGGGCGATCCTTGGGCGTAATCACCACTAAACGATTGCCTAATAAATTGATACGATCTGATGGCGCAACCAACTGTTTATTTTGTAAATAATCCATCCATTGCACATCAGCCGACATAAATACATCTGCTGGCGCGCCTGCTTCAATCTGTTTGGCTAAGGTTGAAGAACCTGCATATGAGGTTTTGACCTCAGTTTTATTCTTTTGCTCATACAGGGTCTCGAGTTCATTCACTGCATTGGTCAAGCTTGCCGCTGCATAAACAGTGATGGTATTCCCTGCAAACGCATGCGTATGGATAAATAAACTGGTGGCTAAAACTGCACAGTATTGATAGGTCTTTTTCATCGTTATTGACATTATTCTGTCCTCAAATTTCGATATGTTTTCAAAAATATATCGCTTAATAAAGATACACTAAAAATAACAATTCGCTAGTCTTGTTCTTCTTATTCATTCATCTGTTTGTAACGTCATCAAGCATCGATACGGTATGTGTTGCAATCAGTATTTTTGGATGCAAAAACAAAAAACGTCTATTCAAACATCAAGTTAATGATGCTGAATAGACGTCGTCTATCTTGAGTGGATAACAAAAGTTGTTATCTTAGGAATGAGACACTAACAAATGGACCAACAATATGATTTACTATTTCTGATTTTCTTTCAACTTTACGGACTAAATAAAAAACTATATTAAATACTTGAGACACCCTTTCTTTTTAGATTATTCACATGTAGTTTTACCAGGATCAATATATTTTATGTCTATCCGACCATTGCTCTCCAGCAGACAAATACTTCTATGATAAATTTTATTTGTTTCCAAAGTAATTTCATATACAACATTTTTTTCAAAAATATCTATAGGTACCTTGGTACAGCTTTTTTCATTTATAGGCAATACTCCATTTTTATAAAGCTGCTCATAATTACTTTGAAATTCTTTTGTATGATCTACTTTACCTGTAGAGATTACAATACTACTATCAAATCCATAATCGGTTTTAGGATTATTCGTAAATATGCATAAATCACCCTGATTAAGTTTTACCTCAAGATCCTTACTTTGAGGATTACATCCAGTGATAAAAACACAAAAACACAAAAAAAATAATAGATTTAAATATGTAGACTTCATCTTTTATGATCTCGGCAATAATGATTTATCATATGGATTTAGAATAAAATCTCTCAAGATTCTTTCTATGTGACCTAAAAGTTTTAAACTGCGCTGATGATGTAATCTTCCCGGTCTAACCTCTTGTAAATAACATGCATCAAACCAAAACTCTACTAACCGTCCTTGTTGTTCAAAATTAAATTCATTAAATTTTTTTCCTGCATCTCTCCCTAAGATATCAGTATCATAAGCCTTTAACTCATCCGCACCAGAATCGGCAGAATCAACTAAAGATGTATATCCACCTTTACAAAGTTGTTTTAATCCATACCAAGCATTTGGTGTACCTAGTTGGAATTGCCAAATATGAGTCATTTCATGTATGAACCAGTGTCTATCTTCTCCAGGAGCTAAACTAAAATCCGGATTTCTATCATAGGCTTTTTTGGGAAGGTAAATTTCACCAGCAGGTGACATTGCATTTCCAGTTGCGCTATGCAAATAACCTCCTATATGAATCCATACTTTCGAATAATCTACTGCATCTTTGAAGACTAACTGACACATTTTAACTTCACCAGAAGTTAGTTTTCTTTTAGTTTCAATTTTAATTTCTGTTGTAGGAGGTGGTTGATTGTTTTTTAGTTTTGATAATTTTGCTGTTGCATTTGCTACTATTATCCTAGCTGATTGAGTTAATGGGTCCTTATCCATGTTGGTGCTCCTCATAAATAATACTAATTTTTATTTCTTCCGCATTTTTATTCGTAACTAACTCAGTAAAACCTTGATTATCAGTTGTTCCATGAATCTTCTCTCCACACTTATCAATTTCATAACAGATATTACCTAAAGGCTTCCCCGTTATCTGATCTTTTAATTGAAATCTATGTCCATAATTCTCTAAACTTAAGAAGTTATTAGTATTATTACTTTCAGAAGATTTGTCTGCACCACTACCAGAACCACCAGCATTATCCTGAACCACTAGACTCTGCTTCGGCAACAACTTGCAACTACATGATAAAGGATCATTCACACGTGCTGCGGCCTTGCCCATCACCTGCATATTTGGGTCACCCGCCACAATCGTAGCAACCGTTTTATGCTTTGGACAGGTCGCCTTGTCACCCACACAGGCAATCGGAATACCCTCAATCAAAAAGCTACTGTTTCCACTAATGACTTGTCCACCGCCCGTGGTTGGACAACCAACAACAATATAGGGTGTTGCCATAATCACATCCCTCGCCTGTAGGTATTTAAACTGTTAAAGCACTTCAAATTCAATTCGACGGTTTTTCCGACGTCCGTCTGCTGTTGCATTATCAGCAACGGGTTGGCTAGAACCCTTACCTTCCGTACTCAAACGGTCAGCAGCGATACTTTTACTGACCAGATAACTTTGTACCGCTGCAGCACGCTGCTGACTTAACACCGTATTTTTATTGGCATCGCCAGAGCTATCGGTATGTCCAATAATTTTGACTTTCTTGCCGCCAACCTTGTTTAAAGCCACCGCCATTTCATCGAGAATCTGTTGCCCTGCCGCAGTCAGGATTGCACTGCCTGATTCAAATTCAATGATTCGATTCTTAAGTGCATCATCGATAATTTTTTGCTCAGCCTGATTCACAGAAAGTTGTGCATTAAAACGATAAGGCTGCTGCACTAAAGCCTGAAAATTATTGGTGGTCGGCTGAATATCATTAGGATCAGTCATTTTTCCCGTTAATTCAACTTGTGTTCCTCTCACACGCAATTGCCCCTGCTTGACCTTTTTCAAGTCAGGTGTAATCACACGCGTTACGGAATCACTCCATCCATTTGGCGCTGAAACTGGACGAACCTGTATTTTATCGACCACTTGATCTGCACCATAAACAGACTGCATCTTGACCAGAATTGCCTGTTTGCTGGCATCATTCGGCACCACACCTTCCACGACGATCGGAGCCGCATTGAGCACTGCGCTTTGGCCTAAGACGGTTAAACCAAAGACTAAACCAGCCCATAAAGATTTCGAATTATTTCTCATATTTATTCATCTAAAAAAGTTTGTCGAAATAGCTTTAAGCCTTGGTTAAGGCTCATCTGACGCTGACAAAGTGATTGTTCGAGTGTAGCAAGGCCAGCATTTTGCTCCAGATAAGCATCGATCCATTGCGCCTGAATCAATGAAACCCAGTGTTCACTCTGCATATTCTGGGTAAAGATATCGCTCAATGCCATGATATCTGCACCCTGAAAACCAATAAATAGAATTGGTTCCTCACGATGCAAGATGCCAATCAGGATTTCAGTGTTGTTAATTCCTAAGAATCGTCCAATCATGCCCACCCAGAAGGCAGCAATTTCATAGCAATACATATGATTATTGATCGGGAGAATTAATACCTTGTTTAAGCGACTGGTGCCATTTTTTAAAATCGGTTGCAGTAACAGCCCCAGACCAATCATGCTTTGTGCAAGTTCATAGACATTGATCTTCATTAATTGCGCAAATGAGTGCATGGTATGGTTTTCATAGAAACCATTACACTCGGTCGGCGTAAATAACTGAACCGTGTTTGGCAGATTATTCAGCTTTTCCAGCATGATGTTGGTATCACGGATACTGCGTAAGACTCGATTACGCTGAAACAGATCAACCAATACCGACTTGTAATAATACGGCGCCAGCAAAAGATTCTGATACGGTTGTTCGACTTCCAGTAGCTGGCTTAATACCATCGGAAATGCTCGCCCTGAACTGTCCTGACTGGCAATCAGGTTGGCGGCCAGAAACATCGGCTCAGCAGGATTTGCGATAAAGAAATCCAAGGCAGGCAAAGACTCATAACGTTGTTTGAAGTCAGGCGCACGCATGGCATGTTCAAGTGCTTCTGTGATCCATTGATCAAGCACCTGAATCAACGCATATTGTCCTTTGGATTTTAGAAAGTCACCACGCGCAGGTGTCTTTCCGTAATACAAAGGTGTCGTCTTTACTTGTTGCATCCCAGCACCTCCTGATGTTCCGTGATTGTCCCTAACATTACGGTGTTACCCCCGGCTGAACAGGTGCAGCTGGTTGTGGTTTAGGTGCAGCACCCGCAGGGGTTGCCTGCGCAGAAACCACACGTACCGCTTTCTCTGTCACCACTTTATCTACCAGTTGCAGGCCAGCATAACCACGGCTTGAGCCGATATTGCCTGAGCTATTACCACTAATCAGGCGGAAGTTCACTTTTAAGGTTAACGATGGTTCAGCTTTGCTGGTCCATGTCATTTCAAAGCTACCATTTTGCTCTTTACGCTGTGCTGCATCGATCAAACGGTTAATACCATATTCACCTGGTTCTTCGAAAATGGTATGGGTCTTGCCTTCAAGATCCACTGCTGTAATGCGAGCACCAGGAATCGCACCCTGATTTGGCCATACGAAGTTCACCCATTGCTGAATGCCATTTTCAAACACCATACGCTGACCATCGATATCAATGGTATACGACAAGTACTGTGGATTCGGTAATGGATAGAACTGGAAGTTCGATTGATTTGACACAGGCGCAGCGGCTGGCTGATCCAGACTACCAGTCGCCATACCATTGATTGGTGCGACATATTGCTGGAATGCCATCACAAATTGTGGGTTCAGGCTAATACCTAGATCTTTCCAAGTTTTAGAAGTCAACACATAGCCACGGCGAATCACAAATGGATCTAAGGCTTCTTTGACAAAGCGTGCAATGCTACCTGTTTCACCAAAGATCTGACCAATTTCATTACTGGTTGCCTGTAAAGTCACACTTGAGTTAAATGGATACTTCTGGCTCAAATTGGTTTTGAATGGTTGATACGCTTGAATGCCCCACAATTTGTTTAACTCATCTTGTGTCGGTGCAATCAAGCTGGCGAATGATTGTGTCAACGGTCCCATCAACAGTTTTTGTAATAATTGCTGATCGGTGTCTTTAAGACCCACCATCATTTTCTCATCCACATACTTCTGAGTGATGTTGAAAACTGAAGTTTGGTCATTGATGGTTTGTTTCACCAAGGCCATCGCACTTGGACCAACCTCGCCTGCTGTTTTCAGATCATTAAACTTACTGCGTACTTGCGCAAGATTATTCATGTATTCATCAAACAGAGATTTATCTTGTAAATCATCGCGCTTACGTACCAGTTGATAGAACATTTGGTACTCTTGAGAAATTGCACCTTGCGCTTTATTCACCGCTTGAGCAGCCGCTTTGTCATCCGAGTTATTCAATACTTTACGCTTGAACCAAGCCACAAAACCTTTTTCAGGTACAGCAAGCTCAGCCTGTACAATCGGGTTATCCCAGTTGGTCTCGATAGCAATACGTTGTAATAAGGTGCGGATTGGTGAGTTCTGTGGTTCACCCAAGATATCAATGGTCTTGACTTGCTGGCTAAACTGATCGGCTTTAGCATAATAAATACCGCTCAGGAACTTCTTCCATTCCGTCACATATTCCTGCTTATACAATGCAACCAGTTGTTTACGAATCTGCTCTGGGCTACCCGAGAAGGTTAAGTCATCAGATTGACGGCTATTCAACACCCAGTCTTTACTGTCGGTTGGTTTATTCGCAGCTTCATCAATCGCCTTTTCAACATATTCATCCCATGCTTTTTGTGTAAACACACCTGGTAATGCATAGCTGCCCAATACAATTGAACGGTTTTGCTCACCGACGATCTGTCCAACGGTTACCGCAGGGAAACGGACTGCTGCACGCATCTTGATTTCGTTATAAACACGATCACGTGCTGGCATGCCACGAATCACTGATAAGAGTACCTGACGTGTTTGATCAACCACTTGCGCGTCTGTTTCAAGCACAGGGAAACCTTCCTGATTTGCCAATGTCATGGCATAAGAAAGAATTTTTTCCGCATCCTGAATCATTTCGCCACGCGGCATCTGACCACGGTTAGCATCTAGCCAAGAACGCCAGAAACGCGATACCTGATCACTTAAATGACTGCTATCCATATATTCTGGATTGCTCATCATTAAGTAGGCTTTTAATGCATTATAGGCATCTTGCGGATTACTGTCCGAAGGCTCCAGATATTGTTGAGTCTTGGCAACCTGTTTGATTTCCACATTAACGTGGTTGGCTTTCAGGGTTGCTTCATTATTTTTTACACGTTGCAAATACTGAGCAATATTTTGTTGGGTCGGCGTCAGAACAATCTGCTTGATCCCTTTTAAGTATTCTGCTTTTAAGCTCTCACGTAACTGATTGCCTTGGTACAAACCAAAGCTGAATTTGAGTGGACGATGATCGTTGAACTCATCCAGTTGTTGCAAGCGTTCCTGCAAGATCAGTAAAGCTTCAAGCTGAGTTGAAAGCTGTTGGCCTGAGGCTTTTTCCAAATGCACCACTTTATCTAAATCGGCCTGCACATCTGCAATCAATTGCTGGTTATTGCGATATGACCATACCCATACGCCTAAGACCAGTGAAACGCCGACCAGCGCTGCAATAAATCCAATATAGCGCTGACGTTTTTTCGCAGGATTAATATGCTGTTTGACCAAGTCCTTATCTCGCAAAATAACATTGGAGAATAGACCTTGTAAGAAATAGCCGTGATTTGGTGCAAGAGATGGACTCACGCCCTCCTGACCGTTGGCCTGAATCTGCTGAAGCTGGAACTCTTGTGCAATATTTTCCGTCATTGGACTTTCAATAATGCCTTCCTGCAAAGCACTGGTGAAATAAAAACCACGGAACACAGGTTGGAACTGATACGGGTTATCTTCAAACAAAGTGCCAATAAAGCTTTTTAATGCAGGTTTTAAGGTTTTAAATTCCAGCGGGAACGTCATTACACTTGGAGAAATATTTTGCGAATGACGACGACTTAAATGCGTAGTACTGACGCTTTTGAGACCGTCATAAAGAATGCTGTAATGTTTTTCGAATAATTCAACGGCATTCTGAGATGAGTTTTGCTCATACGGCAGCGTTGCGCCCCAAGCCTGATTATATTCCTGCGATTCATAACAGTCGAAGAACTCGGTAAAACCTGCAATCAAGTCCATTTTAGAGAACACTAGATAAACAGGAACAACAACTTCAAGTCGCTCGGTTAAATCCTGAATACGGGCACGTAAATTCTTGGCCAGTTTCAATGAGTTTTCAGGACTTTGGCTGATCAATTCAGCAATACTGACAATCACGATCAGACCATTCACAGGTGCCTTAGAACGGTTTTTCTTCAAGATATTTAAGAAACCTAACCATTCAGAATGATCTTCCGAGTACACCGAATAACGGCCTGCGGTATCCAGCAAGATCCCTTCGGTTGAGAAGAACCAGTCACAGTTACGTGTACCGCTCAAACCAGCAGAAACCATCTTTTGATGGGTTTCTTCAAACGGGAACTTTAATCCAGAATTATAAATTGCCGAACTCTTACCTGCGGCTGGGTTACCAATCACCATATACCAAGGCAATTCGTATAAAGCAGCATTGCCCTTTTTATCGCCCAGTTTAGATTTGCGAATCAACTGGATCGATTCTTTCATCTGCTGCTGGATTAGCTGTAGTTCGGCTTTATCTTTTTGTTGTCCGTACTCAGCCTTGCTGTCCTGCTCAATCGCATTGGCAAGTTCCTCACCTTGTTCCGCATGGCGTTTTCTCTGGATCAACCAGTAAATCCCATACACAATCAGGCCTAAAGCATAAGTCGCCGCCAGCGCCCAGAAGATATGACGCGGAATCGACGAATATGAAGAAATAAGCGCCACAAATAAGGACAAAGCAATGATTGCCTTAGGATTAGTGATGTACTGCCACAGATAACCTAAAATGGTATACATTGAGTTCTCAAATTCTTAATAAAGTTAATCAATCAGCAATTGCTACACTTTCCTGATCTGGTGAGATCTCTGGGAAAGTTTGAATAAATGCTTTTAAATTTTGTCCATAAACAAAGGCAACCTGTTGATCTGGAAGATGTGCCCCCAACATCAATCCAAAAACTTTTGCCACGTTCTGGGTATTCCCAGCAGCAGGTTTACAATATAAATAATGATGCTGCTCTACTGGGCTTTGTGCAAAAAACTGATCCAGCTTTTTGACCACCTTGATATCGGTGCCGTCCTCGACCACCAGTACAAAAGGTTCTTCATCTTGGTATTGTGGTAAATCATGTATTTCTAGCTCTTTGAATATTTGGTCTAAATTATTTTGATGAGAGACCAGCTTTAATGTTTTTAAAGGCTGTTGCTGTAGCAGCTGTACATCTGGATGCGCCACACAACTACTACCGACAAATTCAGCAGGCGTATAGGCACTCAAGCCCCATACCTTTTCATCTACGATTTCCTGATCAATTTCCGAGTCTGCAGTAATGATCAATGAAATTTCATTCGGCTGCTTTTGAATCCGTTCGATTAACTCGACCACATTCTGATCCGTCGACGCTGCACTGATAAAATGATATTCAATATGGAATTTTTGTGGAATGATGCCCAGATCATAGAAAATCGTCTGGATCATTTCATTACTACTTTGGTCATTCCAGGTATGAACAACATCCTCAGACAGCAAAATATGTAAATTTAACTTATCTAAGCGATAAACCTGTTCGATCTGAATCTCTTCACTGTGCTCTTCTCCCGAAAAACTCGGGTCAATCCATGCAGGATGCATACGATATTCATGCAAATTCTGGCTTTCATAAAACAGACTAGACCGCTTTAAATGGTCTGAAATAGAAACTAGAATATCACTGTGCTGTTCAATCTGATGCTGAATCAGCGCCATGATCCGCTGTTGCCGAATAGATAAAAACTGCGATTCATCCTCGTCATCCTGACTGACTTGCTGATCCAGCTCTTCAATACGATAGGATAAAATCGGTAATCCCTGAAAGCTCAATAAATGTGGATCGAGCTGTGGACTGGCAAATTCTTTAATCCCTGTCAGGATGGCATCATTTTCACCCAATGCACTATAAGCGGCAGCGGAATACAAATTAACATTCAACCACTTACTTTCTTGCGCGACAGGTGCTTGCTCATCTTCTGCTGTATTGTTATTTTGCTCAGCGGCCAAAGCTTGTTGCTTTTTCTCTTTATATTTTTGGTAGCCTTTATAAATCAACCAAGGCGAAAGCAACACAAATGTAATGACAATAGGCAGAATCAGGAAGTAATTAATCAGGTCGGCTGATTCAGGTAAATATTGTGTATCTCTCCAATAGAAGATCACAATCAGTGCAACCAGAATAAAACAGGTGATTAAAGTCGCGAGTATTTTCTTGATCATTATGCAGCTCCTAAAAGCGCATAACGCGTTTCACTGTTATGTTGTAACTGTACCGATGGCATTAAAAATGCACCCTGTCCCAAGCCCATTTCATGGGATGAATCCAGACAAATCGGACTGATTTCATTTTTATCAAGAATTAACCGCACATCAATAAAAAGTGTCGGACTACACCAAGTCTGAATCAGATCTTTTAATTTTTTATTTAGCGGCTGATTCGGTAAAAAAGCCAGATATTGTTCGCGGCTTAGTGGGCCAATTTGAATTTCAATTTTCCCGTCAATTTGCTCAACGGTATCCCCGCAGAAAGTATTAATGCCCAGTAAACTTGGATGACTACCGCCCAAAGTGGTTTTCTGTTCATCGCCCAACTGGAATTTTTCTTTGATAAATTCCTGAATCTGCACTTGGGTATCAAAGACACGTCCTAGAATGGTTTTCAAGGCATGTGCAGTATTATTCTGTCCCTGCATCAAGCCAGAAAATTCAGCAAAATATTCATCCAGATCATGCTGTTCGTGCTGGGAACGAATATAACCATTTAAGGCATGTAAAATATCGAGATAATGATTCTTCTGTTCAATCTCATAGCGAACAGGGAGATTATAGGCAATACTGGCATCGACATATTTTGTCGTGAGCTTATGGTTAAACAAGCCTAAAAATGCTTTGATTTCCTGACGTTGCTGACGCGAACTCTGCTTTAATTTATTGGTATAGGTATAAGGCAGTGCACCCTGTGTACCGGTGAGACCGACCACCAAATTGGTCAAATGAATGCGTTCATCCTGATAGCTCAGTTCTTCAATTTCGGTCGCAGGGAAACTTAGGCTGAATGACGTTCCAAACTTAAAGTCATCAGACCAGTCCTGCTGACGAGATGGCACAGGTAAATGACGTAATAAACGCGTCGACTGAATAAACTCAAATGAGCCTGCTTTTTTAAAAATCTGGTCGACTACAGAAGAGTCTTGCCACCAACGTTCTGTACGCATTGGTATATCTCCTGCTGATTAAGACTGTCTTTCACGACCACATCGACAAAGCTGTTAATCTGAACTTTCAGATTAAAAATATGGCTAAGCAATTGACTGAAAATATATAAACTATGGCCTCTAAATACGCTCTTGTTAACAGCAAGTTCAGCTTTCACCCCGCGAATAAACATCGGGAAAGGTTTAGAGTTCACCAGTTTATTGGTGGTTGAAAAGCTGAGTTGCTTAAGCGCATCAATGAGTAAAATATTTTCTTTTGAATGCGGTAAATTATATAAGGCCAACAGCTCTTTGACATGACTCAGGGCATCCCCTTTCATCAATGCCAAAGTATTGAGTGAAAGATGGGAAATAATACGCCACTGTTCATTTTTATTTTTGTCAAAATGGAAAGGCGATGTTGGACGCTTTAAAATCAATGCACGTCGCGCCAGACTGCTGTCATTCAGATTCAGGATATTATTACTTTGGCTTAAAGCCTCATGCGGCAAATCACCGTTTGAGCAAAGTAAGCGAGTACTAATAAAATCTGATTTAATTTCATATGGTTTCAAATGTTTTGAAACGATTGAATAGCCCATTTGTGTGGTTTTATTTTGTGCAGGCACGTAATTCAGTGAATAAAAGAACTGTACTTTATCGTTTTGGTAATGACTCATCGCAAAAAATGGCAATACAGGAAGATGAGTTTGTTCCTGATTGGTTTTCTCTCGCACCATGTTCATTTCAATCACCGAATAGACCTGATAAAGCTCAGGATGATGCGCATCGGTGATCAATGGATATTGTAATTGGGTATGGGAAATTTTCTGCGGCTCAGCCTGTTTTTCAAAAAGATTGATGGCAGGTGTAGTAAATAACTTAAAGTTGGCGATATTCAGTTCAGAGTAATTCCGTACCACCGCCTGATCATTTAAATTCAGTTTGAGATGAATCAGGATTTCAAACTGATTTTGCTGGTTAAGCAATCCTTTTAAGCGGCTTAAATCCAGATTCAGATAATTGAATTTTTCAGGGAAGCAAAAATATTCCATCAGTAAACGATAAGCATGATGGGTATGCTGATCAATCGGTAACAAGCTTTCCTGTTCCGTAAAACCCATCACCTCAAATGGATTACTGATTTCTACCACACGTGGCCCAATACGTAGGGCGAAGCCAGTATCTTTGCGGAAAATACTGTCCAGAACCTGCAACGGAAAGTTTGAAATTGCATCCAGATAAATCGGCAATTTCTCATCTAACATCCACTTTTGTGCATCATTAAAAATTTCAAATTTCAGGCTCAAAGTGGCATTCTGGTTCAAATGCATGTGAGTACTTGGCGAGGTTTGAAACTCTAACTGCGTCAATGAAATCGGCAATAAGCGAACATCATTGGTGGTATTAAACTCGCATTGAACCCCTTTAAAGCTACGCGATTTCAAGGCTGTTTTTTGCGGAATAATATGGGCAGCCGTAAGCTGTTTTAGTTTATTAATATCTTCAAAGCTAACAACCGTACACGCGGGAAAATGACGTAAATATTGAGGAAACATCACCTCAAACAAAGAATGAGTAAATACGTCGTAACTGTCTTCTAATTTTTTATCAATACGTGCAGCGATCAGGGAAAAAGCTTGAATTAACCGTTCAATATGCGGGTCATCAATCTGTTCCTGATTTAAGGAAAGTCGCTGCGCAATTTTTGGATACTTCTGCGCAAACTCTCTGGATTGTTGACCGAATTCTTGTAGTTGTTTTTCATAATACGGTAAAAGTTGCTCTATCACAGTTCGCTCACACTAAGTTCTGGCAGAAATAACATATTGTTGTGTTGTAGGTTTGAGTAAAGCGTCAAAGAACACCGGCTCATATAAAGGATGTATGTTTAAGTAAGCTTGAATGCTTAAACAAAGTGAACCCATATTGTGACCATCTAATAACATTTCTACTTTTATCTGTCTCAATCTTGGCTCATGTGCTGCAATTGACTGCTCAATTGACTGGCAAATCTTATCCCGATCCAGGGGGTTGGCTGTTGATAGGCCAACGAAGTCGATAATTCCAAACTGCAAGATCGATTTCTTGGCGAGTGGATATTCATCCATATCACGATCAAATTGTGCAATCCGACTATTGAGCAAGTCTTCCAGATCACGAGCGACAGACTCTCGTAATTGCTGAATCGACATTCCTCTTAAATAATCTTCCTGCTCAGGCACCAGACGATCAAACAAAGTTGACCGGAAACCGTAAGGATATAAATGATCTAAATTCATTTTTTAAGAACAATATCTTGGAAAAATAGAGGCTAATAGGCAACTATTAACCTCTACTAGAACATCACGATTTCTATTACGCAGCGTATGACGCTGTGTTGTTAGAAAGTGACCATTTCTTAGTAACAGCACCTTTCGCAGTACCGTTAATGTCTTGTTGGTTATATGTCCACTCAACAGCAGCATATTTCAAACCAAATGTTTCAGTAGGAACGCCTTCCTCATTCACAGTTGGAGTTACACTTGAAACAAGAACGTGTTTCAATTTGATTTGTAAGTACTTGATACGCTTGTCACCATTTGCACGGTAGTAATCGATTTGTACTTCATCAAATGTATAACCAGCTGAACAAGCTTCCCAAAGTTTTGGACTAGTTGCATCCAAATCTTTAACGAAGATCATGTCTGAGTGTTCAACACGTTCAGCAGTATGACCACCAACGCTACTTGAAGTTGCAGATTTTGGTTGACGAATGTTATGAGACCAAGAGTTAACTTCAAGCCAACCTTTGTGTTCAGAATCGCGAGATTCTCCGTCTACCTTATATTTGCCACGAAACTCAACATATATATCTTTCATTTAAAAATTACCTCTATTTTATTTAAAGTTATTATCTAGCTGATCTCATTGTTAATTTGAGGACTGAGGTAGTTCAGTCACGAGTCGTAAAGAAACAGACAACTCATCCAGCTGGAAATGTGGTCTTAAGAAAACCACAGACTTGTAGTGACCCGGTTGAGCCGGATCTTCTACAACTTTTACAGATGCCTCACGAAGCGGATATTGTGCTTTTGCTTCTTGAGATGCACCATCATCTAGCAAGACATATTGAGATAACCATTCATTTAAGAAGGCTTCAACATTGCCTGCAGATGCAAAACTTCCGACTTTGTCACGCATCATTGCTTTTAAGTAATGTGCAATACGTGAAACTGCCATGATGTACTGGATCTGGCTCGAAAGTGCAGAGTTGGCATTGGCCGTGTCGCTGTCATATTTCTTCGGTTTCTGCGTCGATTGCGCACCAAAGAAAGCAGCGTAGTCTGTATTTTTACAGTGAACGAGAGGAATGAAACCAAGATCACTCAGTTCTTTCTCACGACGGTCTGTAATTGCAATTTCAGTTGGACATTTGAATACCACTTCGCCATCTGAAGTCTTGAAGGTATGTACTGGCAAGCCTTCAACCAGACCACCACCCTCTACACCACGAATCGCAGCACACCAGCCATGCATATCAAATGCATTGGTTAAACGTGTACCAAAGGCATATGCCGCATTCATCCATAAATAATCATCATGGTTTTCACCAGAGACATCTTCGATGAAGTTGAAACCTTCAGTCGCAGTCCCTTCTTTTGGATGGTATGGCAGACGACCCAAGACATGTGGCATGGTCAATGCAACGTAACGTGAATCTTCACTGTCACGGAAAGAACGCCATTGAACGTATTCCGCTGTTTCAAAGATTTTTGAAACATCACGTGGACGATCAATATCAGTAAAGGATTCAAGACCTAAAATACTTGGGCTTGCAGCTGAAACAAATGGTGCATGTGCCGCAGCAGCAACATGAGAGATTTGTTCCAGTAAATACATATCTGATGGTGTACGATCGAACTCGAAATCACCAATCAGAGCCGCATACGGTGCACCACCGAATGAGCCATATTCTTCTTCATAAATCTTTTTGAACAGTGTGCTTTGATCGAAATCAGTAGCACCCTGAAAGTCTTTTACCAACTCTTTTTTCGTCGTATTTAACATACGAATCTTGATCATTGAGTTAGACGGTGTTTCTTGACAGAAATAGTAAAGACCACGCCATGTCGATTCAATCTTCTGGAATTGCTCATGGTGCATGATCTGGCTAAGCTGATTCGAAATTAATGCATCAATTTCAGCAATACGCTTATCAATCGATAGGGTCATGTTCTCAGAAACCGTAATGGTTCCAGCCATAACCTCTTTCGCGAGCTCGCCAATCAGGCTTTTTGCACGAACATGCTCATCATCATTACGTGCAATACGGCTTTGCTCAACGATTGAGTCAAGTAGATTCGCTGATTCAGCTTCTACATTATTTGCCGCAGCAGCAGCTTGTAAATTACTCATTGTCTGCCTCCGCACTCAATTGACGGATTTGATCAGTATTTTTCAATACTTCATCTAACAAGTCTTCCAAACGTTCACTGTTTGAAATCTTGTTGCGCAAATCAGTTAAACGCTCACGCGCAGCAACCAGTTTACGTAATGGATCAACCTGTTGTACAACTTGCTCTGGGCGGAAGTCTTCCATTGAATTAAACGTTAAATCAACAGACATGCGGCCACCCTCTTCAGTCAAGGTATTCTCAACTTGAAAAGCTGCGCGTGGCGCGAGTGATTCCATAACTTCATCAATGTTATCGAGGTCGACATTGATAAATTTCTTATCTTTTAATTTGGTTTTCTCTAACTCAGATGCTGCTGAGAAGTCACCCATAACGCCGACAACAAAAGGGAGTTCTTTTGACTCTTTGCCATCACCAACTTCAACATCATATGTCAGCTGAACACGAGGAGGACGTATGCGTTGCAGTTTCTTCTGTACGCTTTCTCTCTTTGCCATAACTTTCTACCCTTGCTTATTATTTCAACGAATCAAAAGGATTCGAACCTGTCTTTTGAACAGTATTTGGTTGTTTAGTAACTGCTGGTGTCGCAGGCGCCTGTCGTTTAGGCGCAGCTGTACGAGTTACATTATTACGTGCTGGTTGGGTTGTAGGTGCTTTTCTGTTTGTTGTACGTCGAGTATTTGTATTCGACGACGTATTTCGAACCTCTTTTTTCAAAGATTCGTCAGTAATTGCTTTACTGGTTGAGGTATCAGGTGCTGGTACCGCCGCACGGATATTGTCACTCAACTGTTTTGCAGGTGGGTAAGTCAATTCATTACTTAAGTAACGCATTTCACTTGAGCGCATATGCTGAAGGGCTTCATTGGCAAGCTCAACACTCGCTAGAAAAGCAACATCGGTTAACGCCGCGCCACGTACATTTTGCTCTTGTAATTGTGTTGCCAGTTTCAAGGCATTCATTGGCTGCTTGATTTCATACATGCGCATTGCTGCTTGAGCTAACAGGTCATTGACGCGTGAAGCATTATCTTTATCACAAACTTGTTGATAAATTCCCAATAGCGTTTGATCCGTTTGGTTCGCCACCAACGGATTCTGTTTAATACATTTGCTTTTTAATTTAATTGGTTTCGCCGCCTGCTCTTCAGCATAAACTGAATTGCCGATTAAACCAGTCGCTATACAAAGAATTGATATTACAATACCTTTTTTCAAAATATGCCTCGTCATTATTTAACTTATAATTGAAGAGCTGACAATTATTGTTAAAAAACCCTCTTACTCGTCAATTTTTGTACATTTACATCATTTCCGCGAATTTAACAAAAAAAACACACATAAAGTCAATACCAGTTACGTTTATTAACATTATTAAAGTTTCATGACAGACATTCTTGTAAAAAAAAACTTAAATAGCGTGCATTTTTTGTTTAAAAGTGACATTTTTTGTTGTAGAATAATCTGTATACTCGTGTAGAGTTTAGATAAGTTTTTGATTTTATTCAAAAAATATTTTTTAAGAGAAAACAACCATATCAAGTTAATACGTACCGAATAGAACTTGGTATTTAAAAATTACTGTGAGTATTAAATGAGTAACTTAAAGGTTTTAATTACAAAACTATCACCTCCTACTCGTACTGCATTAGAAAAGTCAGCAAATTACTGTATTAACCAATTAAACTATGAGATTGAGATTGAACACTTACTGGTTGAGTTATTAAATCAAACTCCTGCCAATGATTTACACATTTTATTAAAAAAAAATAATATCTCTCCTGAAGCCTTAATTAATGATTTAAAAGAAACCATCGGTTCTTTACCAAAAGGCAATACCCGCACCCCTATTTTTGCTAAATCAATTGTAAGATTATTTGAACAAGCATGGTTGTTAGCGTCGGCTGAACAAACACCTGTGATTCGTAGCAGTCATTTATTGATCGCCCTACTCACTGCACCAGATTTACAACAGATCGCTTTCCGAGCGTCTAGTCTATTTGAGCTTTTCCCAATTGATACCATGAAACATAAGTTTCTGGATATTTGCGGAAAAAGCACTGAACAACCCGCAACTGAACCATCTGCTGCGTCTGACTTATCGTCAGATGACACTCAAACTACGACAACAACGACGATAAAAACACCTGCGCTGGATCAATATACGATTAACCTGACAGAGAAAGCAAAACAAGGCGGAATTGATCCTGTTATTGGTCGAGAGTTTGAAATTCGTTTAATGCTCGATATCCTGATGCGTCGTCGCCAGAACAACCCGATTCTGACGGGCGAACCTGGTGTAGGTAAAACAGCGGTTGTAGAAGGTCTTGCATTAAAGATTGCACAAGGTCTGGTGCCAGAAGCACTTAAAAACGTTCACTTGCATGTTTTAGACATGGGCTTATTACAGGCAGGTGCCAGTGTTAAGGGTGAATTCGAGAATCGTTTGAAACAAGTAATTCAGGAAGTTCAATCTTCAACTCATCCGATTATTCTATTTATTGATGAAGCACATACGCTGATCGGTGCTGGTGGTCAGGCAGGTCAAAATGATGCTGCCAACTTGCTTAAACCAGCTTTGGCGCGTGGTGAACTCAGAACAATTGCTGCAACCACTTGGGCTGAATACAAGCAATACTTCGAAAAAGATGCAGCTTTAAGTCGTCGTTTTCAGGTGGTTAAGATTGAAGAACCGACTGAAGAAGTCGCTATTGATATGTTACGTGCCATGATTCCTGTCATGCAGAATCATTTCAATCTGCATATTGAAGATCAGGCGATTATTACGGCCGTTCAAGCGTCGCATCGTTATATCAGTGGTCGCCAGCTTCCAGACAAAGCTGTTAGTGTGCTAGATACTGCGGCCGCTCGTGTTGCCTTGACGCAAAATGCGCAACCTGTCGTTTTAGATCAGTTAAAGGCACAACAGCACAACCTGAAATTAGAACAGCAAATTTTGACCAATGAGCATCAGCACTTCCCGATTCATCACGAACGTTTAGAAGATCTCAATCAGCAATTGGCCTCTTTAGATAAAGAAATTAAGGATATTGAGCTTAAGTGGCAGCAAGAACTGGCGTTGGTCAAACAGATCCAGCAGCTCAGCACGCAAGATAATAATGATGAAAATAATGCACAAATTTCAGCATTAAGAGCTGAACTCACTCAGTTACAAGGTCAGGCACCCTTGGTCTTTGAGCGTGTCAATGCACGTATCATCAATGAGATCATTTCAGACTGGACCGGTATTCCAGTTGGTAATATGGTAAATGATGAAATCAAACAGATTCTAACCCTTGAAGATAAGCTAGGCGAGCGCGTCATGGGTCAGGATTATGCATTAAATCAATTGGTAAAAGGTATCAAGACCTCTAAAGCCAAGCTTGAGGATCCAAATAAACCGCAAGGTGTATTTATGCTGATCGGCCCAAGTGGTGTGGGTAAAACTGAAACCGCTCTTGCCTTGGCCAATGAGTTATATGGCGGTGAACAGCATCTCATCACCATTAATATGTCTGAATATCAGGAAGCACATACGGTTTCATCATTAAAAGGCGCGCCTCCGGGTTATGTCGGTTATGGTCAAGGCGGTGTTTTAACTGAGGCGGTACGTCGTAATCCTTATAGTGTTGTGCTTCTGGACGAAATTGAAAAAGCGCATAGCGACGTTCAGGAACTGTTTTATCAGGTCTTCGACAAAGGGACTTTAGAAGATGGTGAAGGTCGTGTAATCGATTTTAAAAATACCACCATCATCCTGACCTCGAATACGGGTTCAAGCGCCATCATGCAAGCTTGCTTAAATCAGCCTGTAGAAGAATGGCCAAATGCGGATGACTTGATCGAGCATTTAAAGCCAAGCTTATATAAACAGTTTAAGCCAGCTTTTATTGGTCGTATGCGTATTGTGCCTTACTTCCCTTTACATGATGATTTGCTGGTTCGTATCATCAAACACAAGCTTGGGAAGATTGTTGCGCGTATTGAAAAACAATATGCAACTCAGGTTCAATATTCAGAAGATTTAATTGAACTGATTTTAAGTCGTTGTACTGAAGTCGATAGTGGTGCGCGAAATGTGGACAACATTTTAAATTCGACCGTTTTACCAGCGCTGGCAACAGAAATTCTGGTGGCGCTGGCTGATCATAAATTGCCGAAACTGATCAATATTGATACCAAAGATGATGAAATCATCTATCAGCTTGATCCTGTTGCCAAAACCACAAAAAAACGTACCAGCAAAAAAGCGAAAGCTGAAATTTAAGATTGAGCCAACACTGTGATATATATGGATATTAACCCATTACTGACACCGATTAATGAGCAATCACCTTGTGGTGAAGATTACTCTTTTTCAAATGAGTTCCATGCCATTAAAAAGGCCCGAACTCAAGATGATCTTTTGCTTGATCAAGGCGATTGGGTCACGGAACCGAAACAGGCAGATTGGGATTTTGTTGCAGCAACCTCGATTGATTTGCTGCAAACCAAAAGTAAAGATATCCGTATCCTCACTTGGCTTTCTGAAGCCTGGGCAAATCTATATGGCTTCGAAGGTATCGCGAAGAGCCTTGAGCTCAGTCACCGCTTACTTGAACAGTATTGGCTGACACTTCATCCAGAAGTAGAAGATGATGATCTGGATCAACGTATTGGGCTGTTACAGGGTTTAATTAACCAGTTACCATTGCTGATTAAAAAAGTTCCTCTGATCAATCACTCACCTTTTTATCATCTACTCGACTATGATAATTTTCTTTACCATGAAAATATCCGTCGTAAACAAAGTGATGATTATGAAAGTGCGAGCAGTACAAGCGAGCTAGAACAGTTTGAGCAAGCTTTACTCAGTACCGATAAAGCTTTCCAGCGCCAAAACTATCAACATTTTACCGAAATTTTTCAACAGTGGTCGACACTGAAAAATGTGCTGGATGGTTTACTTGGCTTAGATTCACCAAGCTTTGCTGCAATTGACTCTAGCCTCGATAATATTCATATTAGTCTTAAGAAAATTTATAAAACAGAACAGTTTGAGCAAGTGACTCAAACCGTGGCGACTGACAGTGAACCCGCTATGACCACGACAACACAAAACGTGACGACTCAACCGACTGCGGTTCAGGCGCAACCAACCTTCCAGCCGCAAGTTCAATCGCATGTTGAAAATCGTGAGCAAGCGATGCGCGTTTTACAGGAAATCGCGACCTATTTCCAAAAGAATGAACCGCATAGCCCTGTGAGCTATATGTTGCAAAAAACCATTAAGTGGAGCCAAATGCCGCTGCATGAATGGTTAACCCAAGTGATTAAAGACGAGCATCCATTACAAATGCTGCAAGATACGCTCGGCGTGCAACCAAAGAATGAATACGAATAATTGTTGGTAAATCGATATGTTTAAAGCAGAGAAAATTCTTTGGGGTGAGGGCCTGTTTTTACGTCCTCAGCATTTCCAGATTCAGGACACGTACCACGAGCAACGCTTGAATCATACGGTTCGGGCGTTAATTCCGCATGCTTATGGCGTACAAAAGCTCAAATTTGATGAAGTACAGCTTTCAACCCATATCTTGGCTTTAGAAGAAGCTGAAATTATTTGGCAAGATGGTGAGATCTATCATGCACCAGCACAAGATTTATTACCAGAACCGCTATTGCTGGATGATTTAAATCTGCAAGGTGAAATGATTGTTTACCTTGCCCTGCCAATTTTGCAGGCAAATAAGAAAAATATTGCCGATGAAACACGCTCCCTGTCGAGTCGTTATCATAACTATCTGTCAGAAACACACGACCTGTTTACAGATGCTAGCCCTGCTGAGCTAAGTTTGTTGCGTCGTCGTGCAGAATTTAAATTGCTTGATCCGCATGTTCAACCGACCCAGAATCTTGATGGCTTCTTGTATTTAGCTGTAGGAAGATTAAAACGCCAAAGTTCAGGTACATTTGAGCTGGATAGCAAATTCATTCCACCAATTTTACATGTGGCTGCGTCAGAGTCTTTAATCAACAACTTAAAACGTACCTTGAATGTGATTAAAGCCAAGATTAAAACCATTCAAAGCAATAACCGTGAAAACGAGCAAAAACTGATTGAGTTCCGTTCAGGAGATATCGTTTCATTCTGGTTAATCAATGCCTTGAATACGGCCTATGCGGGATTGAATCATTTACTGCATTATCCGCAAATTCATCCAGAACGTTTATTCTCAGAGTTATTACGTCTGACTGGTTCCCTGCTGACCTTCTCAACCGCCTATGATGTCGATCATTTACCGCATTATAAGCACCATCAGTTACAGGACAGTTTCCAGCAACTCGATGTCATTCTGAGAGATTTGCTGGATACCATTATTTCAAGTCGCTATTTCAGCATTGCCTTGAAAGAAACACGCCCATCTTACTGGGTCGGCAGTCTTGAGTCTGACAAGATTACCCGTGATACGCGTCTTTATATCGCAGTCTCAAGCAGCATGATGCAAACGCATGAACTCATCCAGATTGTGCCGTTACGCTTTAAAGTGGGTAGCACCATTGATGTAGAGCAACGTGTGATTGCGGCATTGCCTGCGGTTCCACTCCATCATTTGATGCAAGTCCCAACAGCAATTCCAGTGCGTTCAGGTGTGAGTTATTTCGAAATTGAACCGCATCATGAACTCTATCAACGTATGCTTGAGTCAGAATCCATCTGTGTCTATGTGCCAGCAGGTTTCCAAGATATTAGTATTGAACTCATTGCTGTAATGAATAGTTAAGAGAATAACAATGACTCAACATCCAGCTGGTATTCCTTCTTTATTTGATGATGGAAAAATTGGTTCAGGCTTACCTAGCTCTGACCAACCACAAAATAAAGCACAAGCAACGAATCTGATTGATCTGTTACATGATGGATTTTATTTAGTTTTCTTGCTGCGTAATCGCTATATCCCCTCAAATCCAAGTGATTTTCGTGAAAAAATTCTGGATTTACTCAACCGTTTTGAGCAACAGGCGAAGCGACTGCAATTTTCAGCAGATGATATTCATGATGCTAAATATGCGTTTTGTGCATTGATTGATGAAACCATTGCAACGCAACAAGATGCTGCCTACTTTAACTTGCAAAATAGCTGGCTCATCAGCCCGTTACAGTTAAGTTTATTTGGCTCTCAGCTTGCTGGTTATCGCTTTTTTGAGATTCTAGAGCAACTGCGTAGTCGCGGCAAAGATCGTCTGCCATCGCTTGAAGTGTTTCATTACTGTTTATTGCTTGGTTTTCAAGGCAAATATCGTCTTGAGTCTGTTGAAAGCCTCAATCATCTGGTTGCACGTGTGGGTGATGAAATTGATTATCTCAAAGGCAAAAAAGCAGCATTCTCTCCGTTCGCCGCGATTCCAGATCAGATCAAACATATTATTCATCATGAATTGCCATTTTTCTGGATCCTGATTTTCTTATTGTTATTCGCAGCGCTGACCTTCGCAGGTTTAAAGTTTATGCTGAACAAACAAAATCATAATGCTTTAACACCCTATCAAAATGTGATTTCAGCGCCAGCAGAAGAAGCACATATTACTATCCATTTGCCTTAGTTGATTGAAGTATGAGTCAGGAAAGAACTACCTCTTTACGCATCTTACAGACAAATAAGAAAAAAACATTATCTCCTGTGATCTATTTACTGATTGGATTTATTTCAGGGATTATTTTGACCACATTATTTTTCTTTATGTTGTCCACAGGAACAGGATCATCCAGTGAATATGTCGAACCGACTCAGGTTGTAGAAGAAAATACCACGGTACTTCCGGGTGCCAAACAAACGACCCAGACAACAGAAGTGGCGGCTCCTGTTCAATATGAATCGACTGAGTCAGAAGAAGACAGTAACTTTACCCAACCAGGTAGTAATGACCTGAATAAGTTCTTCCAGCGCACTCCGCCACCTGCTGCTGCGCCTGCTCAAACAGCACAACATGCATCGCCATTTGCCAATGAACCCAATGCCAAAGCAGCTCAGCCTGTAGCTTCAGCAAAAGCAGCACATCCAAAAAGCGAAGCTGTGCCAGCAAAAGTGGTAAAACCCGTAGCTCAGCCTACTAAAGTGGTCGCACCCAAAGAGCCAGAAGCGGAAGCACCTGATGCAACCGTACAGATTAAAGTTACTCAGAAGCCTTTTGCTGTAAATGAACTCAAGTAACACATGATCTGGTTTATTTTTCTCTGCTTTGTCGGGGTTGCAATTGGGCTTACTTTATTAATGTCCTATGAGCTGCGTTACAAATGTACGCAGCTTTTACAATCCTTACTTCCGAGCGGGAAAAAGAAAATCGCCAATGCCATGCAATTTGCAGAGCATATGCATCAGGCAGCATCTCCAGAAAAATTACAATCACATTGGCATTTGCAACAATGGTGGATCCTGATCGCAGGTTTCTTTTTATTTGCCAGTATTCTGATCTTTGCGTTTACGCGCCCTATCAGTTCAACACGGATTGAAGCTGAATACTTAAAAGAAACTGATCCACAGGTTTATGCCCTACTCAATGGAGAAATGCTTAGTCCTCCACCAGATGTCGATGAAACCCTTATTCAAGATGCGATTGTGGAAGCAACGCGTTTAGAAGAAGCTTATCAGGCTCAACATACGACCGATCCAAGCGTTGATGCTTCACAAATTGAAGTGCCACTGACCCATTCTCATGGCAGTCTGGACTCATCAATGGTGGATCGTAAATGGGATAAAATTAACCCACGTTACAAACAGCGTCTGCTCATGGTCTTTAAAATCATGAAAGAACAGCATGGCTATGAACTGGTACTACTTGAAGGTTATCGTAGTCCAAATCGTCAAAACATGCTGGCGGGTAACCCGAATACCACGCGCGCTAAAGGCTATCAAAGTTATCACCAATTTGGTCTGGCAGCAGATGTCGCCTTTAAACGTAATGGTAAAGTCGTGATTAGTGAACGAGATCCATGGGCAATGCGGGGTTATGAACTGTATGGCCAAGTCGCCGAATCGGTTGGCTTGACTTGGGGTGGTCGCTGGAAATCAATTAAAGATTATGGTCACACCGAATATCGAATGCCGGGTTTAAAGAAAACCAAAGAAATGGCGGATCAGTTGATTGCTGAAGGACAATTAACCGCAAAATCAGGTGATTCATAGTTTTTAAAATACATCGACAGATAATATGGATGATTATCTGTCTTTACTGCAAATAAAAGTGACCACAAGCATTTTAATAAAAATGATTTAAAGTATATTTTCCTCGATCACAGGAACTGCAATCATTTTCATTAATTTTATTCTATATTCTTCATATATATAATTCGTTCCCCAAACGATCATAAATGCAAAAACAAATGAACCGATCACATCAAAAGGAAAATGTACACCGACATAAATTCTTGACCAGCCTACAATACCGCTCAGTAATAATCCGATATTTCCTATTTTTCTAAATCCTGACAGCAAATAAGAAAAAGCAATCGTGGCAACGGTCAACGTATGCATACTAGGAAATGATGAAGTTGAACCATGTCCGACCAGCGTATGACCTAGCCCCATCGCAAATGGACGCGGATGATAATAGAATGCATGGATAACATTGGTAAATAACAATGCGACCAGCACAAAGATTAAAGTTTTAATAAATTGTGTTCTGTATTTTTTATTCTTAAAAATTACAGAAATAATTAAGAATCCTAATAAACCGCCAATTAAATTATGTGAAGCGAATATAGCGATTTTATCCAAAAATGTATTTTGCGTCGCAGCGGCATTAATCCACTGAAATATATTAATATTTACATCTTCAATTGACATTGCCAATCGATCCATGATGATTTGATGTCAGCACGATAAAAAAAATAGCTTAAAACAAAATTAATTTTTTCTATGAATACATAAATAAATTATAAATTTTATTTAAGTCTTTATTAATAAAAGACGCTTAAATTTTATCTAAATACAATTTGGAATAATTTATGAATAATCCAAAGATGATATCTGAAACGCTTAGCAAAGTACCTGAGCTGACCCTGCTCTTCTGGATTGTAAAAATTGCAGCGACGACATTAGGAGAAACGGCTGGCGATGCTTTATCCATGTCGATGAACTTAGGATACATCTTCAGTTCATGTATCTTCACTGTTATTTTTATTGCTCTTGTTTCAATGCAAATAAAAGCGAAACAATATAAACCGTGGTTATATTGGGCAACCATCATTTCTACCACAACTCTCGGAACAACGATTGCTGATTTTGTTGATCGCTCATTGGGAATTGGTTATCTTGGTGGAAGCCTCATCCTGTTCACATTGCTAATCAGCACTCTCGCTGTTTGGTACTGGCGTTGTGGAAATATTGCGGTTAATAGTGTCCAATCTGCAAAAACTGAAGCTTTTTACTGGCTCACGATTATGTTCTCTCAAACCTTAGGGACGGCTTTGGGCGATTGGACTGCGGATACTCAAGGGTTGGGGTATTCAGGTGCGGCCCTTATTTTTGGTTCATTACTTTTAGTTCTGGTGATCTTGTATAACTGGACTCAAGTTTCGAGGACTTTCCTGTTCTGGTCTGCGTTTGTTCTAACTCGACCTTTAGGGGCTGTCTTAGGTGATTTTCTTGATAAGCCTCTGGATCATGGCGGACTCGATTTAAGCCGATTTGGTGCTTCATTTGTATTATTGGCTTTTATTGTTCTATGTTTAGTCTTTTTTAAATCCAGACCAGCAAGAGTAGCGCATTAACCTATGCTCGTTAGAGCTATGCACAGTACGAAAAATAAAGGGAAAAGAATTTTTATTTCTTCTCCCTTCTATTACTAAGATCAGCGACTTGAACACAACCTGATTGCTGACATTGGTGTTGGATAAAATAATGCTCCGAGCGTTCACCAGCAATAATATTTCTTGGAACGCTATGATGCACTGATCTTTTTATGCTCTATTTAAGAACAAACTGCTCCTTCCACTCGAACTGGCACTTTTGAATCTAAAGCAGCAATCGAAACTGCCATTGCATCAATCACGCGACTCAGCGAAGCACTTGCACTGCTCACAATCGTTGGAATCTGATTATTATTGGCGATGACAGGCTGAGTGAATGTCATCCGACAAGCCAACTGCTGATTCTGGGTAGAATCTTGATTGATCGTGATACTCGGATCATTACGTTTAATGATCCATGCCACAGAAACTTCAACATTCTTATTATTGGCAGAAGTAGTATTCACAATATCAAAATGGGAAAAGTCCGTCGCAACCCGATAAGACACCTTTCCACCGATCATGCCACTGTTATAGCGATCGACGGCACCAAGCTTTTGTTGCAAGCCAGCAGATAAATTATCTCTTAACTCTGCCCCTAAGGTTGAAGTCCAGCGTTCATTATCCAGAATGTTTGATCGGCCATTGATTTCCTGTATCACCAGAGGCGCGCGATTGATTCGATCAGGTAAACCCACAGGTAATACCTCGATCACCTTCACTTTAGAGCTCGGCAAAGGCATGACTTTATTTGCCAAAGTATAGTAATTCGGTGTAGGCGAACTGGAACATGCGGCAATTAATAAAGTTGTCGCGCAAATTCCAGCACAACGTATCGCGTCCTGAGCAGTAAATGCTTTTTTCAATGTTGTAATGATCATTTATTCGTCTCTGCTTTTTTCCCGCGAATCAACGATTCAGGATGTTGTTCAATATAATCTGCCATCAATTGTAATGATGCCGCTGCCCGAGTCATTTGCTGTAAGGCTTTACGCACGTCCTGTTGCATTGGCGCATCACTGGATAAAATTGATTCACTCGATTGCATGGTTTTACGGACATCATTCAGAGTCGCTTGTAAACCAGGTGCCACTTTGCCATCTAACTGTTTCACCAATTTGTCGGTTGATTCAATGGTGGTATTCATATTATTCAAGGTTTTACGAACATCTTGACCAATCTCTTCAAGCGGGAACTTACTTACCTTATCCGCAATCTGTGACACTTGCGCTTGCAATCCACTCAGTTCAGTTGCTGTGGTTGGCACCTCAGCCCGCCCATCTGGACGCATTTTTAAAGCAGCAGGTTTGGCTTTCGGAAATTTATCAAATGCAATGTAATTCTGCCCTGTTAACAGATTACCTGTGCGCATTTGAGCACGCCATCCTTTTGCAATGAAGTTTCTGAAGATTTCACCATCTGGATCAAGTTCTTTACCATGTGCTAAACGTGATGGATAAATCACAGCATCGACGCGCATCCGTAACTGAGTATAATTCTGGTCAAACTCCACATTGATGGCTTTAACATTTCCAATTTCAATGCCCATAAAGTCAATTGGTGCACCTGCCGTCAGACCACGTAAAGAATGATCAAAATACATAATAATCGGGCGAGGTTTACCATCAGGCTCTTTCATGGCCTCTTTCCGAGAATCTGACAAGGTAAAATAACTGTGATTAGGTGCAATACCTGCCGACGAATTTTCTGGATAACCAAATGCAATCCCACCCGCAACAATACTGGCAAGTGATTGGGTATCCAGATTAAATCCTGAAGCATTCAAGGTCACATCCACCCCGCTAGCCTGCCAGAAGCGTGCATCTGTGGTCACGAATTTATCATAAGGCGATTGAATAAATGTTTGGAGCTCTACACTTTTGCCATCATTTGCCAGTTTATACGCCGTAATTTGCCCAACATTAATTCTACGGTAGTAAATAGGCACGCCAATATCCAGTGAACCTAAATCCTGTGCCTTTAAGAAAAACACTTTACCCGGTATATCCGAGGAAACAACAGGTGGAACCTCAAGTCCAACAAAATCTTCCTGTTTTTCTTCTGCCTTGCCCCCATCCACTTCGATATAAGCGCCCGATAATAAAGTATCAATTCCGGAAATCCCACCTGTACCGATACGAGGTCGCACCACCCAGAAGCGTGAATCTTTGGCTGCAAAATTACTGGCATCTTTGCGCAGCTCAATTTTGGCAATGATATGAGAACGATCATCAGACAAATCAATCTGGCGAACCAGACCAATATCCACCTGTTTATAGCGAACCGTGGTTTTCCCTGCAACTAAGCCTTCAGCGGTACGAAAAGACACCTCAATGGTTGGGCCCGTATCCAGCACAGCTTTTGCAGCAAGTGAAAGCGCGATTAACAAGGCAATAAAAGGAACCAGCCAAATCAGCGCAGGTCTCCAGCGCCCTTTCTTTTTTTCGGGTTCCGCGAAAACCGTATCCTGCTGAGTTAACTCGGTCAGGTTCTCTTCAGAATCTTGGCTATTGTGTGTATTTTCTGACATAGTGATCGTTCTTTTATGGGTCAAAAACAGGGTTTTACAGTTTTAACTTTTCAGTTGATGAATCGTGGTTGTTTTTAAATGTTCAGCGTGTGGATCATGCACTGAATTTGCCTTGAAATAATTATCCCAAATAATCCGTGGATCAAAACTCATGGAAGCAAACATGGTTAAGACCACCACAGCACCAAAAGCTACAGCGCCTGGCCCTGCCAGAATTGTGGCAAGCGACTGGATCTGAATCAATGCGGTCAATAATGCCACTACAAATACATCAATCATTGACCAGCGTCCAATAAACTCAACAATCCGATACAGCAAGGCACAATGTTCAGGTGAAAAATGCAGTTTTGAAGAAGACTGCATGGAGACGGCAACGAGTAAAAATACCAGAATCAGTAATTTTAAAATCGGGATAAAGATACTGGCCATAAAAATGACCACAGACACCAGATAATCCCCATTTTGCCAGAAATAAATAACTCCACTGATAATCGTATCTTGCTGACGTCCCAATAATGAATCTGTAACCGTCATCGGTAATACATTGGCTGGAATATATAAAATAGCAGCCGCGACCACTAAAGCGAAGGTACGATTTAAACTTTGAGGTTTACGTACATGCAAACCGCTCTTACATCTGGAACATTGCAGATGTTCTTCTTCCGCGTTTTTATTCGCGATAGCATTGAGTAATCCACAGCAATGACACTGGATCAAGCCGACATCTTTTGCCCTGAGATAGTTTTTAACCTTTAAATCAGCGGCAGGAAGATGAGGCGCTATTATTCCGATTTCGTCTTCATTGGTGTTATTCATCCAAGACTCCGATCAACTTCGTCCCAGAGATCCTTGATCTTTACCGAAGCAATATAGACCAACAGTACGCTTAATAAAGTAAATGCCCAGAGCGCTACACCAGGAATCACAGTCACCATCCCGACCAATTTGACCAAGGTGACTAGCACCCCGATGAGAAAGACTTCAACCATGCCCCAAGTACGGAATAAAAACAGCATTCGGAGCGCTGGGGTTAAATATTTTGGCCGACGCTCAAATAGACTGATACAGGACAGCACATAACTGAGTAATAACAACTCAACCAAAGGCACAATAAATGTCGTAATCAGGATCAATACCCCGACCAGTGCCCGATCAATATGAAACATGGTCCATGCAGCACCAATCAAAGTGGTTTGTGAGGTATTTCCTTGGAGTTCAACAATCACAATTGGAAAACTATTGGCAATCACAAACACAATTAATGCAGTGATGACTAAAGCAAGCAAGGACGAAAAGGAATGACCACGACGATACAATTCTGCACCGCAACAGGTACAGTAAGCCCGTTCACCCGATACAAGCTCTACCCTACGGTAAATCGCATCACATTCTTCACAACCTGCCAGTTCAGTGAGTCTGACTTGCTGACCGATTGCTAAGGGCTGATTATTTTTATTCGCCATAAAGCCCTGCCCATTACATAGATTCTTTCATATTTAAAATGACTTGTCCCAGTTATACCTTTTATTTTTGCATTCACAATCACAGGCTATCATTCTTACACAATATGTAAACACATCGAGGGTTAAATTGTTGATTGAATAAAAACAGCTTATCGAAGTGTTACTGATAATATCTGTTAAAAAGTTATCCCACAAAAAAGGCGAATAGGCTACAGAAAATATCTGTAACCTATTCGCCGATTATATGATTTTTATATGAAATTTATGACTTAATTTACTTTGTCTTTATAGAAAATATTGTAGCTCGCATAACAGGCAATAATGAACAGGATACAGCAGACAAAACCGACCTGCATTGAAGGATCCGTCACCATACTGATACAGGTAATCACACAGAATAAGCCACCTAAAATCGGGGTTAACGGGAATAAAGGGGCAGCAAATTTAAGATCTTTGACTGTTTTACCTGATTTTATCCATTGTCTGCGGAAGTTAAATTGGCAAACACAAATCGAAATCCACACCACCACCATAGTAAAAGCAGCAACCCCCAGTAAGTTCTTAAAAATCGTTTCAGGAGCGAAATGTTCTGACAATAAACCCGGAATTGCACCAAACATGGTGACAATAATGGCAATAATTGGTGTGCCTGAACGAGTCAGTTTTGAAAATACTTTAGGTAACTGGTTCTTGGCAGACAATGACCACATCATACGTGAAGCGGCAAATAAACCTGAGTTTGCAGCTGATAAAAGCGCAGTAATGATCACAAAGCGAATAATGTCTTCGGCGTATGGAATGCCAATATAGTTAAATACCGTAACGAATGGGCTATTGCTGACACTGTTGGCATTTAAACCTGCCATTTCATAAGGCAGTAAAGCACAAATCACCACAATGGTACCGACAAAGAAAATCAACAAGCGCCAGATGGCCGCATTGATAGCTTTTGGTACAGTTTTAGCGGGTTCTTCTGCCTCACCTGCCGCAACACCAATCAACTCTGTCCCAGAGAATGCGAAGTTTACAATCAACATGGTCGCAAAAATCGGGAAAATACCGTTTGGAAACCAGCCATGTTCTGTCAATTTACTAAACAATGGTGCTGACTCATGCCCATGATAGGAAATCAGGCCAAAAATGGCGGCTAAACCCAATCCAATAAAACAGATAATGGTCAAGACCTTGACCAAAGACAACCAGAATTCAGACTCTGCAAATAGCCGCGTAGAACTGACATTCAGGGTAAAAACCAGCCCTGCAAATAATAATGTCCATGTCCACATGGAAATAGAAGGAAACCATTCCTGCATCAATAAAGCTGCAGCAGTAAATTCGGTGCCTAGCGTTGCCGTCCATGTGAGCCAGTACAACCATGTGATCATATAACCCGTACCCGGGCCAATATAAGTTCTGGCATATTCACCAAAAGAACCTGACACTGGCATTTGTACTGCAAGTTCACCTAGACACAGCATAACCATGTAAGCAATCACACCGCCCAACAGGTAAGAGAGAATCGCACCGACTGGGCCAGCCTGAGAAATGACATCACCCGAGCCCAAAAACAGCCCGGTTCCAATTGCACCACCCAATGAAATCATCACCAGATGACGTTTAGTCATGGCACGTTTCAATGGTTTACCCACTTCAATCTCTGCGCTTGAAGTACCCGATAAACTGGCGACATCCTGCTGTGGTACATATTGTCCACTCAGGGCTTGGCCTGATGGAAATGTCTTTTCGTTATTGTTACTCATACACGGTCACTCCAACTGTATTCTTATGACAACCTGTCCTTGCTGTTTTTGATTCATAAAAACGGATATCTAGACGATATTCCTTGACGCGTTTTGTTCTACTGAACATCCATATTCAAACTCCATGTATTTCCATTCCATAACGACATCTCACCACTTCATTGGCGATGTCTTATTTCATTTCTTTTAATATCAATCCAGCTCGAAGCCCTGTTTTTACATTGGGATTCGGGAATAAAATCCAGACTTGCTGATCATGCGCGACATAATTTCCTGCTTGCTGCGTTGCAATTTCCTCGCCTTGCTGAAAGGTAGAAAAATTAGGTGCATCAGCACTCAGATTCAGTTGAAAGTCATCACTTTGCTTTAAAATAGAATCCACCACCTTAAACTGGCGAATGTCAGATTTCTGTCTAATCGGTAAAGCCTGATCTGAAAGTACGGCACGCAGCATCTGGTCAGTACTGGCGAACTCAGCTAAGTCATTTTCACCAAAAGGTTTGGCCTTGCCTAATTCCAGCGTACTGCTCGCTGCCTGAAGACGTTCAGTGGTGAAATGGGTAAAGGTTTTTCCAGCCGCATTGTGATAAACCAAAGCATCCAGATTGGCAGCATTTAAAGTTTGAATCAGGAAATCATCATAAGGTCGTGTCTGATAGGGAAACAACGCAAACACAGGCAATAGCGAAGCACGAATGGCAGTATGTAAATCATAGTGATAACGTTGTGCATCAACATGATCTTGTTCAAAGAAATCTGCAACCACCTGCTCTAATTGTGCAGCACGTCCAGTTTCCTGATCCTGAGTTAAATTCTGATAGGCACCGCAGAACATGCGATTCATATCATTTTCAAGATAACGAACCCCTTGTCGAATCGCAGCGGGATTCCCCAATACGAAAAGCACACGAACTGCTAAACCCAGCTGTCCAGCAAACAAATCCTGAATAAGGTGGGCCAACAATTCGATGGGCGCAGTTTCATTGCCATGAATACCCGCAGAAAGCACAATGGTTTTTCTATAAGCCGTTTTTGGCGTACATTGCAATAGCCCTTCACCCAGCCACTGCCATGTAAATCCAGCCGTTTCACCTTGTGTTTGCTCAGGTGTCTGTTGCGCCAAAGTCAATGCGAGTAGATCAACCATGTACTTTCATCCTTAAAAGCCGTTATTGAATATTTATCTCTGGAAGTGATAAACCGAACCTAAGCCTAAAATCTTCGTGAGTTCATCCAGCGCGGTACGACTCTCGATCAATAAGTTTGGATCGGCCAAATCGTCCTGCGTTAATTCATCACGATAATGCTGATCCACCCACTGATTTAAGGTTTTGAACAATGCATCATTCATAAACAGGTTTTGATTGACAGCAGCCAGTTCAGCTTCATTCACCGCCACACGTAAACGTAAACATGCAGGGCCACCGCCATTACGCATGCTTTCACGCAAATCAAATACCTTGATGTCATCAATTGGCGTGCCCATTTGAATCATGTCACTCAAATAGTCCCATACCGCTTTGTTCTGACGTGATTCTTCTGGTACCACAATGCTCATGCCCCCATCCGCACGGGTCAGAATCTGGCTATTGAACAAGTAAGTCGATACCGCATCATCCACACTGACACGACTTTCAGGCACTTCAATCGATATAAACTCTTGCCCGATCCCCGCCATTTTTTGACGGATTTCATGCAATGCATCGGCCTGATTTAAAAAAGCCTGCTGATGATGGAACAAGACCTGTTGATTACTCACGGCGATCACATCGTTATGAAATACGCCCTGATCAATCACATCTGGATTTTGCTGAATGAACACCGTGCGTTTCGCATCTAGACGATGTAAACGCGCAATCGCTTCACTCGCTTCACGAGTTTGACGTGCAGGGAATTTTTGCGGCGCAACGGTTCCACCGAGCTGTTGCTGACCATAAACAAAGACCTGTACCCCCGCCTGATCATAAGCACCACCGAGTCGGTTATGATTGGCTGCACCTTCATCACCGAACAATGCCGCTTCAGGCAATGCTTCATGGTGCGCGAAATATACATCATTCTTGAACATCGCTTGAAGAATACGTGTGGTCGTATGATGCTCAATTGATCGATGGAACTTATTATTCAGGTTTGCTGCAGTAAAATGCATGCGACCGTCCGCGCTATCCGCAGATGGCGACACCGTACACGAGTTTGCAGTCCACATTGATGATGCTGAACTGAGCGATGACAACAGTGCTGGTGCCGTACGCATGGCTTGGGTAATGACATCAATATCACTGCCCGTAAAACCCAAACGACGCAACGTTGGCACATGCGGACGTTCTTGTGGTGCAAAGACACCTTGCTTGAGTCCTAAATCTGCAAGCGCTTTCATTTTCTTTAAGCCTTGCTTTGCAGCTAATTTAGGATTTGACGCATTATTACGGTTTTTGGTCGATGCGACATTACCATACGATAAGCCTGCATAATGATGAGTCGGCCCCACTAAACCATCAAAATTAATTTCATAACCTGACATTTTTTTCTCCCTGTGTCCCTATACGAACCGACTTACAGCACAATGCCCGGTGATAATTTTGAAGGTAAAGTAACGCTGTCACTTTCCAGTGACGCCATTGGCCATGCGCTATAGTCTGCTGCATAGAATGCGCTGGCACGGTGATTACCTGATGCCCCAACCCCACCAAATGGTGCCGCACTTGATGCACCTGTTAATGGTTTATTCCAGTTCACAATGCCTGCACGCGCTTCAATCAATACACGATCAAATAAATTACGGTCAGGAGACACCAGACCCACCGCCAAACCAAAGCGGGTGTTATTGGCAATGTTTAAGGCTTCATCGAAGCTGTTATAGCGATAAATCGTGGTCAATGGACCAAAGTATTCATCATCAGGAATATCGGTCACCTGAGTGACATCTAAAATACCCGCAGTAAGCAATGAACTATCCGCTTGTGGACGCGTCATTTCCAACAATGGTTTTGCACCTAAAGCGATGAGCTTGCTTTGTGCTGCCAACATCTGTTCCGCGGCATATGCAGAGATGACACCACCCATAAACGGTTGCGGTTCAGCATTCCAGCTTCCTACGACTAAGTTCTTCGCGACTTCAACAAAACGTTGAATGAAAGCATCACCATTGGCACCCTGTTTAACAATAATACGGCGTGCACAAGTACAACGTTGTCCCGCAGAAACAAAGGCCGACTGAATGGCTAAATTCACCACCGCATCAATATCGGTTGCTTCATCAATGATCAGGGCATTATTGCCGCCCATTTCCAAGGCGAGGATTTTTTCAGGCGCACCTGCCATTTGTTTATGCAAGTGATAACCCGTATTGGCACTGCCCGTGAACAGCAACCCGTCAATCTGCTCAGCCGCAGCAAGTGCTTCACCTGTGCTGCGTCCACCTTGTACAATATTCAATACACCCTTTGGTAGACCTGCCTGTTGCCATAATTTTGCAGTTTCTTCCGCAGTCCAAGGCGTGAGTTCACTTGGCTTAAATACCACGGTATTGCCTGCAATCAGTGCAGGAACAATATGACCATTCGGTAAATGACCAGGGAAGTTATACGGACCGAATACAGCGAGAACGCCATGTGGACGATGACGTAACGAAGCTACTCCATCTGGCATTTCAGTTTCGCTAAACCCTGTACGTTGATGATAGGCACGAATTGAAATCGCTACTTTACCAATCATCGATTGTACTTCGGTTAAAGTTTCCCAAAGCGGTTTACTGGTTTCCTGACTAATCACTTCAGCCAATTGGGTTTTATTCTGTTCCAGCAAACCCGCAAAACGCTCAATAATTGCGATACGTTCTTCTAGTGCTAAGCGTGCCCAAGCTGGAAATGCCTGACGTGCTGCATGGCATGCCTGTTCAACATCAGCTTGGCTTGCTTCATGCCCTGCCCAAATTTGTGCATTGCTCACTGGATTTGTTTTAGTGAATGCAGTCCCTTGTCCTTTAATCCAAGCACCATCAATTAATAATGCACCTTGTGACATTAGTTCTTCTCCATTTTTTCTAATGCTAAAACGCGTACTTCATCGTGTTCAGCAATATTCAGTGCCTGTGCTTGTGCTGCTGTTAAATGCAAAGTCTCGCTTTCATCGACTTTGTTATTGATCAGCAACACGGCGTAATCTTTATATTGGTCATTGGCAACCAAAAAATGCGTCTCGGTACTTTCAACCTGCTCAGTGAGTTTGACTTTGAGCAAACGGCTCTCTGTCACCGCCCGTAATTCGGCAGTATTGGCTTCCAGTGTTGGTCCCGCATCAAAAATATCGACATGACCCTGATATTTAAGACCTTCAGACATCAATACTTTTGCCGCTGGTAGCGTATGTGGATGCACTTCTGCAATCACTTCACGTGCCTCTGAAGACAACAAGTCAACATAGACTGGAAATCTCGGCATCAACTCTGCAATAAAAGCTTTTTGCCCGACACCACTGAGATAATCCGCTGCGGCAAAATCCATATTGAAAAATAGATAACCGAGTGAATCCCAGAAAGGTGACCGTCCATTGTGATCTGAAAAACCACGCATTTCTGCAATCAATCGTTCTTCAAAAAAAGAACGGAAGGCAGCAATAAACAGAAAACGGACTTTGGATAAAAATTTGCCGTTCTGGTTTTTACGATATTCAGGATCAAGAAATAAGGTACAGAGTTCACTGCAACCAGTATGATCATTACTTAAAAACAAAGTGTCTAAAGTCTTATACACATTTAAGGCTTTAGAGGCGTGCACCTGTTTTGCCACCCGAAAGTTGTAGAACGGTTCATTCAGTCCGACTGCAACTTCAATTGCACTCACACCCACAATTTTGTGCGTGCTGGTGTCTTCCAGTACAAACAGATAACTTGCCTCACACTTTTCGGTTAGCCCCGCTAAAGTGCGTGTGGTGCGTGTAATACGTTCAGCCAGAATGTCTCTATTTTGTGGTAAGGAAGTCAGGCCAATGCCAGACTCCCCCGCTCGTTGCGCTAAACGATAAATATCATCTAAGTCCCGATGCGCTGCATGTCTAACAATCATCATGGTTAGATGCTCACAGCAGACTTAGAGGCGTGCTAATGCACGAACAAAACGATTTATACCTTCATCAATATCCTGTTGAGGAATGATCAATGATGGTGTGAAGCGAACCACATCTGTACCCGCAACCAAAGCCAATAAACCTTCTTCACCCGCTAAGGTCACAATATTTTTAGCTTTACCTGCATATTCATCTTTAAGCACACAGCCGATTAATAAACCTTGACCGCGAATTTCTTTGAACAAGCCATATTCCGCATTGATTTTATTTAAAGCATCAATGAAATATTGATGACGCTGTTTTACGCCATCTAACACTTCAGGTGTATTAATAAATTCAAATACCGCACCAGCAACCGCACAAGCCAATGGATTACCACCATAAGTTGTGCCGTGATCGCCTACGGCATACATATTGGCATAATGATCTGTGGTGATCATTGCACCAATTGGGAAACCACCGCCCAATGCTTTTGCTGTGGTCAAAATGTCAGGCGTTACACCCGTATTCATATAAGCATAAAGTGAACCTGTACGGCCGACACCGGTTTGTACTTCATCAAAAATCAGTACCGCACCTTTTTCATTACAGAGTGCACGTAAGCCTTTCAGGAATTCGATATCTGCTGGCAGAACACCGCCTTCACCTTGGATCGGTTCAACAATTACCGCACAGGTATTTTCCGTGATCGCTGCTTTTGCTGCTTCAAGGTCATTAAATGCCGTATGTTCAATACCACCTGGTAATGGTGCAAAGTCTTGAGAATATTTTGGCTGACCACCCGCTGTTACGGTAAATAAAGTACGACCGTGGAAGGCATTTTTAAAAGCAACAATCTGGTTCTTGTTTACATTGCCACTGAGCAAACCAACTTTACGTGCCAGTTTCAACGCCGCTTCATTGGCTTCCGCACCTGAGTTACAGAAAAAGACTTTATCCGCAAAAGTGCTGTCGACCAATTGTTTTGCAAGGCGTAATACTGGCTCGTTGGTATAACCATTACCAATATGCCACAGCTTTTGAGCTTGTTCAGTTAAGGCTTTTACTGCCACAGGATGTGCATGACCTAAAGCGTTTACCGCGATCCCACCAGCGAAATCAATATATTCTTTATCGTTTTGATCCCACAGACGAGAACCTTCACCACGTACTAAAATGAAATTTGCTGGGGCAAAAACTGGAACCATCCAATCATTAAAATTGCTACGTGTAATTGCGACTTCGCTCATTTTATTTACTCACTTCCTGTTTTTAATCTTCAGGCCTGTTGAATGCACAACAAGCCCTTTACTCTAATTTTTAAGGGATGGATTAGCCCGGGAAAATACCGCGTTCTTTACGCGCTTTCAGGATACGTTCACATGCCAGAATATAAGCTGCGGTACGCAAACTACATTCTTTCTGTGCTGCGGTATTCCAGACATCACCAATCGCTTGAATCATTAATTTATCCAGACGTTCATTGATCTCGTCTTCGCTCCAGAAGTAACTCGCCATATCTTGAACCCATTCAAAATAACTGACGGTTACACCACCCGCATTACAGATCACATCTGGTACAACGGTAATATCACGACTAACAAAGACATCATCGGCTTCTGGATAAGTTGGACCATTTGCACCTTCAAGCACGATTTTCGCTTTTAATTTTTGTGCGCGTTCAACCGTGATCTGGCCTTCCAGTGCTGCTGGAATCAGGATATCCATATCAACCGTCCAGAACTCTTCATCTGAAATTACGGTTGAATCGGCAAAGCCCTTCACACCGCCAGTTTCCACCACATGTTTTTGCAGTGCTTTAACATCCAAGCCTTCTGCATTGAAGATGGTGCCCGTATGGTCTTGTACCGTAACAATTTTTGCGCCTGCATGGCTGAACAGATAGGCAGCTTCATTACCCACGTTACCAAAGCCCTGTACAGCAACTTTACTGCCTTCAACTGGTAACTTGATACGTTCTGCAACCTGCATACCGGTTACGAATACACCGCGACCTGTGGCACGAACACGGCCCAGTGAACCACCTAAATGAACTGGTTTACCCGTTACCACACCTGTGACCGTATGGCCTTTGATACTTGAGTAAGTGTCCATCATCCAACCCATAATATTGGCATTGGTGCCGACATCTGGTGCAGGAATATCAATTTGTGGACCGATAATTGGACTGATTTCACTGGTAAAACGGCGAGTTAAACGCTCTAATTCACGTGGTGACAATTCTTTTGGATTTACACGGATACCACCTTTGGCACCACCGAACGGCAGATTCAATACAGCCGTCTTAATGGTCATCCATGCAGACAATGCCATGACTTCATTTAATTCAACATCTTGGTGATAACGAATACCGCCTTTACCCGGGCCACGTGATAAGTTGTGTTGTACACGATAGCCTTCAAAATGACGGATTGAACCATCGTCCATCACGATTGGAACATCAACAATCAAGGTACGTTTTGGGGTTTTCAATGTGTTGACAAAGTTGCTGAGGTCGGCATCCAGATAAGGTGCTACCCGATCAACTTGAGTAAGAAAAGTTTGCCAAGCACTACCGTTTTGAGCCGCATATGATAAAGACATTATCTATTCCTTAATTAATCAATTGTCCCTGTTATTCACAGATTCCCTTTTTTTCAGGGCGTCCTACCCCATCCTCCCTAATACGCACTGTGTTTCTTTTCACTGAATCAAAAATGCTTGGGGTTTTGTATAAGATTATTATTAAGAATCAAATTGATTCACAAAATTCGTTATAATGATTAAAATGAATTATTTTTTATCAATTTGCTAATAGTAAATATCAAAATGAACAATATCGATCATATTATATTAGGATTACTCAAAGACAATGCACGGATGTCCATTACCGATCTGGCGGCCAAAACACGTGTTTCTCGCGCAACGGTACAGAAGCGAATTGAATATATGGAATCGACTGGTGTTATTACAGGTTACACAGTGCGCTTCCGCCCCAGTGCAGAGAAAAATATCATTCGGGCATGGATGAATATTATGGTTGAAGGCACCAAAGCCCAAGCCGTTATCCGCGAATTACGTCTTGAATCTGCGGTAGAGCGTCTGCATACCACCAATGGAAAATGGGATATTCTGGTCGAGCTACAATCAGACAGTCTGGAAAATTTTGATAAGGCTTTGGAGCGAATCCGAAATATTTCAGGCATTTACAATAGTGAAACCAGTATTCTGTTGTCGACCTATAAAACCTGATCAGGTCAAAAGTCAAAGATTGCAGACATAAATAAGGGCGCATGATCTGAATAATCATGCGCCCTTTAAAAAATCACTTATCGCTTAAGCAGTGACACGACGGTAACTACGATATTCTGGTGTCCAGAAATTATCATCAATCACTGTTTTCAATACATCATTACTCATCGGAACAGCCAAGCCATCAGCCATTGCCGCTTTTGCCACTTTAAAAGCAATAAACTTGGACACTTGCTGAATATCATTAATATTCGGCAATAAATCCGCTGCTGGATTTTTCAGGCGTGGCGAACAATCTGCCAATGCGGTACTTGCAGCCATCAGCATAGAGTCACTGATATGTGTTGCGCCACATGCGATGACGCCAAGGCCAATTCCGGGGAAGATATATGAGTTATTACACTGCGCAATGCTATAGGCCTTGCCCTGATAATAAACTGGCGCAAATGGACTACCTGTGGCAACAATCGCCGCGCCATCTGTCCATTCGATAATATCTTTAGGTTGTGCTTCCACTTGTGAAGTCGGGTTCGACAATGGTAGAACAATCGGATGTTTATAATATTTCGCTAAGGTTTTGATCACTTCTTCACTGAACAAGCCAGCCTGACCAGAAACACCAATCAGGATACTTGGTTTGGCATTTTTCACCACATCCAGTAAACCGACATATTCACCCGTATATTCCCAGTCACTGATGGCACTGGTTGGTGTCGCCAGTTTTTGCTGGAAATCGAGTAAATTCGGCTGTTGATCGGTCATGAGACCAAAACGGTCCACCATAAAAATACGTGAACGTGCTTCATGATCACTTAGCCCTTCATCCATCATTTGACGAACGATCTGCTCTGCGATACCACAACCTGCTGAACCCGCACCAACAAACGTAATGGTTTGGTCTTTAAGCTGCTTGCCTTGTGAACGAGATGCAGCGATCAGGGTTGCCGCTGTTACAGCCGCCGTGCCTTGAATATCGTCATTAAAACAGCAGATCTTGTCTCGATACTGGGTTAATAATGGCATCGCATTCATTTGCGCAAAGTCTTCAAACTGGATTAGCACATCAGGCCAACGCTGACGCACCGCAGTAATAATTTGCTCAACGAATTCATAATATTGCTCGCCACGAATACGCGGTTGTTTCCAGCCCATATAGATTGGATCATTCAGCAATTCTTCGTTGTTGGTTCCGACATCAATGGTAATCGGTAAGGTATAGGCAGGACTGATACCACCACAGGCCGTATACAGAGATAATTTGCCGATTGGGATACCCATCCCTCCAATCCCCTGATCGCCTAGACCTAAGATACGTTCTCCGTCTGTAATCACGATGACTTTGACATTTTTCTTATTCACGTTGTGAATAATTTGATCAATGTATTTGCGTTCTGGATAAGAAATGAAGATACCACGGTGACGACGGTAAATGTCAGAGAAACGCTGGCAGGCTTCCCCTACCGTCGGGGTGTAGATAATCGGTAGCATTTCATCCAAATGCTGACTCAATAGGCTATAGAACAGGGTTTCATTGGTATCTTGGATATTTCTTAAATAAATATGCTTATTCAGGTCACTGTCAAATGAAAGGTACTGTTGATAAGAGCGTTGTGTTTGCTCTTCGATGTTTTCAATATTGTATGGAACAAGACCATGTAAATTAAAATTTTCTCTTTCTTCTTCAGAAAAAGCAGAGCCTTTATTTAACAGCGGAAGTTCTAAAAGAGCATTCCCAGCATAGGGAATATATAAAGGTTTTTTGATTTTACTAGGGGTCGCAGGCATACCTTACTCTTGAGATTATCCGTCAAATATATAAAATTTCGTTGCTTAAATTCTTATGCAAAAAAGAATTTTGGCGAAGTGAATAATTTACACTAATCCGTCCTCGAAACCGAATAATCTGACGGTATGCAAAGTGATTCAACATTTAGGAAATAAATAGTACTCGCTAATAATGCACATTTGTAGTCCATCTGTGGCGATGTTTTGTAGGTTTTTTATACGGACAGATAATTTATAAACAAATATTTTATGCAGACCTCATTTCAATCAGGATCTGAGGCCTGCTGGCTCAACAAAAATTTTAGTTATTTTCTTGTTCAAATTCCTGAATCGCTTCTTTTGCGATACGGAAACTATCTACCGCAGCAGGCACGCCACAATAGATTGCAACCTGTAGTAGCACTTCACGGATCTTTTCTTTCGGCACGCCATTTCGTAGCGCACCTTTGACATGAAGTTTAAGTTCATGCGGACGGTTTAGCGCAGAGATCATGGCAAGATTGATCATGCTACGTTCTGGCTTGCTGAGCTCCTCACGTCCCCAAACAGCACCCCAACAATACTCTGTTACCAATTCCTGTAAGGGTAGATTAAAGTCATCTGCATTGTTGATTGAATTATTGACGTAACTTTCTCCAAGCACCTGTTTACGGATTGCTAAACCTTTTTCAAACTTTTCATTGCTCATGGATTCAATCCTCCAAATAAGGTGTATTTGATTTCAAGATAATCTTCGATGCCGTATTTTGAGCCTTCTCGGCCTAAACCTGAATGTTTAATCCCGCCAAAAGGAGCAACTTCATTGGAAATCAGGCCTTTATTAATTCCCACCATACCATATTCAAGTTGCTCGCTCATGCGCCATGCTCGTCCTAAATCCTTGGTATAACAATAAGCAGCTAGACCAAACTCCGTCGCATTCGCCATGTCTATCACCTGCTGTTCCGTTTCAAATTTAAAAACTGCGGCTAAAGGCCCAAAGGTTTCCTGAGTTGCAACATCCATTTCCGTTGTCGCATCGGCAATAATCGTCGGTTCATAAAAAAGTTCGCCCGCCTGATGACGTTTGCCTCCCGTAATTAAACGTCCTGCTTTGGCTAAAGCATCTGCAACATGTGCTTCAACTTTTTTCACGGCATTGGTATTAATTAAAGGGCCAATTTCATTTCCAGCTTCAAGTCCATTACCAATTGCAAAAGCATTCACTTTGGCACTTAATGCAGTAATGAAGCGTTCATAAATGCCATCCTGAACCAGAAAACGATTAACACAAACACAGGTTTGCCCAGCATTGCGATATTTAGCAATCAATGCCCCTTCAATAGCAGCATCCAGATCAGCATCATCAAAGACGATAAACGGCGCATTGCCACCCAACTCGAGAGAGACTTTCTTCAAGGTCTGAGCTGAACGCTGGTAAAGTAATTTCCCCACAGGCGTGGAGCCAGTGAACGTGAACTTGCGTACATCATCACTTTCAAAAATCGCATCACCAATGGTCACGGCATCCCCTGTGACGACACTAAAAATTTCTGCTGGAATACCAGCCTGAATAGCAAGATCAACCAAAGCCAAAGCCGTAAAAGGTGTTTCTGGTGCAGGTTTTACAATACAAGGACATCCTGCTGCCAAAGCAGGTGCAACTTTACGGGTAATCATAGCTGCTGGAAAATTCCACGGGGTAATCGCGGCAATGACACCTATCGGCTGCTTGCTCACAATAATACGTGCATCAGGATATGGGCTTGGAATAGTATCCCCATAGACTCGCTTTGCTTCCTCTGCAAACCATTCTACAAAGCTGGCCGCGTATAAGATTTCTCCTCTTGCCTCTGCTAAAGGTTTGCCCTGTTCACTGGTTAAAATAAATGCCAGCTCATCGGCATGTGCAATCATGAGATCAAACCATTTCTTTAAAATAATAGAACGATCTTTGGCTGTCTTATTTTTCCATGTTGCCCAATGCTTCACAGCAGCCTGAATTGCACGATCCGCTTCAGCTTTCCCCATATTCGGCACAGTACCAATCATTTCTTGTGTCGCAGGATTATAAATCTCTGAAGTTTGCTGGTTGTCAGCATCACACCACTGTCCCGCAATAAGCGCTTGTTGGTGGAATAATTGCATTTGTTGAAGTTGCATACACGTTATCCTGTATCGGCGTTGGAATAGGTCAACAGATGATGAAAAATCTGGAAACCATTCTATTTTGTATTATGGCATACCAAATAAATCTTGAAAAAAATTTTCGGTCGCCCGAATTTGATGACTCATCCTAAAAATAATAGAACAATGTCAAGTTTAATAATTTGTTCCACTTCCCATCATCCCCCCGCGCCAATGAGTCTTGAGTGCCACCAATAAAGGGATCATTTTTACTCATGATATATTCAGCAACCAAAGAAAGCTGTTTATGGTCGATTGCGACACCCAAAATATTACGGGTCGAATCTTGTGCACCAGCCTGATCTTTGTTGTAACGGCTATGCATGAAATAAGGTGTAATATTGCCAATCTGTTTGACATCTTTAAAGGCATAGCCAATATCAGCCGTATAATACGTTGCTTGGTTGGCAACATAATATTCACTGTCGTATGAACCCATTAATGAAGCTGCAGAGTCCATTGAGTCTTTATTCGTGACATCATTTTTCCCGCCCGTTAATGTGAGTCCCAGATTGCCATAATTAAATTTGCTAAATAATGCCCAGGCGTTACGTCTTCCTGTTTTAGACATGGTTTTATTTTCAATTTCCGAAGTCCAGTAAGAGCCGCCAACTTGGGTGCTTAAGCCAGTTAGCCCTAAAGAGATATCTTGCGTTATACGCCCCACCCACATATTTTTTTCCTGTAGATCGCTTTTACTACTGTCATTTGAGCTCACATAATTGGCCGTATAGCGTCCAGAGTCTCGCGTACTTCCTTCGTAATGACCTGCATCTGTAGCAAAATAACCTACATCAAATTGAGTCGCGCTCGGTAATTCAAAGTGATAATTTAAACCAAGGTTATGCACATCTTCTAAACCTGCTGTGGTATTGATACTGCCATATAAGCTATTTCCCCAGAACCGTGCAGGCCCAAAAGGAATGGGTTGCATACCCACCACCACTTGATCAGTCTGATTCAGATGATAGCCAACATAAGCATCAATCAAACTCGAAAAATCACATAAGGTATCGTACTGATAGCAACGATATTCAGCATGTCCAAATAACTGTCCACGTTCATAGTCCAATTTTAACTGTGCAGCATCAAAACGTATTTTATGTTCAGATGCCGCTTCACCAAAATCCTTGTCTTGATAATTGGCACGGACATAGCCCGATATTGTCAACTTGCCCGCATCGGCTGTCGCATCTCCAAAACTGATCCCCGCATAACTTGACGAGATCATGCCCAGCAAAACCGTGGTTAGGGCGAACTTCAAATCAATTTTTTTCATCTTCCAGATTCCTTTCTTATCCAGTTCCGCTTATGCATTTGCATTAAATGCAGGACGATTACACTTAATCTTTCCGAGATTAAAGGCGTAATACACCACGAAGCTCACCACCAAACCAATCACCCATGAAATATCGACATCAGGAACGATATTGGCAAATGGCCCGGTAAAGAAAGCATTAGTGAGGAAAGGAATCTGAATCACGATACCTAAGAAATAGGCGATTAAGGCTTTGGCATTGAATTTACCGTAGATGCCACCGTCCTGAGCGAAAATAGAGGGAATATCATAAGATTTCTTATTGACGACATAGAAATCCAGCAAGTTAATCGATACCCAAGGAACCAGAATAAATAACAAGGCAAAAATGACATTTAGGAAGAAGCTGATAAAGTTGCTTGAAGCCCAAAGTGCGGTAAAGGTCGCCAGAATTAAAACAATAATGGACAAACTGATACGAACGTTTTTACTCGGCATCCACTGCCCCGCAAAAGTTTGAATCGAAGTAATACAAGACAGCACTGCACCATATAAATTCATGGCATTGTGTCCGATAATATTACACAGGAATAAAATCATCAGCACATAGCCAAACAGTCCTGTTCCAGATTTAACGGCTTCCATGGCATCAGTGGTTGAGCCAATACTGACTGCCACTGTTCCAAAGCTCATCGCAAAGATGGTGCCAAGCGCCGCACCTAAGTAGGTATAGATAAAGGGTTTATAAATCCCGATACTTTTAGGCAAATATCTTGAATAATCTGAGGTATAAGGTGAGAAACTGATTTGCCAGACCGCACATAAGCCAAACATGGCGAACCAGCCTTTCAGGTTAAACGATCCTTTTGCCAAGACCTCTGCATTGATATGCGGAATCATGATCATCAGGCCGATTAACAATGAGCCGCCCATAAACCAAGTACCAATCTTGTTGAACTTATGAATTAGGTGATAGCCAACAATACCGATCGTGGTTGCAGCAATCGCACCAATTACCGTCGCAGTTGGAACAGGGATCGCTGGCACAACGGTATGCAGTGTCTTGCCAGAAAGAATAATATTGGAAATAAAAAAACCGAGATAAATTAATGTGGTAAATAATACAACCAGTAACGCACCGTAACGTCCAAACTGTGCGCGGCTCTGGATCATTTGTGGAATACCCACCTGTGGTCCCTGCGCTGAGGTCAGTGCCAGAATAGCTGCACCAAAAAAATGACCACAACAAATCGCGACCAATGCACTGATCAGGCTTAACTTAAAGGTTAACATGGACATTGCACCGGTAATCACAGCCAAAGGTGCAATATTGGTACAAAACCACAAGGTAAATAGATCCCGAACTTTTCCGTGACGTTCCGAAGGATCCACATAATCAATTGAATGACTTTCTATCGCGAAAGCATTTTTCTCATTTTGGCTCATATCCTTAATCTCTCTTTGAGGAACTCATTTCCTCAATATCAATTCGTGAGAGTAAATGTAGGTTTCACAACCTGCCTTGCCAGTGCCATATCCTGATGACCTGACATTTCTTTCTGTTTTTTCAGCTCATTGTTGAGCGATATACATGAAAGCTCAGGAAAAAAGATAAAAGAGCTTCGGTCGACGCATGAGGCATGCTCAACAAAAACTAGCTTTTCTCACTCAGCTTGATATTTATGGAATTTCAGCGTTCTGCATTTTCATGTTTTCATCCTTGAAATTAAAAATCCTGAACTCAACCTTTTGCAGCGTTATCGCATCACAAAAGGATCATCAATCGGTTGATCCGAGGTACGCAACCAGACCGTTTTTGTAGTGGTGTAATCCAGCACGGCATCAGAGCCACCTTCACGACCATGGCCTGATAAACCATGACCACCAAAAGGTGCCAGTGGAGAAACGGCGCGATAAGTATTCAACCAGACAATGCCTGAACGAATGGCTTTGGTCATACGATGCGCGCGGCTTAAATTGTTGGTAAATACACCCGCAGCAAGTCCGTAAGGGGTATTGTTGGCTTTTTGAACCGCTTCTGCTTCGCTACTAAAACTCACCACAGACAGGACTGGCCCAAATAACTCAGTCATGACGCAATCTGCCTGCGGGACATCACTACAATCCAGAATTGTTGGGGGATAGTAATACCCTGCTCTTGGCAATGATTTTCCGCCGGTTAATAATTTTGCGCCTTGCTGAATTGAGCTAGCCACGACCTGTTCAATTTTTTCACGTTGACGTAATGTGCATAAGGGCCCGTATTCCGTTGCCATGTCTTCGGGTAAACCAATATTGATGGTTTGTACCCGCTCAACCAGACGCTGCACAAACTCATCTTTTATACTGTCTTCAACCAATAATCGTGAACCAGCAACACAACTCTGTCCTGTTGCCGCAAAAATTGCCGCAACTTGAGCATTGACCGCACTTTGAAGATCCGCATCAGCAAATACAATAAACGGAGATTTGCCACCTAGCTCAAGCGATACTTTTGCCAGATTTTCAGCAGAATTACGGACAATATGCCGTGCTGTTTCAGGGCCTCCGGTAAATGCCACATGCGCAACATCTGGATGACTACTTAACACTGCACCGCATTCAGGGCCAAAACCGGTAATGACATTCACGACACCTGCTGGAAAACCGGCTTCATGCACCAAACGCGCGAAAGCAAGTAAAGGGGCTGGACCCTCTTCTGATGCTTTCAGTACAACAGTACATCCAGCGGCCAAAGCGGGCCCCAGTTTGACTGCCGAGAGAAACAACTGACTATTCCACGGTACAATCGCTGCAATCACACCAACAGGTTCGCGGATTGTCCAAGCCTGCATATCCTGCTTATCAATCGGTAAATAACTGCCTTCAAGCTTGTCGGCAATTCCTGCGTAATAGCGATAATACTCGGCGACATAGGCAATCTGACTTGAAGTTTCGCGAATGATTTTTCCTGTATCGCTGGTTTCATATTGAGCCAGTTGTGGCGCCGCTTGTTCAATCAGCTCTGCCAGTTTATAAAGCAGTTTACCTCGTTGAGAAGCCGTTAAACCTGCCCAAGCACTCTCCTGTAAAGCATGGGTGGCGGCTGCCACAGCACGGTTCACTTCATCACGGCGTGCTTCCGGCATTTTCGCCCAGACTTGCCCTGTTGCTGGATTAATACTATCAAACTGGGCAGCACCGTCTTCAAATTGACCATTAATATATAACTGGAATTGAGAAGTCATGCTCTTCTCTCCTATGCAAATGCAGGCATCACGTCATTGATCATACGCAGTAACGAAGCTTTTTTACGTTCAAAGCTCATTCCAGTATCAATCCAGAATGAATACTCGTTATATCCCATCGCCTCATAGGCTTTTAAACGGTCAATCACTTCTTGCGCTTCACCAATCACGTTATTTTGACGCATTGCTTCTGGGGTGTAGAAAGGATGTTGGGCCATTTCTTCTTTACTGATTGGTGCAATGAGACCTTGATTAATTTCACGCTCATTTTTAAACCATGCACCAAAATAATTATAGAAGGCATTAATTTCTTCTGCTGCAACTTGTGCATCTGACTCACTCTCTGCCACATAAGTATGGCGGAGTAACATAATTTCCGGACGTGGAATATCAGCAAACTTTTCACAAGCGGCATTGAAATGCCCCATCAGTTTCTCAACTTCATCATCCCCAAAATGCAGCGGTGTGACCTGTACATTACAACCATTCTGTACTGCAAATTCATGGCTATTTGGATCACGTGCCGCCACCCAGATTGGAGGGAATGGCTGTTGTAAAGGCTGTGGTGCGGAGGTGGTTTTTGGGAACTGCCAAAACTCGCCCTTATGTTCGTAGTCACCTTTCCAGAGATTTTTGATGGCAGGAATCATTTCACGCAGACGTTGCCCTGCACTCCATGCGTCCATCCCAGGGACCATCCGCTCATATTCAAATGAGTAAGCGCCTCGTGCAATCCCGATATCTAAACGACCATTGGTAATGATATCGGTCATGGCCGCTTCGCCTGCCAACTTGATCGGATGCCAGAAAGGAGCAACCACTGTGCCTGTACCCAAGCGCACATTTTTGGTCTTATTGGCCAGATCAGCCAAATTAATAAACGGATTCGGTGCAATGGTAAAATTCATGGCGTGATGCTCACCCGTCCAGATCGCATGCATACCTCCCTGATCCGCAATCTGGCACAGTTCAATCATCTCATCATAAAGCTGTTTCTGCGTTTGCTGATCAGAAACACGTTCCATGTGTACAAATAATGAAAAACGCATAGTTAAACTTCCTCTTTAACAATTTGACGAACCGTACCACTGGTTTGATTACCGTAATAAACACCATAAGTTTTAAGATAATTTTCTTTGCGATAACGCATCAACATGCTTTGCAAAGCGCTATCTACAAAAGTGAGCTGCTCAAGATCATTCAAATCGATGAATTGACCTTTATGTGCGGTTGCAACAGGGGTATTACACAAGAAAGCAATATATTGCTGTTGTGTTGTCACATCGTCATACACGGAATAAATAAAACTTGCTGATGCATCAGGTTGATAAGCTGCAAAGATTTTTTCTAAAGCTTTTTCCGCACCATCTTTGTCGACTACCAAATGTGGCAAAGTCCATTTATTGTCAGCAGTTTGTTCCAGCAGAATCTGGTTCTCATGGCCTATCAAAGCCATCATCATCACTTTCATGCTTGAAATGACATCGGTCGATGATTTCGCTGGAGTAAAATAGGCACCACGATAATAACCAAGACCTGCAAAACCTGCCGAAGCAAAATTTTCAACTTTACCAATCAGAATGGCATGGTCACCTGCATCAACGATTTGATAGGTGGTACAGTCAAACCATGCGCTGACATGATCAATAATCGGGTTTTGGTATTCACTTTTTGTCCATGCAAGATTTGCAAAACGGTCATCACTTGGACGGGCAAAGGTATTCGAGACATCCTTTTGTTCTTCTGCCAAAATATTGATGGCAAAGTGTTTTGTATTTGCAAAGTATTGATAATTGCTTGATGTCTTGGCAATGCTGACGAGCAGCAAAGCTGGGTCCAAAGACACCGAAGCAAAAGAGTTTGCGGTAAAGCCTAATGGCATTCCATCATCTTTACAGGTCGTCACTACGGTAACGCCCGTCATAAAAGAGCCAAAGGCATCACGTAGTTCACGTATCTTGTTTATTGTATCCATTTCACTCATTGCCATATTCCTTCATTGAGCAACTTAGACGCTGGTTTCCAACCACGCTTGCATTGCACTATTGACTTGATCTGGAGCCGTCAGGTTGACCATGTGACGCTCATTCTCAATCACGATCGCCTTACCCTTTTTTGCCTGACTGGCCATTTGTATTGCCATTTCTGCAGTAGAGTTGGGATCACCCGTACCTGTTAAAATCAAGGCTGGACATCCAATGTTAGGCCATTGATCCGCATAAACTGCATCACCTCGTGCAAAAGCAGCATAAGCAGTGGCATAACCCGACATATCCACTTCCTGTAACCAGGATTTCACTTTTGAGGCAGCCTGACGTTCAACATCACTCTGGCCAAACCAGCGTTGTAATGGGGTCTCGATATCGATATGACCGGTTTTTAATTCTTCGGCACGTTGAATCACTGCATCTTTAGCTTCCGCTGAACGCTTATAGACTCCATTGAGCACAGCCATACGCTTCACTAAATCAGGACGGGTTGCGCTGACGCCTGTGGTGATTAAAGATCCCATAGAATGTCCAGCCAAATTGACAGCGCCAACATCCAAAGCGATAATCAATTCGATGGTCCAGTCCACAAAATCCTGTAGCTGGGCATCATCTGCTAATTTTGTACTTTGTCCATGGCCTGGCATATCCACTGAAATCACCCGATAATGTTTCGAGAAGAATTCGATTTGTGGATACCATGCTGCTGCTTGCATCCCAACACCATGAATCAGAACCAGCGGTTCTCCTTCGCCCTGCTCAAAATAATGAGCAATGCGGTTATTTGACAGCTGCAGGGTTTTTGAGATCATGACCTAACTCTTCCAAATCTTGATAACGATCTCCAATACGATGATGTGGTCGACCACCTGTCGCAGCACCAATCACCACCACCAGCTCATCAGCAGCAGGTGCATCTGGAATTGCAAATTGTAAAGTCAAATAATGGGAACGACGTCCTTCATCATTCTTGTCCATCATTGGAATCAAGATCGGCGCATTGGCTGGGCCACGGGTATTATTAAATGCCAGATATGATTTTGCTCCCACTGCACTGCGATAAGTATTGCCAAAATGCAAGGTATGAATCAGTGCAGAGGCATGTTCAAGTTCACCCTCCAGCCCGACTACAGCACTTTTACCAAAGGCTTGTACTGCTTCGCCAGAACCAACTTCGTCAAGAATCAGTTGGGTCAAATGTTCACTCAGGATGGGTGCAATACGGCGGATTTCAGGTGCAAGGTTTTCAACATAGCCCTGACCTGCCCAAGGATTTTTGATCACAGCAGCAGCTGCCACCATTTTTAAAGGTGTTGGTGCTTCTTTGCCACCATCAATATAGGTGGTTTCCACATGGAGCACAGTTTTACGGATTAGATTCATTGTTCTTCCTTGCGTGTGAATTTATCTTGTCATTCGTATTATGGTATACCATAATACATAATGAAAAAAAAGCAAGAGTTTGCTATGCTAATTTTTAGCAAAGAACATGTAACAAAATTCTGCATTATTAAAATCGGGAAAGATGAATTTCTATGAATCTTAAAATTGAAAATCCACCTGTGACTTTGCGTGAGCTCTGTCTGGATAAAGTGCGTAATGCCATTATTACAGGTTATTTTCCCTCTGGAAAAAGACTGGTTGAACGGACACTTTGTGAAGAACTAGGTGTAAGCCGTTCTGTGGTGCGGGAAGTGATTCGTTATCTGGAAGCAGAAGGTCTGGTTGAAATCTTGCCCAATAAAGGTCCAATTGTTTCATTACTGGACTGGGAAATTGCCTCACAAATCTATGAGATTCGTCTTTTACTCGAGCAAAGTGCGGTTGCAGATTGCACCCAAAATCTTACTGATCAAACCACTCAGCAATTGCAGCACTTATTAGCTGAGCTTGAACAAGCATTTGCTGCGGATGATATCAATTTAATTATTGCCACCTCTGCAAAGCTTTATGAAACTATTTTTACCACAGCAAAACATTATATTGCCTGGGAAGTGGTGCAACGCTTGAATGGTCGTATTAGTCGTCTTCGCGCCATGACCATGAAATCCACCAAACGTGAAATTTCAGGTTACCAACGTATCAAAAATATGTGTGAAGCCATCTACTTACATAAAGATGCTGACAAAGCCAAGCAAGCTGTTGCGGAACATATTGCAGAAGCAGCATCTGTGGCAAAAAATATTTTGAATAGTTAATCATGAAAACGGAAACATAAGGCTGATGAAGCCTTAACTGATATAAGGATATAAGAATGTCTGCTTACTGGATTGCTCACGTGACCATCCATGATCTGGAGCAATATAAACAATATATGGCCTTGGCACCGCATGCTTTTGAAAAATATGGAGCAAAATTTCTTGCAAGAGGCGGTAACTCGACTTGTCTGGAAGGCACAGCATATCAGCGCCATGTCATTATTGAATTTTCTGACTTAGAAACAGCGCAGGCTTGTTACCATTCAGAAGAATATTTGAAAGCACGACTAGCTCGTAAAGATTGTGCTGATGTGATGATCAGTATTGTAGAAAGTCTGGATTAAGCTGGAGCGGCATAAAAGAGTATTCTTTAAACCTTCTTTTATGCCATTTCCAACACCAAAGTCACCTGATCCCAATTGGATATCAGTCTAACTTTATTCATATCATTCTAATTTTTAAGCCCGCTTTTTCTTAGATTTCTTGGTAAAGAAACTCAATGCATATGAATAATGGGTCGGCGTAATACGCTGAATCAGATCAATGATTTTTGCATCATTTCCAATCAGAACACGTGCTTTATCTGCTTTCACAGCTTCAAGAATAATTTTGGCAGCTTGTTCAGGTGGCGTTTTCAACACTTTGTTAAAGGCCTGACTGGCTTTAGCTGGATTCATTCCCAAAGCACGAATACTGTCACTCATACGTGCACTATTGGCAATGTTGGTTCGAATCCCGCCAGGATGTACACAGGTTGAGCTCACCCCATTCTGTTGCAGCTTTAACTCTTGGCGCAATGATTCAGTAAAACCACGAACCGCAAATTTAGTTGCATTATAGGCACTTTGGGTCGGTTGAGCTGTTAAACCAAACAGACTGGAAATATTCACAATGTGCCCTTCGCCACTTTGCTTTAAATAAGGCAAAAACTCTTTGGTGCCATAGACCACACCCCAAAAGTTAATCTTTAAGATCCAGTCCAGTTCCTCATAATCCATCCCTTCTACAGTACTTGCCAGCGCCACACCTGCATTATTAAAAATCAGGTTAATCTTGCCATGTGCTTTAAAACTCTGTTCTGCCCATTCACGCACTGCTTCCTGATCAGAAACATCCAGCTGTGTCAGGGTAACATTGACAGGATATTGCTGTAACAAGGCCTTCGTCTCTTGCAATCCCTGTTCATTAACATCGCTCAAAGCTAAATGTGCGCCTTGCTGTGCCAGTAAAAGTGCAAGCTGTCGGCCAATCCCTGAACCTGCGCCTGTAATTGCAGCGACTTTCTGATTAAAATTTTTCATGGGTAGACTCTAGATGAAGTTGATAAAAATGGGCTGCATTTTGTCTAAAAACGGCGTACATCGCCTGCTCACCATAAGGACGAAGCATCTGGATATAAGCCTGCACAAGGTCATTTAATGTTGCATTGGCTTTATCCATAGGAAAATTAGACGCATACATAATGCGGTTGATGCCAAAGACCTGAACGGCATGTTCAAGCAATGGGCTGAGTAGATTCACGATTTCAGTAGGCGTTGCTGTTCGTTTTTGTTGATAAAAGCGATGTCCTAATACTGGCATCATCAAGCCTGAAATTTTGGTATAGACATTTTTCTGTTCAGCCAAAACTGCAATATCCTGCTGCCATTGTCTAAAAATGGACTCACGCTGCGATGCGGTAATTCCCGTTTTCTTACCCACGGCTCCAAACAGGCCAGCGGGTGTCGCCAGATGATCAACGACGATACGGGTTTGAGGAAATTGTTTCGCCAAACCAGTGATTTCTGCTAACTGAGTGGAATATCCCCATGCATCAAAAGATAAATCCATTTTTGCAAGTTGTTCAAAACCTTTTAAGAATTTCTTGTCACGATAAAGATGAGGCCGATCACACCATCGATAAATGCCACTATCCTCATGCCAGGCCGCCATTTTACGAATACCACGAAAGAGTGGGCTCACCTGCTGATGGGCTTTAAGAATGTCTTTGAATTTTCGGTCTCTTGGGTCAGCCGCAGCAACGATGGCACCCAGCTTTAAACCGTGACGATTAAAATCTAATTGCTTAATCCAGTTGGTTTCTTCCACCACACCAAAACCTTTGTGATGATGCCAGTTTGCTTCGACATGCACCACGCTTTCTACAGGAAATAAGCTGCTATCCTTTAGATAATGCGCTGGTAAATAGGGATTCAATGCGTATTGGGTTGTACCTAACGTCTCTAGTAAAGGCTTAGGTTTGACTAAACGCACAACACGATCCATAACCGTGGGATATTTCCCTAAAGTTTTTACCAATACAGCAGCAGAATGCGGTGTGTGATAAGGATCCCATTGATGAATATGTGGATCAATGATCGAAAAGCCTAATTCTTCCATGTGTTAACTCAATATAATTATTTTAAAATGGCGATAATTTATCTAACTTTAACCGTAATTCATCACTGTAGCCTACCGAACAAGGCAGTATGAATAAAATGATTTATTTCAATATGACATTATGAATACGATTCATTTATTTTTGCTTTGATCTTTTTAAAATTAGAAATTCATCAATAATTTCAATTAATTGAAAGGTATTTATCTCAAATAAAGTAATTCGTCAAGGAACAAATAAAAAACTCAAAATAATTTACGTATTATCAAACTCTTATTTTTTCAAGCTTCCTACTTTCCAGCAAGTTCTTGTAAATGATTCCTATTTAAATATACTGAGCACGCTTTTATCGCTGTATTGACCCAAATTGTCATCAGATTGATTGCCTCTTTTCTCCAGTCTCTACCCTATTTTTGGTATCGCTCAGGTATTCCTATGTCTGCATTCTCTCCGCGTAAAAATCTCATCACGATTGAAATTTTAAAATATAGCGGTTCATTGCTTCTGTCTTGTATTCCTGTGCTGACTTGGGCAGAAACTGCTGCACCAGAAATCACACAGCTCGACACCATCAAAGTACAAGCTGAATCCAGCTCAGGCTATATCGGAACGCAAACAGCATCGACCTTAAGAGGTAATCAAAAAAATCTGGAGAGCTCTCAAACGGTCAACGTCGTTTCCAAACAATATGTGAAAGATTATGTGCCCGCGAATCTGGATAATACACTCACACAAGTCAGCGGCATTACTCAAGGCAACACCTTAGGCGGCACTCAAGATACAGTCATGAAACGCGGTTTTGGAGACAACCGTGATGGTTCAATTACCGTGAATGGCATGCCAATTGTGCAAGGTCGAACCATGAATGCGGCAGTTGAACAGGTTGAAGTATTAAAAGGCCCTGCTTCTCTCCTTTATGGCATTATGGATCCAGGCGGTGTGGTCAATGTGGTGACTAAAAAACCTGAAATGACCCAGAAAACCGAAATGGCCATCTATGGTTCAAGCTTTGCTGCGGGTAAAAATGGTTTAGGTGCAAGTCTGGATACTACGGGCGCAATTAATGAAAGTAACTTTGCCTATCGTTTTATTGTCGATCATTCTGACACAGACTATTGGCGTAATTTTGGCAATCTCAAACAGACTTTAATCGCTCCGTCTGTGGCATGGGACAATGGTCAGACCAAAGTCAATCTCAGCTATCAATATCGTCATTTTGATGTCCCTTTTGATCGCTCAACCATTTTTGATCTCAACACAAAAAAAGCTTTACCGATCTCAAAATACCAACGTCTGGATGAAGCTTTTAATCAAATGAAAGGTGAAGATCATCTGGCACAACTGTTGGTTGATCATCAAATTAATGACACCTGGTCAGCGCATTTCGGCTATACCTATAACTACGAAACCTATGATGCTAACCAGTTACGCGTCACCTCGTTAGATACAAAGAATCATACTGTGAAGCGTCGTACCGATGCGACCTTAAATGCAGAAAGCATAGATAGTAATGCCCAAGCCTATCTCAATGGCTCGATCAATCTGCTCGGTTTAAAGCATGACATTCAGATCGGTTCGGATATCGAATACCGTAAATATTTCCGTCCCGATATGGTTCGTGGAGACACTTCTACCCTAGACTATCTCAACCCAGATTTTGGCACTGTCGAAGCTTCCCGCAATATCGTCGCGTCGGATAGTGACCAAACCGATAAATTGCATACCTATGGTTTTTATCTGCAAGATGCGATCCATTTAAATGAAAAATGGATTGCGGTGCTTGGTGGGCGTTACTTACATTATCAACAGACTGCTGGGCGCGGCAGACCATTTAAAGAAAATACCAATACCAATGATGATGCTTGGCTTCCACATGCAGGTTTAGTCTATCAATGGAATGACCAATTTTCATTGTATGGGAGCTATACCGAATCACTCAAACCGAACTCTACAATTGCTCCTTTAGGTGGCAATGCTGTTATTGACTCGGATGTCCGACCTGAACAGGCAAAATCTTATGAACTCGGTGCAAAATATGAATTTAATGATCGTATTAAGGCCAACTTTGCACTCTACGATATTAAAAAGCGTAATGTTTTAGTGGCAATCACTAAACCGGGACAGGACACAGAATTACACACCACAGGTGCGGTTCGCTCTAAAGGGGCTGAACTCGACCTTACAGGCCGTCTAACCGATCAACTCGAAGCCACCCTGACCTATGCCTATACCGATGCCAAAGTCACTAAAGATGAAACTGGTCTACAAGGCAATCGTTTAAATAATGTCGCACGAGATACCGCCTCACTCGCATTGGCCTATAACTATGGCGAACTTTATAATGGCAATTTACGTTTAGGACTCAGTGGTAATTATGTAGGGAAACGTGCAGGAGATTCGAAAAATCAATTTGATCTGCCAGAGTATGCATTGGCCAATGCCTTTATCAGCTATGACACCACCATTGCTAAACAGGCAGTTAACTTTCAGTTTAATTTAAATAATATCTTCGATAAAACCTACTATACCGCCAGCGTTAATAATCTGGCGGTATCACAAGGTGACTCTCGCCAAGCGGTGTTGCGAGCAACGTTTAAATTCTAAAATAGAGGATCAGAGCAGTGCTTCAATCACTGCTCTGTTGAGATCAATATGAAAAAGCTTCTTTCTATCACGCTGATCGCAGCACTGCTCACATTAACATCTTCTGTTTATGCGAAGACAAAAATTGCGCTCATTTCACAGCTCAATGGCGCTTCTGCTTTTGTCGATGTAACTATTCAGAAGTATTTACAGGCTCAAGGTTATCAAGTTGAACTCCTTGATCAGTCTGTTGCACCGAACAACTTAAATCATCCTGATCTGGTAATCCTTTCTTCAACAGTTGCGTCCAAAAATTTAAAATCAGGCTGGCGTCAACTCCCGATTCCAGTGATGACTTGGGAAAATGATTATCTCGATGATCTAGCGATGACAGGTAAACGGATCGATACTGATTTTGGTGAAGTTGAGAAAGAACGTTACTTGTGGCTGGTCAATGCACCGCATCCCCTATCGGCGCATCTTCCTGCGGGAACGCGCAACGTCTATAAAGCACAGGCACAGATGAGTTGGGGCAAGCCAGGATTAGGCGCTACCATTATTGCGACGATTTATGGTCAACCAGAAAAAGTGGCCATCTGGGGTTATGAAAAAGGTGCAACCATGGATTATGAATCTTTGGCCCCAGCAAAACGGCTGATGTTCTTTCTTAATAATGAGACCTTTCCCAATCTTTCAGAAGATGGTCTCAAACTGTTTGATGCCTCAGTGCAATGGTTATTAAAGAAATAGACTTAAAAATCGGCTTGCACTTTCTTAAGGATGCATCAAATTTCAGCCCGTAGTCCAGCAAAGGCTTAGGATTTTTGAACATAAACCCTAAGCATCTGGGCAACGCTGTTATAAAAGATATTCCCAGATCACGTAGCCAATGCCAAAGCCTAAAAAGGCATATAGCGTAATAATGAAGAACACAAAACTGGCATTATTCTTTTTTTTCAAAAAACTCATATCGGCACCTTTCGCTTTGCTCAATTCATGTTGTTATAGTGCAGGAAGGTACAGAACAAGAAAAGACACAGAATTTTGCAAAAAAAATATAACAGATTGATATAAAACTTGAGAACTGTTATGAAAACAGCCCTGAATATATATAGGAGACATGAAAAACGTCTTTCTCATATATTCAGGACTGCTTCAAGCTGTTATTAAGCGACTCAATTCAAGTTCAAAGATGAGGATTTTCAAGCGGCAGATCATCGACTAAGTGCTCATCAAAAATATCCGTCAGCATACTGTCATAACGTTTGGCATTGTATTGTAAAAGCGACTCTGCCTCAGCAGTGCTAATAAAACCTGTTTCAATCGCATTGGCAATGTGTTCTTCAAAGCTTAGCCCTGTAAACTGGTCTTTTGACTCCGCTTTTTTAAATTTATTCCACAACGGTTGCAACTGTAACAGGCTTTGGAAAGTGGACTCCATCCGTCCCATTACATCATTTGCATCGGTTGTATAATAAACATGTTGTTTGAGCTGATCTCGGAACGCATGCTCTTGCATCATCAATTGCGCCACTTCCTGTTTCAATTGATCCGATGGCGCTGCAATTGGACGACCAAATGGGAAGCAAATTAATTTCACCATACATGCTGCAAGTTTCATTGGGAAATTATCATAGAAGCTAAAGAAGGCTTCTTGCACCTGATACAAAGCTTTATTCAACGCTAATTCGGCATGTTTCTGTTCTGCCTCGGTTCTTTGTCCATGCTCATAATATTTCAAGATCGCTGTGGCAATAAATAAATGCGCATGAATATCAGCCAAACGCCCAGATAGCATTTCTTTACGTTTTAAATCACCTGCCAAAATCCCAAGCGCCATATCTGCCGTTAATGCAAAATCAGCGCTGAAACGGTTAATCGTATTGTAATAGCCTTTAGAAAAATCATCGGCTTGTTTAGAGCCCTCATCCGAACCGCCTGTAATCGAAAATGCAACAGCTTTAGCAGCACGATTGAAGGTATAGGCTAAATGTTTAAACAATAATGGTGAAAATTCCTTAAACGCTGCGGCTTTATCTTCCGCTTGTAACAATTGCAATTCTTCAAACAGATAAGGATGGCAACGCATCGAACCTTGACCAAAAATCATCAACGAACGGGTCAGAATATTTGCCCCTTCTACCGTAATAGCCACTGGAATCGATTGATAAGTCAATGCAAGGAAGTTACGTGGACCTAACTGAATCGCTCGACCACCCACCACATCCATACCGTGATTGACCACCTTACGCATGGTTTCAGTCGCATAGTATTTTGCCATTGCCGTCATCACCGCAGGCGTTCCACCTTGGTTCAAACCACAGGTCACTAGATAACGGAATGATTCCAGCATGTAGGCATCACTGGCGATATCACTGGTCGCCTCTTGCACCCCTTCAAAATGCCCAACCGAGATTTTGAATTGTTGGCGAACACTAGCAAATGCACCCACCAGCAGATAGCTCATTTCCCCTGCCGCGGTTGCCAAAGCAGGCAGTGAAATACCACGCCCTACGCCTAGACATTCCATCAACATACGCCAACCTTTACCAGCATTTTGCTGCCCGCCAATAATCCAGTCCAAAGGAATAAATACATCACTTCCCTCAACCGTACCATTCATAAACGGCGCCCCTGGATTATGTCGCGGACCGATGTGAATGCCTTCATGATCGGCTGGAATCAAGGCGCAGGTAATGCCATATTCCACTTTACTTTTGTCGCCCAATAAACCCTCTGGGTCATAAAGTTTAAAAGCCAAACCAATCACGGTTGCAATCGGAGCCAGTGTGATCCAACGCTTAGAGAAATTCATTTTTAAGCCAAGGACTTCCTGACCTTGGTATTGCCCATAACAGACCACACCCGTATCTGGGATCGCCCCTGCATCCGAACCCGCTTCAGGGCTGGTCAAGCCAAAACAAGGCACTTCTGTACCATTTGCAAGGCCGGGTAAATAACGTTGTTTTTGCTCTTCTGTACCATAGTGCAGCAACAACTCACCCGGCCCAAGCGAATTCGGCACCATACAACTCACCGCAGCAGTCAATGAGCGAGAAGCAATCTTGCTCATAATTCGACTTTGCGCAAAAGGCGTAAATTGCTTACCACCAAATGTTTTTGGAATAATCAAACCAAGAAAACCATTGTCTTTAATGAATTGCCAAACCTCAGGCGGCAGGTCTTTTTCCTGATGATGGATCTGCCATTCATCCAACATCGAACAGAGCTGTTGTACTTCATTATCTAAAAATGCCTGTTCTTCTGTAGATAAGACTGGATAAGGATATTGATCAAACTTTTCCCAATCAGGTGCCCCCATAAAGAGTTCTTTTTCCCACCAGCTTGTACCTGCGTCTAACGCCTCTCTTTCCGTCGTACTCATACTCGGCATGGCATTTGAAAGCACTTTAAAAGCGGGTCGACTGATCAATGCATCACGTAACGGCGTAATCAGGAGAATAATACTCGCGATGATGATGGGCACACCCAGTAACAAACTCCAAAGCGTAATCAAAACGCTACACAGAATGGCAGCTACAATCGCCACCACACAGCCAATGGTTCGCGTAGCTTCAAAATAAAAGAGAGCCCAAATAACAAAAAGCTGAATTAATAGGCCAAGCAATATGAATAATACAATCATGTTTACTCCTTTGGCTCAGATCGGCATACAGCAGAAATGAGAAACGTTGAGTGAATTTATAGTTGAGATAATTCTTTAATAAAATGATTGTTTTTTATTCTACATATCGGGTCAGTATTTGCTCGCTTAACTACTAAAATTTACATAAATTCATCGAGATGACACTAAACAGTTTTCTCATTCATAATCTAAACATTAAAAACTATTTCCAAAAAAAATTATGAAAATAACTTATAAAAATTAGCACTAATCATAATAAATATTATTTTTGTGTTTTTAGAATATATAACGCTTACTTCGCTAAGAAAATTTAAAAGACAAAATATCTAAACAATATATGCCAGTAATTCAAGAAATATTAACTTAGAACCATTAAAAAGCAAACTTAGTCACATTAATTACCCCATAAGCTAAGATACAAAAAATATACTATTGATAACAAAAACAACTCACATTAAAATATAAATGCAATCATTTTAATATCCAAACCATGAACAGAAATAATAAAGATTTTTTAAACAGGGGTTCTGTATGTGCATCTCTTTCATTGATGATCATCGATTATTGCAAATTCCACCAGTTAAAAATTCCAGCTGAGTGCAACTTGTATCATTTAGAGGATAGAATCCCATTTAATATATGGTGCAACATTTTAAATAAGGTTCAAGATCAAAGCAAAATAAATGCACTTGGTTTAAAGATTGCAGATTTTATTAAACCTTCTTACGCAGGCATTATTTCTTATATGGTTTTCTCAAAACCGACGTTACTTGATGCGATTCCAGATTTTATTAAATATATCCGTTTAGCGTATGACCTTAATTTTTTATATTTTCAGGTTAAAAATGCCGAAATAGAGTTTTCATGGGACGACCATCTGGGCCAGCCGGGATTAATCGTTGATGAATGCGCTATTGCACTACTCATTAACATTGTCAAACGTTCAATTGAGCCTTATCAAGCACCGCTCAAGTGTATTAACTTTCTATATGAACCTCCTGAAAATATTGAGTTTTATCGGCAGTACTTTGGTTGTCCAGTCAACTTCAACTCTCCAACGACCTCTATCGTTATTTCACTGGAAAATTTGGAAAATATCCCCTTATCTCAACCAGATCCTTATCTTTATCAGATATTAAAGACACATGCTGATCTCCTCGTAGATAAACTAGGTACTTATAACGAATTTGAAAATAAAATCAGATTATGTATAACCACGAATATTAGAAATAAAAAAATTAGTCTTGAAATTATTGCTGAACAAATGAGTATTTCGCCTAAAAAACTTAGGGAAAGACTATCAGAATATGGCTATAGCTTTAATTCATTACTCGCAGATGTCCGCTTTGATCTTGCAAAAAAACACTTGCTTGATAACACATTAAATATTAATCAAATTACTTATTTACTTGGGTATTCAGAACAAAGTGTATTTCAAAGAGCTTTTAAAAGCTGGAGTGGATTAACACCACTAAAATGGAGAGAGGAAAATAAAAACCTCTCAAAAACCTCCTAATTTTTTATTAAATTAAAATTCTTCTATAACAGCTCCATTTCGATCAACTTTACCATGATATATATGACCATCATCGCCAATTAATGAAAAATCAATATATTCAAAACCATCGATGGAACTTTCAAGCATATATCTTCTTTTACTCAATGGACTACTCATCATATCCATTTCCTGAATGATATTCGTTTTTTCACCCTGATAAACCAAGCTTATTCGAGCAAAAGACAAGTGATAAGCAGAAGAATTTTCACAAACTAATACAGCTTTTTCCTCCTGCCTTTCGATAGAGAACTTTAGTTTTTTTACAAGATCCTGCAATTTCATTTTCTGAAGTCCCTTCGGTCTATAAAAAACCTTAAGTTGTGTATTCATCGCAAAATCAAGTTTGGCATGCGCGTCTGCCCCTTCTTTTTTTACGCCAGGGATTTCATATAAGTTTAGCCACACAACTGATTCTTTATTGGATGGTAACACCGCGCCATTGTAAAAAACTCTTAATGATTGAATGCCTGCTGGCTGCATACGAAAGACAGCAGGTAAGATTACAAAAGGACTTTTTTCATATTCTGGATTACCACTTCCATCATCAAACCATGCTTGTACCACAATTGGATAATCATTTATGTTTGCGATGATCAAGGTTTTTTCTCGAGTACCTTCTTCATAAATAATTCGGCTGGAAGACGTCACCAACCCAGCTGTCGCGTCTGTACTGATAAAAAATAAGAAAATACTGAAGATAAAAGCTAAAGATCTCATTGTATTTTCACGACCACATAAGCTGTAGAGTAAATTGTTCCACTTGTAACGGGTTCTGCACCATCAATCCGTTTTAGATCAGCAGTAAGAGGAATACGATAGGTCGTATATTCTCCAGCAGTACTCATCGATTGAGCATGATCTAGTACAGGATACCAGCCCGCTGTATTCCCTTGCGGGTAGGTGACTGATGGGTAACAAAGCTGATTGTTATCGGGACCACAAGTCCTGTTATAAATATCACGGTTAGAATCAGGTAAAGTGCCTGTTGCGCCCGGTTGTCCTAATAAAGTCAAATAATCATTAGTCCCTTGATATTTAATATAAATACCAGCATTTTTTGCCCGTGTAGGGTTACTCAGATAGTCATCTGACAACAATGCAGTTACCCCGTTATTGGAATTCACCAAGGCAGGAGAAAAGTTCTTTGCTGCCTCATAAGCCCCGTGAGATGCCTGAATGGCAATCGCGACTTGTCCTGTATTCACGCCAGATTTTGAAGTCGTTTCAACATGGTTATGACAATCCACCAAGACTTCAAAATCTTGACTAACCTGATGTCCGTTATTTAACACATTGATCGTAGTAGTGCCAAAATTTACATAAGGGCTAACATTATTGACTTTGCAAGCTACACCATCATTTATCAGGTGAACCGCATCATATAATGTGTATCCAAATCCATTATCCGCTCCCCAAAACCGATAGGTTGAAATATCCGTGCTATGGGTTACACCTACGGTATCGTGTGGGAAACTTACATATTCATCTCCTGTTTCACTCCCTCCAGAATGTGCAGTACCTGTATGGCCCAAAGTAATATAAGAAGAAGGCTGGGCACAATTGTAATTTCCAGATTGCCCCATTCCCCGATCATTTCCACTTGCATTAGAAGGCGTCGTCGTAAGATTACAATAAGCATTGGCAGTACTAATATAAGGAGGCTGACCATTTAAACGAATCAGTTCAAACTGTAAAACAGGCACATGCTTTAAACGGATACAATGCCAGCCTGCTTGGCATTTATCTTTTGCTGCACCCGAAGGTGTATTCGGAGCAGCTGTTTCATAGTTTATAGGCAGTTCAGTCCACTGGGGTGCAAGAGCCTCACCATTCATAATTTGACGGATGCCAACGCCTTTAAACCATGTATAAAACACATTTTCTTGTCCGCCAGCATCATCGGGATTCACCTTAAAGTAACCGCCAACTCGATCATCTCCATTGACCGAAGTTAAAAATCGAATTTTGCTCATATCCGTATCTGGGGAGCATGCCCATAACAGACTTTCCGCATGCGCATTTCGAATTTTATATTCCGTTGGGGGAACAGCAGCCTGTGCTAATACACTACCAGCAGGTTGAATCGCAATATCCATCAAATGAATATTGCCAATACGAATCTTTGCAGCGTGACCATCTTCTGTCTGGGTGATAGGCCGTGTATTCGAATAGCCCGTATAATAGGCACCACTTTGCCAGTCAACCTGTTGACAAGCAGCCCAACCTATACGACTCATCCCCAGAATCAACACCAATAAAATAAAATCTATAATTTGCTTTTTCATCTTTAAAATACCATCTCGCATTGAGCACGCTGTTTGATCAATGGTTGTTTTAACTGCTCATCATCAAGTTGATAATTCAAACGGCATTGTTGATTCTCTAACGCTCCCCATTTCAATATCAGCCTACCTTGTGGTTGCTCTGCGCGAAAATAAACTTGTCCAGACTGCCCTACCATGCCGATCAGATTGTCCTGCTCATCAAGAACATCTGCTCCCATAGGGATATTTTCCCCTGTAGCTGTTTTAGTCTGAAGCAACACGCTATATCCATAACGTGTTTTAAAATTAAGTTTTACTGCTGCGCCAGCATAAGGTGCAACTCGCTGCTCCCCGCCTTCCAGTTCAATATTTTCAGCCATTCCATGAGGATCAAGCGCAATGGTGTTGTAATGGTAAGGATTAATACTTGGAATTAAGGCATAACCAAAACGATCAACTTTACTGTAAGGCGAACTCACAATACTGGCTCCCTTTGCCCCTTTTGCTTCAATTAAAGCAAAGGTATCACCCAGATAAGGCCCCAATGTAACTCCACCAGAATGCGCAGCCAAAGCACCACTAAAATTGATTGAAGCTTGTCTATAGTCATCGCTGATTGCAGTATTCAGTCCGACCTGCATGACTGGCAATCGCTTATATAAACCAGCCGTATAGGCTTTTTGCTCGCTCCAGTCTGTCAATGTCGCCCCCAGACTGTAGCTGAGGCTATAATCTTTATCTAAAGCCCCTGTAATTCCAATTTGGTGGTTATCACTGTTATTGCTGCGGTTATAATTTGTATTTAATTGCGGCGTACTTGCTGAACGTTCACGCCCTAGCGGCACACTAATGCTAATTCCCCCAAAATTATCAAAGCGTTCTTCTTTGATGGTTTTACCCGTTAAAGTATGCGTACGCTGTCGGGTATAGTTCACATTCAAGCTGACAATACCAAAAGTTTTCATATAGCCCGCCTGATATAAGGTATCTCTTTCACGACCGTCACGATAATCCTGTGTTGAGCCAGAAAGATAAAACGAACCATAGTCTCCAAAGCTTTGGCTTAAACCGACCTGAAAACGGGAACGTTGCAAATAGCCATATGAACTCCAGCTATCCTTATTTTCCCATGCATTACGAATACCCAGCACATCATTTAAATCGCGGAAACCAGAAGTGGAATAACGATAACCAGCAATTGAAATCACCGTATCTGTAGGTTGAAAGGTTTTACTGTAATTGAGATTTGCCATCCAGCCATCTAGATATTGATGAGTGTCCATATTCGGTAGTTTTGCTCGCGAATAAGTAATATTTGAACCAAAAGCACCATATGAACCACCAAATACTCCACCCAATGCACCTGCCTGATACCCACTGGCAACACGCAATCCCCCATTTAATGTCATTAAATTATTTAAACCATATTCATAAGTCAGGTCAGCAAAGCCCACGTCTTTTGTATTCGCCAAGTCTGTTCGTCCAACAATAAAATTATAATTGGATGTACCTTCACGCAAAGAAAGTGGAACGGCGGCATAAGGAACTTTATTACTATGGGTGCTACCATCTGCCTCAGTGACTACAACAGTCAGATTTCCGCTATAACTGGTGGGATATAGATCCTTAATTTCAAAAGGCCCCGGTGCAACTGTGATTTGATAAATTTCTTTATTGTCTTGTCGTATTGAAACCTTGGCATTACTTTGGGCTGTTCCCCGAATCACTGGCGCGTAACCACGTAATGAGCTAGGTCTCATTCGTTCATCTGTTGCCAGACTTAAACCTTGGAATGTCAAGCCAGAAAAGAAACGTCCAGAGCTATATAGCTGCCCGAGAGAAAGTTGGGAATGCAACTGATCAATTGGTCTTTGTACATAGCTACGTAAATGGTTCCATTCACGCTCATGTTCATTATCAATACTTAAACTGGATTGCTGACGATACTGCCATTTCCCCAAATTTATTCCGCCACTTAGATTTAAGAAACCCGAATCCCGATCAAGATGCTTGCCATATATATTCTTGGTATTTGTATAATAATAATTTCCAGTATAGTTAATAAAACCAATACTTTCCCCAGCGTTCAACTCGCTTGGTTTTACATATCCTCTTGGCATATTTTTCATTAAACTTTGCGGAACTGTGAGATTTAAGCGAAGTAAAGAAAAATCAAAATACACGGTACTTTCAGGCGCCACTGCTTTAAGAGACAAACATTCCTGATCTGTCTCTTGTGTTCCCGCACTCACATTTTTTTTGCGCTGTTCTTGTTGCTGAAGATAATCCCAACTTCCAACAATGCCCGCATTTTCTAATAAATCAGGTATGAAGCAAGGCTCCACGCCCTGTGTATTTTCTTTCAAAGGTTTGAATTCAATCGCACGGCGCTCAATAAAACGGTTATTGACATACAGATCAACTTTATAAGTTCCAGCCTCAACCTTCTCTGCTTCGTTAAAACGCTCAATCATGTTCTGGCTTAAAGCATTACCCTTAAATAAACCAGGAGCAAATTGATAGTCATTTAAATCATTCGAGTTTTCAATTTCAGTTGCTTGCGCCAAAGGTGTATACAATAAAAATGCCGATAAAAAACAAACAAAATAATTTGAGTTGTTTGTCCAGAATTGATACTTTTTCATCAAATATCCCTTCAATTCTAACGAGATATTTGTGGTGAAATATCATAGGGATCCGTTGCACCATAGTCATTTACCATTCGGACACTGACACTCGCCAACTGATGGGCAGGAAGTCTTTTTTCCAGTAACCATTTTTCCTTAGACTTCGGTTCAATCATTTGAACAGATTGAGCTTGTATGATGTGTGTTCCTATCTTGACGCTGGCTTGGGTCAAATTCGCATAATAGCTACTTGGATTGTCTATTTGTAACCAGCTTCCTTTGGCATCATTTAATAATTGAAAACGAAGATTACGGGCAACATCCTCGATTTTATCTGGCAAGTTTTTAGGTCGATAAAAGACTTTCAAACGGTTTTTGACGATCAAAACCAGTTTATTTTCATTAATTAAATCTTTTGACAATGCCGGCGTTTGTTTAAAGTTTAGATAAAAAATTGATTCACGATCTTGAGGTAAAACGTCTTCAGGTACATAAATTAAACGCGCCATTTGTCCCTGATGGGCATTGACACGAAAAGCTTGAGGACTCACTAAGAAAGGTGCATCTGCACTTTCAGGTGTAGAGTTATCATTACCTTGATCAAGCCAGACCTGAACCAGATATGGGATTTCACTTTTATTACTAAATTGAAGCGTTTTTTCTTTACTCTCCGCATCAAAAATAACCCGCGTACCTGTCATGATCACATTTGCAAAACAGGAATGAATCGATAGCCCCAAGACAAAAAATACTGAAAAAAAATGTCGAAATAAAATATAAAAATGCTCAGACATTAGTCCACACCTTCAATTAAAGGATCAAAGAAAGGACCTGACATATGACTAACTGTCCGTACGCATATGTCTGGATTTTTTTAGTTATGGATAAACGACTTCATAATCCGCAACCGCTGTGACACTTCCCGCAGTCGTAGCGCCAGTTGCATAATATTGAGCTGTTAATGGAACAGTTGCTGTACCCCCTGAAGTTGTTGTTTGTTCAGAAACACCAATACCCCCACTAAATACAATTGGGTTTCCTCCAGCATTACCATTCAGTAGCTGAACAGCAACATTCGATGCTGTACTTGATACATTAATGCCTAAATTAGCACCTTCAGGATTATGCGCAGCAAAACGCACTGCCACGTCATCAGCAATCGCGCTACAACCTGAAAGATTTACGGTAAAAGATGTTGCTCCAGCAGTATCACCAGAAGCATTTAGATCACCTGTTCCTACTGTAGGTAACGTTACTGTAGGACTCGCTGTTCCGCCAACATCAACAGTACAAGTGTTCGCCTCAATCGTTCCTACAAACGTAATTGTCTCTGCTGCTACAGTTAAGTTTGCTGTCCCCAATGTAATTAAAGCCATTGTTAAAAACTTAATTTTCATAACAACTTCCTTCAAAAATAATTAAAATTAATGAATAAAAAGAATATATTATGTGCTTAGATCCGCCCTTTACAGATTTTCAGCACACGATATATCCATAAAAAATACTACCCAAAATTACAAAAGTTACATTGATAATTGGGAACTAAAAATTGACATTTTTTTATAAAGAGGAAGAAACGTTTATCAAGTTTGTTAAATTGTATTTATAAGTTCTTATCACTTTGAAAAAACTAATATTTATTTCATATAGAGCAACCAACTCGGTTTAAGCTTCCTGAAATGATGACTGGTAAGCCAAGCTAGCCCTATATCTCATGCACAAATAAAAAGAGGAAACTTTAGTTTCCTCTTTTTATTTAATGACGATACAACTAAGGCTTAAATCAAACTCAAAATCAGCAGCAGTCCGAATAAAGCAGCAGCGATCACATTAGCCTGTAATAATTTTTTAGGGTGATAAGTCAATAACAGCCCTACCGCCAAAGCACCAAAGGTGATACAACCCAACCATTCTGACAAACCGATCGAAGCACCTTTTAAATATATTGCAGCGACAGCAGAGAGCAACAAAACACTCCACCCTACAATTTCAAAACATCTGCTATTTTGAGCCGAGATTGGGGAGGTAAAAATATCGCGTTGATGCTTACTCATTCCGCACGCCAGACTCGATAGCGCCACCACGGCAACGCACCACAACATCCATGCTGCCATTATGCTTGCTCCTGTGCCGACTGAGCCTTAGGCTGTTTTTTCTGCTTAACTGGTAGGCCTTGATAGCGCTTTAATTTGTAATAAGAATAGATAAAGATCAGCCCTAAAATAATGCAAACCAGATCAAAACTGGCGATCATCCATTGTCCATGATAGATACTCATCCATAAGGCCTGCCCACCTGTAACTAAGTTCAAAATTGGGATAAACAGGAACATCGCGGCAGCCAAAGCCAGTTGCTCTAGCCATGCTGGACGATGTGCCCGAACAGCAGCATGAATCAAGCACAATAACCAGACAATAAAGAACACATTAATTTCTAAGGGTGAGCGTTCAGCCAGTTGTGCGGGTATAACCCGATTAGCAAAGAAATAAGCCGCACAGGCAATTGGTAAACCTGTAATCGCTGTAATATTCAGAACTTCAACCACGCGATGACCAAAGGGTTTATAACCAAGCTTTTGTACATCTAGAATGCGTTTCACAACCCACAAAATCAAACCGGAAGCGATCATCATCGTGCCTAAAACACCTGATAAAAATAACAACCAGCGCAAGACAGAATCCACACCACGTGCCATATGCAACCATGTCACCAATGTATAAATAGCTTTTGATGCCGAATTTACGGGCTTGGCTTCATCAATGGGTTGCCCAGTTACCGCATTAAACTTGAGTGAAGGAACACTTTCCCGATCCAGCAATGTGGTTGTACGCGTTGCATTAAATTGGACATCAGCTTCAATAGTATTCGGTTTATTCACTCGAATAGAGGAAATCGGATTATCGCCCCAACCCTGCTGCACGCTTTGGCTCAGTGTTGTCAAATTCACCATCGGTGCAGCTGCAAGTACTGGCGCTGCCTGTTCGGCCTCACCTCGACGGCCACCACCTCGATTGCCACGTCCTTCTTCAGCTGCTTCTTTCTGCTTTTGCTCTGCCAATAAACGTGCTTGTTCAGGTGTTTGGGCAATGGGTTCATTTAAAATCTGATAAAAATTTCGAACATTGCCATAGTGCGTGTTCATTGCCCACGGCATAAATAAATGCATCAAGAGCAACAAACCACTAAAGGTAATCATGATATGAAATGGCAAGGCAAACACAGCCGTCGCATTATGGGCATCCAGCCATGAACGCTGGCCTTTGGCAGGACGGAAGGTAAAGAAATCCTTGAAGATTTTTTTATGGGTAATAATGCCACTGATAATCGCAACAAACATCAACAGTGTCGCAATACCAACAATCCAGCGCCCCCAAATTCGCGGCATACCATAAAGTTCAAAATGAAAGCGATAAAGGAAACCACCGCCACGCGTTTCTCTGGCTTTAATTTCATGACCAGTTTGTGCATCCAGATAAATTTCACCACCACGACGTCGCCCTTCTCCTGGTTGACGGACATTCAGCATAATGGCTGGCTGTCTTTCATTGGCAAAACGGATATTCCAGCTCTCGGCACTCTGTCCTTTTTGATTTAAATATTGCAGTGCATAAGTTAATTGTTGTTGCTGCGAAGTGGTATTCACGGATTGATGCAGTTCTGGTTTCATCCAGACTGTAATTTCATTTTGGAAGAAACTCAGTGTTCCCGTGAGAAAAACGGCATAGAGCAACCATCCCAGTAAAAGACTGGTCCAGGTATGTAACCATGACATTGATTGGCGTGGACCTTCATTTTTACCATCTACACGCATGACCTTACCCTTTTAAAAACCAATACAACACTGTCATCGCCAGACTCGGTATCACCACACCCAACCACACTTTCAAGGTCGAATTGACCATAAACACCCAAATGAATATGGCGCAATGGATCACAAAAGCCAGCATGGTCGCGCTAAATACTGCACTGGCTTTGAGGGGTTCAGATGAAAATAAATAACCACTCAACATAGTTGCAATCGCGGCAAAGTAATATCCCCCAAAAATTGCGAGTACAAAACGTGAAAAAATCATCAATCGATATTGAATCAATGATGATTGTTCAACTTGTTTTTTAGTCGCCCGTTTTGTGGAAACCAAAGGAATCGAGGCTTCAATAGTCATAAGAGATACCAAGAAAACTGCTGATTGTTTGAAATCAACAACACTTCTATATTCAGGAGAGCGGTCTATAAGAAAAATTAAGATTTAAATCATTTGAAAAATCACAGATCCACGCATGGACAATGCCAATGTTGTGTCACCTCTCATCTCATTCTAAATTTCTACCCTTCATAACTTAAGGTAGGCAATTGCCTGCACATCCTTTTCTCAGGTAAAAATGAGAATAAATTTAGATCAATCTTAATTTATCCTTAAAAAATTCAACGAATAATACACAAAATCAACAAAAAGAACAATAATGATAATAATTATCATTATTTTATAAAAATGCTGATGTTTAAGCTTTGAACAGTGAGAAAAAATTGTCTAAAAACTATTTTTTAAATATATAGTTATTTGTTTTAATTAATAAAATGGAGTGAACCGTATAAAATTTTATTTACTACATGGATCAAAAGGAACTTATTCTGTCAGTTAACAATTGAAGAGCTCATCCATACATCTATTCATGAATGGCCTTCCCTCAATCAAACTTAAATCGATGCTTAATGATTTCCATCACTTTGCTTAACTTATCTTGTGATACATTTGGCCTAGCGACTAAAAACACATACATTTCCGATCTGAAATCCTGAATATCCAGTACTGCCAAGGTGTTATTCAGTTCATTGTAATATTCAAAAAACGGCTGTGGAACCAAGCCGATACCTTCATATTTCTCTACAAAATCTAACTGTGATTTGGTGCCAAAAATTTCATGTCTGATATGTAGCTTTTTCCCTTGGCTCATCAATCGATTATTTAAATCTACTCTGAAACCACATCCTTCTGGATTTAACACCCAGCCCGTACGATTACAGTCATCTAGACTCTTATACTCTCGCACCATTTCTTTACGTCCAATAATCACCAGCGGCACAGTTCCCAACATAGACCAATTCTCTTTACTGTCTGGTTTCTGGCTCGTAGGCAATAAAATGACTGCTGTATCAATTTCATCGTCATTCAATAATAGAATTAAGCTTTTTCCCCAACCATTCACAATTTCAACTTGCTCAAAAGTATCGACAATGTATGGGGATAAACTACTATTTAATGTATGTGGAATGCCCACTCTTAAGTCAAAACCTGTTTTTACTTCCTGTATATTTTCATTCAAAAACTGAAAATTACTGAGCTGTTTCAATTCAGCCAATACATGAAATGCTTTAAAATAAAATTTATGTCCTAATGGTGTCAGCTGTAAAGGTCTTGCTTTTCTATCAAATAGCATAAATCCAATTTTTTCCTCGAGTCTGCTAATATTTTTAGAAATGACTGACTGACTTACTCCGAGATTCTCAGCAACGATTTTAAGGTTTAAATTTTCAGCGGAATAAACAAAAATTTCCAACTCTCTAGCACTGATCATAAAAAAACCACAAATTAAATTTTGTGAATTATATTGAACAACAGTTAAAAAAATAGGGTTTTATTATTAACCCATGATTGGTTGAATTTTTTAATCAAAAATTTAAAGTGATGAAAAAAAACTAAACTTTAATGTTTAATAAGCTCATCCAGATAAATAGAAACCACCTTATGTTTACATTTACTCAACAAACAGTCTTAAAAACACTACAAAACAAGATAAATTCTCATTATTGATTCCATACAGGAAACAATTAAGTGAATTTATTTCAAAAATACCCCTGTTTTTTTAATGTTATATTGAGCTTCGTTTTTTAACTAGAAATTAAAAAGGAGAGATCAATAACGCTTGAGAATTCCTTAGAGAATATAGTGAAAAAATGATTCACTATTCAAATTTCTAGTTGAAGATTAATTGTTAAACTTTCTCAGATCAGCGCAAATGAAAAGAGATTCTTCAACTAGAAATTAATTTAACAGTTATACGACTAAAATATTAGCTCTCTATTTAACCATTAGAATAATAGTGAATAAAATGATATCCCCCAATAAAGCAGAATATCATTTCAATTAAAACTTAAAGGTATAAGTCGACAAAATTCGATTTTCTACAAAATCAGTTCCCGGATTATTTCCTGCACCATATTTAATATCAGCACGAATATGTCGCCATTCGAAACCAAGACCTTTGAATTTTCCTTCAGGTACGGTGTAATTGATAATGACATTTTTCTCAGTTTCTTTATTGTCCTTAAAACCTTCCCGATAAATTTCACTACCATTCAGATAACGTAAGGTCAGTTTTAGCCCAGGTACGCCATGATCCTTAAAGTCATAACTATATAAGATATGCCACGTCAATTCTTTTGCTTTGTAAAAAGCAATAGCAGACCAACTCTGTAAATAGGCTTGAGGAACGTAACCATTTAACAGTGGAATATTGTCCTCTCCCATATGCTTTTGCAGACCTGTCACAATGGTATGTGGCCCATTCTGGACACTGGCTTGCAAGCCAATTGATTGAGTATCAATATCACCAAAGTAAGCGTCGCCATCCTCTTTATAATTAAAATAGCGCGCATCAACTTTTAACTTGCTGTTTTTAACCTGCTCTGTATAGGCAGCATTGACATAATGTTGTTGGTAAATATCTTCAAGCTGACCAAACCAGTAAGCCCCAGATAAATTCGGCGTGAAATTATAGTCTAGCCCTAGAAAATTGAGCCCATCACTTCTTTTCGCTGGATCTGTCGAGTTACCTAATGTGAATTTTCTATACTCATCATCATCGCGTGCATTAACATGAGTAAAACGTCCCGCAGATATTTTTAGATTCTTCACATCTTTATTTTCTAACATTGCCCCCGCATAGGTCGTAACCAGTTGTCGTGAGTCATCAATAAATAAAACAGGTGTTTTAGGAAAAAGCTCCCCCACTTTCAGCTCTGTATTTTGATATTTTAGTTTTAAGGTCGCACCGAGCTTTAAGTAATCACGTTCTTGGCGTCGCTCATGCTGATCATATTTAAACACCGTATCTAGCCGTTCATCATAACGGTCATTTAAACGCAGCGCGTATTGAAAGCCTAAATCCAAACCGACTTGTATTGGTGTGTCGGTATAACCTGATACGAAACGTCCTGACACACCTTGTGACCAGCTGCCCAAGTCTTGATTGGTACCTTCAAAATCCCGCTCGACATAGAAATTACGTAAATAAATACTCTTTTCACTATCTTCCAAGAAATCAGCATAAGCGGCATTGACATTGAGACAGCCAAAAAGAGTATATAAAGCAACGCGCTGTGCTTTATACAGCGTATTCAGTTTTAACATGGGAAATCCTTTCCTGAGTATTTAAAATTCTTGTTACTGCAAGTAAAGTCTTGCTACTTGCCTTGTTATTTAGACCAAACTTCCATTTCCTTTAAATTTCCGAAATCCAATAAAATATATTTAAAGAAAAGTCTAAGCTGCATTTATTATTTGAATAATTAATGTAATTTTCCATAGATAATGAAGTATATAGTTATACCTTTTAAGTCATATCGACTCTACGTCATGCATACAAGGTATTTAAATACTGCAACAATGCTTAGTCTTTGAAACAATAGAAATTAAAAGACTATCCAATAAAGAATAGCCTTTATTCTCTGTTATTTTTTCTCTGTCAGATGCTTGCTTACAGCATTGAAGAATAAGCTTTTTTCATTATCTAATTGGGCAGATGGTAGTGCTGTTTCCCACGTGCTCCATTGCATCATGACAATCTTGTCTTTTGGGTTAATTCCTAACATTTGTCCGAAGATTCCAAGGCCCCAGAATGTTGAGTCAGCATGCGGAGTAGACAAAGGTGAACCTCGCTTGGCTTGTGAATTCCACCACTGAAAACCATACGTTCCCTTTGGATAATTTTTAGTAACTGAACCTTTGGCTTGATTCCATTGGGTCGCTTGTGCTGTCCAATTATCAGGCAGCATTTTATCTCCATTAGAAGCACGACCTTCATTTAGGATGAATTGCCCAAAACGTGCATAATCACGCAAAGTTGCATTAAAACCATGCCCGCCCATATCAATCTTATTACGTTCATAAGATTGCCATACGCCTTCTCGCTCCATGCCGACACGCTTCCAGACATTATTTTCTAGATATTTAGCAATATTTTCATGGGTTGCAGCTTCTAATACTTTACCGACAAGATATGCGCTACCCGTATTATATGACCAAACTGTTCCCGGCTTATATTTAGCTTTCAGATGTTTCACATTTTTATATACGCATGCTTCAGGATCTTTTACAGCCTCACAATAGGTCATCTTTGCAAAATCTGAATTTGGATCTTTATAGTTTTCATTCCATTCAACGCCAGAGGTATGTTGCATCAATTGTTTCAGTGTCACTTTTTCCCATGCTGTTCCTTTTAAATCAGGTAAATATTGAATGATTGGATCATTTACTGATTTGATTTTTCCTTGTTGAATGGCAACGCCAATCAATGTTGCGACTATAGATTTCGCGACTGAACGTGAAGTCCATAGCGTTGTCTCATCATTGCCATGTGCATAATATTCATAGGCAATCTTGCCATCTTTTAAAATAATTAAACCTGCAACATTTTGATTTTTTAGATAATCATTTAAACGGTAATTTTTACCGTCGACAGAATAATGGATATCGTTATTTGTTATTCCATTCTTTAACTTTGGTAACGCCAGTACATTTTTCTGATCTGGATGAAAAACACTGCCATCATAAATGCGGAAGGTATTTCGGAAACCAATCACCCGCTGTTTTTGTGTCCATGTGAGCATTTCATGTGGGTTAGGTAATTCCTGATCGACTGTCGTAGGACAATCTTTTAGTCCAAGCTGCTGACAACTATATTCCGCACATGTGATACTGCTGGCGATCATACCGCCCAACAGTAAACTAATCTTTGCGATTTTCATCTCTATTTTCCCTTAGTAGATTTTTAGTTAATTGACTCAACCATTCGCCACAACATTGTCCTCCGTCATCTTCCTATAAAACGGTTATCATTGGCTGGTTTGCAGACACATTAAAAATGTTTTTAAAATTAGTTACTTGAAATTTAAATATGGTTTAAAGAATAGAAAATATTTCATTCTTATTTCTATTCAATTGATCTATTCAAAAATATCGTCATCATTTAATTGTGGCTGGTTAAACTTCACAACTCATTCATTTTTATGATTAATATAAGAGCAACATCATTTTCCAAGTTAAATAGAGCGCTACCAACCCAAAGCTATTGTTCTGTATATCAAATACAAATGACTTGTTTGAAATATTGAAATACGAGTAGTTGACTTAATTTTATTATTTGAATAATTAATGTGATTTTTCTATGCATAGTGAAGTATATAGTTATACCTTTTAAGTCTGGTTTTATTGTACTCATCATCATATTGCATCAAAAAAGCGGTCCTTATGACCGCTCCTGAATAATTGATTTTTTGAGATTGCATCAATCACCATCAAGTTGTATCGGAATTCCTTCTTCTTCAAATACCTGTTTAATACATTCCAGAATCTGAGGGAGATACGGACTTTGATCCATATTGCGTACCGCCAATGAAATTGGAGTGTATGCCTCCAAATCCAGAATAGGAATATAGACCAGATTCTTCATGCCAATGTCACTGGCACTCTCGGGAATAATGCAAATACCCTCACCTGAGGAAACCAGACCTAAAGCCATATGAATTTCACGAACCTCAACCATATCTTTAGGTACCAGTCCCAAATCCGTGAAAATCGACTGAATCAGAGTTGAGAAGTTTGGTTTTTGCGTGGCTGGATAAGAAAAAATAGGCTCATCAATAATCTGGGACAGATAAATGCCCTGATCGATGAAACGGGTTAAATGATGATTTTTATGAATCGCCAATTTGAGTTTTTCTTTGCGCAATAAAATCCGTTTAATCGCAGGATCACTAATTCGTAATCGCCCAAATCCCAAATCGATTTTGCCCAGTTTTAATGCTTCAATCTGGTCTTTAGTGCCATGTTCAATCAACTCGACCTGAATCTCGGGATGATTTTGGCGGAATAAATAAATCACCTGTGGCAACAATGCATATAGCAATGAACTGACATAGCCAATACGGACGATCTTATTAACCGTACTAATGCGTTTTGCCATAGAGGCTGCTTGGGCGGTATGCGTCAAAATCTGTACCGCATGCTGATAAAAGAACTGACCTGCTTCAGTCGTTTTCACAGGTCGCGAACCACGTTCAAATAACAAAATACCCAGTTCTTCTTCCAGTTTTTGAATCTGCCGACTTAAAGGTGGCTGCGCAATACATAACTTTTCTGCCGCTTTGGTAATGCTCTGTTCCTCTACCACAGTCACGAAATAACGAAGATGTCTTAATTCCATTTAATATACCTTTTAAGTATCTAAAAATACCAAATTCAGCCTAGTTCTAAATATTACATTAATTTAGGGTATGTAAATAGGCAAAGATTGAAGAAATACCAAAGATGTATAAATCCATAGAAACCTTACTCGTCGAGATTCCAACCATCCGTCCACATAAGATGGCGGTTGCAACCATGCAAACCCAAACCTTAGTACTGATTAAAATCACGACAGCAGATGGTTTTATTGGTTGGGGTGAAGCGACGACCATTGGTGGTTTGGGTTATGGGGAGGAAAGTCCTGAAAGTGTCAAAACCAATATTGAGCAGTACTTTTCGCCATTGTTAAAAACGCTGGATGGTTTTAATGTGGCTCAAACCCTAAAAATTATTCAGCAAAATATCAATGGTAACCGTTTTGCCAAATGCGCCATCCAGACAGCCTTGCTGGATATTCAGGCACAACGTTTAGGGCTGCCACTCAGTGAAGTGCTCGGTGGACGCTTACGCGATAGCGTGCCTGTACTTTGGGTACTTGCTTCTGGCAATACCGAAAAAGATATTGCTGAAGCACAAAAAATGGTTGAGCTAAAACGCCATAATATTTTCAAATTAAAAATTGGTTCACGTCCAGTGGAGCAAGATGTTGAACATGTTCTGGCCATTAAAAAGGCATTAGGTAAGGATGTTTCAATTCGTGTTGATGTCAATCGCGCCTGGTCTGAACTGAATGCGATTAAAGGGATTCAAATGCTTCAGGATGGCGGTGTTGATCTGATTGAGCAACCGTGTGCAATTCATAATATTGATGCCATGCAACGTCTGACCCGTAAGTTCGATATTGCCATTATGGCCGATGAATCGTTAACAGGGCCGCAAAGTGCTTATTGTCTGGCAAAGACGAATGCAGCCTCCGTTTTTGCAGTAAAAATTGCCCAATCTGGCGGTCTAATCGAAGCCTGCGACGTTGCAAAAGTCGCCAATCTGGCGGGGATCGACCTCTATGGCGGCACCATGCTTGAAGGACCTGTTGGCACCATTGCATCTGCACATGCCTTCTCTACCTTTAGCAATTTAGTCGCTGGCACGGAACTATTTGGCCCACTGCTACTCACGGAAGAAATTTTGAAAACACCACTTCAATATGGCAATTTTGAACTCAAGATTCCAACCGGTCCTGGCCTCGGCATTGAACTGGATCAAGACAAAATCGACAACCTGCGTCGTCAATAATTCAAGGAGTTGACATGCTTTTCCAAGTACGAATGGATGTAAAGATCCCCCTCGATATGCCAGCTGAAAAAGCCAATGAAATTAAAGCCGTGGAAAAGGCTTATTCACAAGACTTACAGCGTCAAGGTAAATGGCGTCATATCTGGCGCATCACGGGACAATACTCAAACATCAGTATTTTTGATGTGGAAAGTAATGAGGAATTACACACTATTTTGCAGGGACTGCCTTTATATCCCTACATGAATATTGAAGTGATGGCTTTAAATCGCCATCCCTCTGCCATTCGTGAAGATGACAGCTAAACGCGCATAGCAGGCAAAGTTAAAACAGCATTTGAACAAGGAATGTGGCGAGCCAAGGAACCAGCAAAAATAGCCAGTTCGCTAGCCACCAAAAATTATCATACTTCAGGAGAATATGTATGAACCGTCAAGAAATCGATGCACTGGTTAAAAAAATGAATGTGGATACCGCGACAGGTGAAGTCAACCCACGTGTACAACAAATTGTAGTTCGTCTGCTTGGTGATCTTTTTCAGGCGATTGAAGATCTGGATATCTCGCAAAGTGAACTATGGAAAGGTCTTGAGTATTTTACCGATGCTGGTCAGGCCAATGAACTTGGTTTACTGGCTGCTGGCTTAGGTTTAGAGCATTATCTTGATTTACGTGCCGATGAAGCAGATGCCAAAGCAGGCATTACGGGTGGCACACCACGTACCATTGAAGGCCCACTTTATGTCGCAGGTGCACCTGAATCTGTTGGTTTTGCCCGTATGGATGATGGCTCTGAATCAGACAAAGTGGATACCTTATTTATTGAAGGCACAGTGACAGATCCTGAAGGCAATATTATCGAAGGTGCTAAAGTCGAAGTGTGGCATGCCAATAGCTTAGGTAATTATTCATTCTTTGATAAATCGCAATCAGACTTCAATTTACGCCGTACTATTCTTTCTGATGTCAATGGTCACTATGTCGCACAAACCACCATGCCTGTAGGCTATGGTTGCCCACCAGAAGGTACTACGCAAGCGGTACTGAACCTATTAGGTCGTCATGGTAACCGCCCTTCTCACGTCCATTATTTTGTCTCTGCGCCGGGCTATCGCAAATTAACCACGCAGTTCAATATTGAAGGCGATCAATACCTATGGGATGACTTCGCATTTGCAACACGTGAAGGTCTTATCGCAACTGCTGTTGATGTAACAGATGAAGCAGAAATTGCTCGTCGTGGTCTTAACAAACCATTCAAACACATTACTTTTAATGTAGAACTAGTCAAAGAACATGCAGGTGCGCCAAGTTCAGAAGTTGAACGTCGTCGCGTTGGTGCTTAATCCCCTAAAAATGACTGTGAGCTATTCATTAGCTCACGGTTTTTAAATTTCTATGCATTGCGTGTAATGAAAACAGGCATGTATAGAAATTTAAAAACATGTATCAAAGGTTGGCCTTATGATTGATAAAAGCAAGCTCTCATTGACCGAGGCACTGTCACAGATCAAGGATGGAGCAACCATCATGATTGGTGGCTTCGGCACTGCAGGACAACCCGCTGAACTGATTGATGGACTGATCGAACTCGGAATCAAGGATCTGGTCATCGTCAATAACAATGCTGGTAACGGTGATTATGGTTTGGCCAAACTGCTTAAAACAGGCGCAGTACGTAAAATCATTTGTTCCTTCCCACGGCAGTCTGATTCATGGGTCTTCGATGAACTGTATCGTGCAGGCAAGATAGAGCTGGAACTGGTGCCGCAAGGCAATCTGGCCTGTCGTATTCAGGCTGCTGGAATGGGCTTAGGTGCGGTATTTACCCCAACAGGTTTCGGTACGCTTTTGGCTGAAGGCAAAGAAACCCGCCATATTGATGGTAAAGACTACGTGCTTGAATATCCAATCAAAGCAGACTTCGCGCTGATCAAGGCACACAAAGGCGATCGCTGGGGTAATCTGGTTTATAACAAATCAGCCCGTAACTTTGGCCCGATCATGGCGATGGCAGCGGATGTCACCATTGCGCAGGTTTCTGAACTGGCTGAACTCGGTCAGCTTGATCCTGAACACATCATTACCCCTGGGATTTTTGTACAGCATGTGGTCGCAGTTGATGCGACGACTGGCACAGGAGCATAAACATGAGCTATCAAAAACTAAGCCGTGACCAGATTGCTGAACGTGTCGCACAAGATATTCCAGATGGTGCTTATGTCAATCTCGGCATCGGCCTTCCAACCAAGATTTCAAACTATCTTCCAGCAGACAAAGATGTATTCCTGCATTCGGAAAATGGC
>Ga0153917_1000073_pt1 | contig 114621 bp, 111 predicted proteins | sample TSFL001MetaG_FD_104695 | JGI IMG/M metagenome (GOLD analysis project Ga0153917, IMG submission 104695) | Attine ant fungus gardens microbial communities from Florida, USA - TSFL001 MetaG | ecosystem: Host-associated > Fungi > Mycelium > Unclassified | place: USA: Florida, Paynes Creek Historic...
AGTGGAACTTTGGCAGCAGTGCGTGGAGCTTCTGCGCGATGAACTGCCTGCCCAGCAATTCAACACCTGGATCCGTCCGCTACAGGTCGAAGCCGAAGGCGACGAGTTGCGCGTCTATGCGCCCAACCGTTTCGTTCTCGATTGGGTCAATGAAAAGTACCTAGGTCGTCTGCTTGAGCTGTTGGGTGAGCATGGCAACGGCATTGCACCTGCCCTTTCCTTATTAATAGGCAGCCGTCGCAGCTCTGCTCCGCGTGCTGCGCCCAATGCGCCAGTCAGTGCCGCGGTCGCAGCGTCCTTGGCCCAGTCCCAGGTCCAGCAACCTGTACCGGTCGTGCAACCGAGCGAGCCCGTTGTGGAACCTGCGCTCGAACTGGCGCCCGCGCTCGAGATCGAAGAGCCTTCTTCGCGTGACAGCTTCGATGTCATGGGCGAGCCGGCTTCAGCGCCAGCCAACAGCACACGTACCGAACAACGTACTGTCCAGGTCGAAGGTGCGCTCAAGCACACCAGCTACCTGAACCGCACTTTCACTTTCGAGACCTTCGTCGAAGGTAAGTCCAACCAGTTGGCGCGGGCTGCGGCCTGGCAGGTCGCCGACAACCCCAAGCATGGGTACAACCCGCTCTTCCTTTATGGCGGCGTTGGTCTAGGTAAGACCCACCTCATGCATGCTGTGGGTAATCATCTGCTGAAGAAAAACCCGAATGCCAAGGTGGTCTACCTGCATTCGGAGCGTTTCGTCGCCGACATGGTCAAGGCGCTGCAGCTCAACGCTATCAATGAGTTCAAGCGTTTCTATCGCTCGGTCGACGCGTTGCTGATCGACGACATCCAGTTCTTCGCCCGTAAAGAGCGTTCCCAGGAAGAGTTTTTCCACACCTTCAACGCCCTGCTCGAGGGCGGTCAGCAGGTGATTCTCACCAGCGACCGTTATCCGAAGGAAATCGAAGGCCTGGAGGAGCGTCTGAAGTCGCGCTTCGGTTGGGGCCTGACAGTCGCCGTAGAACCGCCAGAGCTGGAAACCCGCGTGGCGATCCTCATGAAGAAAGCCGACCAGGCCAAGGTCGAGCTGCCTCATGATGCGGCGTTCTTCATCGCTCAGCGTATCCGTTCCAACGTGCGAGAGCTGGAAGGTGCCCTCAAGCGGGTGATCGCCCACTCCCACTTCATGGGAAGGGATATCACCATCGAGCTGATTCGTGAATCGCTCAAGGACTTGCTGGCGCTGCAAGACAAACTCGTGAGTGTGGATAACATCCAGCGCACCGTGGCCGAGTACTACAAGATCAAGATCGCCGATCTGCTGTCCAAGCGGCGTTCGCGGTCTGTGGCGCGTCCACGCCAGGTCGCGATGGCGTTGTCCAAGGAGCTGACCAACCACAGTCTGCCGGAAATCGGCGACATGTTTGGCGGCCGGGACCACACCACCGTGCTGCACGCCTGCCGCAAGATCAACGAATTGAAGGAATCCGACGCGGACATCCGCGAGGACTACAAGAACCTGCTGCGTACGTTGACGACCTGATGGGCGTCGGCGCAGCTAATTGAAGGCAAGGGACTAGACCATGCATTTCACCATTCAACGCGAAGCCCTGTTGAAACCCCTGCAACTGGTCGCAGGCGTCGTCGAGCGCCGCCAGACCTTGCCGGTCCTGTCCAACGTGCTGCTGGTCGTGCAAGGCCAGCAACTGTCGTTGACCGGCACCGACCTGGAAGTCGAACTGGTTGGCCGTGTACAACTGGAAGAACCGGCTGAGCCGGGCGAGATCACTGTCCCGGCACGCAAGCTGATGGACATCTGCAAGAGCCTGCCCAGTGACGTCCTGATCGATATCAAGGTCGATGAGCAGAAACTTTTGGTAAAGGCAGGTCGCAGCCGTTTCACCCTGTCGACCCTGCCGGCCAATGATTTTCCGACCGTCGAGGAAGGGCCGGGCTCGCTGACCTGCAATCTGGAGCAAAGCAAGGTGCGTCGCCTGATCGAGCGCACCAGCTTCGCCATGGCCCAGCAGGACGTGCGTTACTACCTCAACGGTATGCTGCTGGAAGTGTCGACCGACACCCTGCGTGCGGTTGCCACCGATGGCCACCGTCTGGCCCTGTGCTCCATGCAGGCCGCCATTGGCCAGGCCGAGCGCCATCAGGTCATCGTGCCACGCAAGGGTATCCTTGAACTGGCGCGCCTGCTGACCGATCCGGAAGGCATGGTCAGCATTGTCCTGGGTCAGCACCATATCCGTGCAACCACCGGCGAGTTCACCTTCACCTCCAAGCTGGTGGACGGCAAGTTCCCTGACTACGAGCGTGTACTGCCCAAGGGCGGCGACAAGCTGGTGATCGGTGATCGCCAGGCACTTCGCGAAGCGTTCAGCCGCACCGCGATCCTCTCCAACGAGAAGTACCGTGGTATCCGTCTGCAGCTGGCCTCCGGTCAGTTGAAGATCCAGGCCAACAACCCGGAGCAGGAAGAAGCGGAAGAAGAAATCAGCGTCGACTACAACGGCAGTTCGCTGGAGATCGGTTTCAACGTCAGCTACCTGTTGGACGTGCTGGGTGTCATGACCACCGAACAGGTTCGCCTGATCCTGTCCGACTCCAACAGCAGCGCCCTGCTTCAGGAAGCCGGTAACGATGACTCCTCCTACGTCGTCATGCCGATGCGTCTGTAACCTGTAGCGGGCCAAATGTCACTTCGACGTATCATGGTCACCGCGGTGCGCAACTTGCACCCGGTGACTCTCTCCCCCTCCCCCCGCATCAATATCCTCTACGGCGCCAACGGCAGCGGCAAAACCAGCGTGCTGGAGGCTGTCCATCTGTTGGGGCTTGCCCGCTCGTTCCGCAGTACGCGCCTGAACCCGGTCATTCAGTACGAGCAGCCCACCTGCACCGTATTTGGTGAAGTTCAACTTGTGGAAGGTGGTACAAGCAACCTGGGGATATCACGGGACCGTCAGGGGGAGTTCACCATCCGCATTAATGGGCAGAACGCACGCAGCACAGCCCAGCTGGCTGAGATGCTGCCGTTGCAGCTCATCAACCCGGACAGCTTTCGCCTGCTTGAAGGCGCTCCAAAAGTACGGCGACAGTTCCTGGATTGGGGAGTGTTCCACGTGGAACCTCGATTCATGACTGCCTGGCAACGCCTGCAGAAGGCGCTGCGGCAGCGGAACTCATGGTTGCGGCATGGTACACTTGACGCTGCTTCGCAAGCCGCCTGGGATCGGGAGTTATGCCTGGCCAGTGCGGAGATAGATGAATACCGTCGCAATTACATCAAGGCCTTGAAGCCTGTCTTCGAGCGAACCCTGAGCGAACTGGTTGAGCTGGACGGGTTAACCCTGAGCTACTACCGAGGCTGGGACAAGGACCGGGAACTCAACGAAGTACTCGCCTCCTCTCTTCTTCGCGATCAGCAGATCGGACATACCCAGGCTGGTCCGCAGCGTGCTGATTTGCGCCTTCGATTGGGCGTGAACAATGCCGCCGACATCCTGTCCCGAGGTCAGCAGAAGCTCGTGGTCTGTGCCTTGCGGATTGCCCAGGGCCATCTCGTCAGCCAGGCTCGCCGCGGTCACTGTATTTATCTCGTGGATGACTTGCCATCCGAACTGGATGAGCAACATCGTCTTGCGCTGTGCCGCTTGCTTGAAGAATTACACTGCCAGGTTTTTATCACCTGTGTAGATCACGAATTACTGAGGGAAGGCTGGCAGACGGAAACGCCAGTTGCTTTGTTCCACGTGGAACAAGGCCGTATCACCCAGACCCACGACCATCGGGAGTGAAGGCATGAGCGAAAATCAAACGTACGACTCCTCCAGCATCAAGGTGCTGAAAGGGCTGGATGCCGTGCGCAAGCGCCCCGGCATGTACATTGGCGACACCGATGATGGTAGCGGCCTGCACCACATGGTATTCGAGGTGGTCGATAACTCGATCGACGAAGCGCTCGCCGGTCATTGCGACGACATCACGGTCATCATTCACCCGGACGAATCCATCAGTGTTCGCGACAACGGTCGCGGCATTCCTGTCGACGTGCACAAAGAAGAAGGTGTATCGGCAGCTGAGGTCATCATGACCGTCCTGCACGCGGGCGGTAAGTTTGACGACAACTCCTATAAAGTCTCCGGCGGCCTGCACGGTGTGGGTGTTTCCGTAGTGAACGCCCTGTCCGAAAAGCTGGTACTGACCGTACGCCGTAGCGGCAAGATCTGGGAACAGACCTACGTTCACGGTGTTCCACAAGCCCCGATGGCTGTGGTTGGTGAAAGCGAAACTACCGGTACCCATATCCACTTCAAGCCTTCGGCTGAAACCTTCAAGAACATCCACTTCAGCTGGGACATCCTTGCCAAGCGTATTCGCGAGCTGTCCTTCCTGAACTCCGGCGTCGGCATCCTGCTCAAGGATGAGCGCAGCGGCAAGGAAGAGTTCTTCAAGTACGAAGGCGGCCTGCGTGCCTTCGTTGAGTACCTGAACACCAACAAGACCCCAGTCAACTCCCAGGTGTTCCACTTCAATGTTCAGCGTGACGATGGTGTCGGTGTCGAAGTCGCCCTGCAGTGGAACGACAGCTTCAACGAAAACCTGTTGTGCTTCACCAACAACATTCCTCAGCGTGACGGTGGTACCCACCTGGTTGGTTTCCGTTCCTCGCTGACCCGTAGCCTGAACAACTACATCGAGCAGGAAGGCCTGGCCAAGAAGAACAAGGTCGCGACCACCGGTGACGATGCCCGTGAAGGTCTGACTGCGATCATCTCGGTCAAGGTGCCGGATCCGAAGTTCAGCTCGCAGACCAAGGACAAGCTGGTTTCCTCGGAGGTCAAGACCGCCGTGGAACAGGAGATGAACAAGTACTTCGCCGACTTCCTGTTGGAAAACCCCAACGAAGCCAAGGCGGTTGTCGGCAAGATGATCGATGCTGCCCGTGCTCGTGAAGCCGCACGCAAGGCGCGTGAGATGACCCGTCGCAAAGGCGCACTGGACATCGCCGGCCTGCCAGGCAAACTCGCCGACTGCCAGGAAAAGGACCCTGCCCTTTCCGAACTGTACCTGGTGGAGGGTGACTCCGCGGGTGGCTCGGCCAAGCAAGGACGTAACCGTCGAACCCAGGCGATCCTGCCGCTCAAGGGCAAGATCCTCAACGTCGAGAAAGCACGTTTCGACAAGATGATCTCGTCTCAGGAAGTAGGGACCCTGATCACTGCCCTGGGCTGTGGCATCGGTCGCGAAGAGTACAACATCGACAAACTGCGCTATCACAACATCATCATCATGACCGATGCTGACGTTGACGGTTCGCACATCCGTACCCTGCTGCTGACCTTCTTCTTCCGTCAGTTGCCGGAACTGGTCGAGCGTGGCTACATCTACATTGCCCAGCCGCCGCTGTACAAGGTGAAGAAAGGCAAGCAGGAGCAGTACATCAAAGACGACGAGGCCATGGAAGAGTACATGACCCAGTCGGCCCTGGAAGATGCCAGCCTGCACCTGGACGAGTCGGCGCCAGCGGTTTCCGGTGTTCAGCTCGAAGCGCTGGTCAACGAGTTCCGTTCCGTGATGAAGACGCTGAAGCGTCTGTCGCGCTTGTATCCGGAAGAGCTGACCGAGCACTTCATCTACCTGCCGGAAGTCACCCAGGAGCAACTGGCCAACCATGCAGCCATGCAGACCTGGCTGGTGAAGTTCCAGGAGCGTCTGAACAATAGCCAGAAGTCCGGCCTCACTTACCAGGCCAGCCTGCGCGAAGACAAAGAGCGTAATCTCTGGCTGCCGGAGGTGGAAGTCATCTCCCACGGTCTGGCCAGCTACGTCACCTTCAATCGCGAGTTCTTCGGCAGCAACGACTACCGCTCTGTGGTTACCCTGGGTGCCAAGCTGGGTACCCTGCTGGGTGAAGGCGCTTATGTGCAGCGTGGCGAGCGTCGCAAGGCGGTCACCGAGTTCAAGGAAGGCCTCGACTGGCTGATGAACGAGAGCACCAAGCGCCACACCATCCAGCGATACAAAGGTCTGGGTGAGATGAACCCGGATCAGCTGTGGGAAACCACCATGGACCCGGCCGTGCGCCGCATGCTCAAGGTAACCATCGAAGATGCCATCGCTGCCGACCAATTGTTCAACACCTTGATGGGTGATGCGGTCGAGCCACGTCGTGACTTCATTGAAAGCAACGCGCTGTCGGTGTCCAACCTGGACTTCTGATCAGGCTGTAGGTTCACACTCAGCCTGACAGAGATCATGAATAGATGACCGGCCAGACCAAAGAAGTTTGGCCCTCGCCGGTTATCACCAAGTCCGCTTCTGCGGACTTTTTTTGCCTGGATTTTCTGGCCAGCCGTGCCGCCGCAAGTAGCGCTGGCACGGCTGGCTAATTTGCTTTAAGCAGTCAGCGAAGGCTGCTCAAGTGCATTGGTATGCCCACTTTTCACTTCCATGCTCCTTCCTATGTTCCACGTGGAACCAAACCTGCATCAGGCCCAACAGGCCTATCAGAGCCCCAGTTCTCGCAAGCGCCGATAGAGCGTCCGCTCACTCATTCCCAGATGACGGGCCAACTCACTGCGTGAGCCCTGGAAGTTTTCCAGGGCCTGTGCCAGGTCGCCCAGATCATTGCGTCTCCGACTCCGTTGCACCCCTCCTCGGTCGAGCGATGGGCCAATGTCATCCGGCAAATGCTCAAGGCGAATCAACCCTTCATCGGCGAATAGGCGGGCCCGTTCAAGGATGTTGCGCAGCTCGCGAATGTTCCCGGGGAATGGATGCAGACTGAGCCGTTCGAGGGCTTCGGGCAGGAGCCTTGGCGATTGCTTGCCCATGCGTTGCAACAGGCTCTCGGCCAGCAAGGGCAGATCTTCAACTCGCTCGCGCAACGCCGGCAAGCGGATCGGGAAGCCACTGATGCGGTAATACAGGTCTTCTCGGAAGGTGCCGGCGGCAGCCATTTCCTTGAGCGGCTTGTGGGTGGCCGACACCAGTCGGAAGTCCGAGTGGACCGTGCGTGTACTGCCTACGGGGCGGAAACTGCCGGACTCGATCAAGCGCAGCAGTTTCACCTGCGTCGCCAGCGGCACTTCGCCAATTTCGTCCAGGAAAAGTGTTCCGCCATGGGCCGCTTCGGCCAGGCCGATCTTGCGCTGGGTCGCACCGGTGAAGGCACCCTTCTCGTAGCCGAACAGCTCGCTTTCGAACAGCGACTCGGTAAGACCCGTGCAATCGACCACTACCAACGGCCCATTGGCCCGAGGGCTGCCCAAGTGCAAGGCGCGGGCGAAAAGCTCCTTGCCGGTACCGGATTCGCCCTGCAGCAGGACCGGGATCTGTGCCGGTGCGGCGCGCCGCAGACTCGCCAGTGCTGTCTTGAATGCCGGGGAGCGGCCGACCAAACCCTGTTGCTGAGGTTGCGCCGAGGCGAGCGTCAGGCTGCTCAGCCGCTCGACGAAGGCCACGACCTTACCCTGTTCATCGAGGATAGGCCGCAGCTCCACGTCCACATGCTCAGGCCCGCGAGGCGTGTGATGGATGTGCAATACCCGCTCCGGCGCCTTGCTGTCCCACGCCTTGCGCAGGGGGCAATGCTCACCGGCCTGGTCACAGGGCACCGCATAGTGGTGGGAGACCCGGTGGCATTTCTCGCCCACAGGCGCGTGGTCATCGGTGCCGAACTGGCGGCGATAGGCGGCGTTGGCGGCGAGGATGTTGTAGTCGGTATCCAGGATGATGCTGGGGAGCACATCGTGCTCCAGGTAGGACACCAGGGCGAGGATGGCGGGATGTTGGGATGACACACAAAGCGTGGACATGACGACGACCGATGGGAAGTACCCGGCGAGGTTAACAGGGACTGCCAAACACTGCCATTGGCTGACAGTCGACTGCCAAAAAGGTTGGCAGAAGTGTCTGCGTCAGTGGCCGTTGGGCTGGCATTGGGAGGCGCGATGCTGCCTGTCGCGGTGCAAGGCCCTCTCACGGAACTGGCGTAAGCCAGTGAAATCGGGCCTTCATGATCATGCGGGCCCGTCATGCGGCATCTATGAACTACAGCCATCTGGATGAAGAACGCTGGCATGCATCTTGATAAACCTCCAAACACTGCCTACGCCTCTAGAAGGCGCGGTGGATAAATCTGGAGACATGCAATGATCATCGGCAGCAACCTTCACGTGGAAGCCTTGTATGACAAGGTGACCTCGACCATCAGTTACCTGGTCCTGGACCGAAGCTCCGGCCAGTGCGCGCTGATCGACAGCGTGCTGGACTACGATCCCAAGTCAGGCCGTACCAGCCACGCATCAGCCGATGCGCTGATCGCCCGGGTCGAGGCGCTGGACGCCAAGGTCCAGTGGATCCTGGAGACCCATGTCCATGCCGACCACCTCTCCGCCGCCGCCTACCTCAAGGAAAAGCTAGGCGGCCATATAGCCATCGGTGCGCTCATCACCCAGGTGCAGGAGACCTTTGGCAAACTGTTCAACGAAGCCCCGGGCTTTGCTCGCGACGGCAGCCAGTTCGATGTACTGCTCGAAGACGAAGAGATCTTCCTGATCGGCAACCTGCGGGCCCGAGCCCTGCATACGCCTGGTCATACCCCGGCATGCATGAGCTATGTGGTCGAGGACGGCGGCGAGATGGCGGTATTCGTGGGCGATACCCTGTTCATGCCTGACTATGGCACCGCCCGCTGCGACTTCCCGGGCGCCGATGCGCGTACGCTGTATCGCTCGATCCGCCGCTTGTTGGCCTTCCCGGACCAGACCCAGCTGTTCATGTGTCACGACTACCTGCCCGGTGGCCGTGAGATGCGCTACGTCACGACCGTGGCCGAGCAGCGCGCCAGCAACATTCATATTCACCAGGGCATCAGCGAGGACGACTTCGTGGCCATGCGCGAAGCCCGTGACGCCACTCTCGAGATGCCGGTCCTGATCCTGCCGTCGGTGCAGGTCAACATGCGCAGCGGTCAGTTCCCCGAGCCCGAGGGAAACGGGATGAGCTACCTGAAGATTCCGCTGAACGTGCTCTGAGCACTTCAGCCACATAACGATTATTCCAAGGAAACGCCGCCATGCCTGCTCTGCAGTCCCCTGCCGATTCTTCACGCGCCGATCACCACAAAGTGGTCATCGTCGGTGCTGGCGCCGCTGGTATCGCCACTGCCTCCAGCCTGATCAGCCGAGACCCTTCCCTCGACATCGCAGTGATCGACCCGGCCGATGTGCATTACTACCAACCCGGCTGGACCATGGTCGGTGCCGGGGTATTCAACGCGCCGAGCACTGCGCGGACCATGGCTTCGATCATTCCCCGGGGCGTTCGCTGGATCAAGGCGCGGGTCGAGGCTTTCGATCCCCAGGCGCAACTGGTCGTCCTCGAAGATGGTCGCGCCGTCAGCTACGAACAGCTGGTGGTGTGCCCGGGTCTGAAGCTCGACTGGAACGCCATCGAAGGCCTGAGCGAGACACTGGGTCGTAACGGCGTGACCTCCAACTACCGGTACGACTTGGCGCCTTATACCTGGCAGTTGGTGAGCAACCTGAAGAAAGGCCGTGCCCTCTTCACTCAACCGCCGATGCCGATCAAGTGCGCAGGTGCGCCCCAGAAAGCGTTGTATCTTTCCTGCGACCACTGGCTGCGAGAGGGCCACCTGGGGGCTGTCCGGGCCAGCTTCTTCAATGCCGGTGCCGTGCTGTTCGGTGTACCTGACTATGTCCCGGCACTGATGGCCTACATCGACAAGTATGGTGTCGACCTCAATTACGCCCACCGTCTGGTGGCGGTGGATGGCCCCAACAAGTGCGCCATCTTTGTACGTACCCTCCCCGATGGCAGCAGCGAGACCCGTGTCGAATCCTTCGACATGCTGCATGTGGTGCCGCCGCAAGTCGCCCCGGACTTCATTCGCCATGGCCCGTTGGTCGATACCGCCGGTTGGGTCGATGTCGACCCCGCCACCTTGCGCCATCGTCGGTTCGCCAATATCCATGCGCTGGGCGATGTGACCAACACCACCAATGCCAAGACCGCTGCTGCGGCGCGCAAGCAGGCACCCGTGGTAGCCAACAACGTGCTGGTGGCATTGGGGCGCCTGCCGACCCTCGCCCAGTACGACGGTTATGGCTCCTGCCCGCTCACCGTCGAACGCGGCAAGATCGTGCTTGCCGAGTTCACCTATGGTGGCAAGGTGGCACCGAGCTTCCCACGCTGGCTGCTCGATGGACGCAAGCCCACGCGATTGGCTTGGCTGCTCAAGGCGCAGATACTGCCGCCGCTGTACTGGAAAGGCATGCTCAAAGGGCGTGAATGGCTGGCGCGGCCGCAGCCGTTGGTGGCTGAGGTCGAGCAGTGATCGAGCATCAATTGATCGGAGCGGGGCTCGGTGCGGTCATCGGTGCCGTGCTTGCTCTCACAGGTGCTGGTGGGGGCATTCTCGCCGTGCCTTTGCTGGTGTTCGGTCTTGGCCTGTCGATGGTCGAGGCGGCGCCCATCGGCTTGCTCGCCGTAGGCTTGGCTGCTGGGGTCGGCGCCGTGTTGGGATTGCGCAAGGGCGTGGTGCGCTACCGTGCAGCATTGTTCATCGCGGTCATCGGTGTTGCAGCGGCACCGTTTGGCTTGATGCTCGCGCATCATGTGCCCAATACCCCCTTGGCACTGGTGTTCGCCTGTGTGCTGGTCTATGCCTGCCTGCGCATCTGGCGCAAGGCCAGCCGTGAGCTGCGGGGTGAGTCGGCCTGCGGTGAGCGTCAGATCATGCCCTGTGTGCTCAACCCATTGCAGGGTCGTCTGCGCTGGACGCTGCCCTGTGCCCGTGCACTGGCGTTTACCGGTGTGCTGTCCGGGTTGCTTTCGGGACTGTTGGGAGTGGGCGGTGGTTTCGTCATCATCCCGGCCTTGAACCGTTATACCAACCTGGACATGAAGAGCATCGTCGCCACCTCCTTGGCTGTGATCGCCTTGGTCTCCACCGGCAGCGTGGTCAGCGCCAGCCTGGCCGGTGTCATGCACTGGAGGGTAGGCGCGCCGTTTGCCGTGGGGGCCGTGCTCGGCCTGCTGCTGGCCCGACCGCTGGCCGGTAAGCTGGCCGGGCCACGCCTGCAGCAGTTGTTCGCCGTGACGGGGATGGGCGCTGCGCTGCTGCTGGCCAGCAAGGCCCTGGTCGGCTAGCTGCTCGACGTTGCACAGCGGCACAGGCATAAAAAAACCGGCGTAAAAGCCGGTTTTTTTATGCTGCGGAAAAACTTATGCACGATTTTCAAGAAAAGGTCATACAGAGAAATAAGCTTTAAATTCAATTACTTACAAATTATTTAAAGGTGATGATCCAAAACTTGCTCACAAGTTATCCACAGATCGTCAGGCATTTTGTTCCGCCGGATTTTCCGCCGCCGGCGGCAACGAGCCCATGGCCCTCTGGGTCGCTTCGTTCCAGGCCTGGGCGCGGTCGTTGAGCTCGGCGATCGCTCGTGGGCCGGTGCCCACCGGATACATCGGCTCGCCGATCACCACTTCGATGGTACCCGGGCGCTTGCCCCAGCCTTCACGTGGCCAGAACTTGCCGGCGTTGTGCGCGATCGGCAGGATCGGCAACCCGGCATTCACCGCGAGGGCGGTGCCGCCACGGGAGAACTTGCCGACCTGGCCGTGGGGCACGCGGGTGCCTTCGGGGAAGATCAGCACCCACACGCCTTGCTTGAGCAGTTCGTCGCCCTTGCTGGCCACGTGACGCAGCGCTTCCTTGGGACTTTTCCGGTCGATGGCGATCGGGCGCAGCATGGCCATCGCCCAACCGAAGAACGGTACGTATAGCAGCTCGCGCTTGAGCACTTGGCTCAGTGGCGAGAAATAGGCCGAGAGGAAGAACGTCTCCCAGGTGCTCTGGTGATTGGACAGGATCACGCAGGGCTCCTTGGGCACGTTCTCGGCGCCTGTGACCTTGTAGCGGATTCCCAGGATCACCCTTGCCAGGAATACGGCACAGCGGCACCAGTACACGTTGATGAACCGGTAGCGTCTGTGGAACGGCAGAAACGGTGCGACGAAGAAACTCAGCGAGCACCACAGCAGCGAACTGGTGCCCAACAGCAGGTAAAAAAGAAAGATTCTGATCGCCTGCAGGATCGACATAGTGGCATGTACCGTTGCGGGGCGTGCCCGCCTAAGGAAAAGTACGCCCCAACGGGCGCACTGCTTAAATGAGTGCTCTGGCGATGGCTGCCAGATCGTCGAAAATCAAGGTGTTTTGCGCAACGCCTTTTTCCAGCGTCTTCAGCCCCTTGCCGGTCTTCACCAGCACGGGTTGTGCATCGACGGCCAAGGCAGCCTCCAGGTCACCTTTGCTGTCGCCGACAAACCAGACGCCAGCCAGATCCACCTGGTAGTGCTCGGCAATCGCCCGCAGCATGCCGGGTTTGGGTTTGCGGCAATCGCAACCGTCGTCCGGGCCATGCGGGCAATGCACGATGTAACCCACCTCGCCCCCCTGTGCGGCCACCAGCGCACGCAGACGCGCATGCATGGCCTCCAGGGTTGCCAGCGGATAGTAGCCACGGGCAATGCCGGACTGATTGGTGGCCACGGCCACCGTCCAGCCCGCCTTGCTCAACTGCGCGATGGCCTCGATCGAGCCGGGAATGGGGATCCACTCCTCCAGCGACTTGATGTAGGCGTCGGAGTCCTGGTTGATCACTCCGTCTCGATCAAGAATCAGCAGTTTCAAGGCTTACCCCAGCAGCGAGATGTCAGCCACGCCCAGGAACAGACCGCGCAGACGGCTGAGCAGGGCATAACGGTTGGCACGGACCTTGGCATCCTCGGCATTGACCATCACCGCCTCGAAGAAGGCGTCGACCGGATCACGCAGGGCGGCCAGGCGGGCCAGCGACTCGCTGTACTGGCGCGCGGCAGCCATCGGTTGCACGGCCTGGTCGGCCTGCTGGATGGCCGAGTACAGGGAGAACTCGTTGGCGTTGTCGAAGTACTTCGGCTCGACGTGATCGGCGATGGCGCCTTCGGCCTTGCTCAGCAGGTTCGACACGCGCTTGTTCACCGCAGCCAGGGCTTCGGCTTCGGGCAGCTTGCGGAAGGCCTGCACGGCCTGCACGCGCTGGTCGAAGTCCAGGGCCGAACCCGGCTTGAGGGCACGCACCGAGAGGTAGGTGGCGACGTCGATGCCTTCGTCCTCGTAGCGCGCGCGCAGACGGTCGAAGACGAACTCCAGCACCTGCTCGGACAGGCCGGCGGCCTTGACCTTGGCACCGTACTGCTTGACGGCGAACTCGACCGTAGTGGTCAGGTCCAGGTCCAGCTGCTTCTCGATCAGGATACGCAGCACGCCCAGGGCGGCGCGGCGCAGCGCGTAGGGATCCTTGCTGCCGGTCGGCAGCATGCCGATGCCGAAGATGCCGACCAGGGTGTCGAGCTTGTCGGCGATGGCCACGGCAGCACCGGTCAGGGTCTGTGGCAACTCGGCGCCAGCACCGCGCGGCATGTATTGCTCGTTCAGGGCCAGGGCGACGTCTTCCGGTTCGCCGTCGTTCTGGGCGTAGTAGTAGCCGGCCACGCCTTGCATCTCTGGGAACTCGCCGACCATCTCGGTGGCCAGGTCGCATTTGGACAGCAGGCCTGCACGGCCGGCGCGCTGGGCGTTGCCGCCGATCAGCGGGGCGATGAAAGCGGCCAGCTTGGAAACGCGCTCGGCCTTGTCGTAGACCGTGCCCAGCTGAGCCTGGAAGACCACGTTCTTCAGGCGCTCGTTGAAGGCTTCCAGTGGCTGCTTCTTGTCCTGCTTGAAGAAGAACTCTGCGTCGGTCAGGCGTGGGCGCACGACCTTCTCGTTGCCCAGCACGATCTGCTTCGGATCGCGGCTCTCGACGTTGGCCACGGTGATGAAGCGCGGCAGCAGCTTGCCTTCGCTGTCCAGCAGGCAGAAGTACTTCTGGTTGTCCTGCATGGTGGTGATCAGGGCTTCCTGCGGAACGTCCAGGAAGCGCTCCTCGAAGGAGCAGACCAGCGGTACCGGCCACTCGACCAGGGCGGTCACCTCGTCCAGCAGCGCCGGCGGCACGACAGCGGTGCCTTCCTGCTGCATGGCCAGCTCCGCGGTGCGCTTGGCGATCAGCTCGCGGCGCTCGGCGAAGTCGGCCAGCACGTAGGCCTTGCGCAGGTCCTCGACGTAGTTGGCCGGGGTGGTGATGACCACGTTTTCCGGGTGGTGGAAGCGGTGGCCACGGGACTCGCGACCGGCCTGCTGGGCCAGGAGGGTGCAATCGACCACCTGGTCGCCGAGCAGCATCACCAGCCACTGGGTCGGACGCACGAACTCTTCACGGCTGGCGCCCCAGTGCATGCGCTTGGGGATCGGCAGGTCGTTGAGCGAATCCTCGACGATGGTCGGCAGCAGGCTGGCGGTGGCCTTGCCCGGGATGTGCTGGGAGAAGCGCAGCTTGGCGCCGCTCTGGTCGATCTCGGCCAGGTCCACGCCGCACTTCTTGGCGAAGCCCAGGGCGGCCTGGGTCGGGTTGCCTTCGGCGTCGAAGGCCGCCTGACGGGGTGGACCGTCGATGTTGATGCTGCGGTCAGGCTGCTGCACGTCCAGTTGGCGGATCAGCACGGCCAGGCGGCGCGGGGCGGCATAGACCTGCTTGGCGGTGTAGTTCAGGCCGGCGGCCTGCAGGCCTTTCTCGATGCCGGCCAGGAAGGCGTCGCCGAGGCTGGCGAGGGCCTTCGGTGGCAGCTCTTCGGTGCCCAGTTCAACCAGAAAATCTTGAGCACTCATTGCGCAGCCTCCAGCTTAGCCAACACTTCGTCACGCAGTTCAGGGGAGGCCATCGGGAAGCCCAGGCGTGCGCGGGCTTGCAGATAGCTTTGCGCCACGTCCCGGGCCAGGGTACGCACACGCAGGATGTAGCGCTGGCGCTCGGTCACCGAGATGGCGCGGCGGGCGTCGAGCAGGTTGAAGGTGTGGGACGCCTTCAGGACCATTTCGTAGGTCGGCAGCGGCAGCTCCAGCTTGATCAGGCGGTTGGCTTCGCTTTCGTAGAAGTCGAACAGCTCGAACAGCTTCTCGACGTTGGCGTGCTCGAAGTTGTAGGTCGACTGCTCCACTTCGTTCTGGTGGAACACATCGCCATAGGTGACCTTGCCGAACGGGCCGTCGGCCCAGACCAGGTCGTAGACCGAGTCCACGCCCTGGATGTACATGGCCAGGCGCTCCAGGCCATAGGTGATCTCACCGGTGACCGGGAAGCACTCGATGCCGCCGACCTGTTGGAAGTAGGTGAACTGGGTCACTTCCATGCCGTTGAGCCAGATTTCCCAGCCCAGGCCCCAGGCGCCGAGGGTCGGCGATTCCCAGTTGTCTTCTACGAAGCGGATGTCGTGGACCAGCGGGTCCAGGCCGATCGCCTTCAGCGAGCCGAGGTACAGCTCCTGGAAGTTGGCCGGGTTCGGCTTGAGCACCACCTGGAACTGGTAGTAGTGCTGCAGGCGGTTTGGGTTTTCGCCATACCGTCCGTCGGTTGGGCGACGGCTAGGCTGCACGTAGGCGGCGTTCCAGGTTTCCGGGCCGACGGCGCGCAGGAAAGTGGCGGTATGGAAAGTGCCGGCGCCTACTTCCATATCGTAGGGCTGAAGCACCACACAACCTTGCTCCGCCCAGTATTGCTGCAGGGCGAGGATGAGGTCTTGGAAGGTACGCACGGCTGGCGTAGGCTGGCTCACGAAATTCACCTGTATCTGGGGATGCGGATGTAAAGAGCGGGAGTATAACCCGATTCGCCTCGCCCTCTACCCATGGAATGGAGCCTTATGCCACGCTGTTTCTGGTGTACCGACGATCCGTTGTACCAGGCCTACCACGACCAGGAGTGGGGAACGCCGCAGCGGGACCCGGCGTTGCTCTTCGAGATGCTTTTGCTCGAAGGGTTCCAGGCGGGGCTTTCCTGGATCACTGTGTTGAAAAAACGCGAGCGCTACCGCGAGGTGTTGCATGGCTTCGACCCAGTGAAGCTGTCGCGGATGAGCGACGAGCGGATCGAGGAGCTGATGCTCGACACCGGCATCATCCGCAACCGACTCAAGCTCAAGGCCGTGCGGCGCAACGCCCAGGCCTGGCTGGCCGTGGACAACCCCGCCGAGTGGTTGTGGTCGTTCGTCGGCGGCGCGCCCAGGATCAATCACTTCACGGCGCGCGGCGACGTGCCGGCGGTCACCGATGAAGCCCGGGCCATGAGCAAGGCCCTGCAGAAAGCCGGCTTCACCTTCGTCGGCCCGACCATCTGCTACGCCTTCATGCAGGCCACCGGCATGGTGATGGACCACACCACCGACTGCGATCGTTACGCCGCCTTGCTGCGCTGAAGCGTTACAATGCCCGCCTTGCAGAAATAAGGAATCCGGCTGTGGAAAAATTCAAGGGCGCCCTGATGGTCGGGGTGCTGCGACTGTTCGCCAAGCTGCCCTGGGGCGCGGTGCAGCGGGTCGGCGCGGGTATCGGCTGGCTCATGTGGAAGATCCCCAACGGTTCGCGCAATGTGGTGCGCATCAACCTGGCCAAGTGCTTCCCGGAAATGGACCCGGTCGAGCGCGAGCAACTCGTGGGCCGTGCGCTGAAGGACATCGGCAAGTCCTTCGTCGAAAGCGCCTGCGCCTGGATCTGGCCACCGCAGCGCTCGCTGGAGCTGGTCAAGGAAGTGCACGGCCTGGAAGTGCTGGAGCAGGCCCTGGCCTCGGGCAAGGGCGTGGTCGGCATCACCAGCCACCTGGGCAACTGGGAGGTGCTGAACCACTTCTATTGCAGCCAGTGCAAGCCGATCATCTTCTATCGCCCGCCCAAGCTCAAGGCCGTGGACGACCTGCTGCGCGAGCAGCGCGTGCAGATGGGCAACCGCGTGGCGCCTTCGACCAAGGAAGGCATCCTCAGCGTGATCAAGGAAGTGCGCCGCGGCGGTCAGGTGGGCATCCCCGCCGACCCGGAGCCGGCCGAGTCCGCCGGCGTGTTCGTACCCTTCCTCGGTACCCAGGCGCTGACCAGCAAGTTCGTGCCGAACATGTTGGCCGGCGGCAAGGCGGTGGGCGTATTCCTGCATGCCCTGCGGCTGCCGGATGGCTCGGGCTTCAAGGTGTTCCTGGAGGCTGCGCCCGAAGAGATGTACAGCGAGGATGTGGCCGTCGCGGCGGCGGCCATGAGCAAGGTGGTCGAGCGCTATGTGCGCGAGTACCCGAGCCAGTACATGTGGAGCATGAAGCGCTTCAAGAAGCGCCCGGCGGGCGAAGCGCGCTGGTATTGAGAACCTGGGGGCGCTTTGCGCCCCTTTCGCGACGCAAGGCCGCTCCTACAGAAGATCGCGGAGCGGCCTTGCGTCGCGAAAGGGCTGCAAAGCAGCCCCGGCTATTTCAGGCCTTGTTCAGTTTCTTCAGGAAAACGGTCATCTCTTTCTCGGCCTGCTTGTCCCCATGGGCCTGCGCCGCCGCGATCCCCTCCTCCCAGGCCTTGCGCGCCGCTGGCAGGTCGCCCTGCAGCTGGTAGGCCTTGCCCAGCAGCTTCCACGCCGCCGAGTACTTCGGGTCATGTTCCACGCAGCGCGCCAGGTGCACCGCTGCTTCGGCGCCGTTGCCCTCGTCGAGCCAGGCCTTGCCCAGGCCGAAACGCAGCAGGGCGTTGTCCACACCTTTGGCCAGCATCTTTTCCAGTGATTCGCGCATGCCGTTTTCTCCTTAGAAGAAACTCAGGCCCACGTGGAACAGCTTCTCCACGTCACGGATATGCTTTTTATCCACAACGAACAGGATCACATGGTCGCCCGCCTCGATCACTGTGTCGTCGTGGGCGATCAGCACTTCCTCGTCACGGATGATCGCGCCGATGGTGGTGCCGGGTGGCAGGGCGATGTCCTCGATGGCCTTGCCGATCACCTTGCTCGACTTGGCATCGCCGTGGGCGACCGCCTCGATGGCCTCGGCCGCGCCGCGGCGCAGGGAGTGCACGCTGACGATGTCGCCGCGGCGCACGTGGGCCAGCAGGGTGCCAATGGTGGCCAGCTGCGGGCTGATGGCGATGTCGATGTCGCCGCCCTGGACCAGGTCCACGTAGGCCGGGTTGTTGATGATGGTCATCACCTTGCGCGCGCCCAGGCGCTTGGCCAGCAGCGAGGACATGATGTTGGCCTCGTCGTCGTTGGTCAGGGCCAGGAAGATGTCGGCGTCGGCGATGTTCTCCTCGAGCATCAGGTCCTTGTCCGAGGCGCTGCCCTGCAGCACCACGGTGCTTTCCAGTGTGTCGGAGAGCTGACGGCAGCGGGCCGGGTTCATCTCGATGATCTTGACCTGGTAGCGGCTTTCGATGGCCTCGGCCAGGCGCTCGCCGATCTGCCCGCCACCGGCGATGACCACACGCTTGTTGGTCTCGTCGATGCGGCGCAGCTCACCCATGACCGCGCGGATGTCCTTGCGCGCGGCGATGAAGAAGACCTCGTCGTCGGCTTCGATCACCGTGTCGCCCTGGGGTTTGATCGGCCGGTCGCGACGGAAGATCGCCGCCACGCGGGTATCGACATTGGGCATGTGGGCGCGGATCTGGCGCAGTTGCTGGCCCACCAGTGGGCCACCGTAGTAGGCCTTGACCGCCACCAGTTGCGCCTTGCCGTCGGCGAAGTCGATCACCTGCAGGGCGCCGGGGTGTTCGATCAGGCGCTTGATGTAGTTGGTCACCACCTGCTCCGGACTGATCAGCACGTCCACCGGGATGTGGTCGTTGTCGAACAGCTCTTCGCGAGTAAGGTAGGCTGATTCGCGTACCCGGGCGATCTTGGTCGGGGTGTGGAACAGCGAATAGGCGACCTGGCAGGCCACCATGTTGGTTTCGTCGCTGTTGGTCACCGCCACCAGCATGTCGGCGTCGTCGGCGCCGGCCTGGCGCAGTACCGTGGGCAGCGAGCCGCGGCCCTGCACCGTGCGGATATCCAGGCGGTCGCCCAGGTCGCGCAGACGTTCGCCGTCGGTGTCGACCACGGTGATGTCGTTGGCTTCGCTGGCCAGGTGTTCTGCCAGCGTGCCGCCCACCTGTCCTGCGCCGAGGATGATGATCTTCATCCGCTACTCCTAGTCCTTGTGCTTACCCGCGCGAGGCGGCGATCTTGATCAGCTTGGCATAGTAGAAGCCGTCGTGGCCGCCCTCCTGGGCCAGCAACTGGCGTCCATGGGGCTGGCGCAGCCCGGCATCGAGCGCCAGGTCCAGCTCGCGGGCACCGGGGGTGCGGGCGAGGAAGGCGTCGATCACTTCGGTGTTTTCCGTCGGCAGGCTCGAACAGGTGGCATAGACCAGCATGCCGCCGACTTCGAGGGTCGGCCACAGGGCATCGAGCAGTTCGCCTTGCAGCGTGGCCAGGGCCGGGATGTCCTCGGCCTGACGGGTCAGCTTGATGTCCGGGTGACGGCGGATCACGCCGGTGGCCGAGCATGGTGCATCGAGCAGGATGCGCTGGAACGGCTTGCCGTCCCACCAACTGGCTGTGTCGCGGGCATCGCAGGCGATCAGTCGGGCGTCCAGCTGCAGGCGGTCGAGGTTCTCGCGGACCCGCGCCAGGCGCTTGGCTTCCAGGTCGATGGCGACCACTTCGCCCAGCCCGGCTTCAGCCTCGAGCAAGTGGCAGGTCTTGCCGCCCGGGGCGCAGCAGGCATCTAGCACCCGCTGGCCTGGCGCCAGCTCCATCAGGTCGGCGGCCAGCTGCGCGGCCTCGTCCTGCACGCTGACCCATCCTTCGGTGAAACCGGGCAGGCCGCGCACGTCGCAGGCTTCGGCCAGCAGGATACCGTCGCGGCTGAACTGGCAGGCGCTGGCGCTGATGCCAGCCTCGGCCAGCAGGGCCAGATAGGTGTCGCGGCCGTGATGGCGACGGTTGACCCGCAGGATCATCGGCGGATGGGCGTTGTTGGCGGCGGTGATCGCTTCCCACTGCTCCGGCCAGAAGGCCTTGAGCGACTTTTGCAGCCAGCGTGGGTGGGCGGTGCGCACCACCGGGTCGCGCTCCATGGCGGCGAGCATCTGCTCGCCTTCGCGCTGGGCACGGCGCAGCACGGCATTGAGCAGGCCCTTGGCCCAAGGCTTCTTGAGCTTGTCGGCGCAGCCGACGGTTTCACCGATGGCGGCGTGGGCCGGGATGCGGGTGTAGAACAGCTGGTAGAGGCCCACCAGCAGCAGCGCCTGTACATCGGCATCGGCGGCCTTGAAAGGCTTTTGCAGCAATTGCGCGGCCAGCAGGTCCAGACGCGGCTGCCAGCGGGCAGTGCCGAATGCCAGGTCCTGGACCAGGCCACGGTCGCGCTCTTCGACCTTGTCCAGTTGTGCCGGCAACGAGCTGTTGAGCGAAGCCTTGCCGCTGAGTACGGCGGCAAGGGCGCGGGCGGCGGCCAGGCGTGGATTCATTGACCGAGCACCTTGCCGCTTGCGAACTTCTCGCGGCGGCTGTTGAACAGGTCGCTGAAGGCTAGGGCCTTGCCGCCTGGCAATTGCAGACGCGTCAGGCTCAGGGCGCCTTCGCCGCAGGCGACGACCAGGCCGTCCTTGCTGGCGTCGAGGATTTCGCCGGGAGCGCCCTTGCCTGCGGACAGGTCGGCGGCCAGGATCTTCACGCTCTCGCCGTCCAGAGTGCTGTGGCACACCGGCCATGGGTTGAAGGCGCGGACCAGGCGCTCCAGCTCGACGGCCGGGCGGTTCCAGTCGATGCGGGCTTCGTCCTTGTTCAGCTTGTGGGCATAGGTGGCCAGGGCGTCGTCCTGTATTTCGCCTTGCAGGCTGCCATCGGCCAGGCCCGCGATGGCTTGCACCACGGCGCCTGGGCCCATCTGGGCGAGACGGTCGTGCAGGGTGCCACCGGTATCGTCTGCGCTGATGGGGGTCATGACCTTGAGCAGCATCGGGCCGGTGTCCAGGCCCGCTTCCATGCGCATCACGGTCACGCCGCTCTCGGCATCGCCAGCTTCGACCGCACGCTGGATGGGCGCCGCGCCGCGCCAGCGTGGCAGCAGCGAGGCGTGGCTGTTGATGCAGCCCAGGCGTGGGATATCCAGCACCACCTGGGGCAGGATCAGGCCGTAGGCAACCACAACCATCAGGTCTGGCTGGAGTGCGGCAAGCTCGGCCTGGGCGTCGGCATTGCGCAGGGTCTGCGGCTGGAGCACCGGGATGCCATGTTCAACGGCCAGTTGCTTGACCGCCGAGGGCATGAGCTTCTGGCCGCGGCCAGCCGGGCGATCGGGCTGGGTGTAGACGGCCACCACGTCGTAGGGGCTGTCGAGCAGGGCTTTGAGGTGTTCGGCGGCAAACTCTGGGGTGCCTGCGAAGACGATGCGCATGGAGTTCTCGCTTTGAAAAAGAAAAAGGCTTGCCGAAGCAAGCCTTCTGGAAGGTGGGGATCAGGCTTGCTGGCGGTGCTGCTTTTCCAGCTTCTTCTTGATCCGGTCGCGTTTGAGCTGGGACAGGTAGTCGACGAACAGCTTGCCGTTGAGGTGGTCGAACTCGTGCTGCACGCACACCGCCAGCAGGCCTTCGCATTCCAGCTCGTACGGCTTGCCGTCGCGGTCCTGGGCCTTGACCCGTACACGCAGCGGGCGGTCGACGTTCTCGTAGAAGCCCGGCACCGACAGGCAGCCTTCTTGGTACTGGCCCATGTCGTGGGTCAGCTCTTCGACGCTGGGGTTGATGAAGACGCGCGGTTCGCTGCGGTCTTCGCTGAGGTCCATGACCACGACCTGCTTGTGCACGTTTACCTGGGTAGCGGCCAGGCCGATGCCAGGGGCTTCGTACATGGTTTCAAACATGTCGTCGATCAGCTGACGCAGGGCGTCGTCGAACTCCGTCACCGGTTTGGCGATGGTGCGCAGGCGCGGGTCCGGGAATTCGAGAATGTTCAAGATGGCCATAAGGTCAGGCAGTCACTGTGCGTTCGGTTGAAAACTGTGCACACATAATAAAGGGAATCGGGGCATTCGGCACCTGGCAAAGCTCGGCTAGGGTTTGAGAGGGCTGCGCCGGGTCCATTCCATGGACAGCTTGTCAAAGTATTATCAACAAAGTTATCCACAGGTTGTGCCACGTGGATGCTCCCTCGCCGATCAAGGATGATCCGTCATGAACATGCCTCTTGAGCCCGCTTGCCCACCTGCCGAACTTGAGGCGCGTTTGCGTTTGCACCGGCTTCCCGACGTGGGCCCGCGACGTTTTCGCGCCCTGATCGATGCCTTCGGCAGTGCCTCGTCGGCCCTCAGCGCACCGGCCAGTGCCTGGCGGGCCCTGGGCCTGCCGGCGGCGTGCGCCGAGGCCCGTCGCAGCGCTGACGTGCGGGACGGCGCTGCCGCTGCGATGGCCTGGCTAGAGCGTCCGGGCCAGCATTTGCTGATGTGGGACACGCCTTCGTATCCGGCGTTGCTTGCCGAAACGGATGCCGCCCCGCCGCTGATTTTCGTGGCCGGCGACCCCACGTTGCTGGAGAGACCCCAGCTGGCGGTGGTCGGCAGTCGCCGTGCAACGCCCCCCGCCCTGGATACCGCCGAGGCGTTTTCCAGGTGCCTCGCCCAAGCCGGTTTCACCATCACCAGCGGTTTGGCCCTGGGTGTGGACGGCGCCGCTCATCGGGCTGCCTTGAAGGCGGGTGGGCACACGATCGGCGTGCTCGGTACGGGCCTGCAAAAACTTTATCCACAGCGCCACCGCGAGTTGGCCAAGGCCATGGTCGAGGGTGGCAGCGCACTGGTGTCGGAGTTTCCTCTGGATGCCACGCCGCATGCGGCGAACTTCCCCCGACGCAACCGGATCATCAGTGGCCTGTCGCTGGGAGTGCTGGTGGTCGAGGCTGGCCTGGCCAGCGGTTCGCTGATCACCGCCCGCTTGGCGGCCGAGCAAGGCCGGGAGGTGTATGCCATTCCCGGTTCGATCCATCATCCAGGTTCCAAGGGCTGCCACCAGTTGATCCGCGACGGCGCCCTGCTGGTCGAAAGCGTGGCGCAGATCCTCGACAGCTTGCGCGGTTGGCAGAACCTGCCGCCCGCTCCTGTGGACAAACCGGCCCATCCGTTGCTTGCCTTGCTGCATGCCGCGCCGCAGACCAGCGAAGCGCTGGCCCACAACAGCGGGCAGCCCCTGGCCCAGGTGCTGGCAAGCCTCACGGAACTGGAGCTGGACGGACGGGTCAGCAGCGAAGCGGGACGTTGGTTTGCCAGATCCACCTAAGTACACTGCGCGTCAGGCTTAAATGCGGAGAGACAAAATGGTGAGCAGTTGGCGTGTGCAACAAGCCGCGCGTGAGATTCGGGCCGGCGCGGTCATCGCCTATCCGACAGAAGCGGTCTGGGGCCTGGGCTGCGACCCGTGGAATGAGGACGCGGTGTATCGCCTGCTGGCGCTCAAGTCGCGGTCTGTGGATAAAGGGCTGATCCTGGTTGCCGACAACATCCGCCAGTTCGATTTCCTGTTCGAGGATTTTCCGCAGGACTGGATCGACCGCATGGGCAGCACCTGGCCTGGGCCGAACACCTGGCTGGTACCGCACCAGGACCTGTTGCCCGAGTGGGTGACCGGCGAGCATGACACCGTGGCCCTGCGGGTCAGCGATCACCCCTTGGTGCGTGAATTGTGCGCGCTGGTCGGGCCGCTGATTTCCACCTCGTGCAACCCTGGCGGACGCCCGGCGGCCAAGAGCCGGTTGCGGGTGGAGCAGTATTTCCACGGTCAGTTGGACGTGGTGCTCGGCGGTGCGCTGGGCGGGCGCAAGAACCCGAGCGTGATTCGCGACCTGGTGACGGGCGAGGTCGTTCGGGCCGGCTGACCCAGAGTGGGCTCGGCGATGGGCCGCCACGCGGCCCCTAGGTATTGCAGGACTTTTCTGATTTCCCTCGAGCGGCTGTCCAGCTGGCATTTAGGGAAATACCCTACCCATCCGTCAGCTGCCGTCACCTTCCGGCAGGGAACCCATGCCTCTAGGCTCCAGACCGTCTCCCAATAACTTGGTGATCGGGTGTGGTAACCCGCCAACTCTGGAGCATTTGCAGCCTATGGCGGCTGTGCGCGGGAGGCTTTTGCCTGCCGGGAGTGCCTCCAGTCCGGTTTACCACTCCGCGTACAGCTGCCACCCAAACCGTGTGGTAACGGACGGGTGTCAGCTCCAACTCTGGAGCAAACGATGAAAAAGCTTGTCCCTGATCCACCTCTACCCAACACCACATCTCGCCCTTTCGGCCGCTGCGACGCCGGCCATCCTCCTCTCTTCTCCACAAATCCCGACATCTCTGCCCACGACGCCCTTGTCCACGTAGCGCTCTACCTGCGCTGCGCCTACGAGACCGGCTTCAAGGCACTCGATTACCTGCATGAGTCAGGCCGCGGCATGTACTGGTCGAACCTACATGCGATTGAAATGGCAGAGGGCTTGGTGGAGGCGATGCTCGATGGCATCGAGTCTGCGCCAGCAGCTATCAGGCCCGCAGGCTAAGCAGGTGTAGTGTGGGAGGCCGCAGGTAACGAAACGCCCTACAGGGTGTTTCGGCGGCCATGACCTTCTTCATGAACACCTATGCGCCTAGTCTTTCCTATCCCAAAGCTTTCCCGTTTCTGACCATGGGCAATTGAGGTTTGTACTTAGATTTGTACAATGTTCTGGTTTATTTACCAGCGAAGCCTTATCCATGAGGCGGAGCTTCTGGGGTTTTGAAACCTGATCCAGGCGGCGCCTGGAAAGGATTTGGAAAAATGCATGTACTGACTTTTAGCCAGGCCCGTGCCGATCTGAAGCAGACGATGGATGACGTATGCCGGGACCACGAACCGGCAATCATCACACGCCAACGTGGTGAACCAGTGGTCATGATTTCTCTTGAGGATTACAACGGAATGCAGGAAACCCTGTACCTCTTGGGGTCATCAGCCAATGCCAAGCGCTTGCGCGCTTCCATTGATCAGCTCCGGTCGGGCAAAGCTGCTACCTATGAGCTGCCCATTGATGAACATGAAGTCAAAACAACGCAACAAGACTGAAGCTCGCAGCTCCGTAAGTGTTGCGTTCACTTCAGAAGGTTGGGAAGACTACAGCCACTGGAAAGACACTGACGCGGCCATCTTCCAAACGATCAATTCCTTGATCAAAGAATGCCTGCGTACCCCGTTCAAGGGGACAGGAAAGCCCGAGCCGCTCAAGGGTGATTTGTCGGGATTCTGGTCCCGTCGCATCACCCGGGAGCACCGGCTGGTCTATCTGTTAGAAGGTGGGCAGTTGACTATCTTGCAGTGTCGATACCATTACGACGATTAAGCTGTATCCCAGTTGTCCCGGGCTTTTATCGCGGTAGGCTCCCGTTTCAGGGCAGCAGCACAGTCGAGCCAACGGTTCTGCGCGCCGACAGCTCCGTCTGGGCCTTGGCTGCTTCGCTCAGCGGGTAGCGCTGCTGGATATCCACAACCAGCTTGCCGCTGGTGATCATGCCGAACAGGTCATCGGCCATGGCCTGGGTGTTCTCGGCATTGTTGGCATACGTCCCCAGCGTCGGGCGGGTGACGTACAGCGAGCCCTTCTGCGACAGGATGCCCAGGTTCACCCCGGTCACCGCACCGGAGGCATTGCCGAAACTCACCATCAGCCCGCGCGGGCGCAGGCAGTCCAGTGAGGTCAGCCAGGTGTCGGCACCCACACCGTCATAGACCACTGCGCACTTCTGGCCGCCGGTCAGTTCCAGCACCCGTTTGGCCACGTCCTCGTGGCTGTAGTCGATGGTCGCCCAGGCGCCCAGGGCCTTCGCCCGCTCGGCCTTCTCGGCGGAGCCGACGGTGCCGATCAGCTTGGCGCCCAGGGCTTTTGCCCACTGGCAGGCGAGCGATCCCACGCCCCCGGCAGCGGCATGGAAAAGGATGAAATCACCCGGCTGCACGGCGTAGGTCTGCTTGAGCAGGTATTGGGTGGTCAGGCCCTTGAGCATCACCGCCGCGGCCTGTTCGAAGCTGATCGCGTCCGGCAGCTTGACCAGGTTGGCTTCCGGCAGGGTGTGCACGTCGCTGTAGGCACCCAGCGGGCCTCCGGCATAGCCCACGCGATCACCCACCTTCAGCCGGCTGACGCCTTCGCCGATGGCTTCGACCACCCCCGCCGCCTCGGTGCCCAGGCCCGACGGGAGCGCCGGTGGTGGGTACAGGCCGCTACGGAAGTAGGTGTCGATGAAGTTCAGACCGATCGCATGGTTGCGCACGCGGACCTGCTGCGGGCCCGGTGGAGCCGGGTCGAACTCGACCAGTTGCAGGACTTCCGGGCCGCCGTGCTGGCTGAACTGGATACGCTTGGCCATCTCGCACTCCGTTGTTGTCGGGATCGGGAAGACCTCCTATCGGACGCCTTTGCTTGATCGCCGTCAACTGCGGCGTGGCCGCCGCCGGTGGTATGCTAGCCGGCAAATTTTTCCGCTCCTTCCAGGTGACCCGATGACCAGCCGCACCGAGGCCGTGAAAGCCTACCTGCTCGACCTGCAAGACCGCATCTGCTCCGCCCTCGAAAACGAAGACGGCGGCGCCCGCTTCGTCGAGGATGCCTGGGTGCGCGAAGCCGGGGGCGGAGGGCGCACGCGGGTGATCGGCGAAGGCAAGGTGATCGAAAAGGGTGGTGTGAATTTCTCCCACGTGTTCGGCGCCGGCCTGCCGCCGTCGGCCAGTGCGCACCGCCCGGAGCTGGCAGGCCGTGGTTTCGAGGCACTGGGCGTGTCGCTGGTGATCCACCCGCACAACCCGCATGTGCCGACTTCCCACGCCAACGTGCGGTTCTTCATCGCCGAGAAGGAAGGCGAGGAGCCGGTCTGGTGGTTCGGTGGCGGCTTCGACCTGACGCCCTACTACGGCAACGAGGAAGACTGCGTCCACTGGCACCGGATCGCCGAACAGGCCTGCGCGCCGTTCGGTGCCGACGTCTACCCGCGCTACAAGGCCTGGTGCGATCGTTACTTCCACCTCAAGCACCGAGGCGAGCCGCGTGGCATCGGCGGGCTGTTCTTCGATGACCTGAACGAGTGGGATTTCGACACCTGTTTTGCCTTCCTGCGTGCCATCGGCGATGCCTACATCGAGGCCTACCTGCCAATCGTCCAGCGCCGCAAGGCCACGCCTTACACGCCCGAGCAGCGCGAGTTCCAGGAGTTCCGCCGTGGGCGCTATGTGGAGTTCAATTTGGTCTACGACCGCGGCACCTTGTTCGGCCTGCAGTCCGGCGGGCGTACCGAGTCGATCCTCATGTCGCTGCCCCCGCAGGTGCGCTGGGGCTACGACTGGAAACCCGTACCGGGCAGCATCGAGGCGCGCCTGACCGAGTACTTCCTGACGGACCGCGACTGGCTTGGCCAGCAAGCCCTGTGAACATCCAAGGAGCTCCCATGGACCAGTACGTCGTTTTCGGCAACCCCATCGGCCACAGCAAGTCGCCGTTGATCCACCGCCTGTTCGCCGACCAGACCGGCCAGGACCTGGAGTACAGCACCCTGCTGGCACCGCTGGATGACTTCAGCGACTGCGCGCGCGGGTTCTTCAAGCAAGGCGCTGGCGCCAACGTCACCGTGCCGTTCAAGGAAGAAGCCTTCCGCCTGTGCGACAGCCTCACGCCACGGGCTCAGCGGGCGGGCGCCGTGAACACCCTGACCAAGTTGCCTGACGGTACCCTGCAAGGCGACAACACCGATGGCGCCGGCCTGGTGCGGGACCTGACCGTCAACGCCGGGGTCGAGCTTGCCGGCAAGCGCATCCTGATTCTCGGGGCCGGTGGCGCGGTACGGGGTGTGTTGCAGCCGATCCTGGGGCATCGGCCGCAATCGTTGGTGATCGCCAACCGTACCGTGGAAAAGGCCGAGCAGCTGGCCCGTGAGTTCGATGACCTGGGGCCGGTGGTCGCCAGTGGCTTTGCCTGGTTGCAGGAGCCGGTGGATCTGATCATCAATGCCACTTCGGCGAGCCTGGCGGGCGAGTTGCCGCCGATTGCCGACAGTCTGGTCGAGCCGGGGCGCACGGTCTGTTACGACATGATGTATGGCAAGGAGCCCACGCCGTTCTGCCAATGGGCCACCCGGCTGGGGGCAGCCAAGGTGCTGGATGGGCTGGGGATGCTGGCCGAGCAGGCCGCCGAGGCGTTCTTCACCTGGCGCGGCGTGCGACCGGACACGGCACCTGTGTTGGATGAGCTGCGCCGGCAGTTGGCGCGGGGCTGACGTTGAGATTTTGGGGCCGCTCTGCGGCCCTTTCGCGACGCAAGGGCTGCAAAGCAGCCCCAGAAAGTCCCTCATTCCTCGAACCGGATCGGGCACAGCGCTGCCCCTTCTAGCTTCTGCAACTCCTCGATCACCTGCGGCCGGGCCCGATGCAAGGTCAGGCTCCCTCCGTTGCGCTTCAGGCGTCGGGCCTCACGGTGCAGCATGTCCACCCCTGAATAGTCGATGAAGTTGATCTGCCGCGCATCGATCACCACCTGCGGCCCCTGGCAGCGCTGCAAGCGCACCTGCAGGTAATGCGCAGCCCCAAAGAAGATCGACCCGCCCACCCGCAACACATCCGTCTCCCCTTCCCGGCTTTGCTGCACGCGTGGCCGCGAGGTGCGCTTGAGATAGAAGAACAGCGATGCCAGCACGCCCGCATAGATCGCGGTCTGCAATTCCAGTAGCAAAGTGGCGGCGGCAGTCAACGCCATGACCAGGAACTCCGAGCGGCTGACCCGAAACAGCGAGCGGATGGCCCGGTGATCCACCAACCCCCAACAGATCAGCAGGATGCTGCCGGCCATGGCTGGAATCGGCAGGTGTGCGATCAGCCCGGCGCCGGCGACGGCGAACAGAGCCACCCACAATGCCGAGAACACTCCGGCCAGTGGCGAGCGGGCGCCAGCGTCGTAGCTCAAACCTGAACGGGTGAACGAGCCCGATGACAGGTAACCGGAGAACAGCGCGCCGACCATGTTCGACAGGCCCTGGGCACGGATCTCCTGATTGGCGTCGATCAGTTGCTCGGAGCGCGCCGACAACGACCGGGCAATCGACAGGCTGGTCACCAGCCCGAGCATGCCCACCGCCACGGCGCTTGGCAGCAGGCGCAGGATCAGTTCCAGGTCCAGCAGCGGCAAGGGGCTCAAAGGCGGCAACTGGCCAACGAAGGCAGGCACCCTGGGCACATGGCCAAAGACGCTCGGCAGCAGCCAGGCAATGACGCTGACCACCACCAGGCTGATCAACAGGCTGGGCCAGCGTGGACGCCAGAGCTTGAGCAACACGCCGATCAGCAGGGTCGCCAGGCCCAGGGCCAGCGACGGCAGGTCGACCTCGCCGGCGTGATCGATCAGGTCCCGCAGGGTGCGCAGGGCCGTGGCCTGGCTGGGCAGGTCCATGCCCATCAGGTTGGGCAACTGGCCGAGGGCGATCACCACCGCGGCGCCCAGGGTGAAACCGAGCACCACGGCGTGGGAGACGAAGTTGACCAGCGCGCCGAAGCGCAGCATCCCCAGCACGAGCTGGAACACGCCACCCAGGAAGGTCAGCAGCAGCACCAGGGTGATGTAGTCGTCGCTGCCAGCCACGGCAAGCGGGCTGATGCTGGCGTAGAGCACGATGGAGATGGCTGCGGTCGGGCCGCAGATCAGGTGCCAGGAAGATCCCCACAGGCAGGCCACCAGCACCGGCACGATGGCGGCGTACAGGCCATATTCGGCGGGCAGGCCGGCAATCAGGGCATAGGCGATCGATTGCGGCAGCGCGAGGATGGCGCCACTGAGGCCCACCAGCAGGTCCTGGCGCAGGCTGCGGCCCGATTGACGGGGGAACCAGGTGAGGAAGGGCAGCAGGTGGCTCAGGTGGGGCATGGGGAATACAGATTCCTGGAGATTTCACCAGCCCTGTGGGAGCGGGTTCACCCGCGCCCACAGGGGTTATGTGTCGCTCAGCGGATCAAAGTTTAGCTTTTACGGCCTCTTGGGCATCCCCACCCTCTTTGGTGGTCACCCCGGCCAGCCAAGTGTTCAGCGATTCTGGATGCGCTTGCACCCAGGCCTTGGCCGCCTCATCAAAGCTCACCTTCTTGTCCACAACCTCGGCCATGATGCTGTTTTCCATCGCCAGACTGAAGCGCAGGTTGCCCAGCAGTTTCGCTGCGTTCGGGCAGGCCTGTGGATAACCGTTGCGCACCAGGGTGTACACGTCGCCCTTGCTGCCGAACCACTGCTCGCCGCCGGTCAAATAATGCATCTTGAGCTTCACGTTCATCGGGTGCGGCGTCCAGCCGAGGAAGGTGATGAACTGTTTTTTCTGTACCGCCCGCTGGACCTGGGCCAGCATCGCCTGCTCGCTGGATTCGACCAGCTTCCACTGCCCCAGGCCGAAGGCGTTCTTGCCGATGATTTCTTTGAGCGACAGGTTGGCCGGTGCCCCGGAGCCGATGCCGTAGAGCTTCTTGTCGAACGCGTCGGCATGCTTTTGCAGGTCGGCAAACTCTTTCACACCGGCCTCCCAGACGTAATCCGGCACCGCGAGGGTGAATTGCGTGCCTTCAAGGTTTCGAGATAGGCGCTGCACGTCGCCACTGGCGACGAACTTGTCGTGAAAGCCCTGCTGCGCGGGCATCCAGTTGCCCAGGAAGGCATCCACCTGGCCGTCCTTGAGGCCGCCGAAGATGATCGGTACGGCCAGATTGTCGATCTTCACCTGGTAGCCGAGGCTCTCCAGGAGCAGGCGGGCCACGGCGTTGGTGGAGGCAATGTCGCTCCAGCCAGGGTCGGCCATCTTGACGGTGGTGCATTGGCTATCGCTGTCGGCGTGGGCCGTGATGGCGGTCAGGCCCAGGGCCAGGGCGATCACGGCGGTGGAGAACTGCTTCATGGCGGCCTCTCTGCTCAATCCAGGGGTGCGGGTTGTGGATAACGCGCCTTGCGCTCGAGGTCGTCGAGATCGATGTGGTTGCGCATGTACTGCTGGCTGGCGTCCACCCAGGGTTGATGGTCCCAGCTCTTGAGCTTGCCGATGGCAAGCGCCTCTGCCACCAGGCGACGACGGCGCTGGCTGGCCAGCACTTGCTGGCGCAGGGCGGGAATGTCCCAGCGTTGGCGGGCTTGATCGACAAATGCCTGCAGCAGTGCCTGATGATCCGGGCTGCCGGTGAGGTTCTCCCGCTCGTGCGGGTCGCGGCTCAGGTCATAGAGTAGACACGGGTCGTCCTCGCTGTACACGAACTTGTACGGGCCGCGGCGGATCATCATCAGCGGGCCGACGGTGCCCTCGGCCATGTATTCGCCGATCACCTCGTCATGCCCACCCTGCCCTTGCAGGTGCCCGACCAGGGAGCGGCCATCCAGGTGCAGGGCTGGTTCGACTGCGCCACCAGCCAGCTCCACCAGGGTTGGCAACAGGTCACAGGTGGAAACGTTGGCGCTGATCCGCGCCGGGGCGAAGCGTTTGGGCGCGTGCACCAGAAGTGGCACCCGGGCCGACATCTCGAACCAGTGCATCTTGTACCAGAGCCCACGTTCGCCAAGCATGTCGCCGTGGTCGCCCGAGAACACGATCAGGGTGTCGTCGATCAGGTCGCATTCCTCCAAGGTTTGCAGGAGCTTGCCGATGTTTTCGTCGATGTAGCTGCAGGCACCGAAATAGGCGCGACGGGCATCGCGGATCTTGTGCGCGGGCAAGGGTTTGTCCCACAGGTCGTAGACCTTGAGCAGGCGTTGGGAGTGTGGGTCCTGTTGGGCCTGGTCGATGGTTTCAAGCGGCATGGGGATATCCACACCGTCGTACAGATCCCAGTAGCGCTTGGGAATCGTGTACGGGTCGTGGGGGTGCGTCATGGAGACGGTCAGGCAGAACGGTCGGCCATCGTTCTCGCGGACGTGGTCGTAGAGATACTGGCGGGCCTTGAACACCACTTCTTCGTCGAAATCCAGCTGATTGGTCCGGACGCAAGGCCCTGCCTGCAGCACCGAGGACATGTTGTGGTACCAGCTCGGGCGCTGGTCGGGCTCGTCCCAGTTCACGGCCCAGCCATAGTCGGCCGGGTAGATATCGCTGGTCAGGCGTTCCTCGTAGCCGTGCAGTTGGTCCGGGCCGCAGAAATGCATCTTGCCCGACAGCGCCGTGCGGTAGCCCAGGCGACGCAGGTAGTGGGCGTAGGTGGGGACGTCAGCGGGGAAATCCGCGGCGTTGTCGTAGGCACCGATGCGGCTGGGCAACTGGCCGCTGACCAGGGTGAAGCGCGAGGGCGCACACAGCGGGCTGTTGCAGTAGGCGGCGTCGAACACCACGGCCTGCTCGGCCAAGCGGCTCAGGTGTGGCATCTGGATGGGAGAGGGGTTGTAGATCGGCAGCAAGGGCGCGGCCATCTGGTCGGCCATGATGAACAGGATGTTGGGTCGCTTCATGGGGGCCTTCCATCGTTGAAGATTATGGGAACCGCTTGCGATCGAGGATGCGACTGTGGATAACATGGGTAAAGCCCATGCCGGGCAATGAGTGGGATTAGTTGCGCTTATGTTTGAGCACCTTGCTGACGTTTCCCTGGATACCTTGCGGGTCTTCGAGGCTGCTGCCCGGCTGCGGGGCTTTACCGCTGCGGCATTGGAGTTGGGCACTACACAGCCGGCGGTGAGCCAGCAGGTCAAGCGCCTGGAGGCCCAGTTGGGCACACGCCTGTTCGACCGGATCTACCGGGGGATTGAACTGACCGAGACGGGGCAGGCACTGTTCGAGCAGATCCACCAAGCGCTGCTGGCGATGGACGACGGCATCGCCCAGGCCAGTGGGCGCGGCCAGCGCGAAGTGTTGCAGGTGGCCACCGACTTCGCCTTTGCGGCCTTCTGGCTGATGCCACGGTTGCCGCGCTTCCATGAGGCTTATCCACAGGTGGACGTCAGCCTGGTGACCGGTGAGCGCAGCCAGGCCATGCTGCGCCCGGACATCGACGTGGCGGTGCTGTTTGGCGATGGGCGTTTTCATCAGGGCGAGAGCCGCTGGCTGTTCGACGAAGAGGTCTTCCCGGTCTGCAGCCCCAACCTGATGCATGGCAAACCCGCGTCAGCCGAGGCTTTGCAACGACTGCCCCTGCTTCATCTGCGCGGTGAGCAGGCCAGTCGTTGGTTCGATTGGGTGGGGGTGTTTCGCGGGTTGGGTCTGCACAGTCCACCCCCGCCTGGGCAGATGCGTTTCGACAACTACACGCTGTTGATCCAGGCGGCGATTGCAGGCCAAGGGGTGGCGATTGGCTGGCGACACCTGGTGGATGGTCTGGTGGACCAAGGACTGTTGTGCCGGCCGCTGGAAGGCAGTTTGCGCTCGGCGCGGGGGTATTACGTGGTTCTGCCGCCGCGCAAGCGGCGTGGGGCGTTGATCCAACGGTTCGTGGATTGGCTGGAGCAGGAGCGAGGGCTGTGATGTCGCGGGGACCGCTTTACGGCCCAGCGCAGGCAGCCGCGCATCCTAGAGCACGAAGTTCACGTGCTCGCCCTGGTGCAGATTCAGCTCAAGGGCATCGACCATCCCTGCCGCAATCCGCGCCAATCGCTGCAAAGCCCCGGCCAGTCCGGGCTCGAGGGTTCCATCGAGGTTGCGGAAATGCTCGATGCCCAGGCCTGGCATCTCTTCAGGGGCGTTGATCAGCGTCCAGCGCAGCGCGCTGCGTTGCAGTTGATCGACGACATGGTCTGCGCACGCCCGTTGCGCTTCGCTGTGCCCGGCCGGCTTGTCCAGCACATCGAAATCGCCCACCAGCAACAGCCGGCGTATAGTCGTACGCGAAAGGCCTGCCACCAGGGCTTCGGCCATTTGCCGTTGCGCAGGCAGATCGTCGGGCGCCAGCGCTGAAAGCAAGGCGATCACCGCCGAGCCTCCGGCCACGCTCTGTTCGGCCTGGTGCTTGTCACCTAGCGCGCCTCGCTTGAAGTGCAGGCCAGGGCGTGGCGCGTGACGGTTGAGGTCATCGACCACCGCAATGACCTCGTGCTGGCGCGACAGCAGCTCGACGATCAATGCACTGCCCAGGCTGCTTTCGGCACCGAACAGAACCAGTTTGAACACTGGGGTCTCGGCATTTTTCACAGGATCGCTCCCCTTCGCTGGCCCGTGATCCTTTGACCTCATTTGGGAGTAATCGTGCAAAGGATCAAGGGTTATCACGCCCACGTGTATTACGACGCATCGACGATGGAACAGGCCCGGGCGCTGTGCGAGGAAGCGGCGCGGCTGTTTCCCGTGACCATGGGGCGCATGCATCAGAAGCCGGTCGGGCCGCATCCGGACTGGAGCTGCCAGCTGGCCTTCGGGCCGGAGGTGGTGGGCGTGGTGTTGCCGTGGTTGGCGCTGTATCGCAAGGGGTTGGTGGTGTTCCTGCATCCGCTGACGGGGGACGAGCTGGCGGATCACCGGGATCATGCGGTCTGGATGGGAGCCGTGCGGCCACTGGACTTGTCGATATTCGAGTGAATGGGGCCGCTTTGCGGCCCCTCGCAGGCTATCGCCAGCCCACGCGATGTTACCGGCGGGCGCCGCGTACGCCTTCAGCCAGCGCCGAGCACAGGCTCAGCACATCAGCCACTGCCTGGTCGGCACTCTTGGCCTGGGCGATCTTGTCGACCAGCGCCGAACCCACCACCACGCCTTCGGACAGCCTGGCGATCGCCGCGGCCTGCTCCGGCGTGCGGATACCGAAACCAACGCTGATCGGCAAATCGGTGTGGCGGCGCAGGCGGGCGATGGCCTCTTGCACGTGCTCGGTGGTGGCGGAGCCGGCACCGGTCACGCCGGCCACCGAGACGTAGTAGACGAAGCCAGAGCTGCGCTCCAGCACGCGCGGCAGGCGGGCGTCGTCGGTGGTCGGGGTGGTCAGGCGGATGAAGTCGATGCCTGCGGCCTGGGCCGGGGTGGCCAGTTCGGCATCGTGCTCGGGCGGCAGGTCGACGATGATCAGGCCATCGACGCCGGCGTCCTTGGCCTCTGCCACGAACCGCTCCACGCCAAAGCGGTGGATCGGGTTGTAGTAGCCCATCAGCACGATCGGCGTGGTCTGGTTGCCGACGCGGAACTCACGGACCATCTGCAGGGTCTTGGCCAGGGTCTGGCCGGCTTCCAGGGCACGCAGGGTGGCCAGCTGGATGGCCACGCCATCGGCCATAGGGTCGGTGAACGGCATGCCCAGTTCGATCACGTCGGCGCCCGCTTCCGGCAGGCCCTTGAGGATCGCCAGGGAGGCGTCGTAGCCAGGGTCGCCAGCGGTGATGAAGGTGACCAGCGCGGCGCGGCCTTCGGCCTTCAGCTCGGCGAAGCGGTGTTCGAGACGGCTCATGGCTGTTTCTCCTGGGCGGCCATATGGTTCATCACGGTTTGCATGTCCTTGTCGCCGCGACCGGACAGGCACACGACCATCAGGTGGTCCTTGGGCAGGTTCGGTGCGCGCTTGATCGCCTCGGCCAGGGCGTGGGAGCTTTCCAGGGCCGGAATGATGCCTTCCAGGCGGCAGCAGGTGTGGAAGGCGTCGAGGGCTTCGTCGTCGGTGATGCTGACGTACTCGACACGCTTCACTTCGTGCAGGTAGGCATGCTCGGGGCCGATGCCGGGGTAGTCCAGGCCCGCGGAGATCGAGTGGGCGTCGGTGATCTGGCCGTCCTCGTCCTGCAGCAGGTAGGTGCGGTTGCCGTGCAGCACGCCCGGGACGCCGCCGTTGAGGCTGGCGGCATGCTTGTCGGTGTTCACGCCGTGGCCACCGGCTTCGACGCCGATGATCTGCACGCTGGCGTCGTCGAGGAAGTCGTGGAACAGGCCCATGGCGTTGGAGCCACCGCCGACGCAGGCGATCAGGCTGTCAGGCAGGCGGCCTTCCTTCTCGTGCAGCTGGGCGCGGGTTTCCTTGCCGATGATCGACTGGAAGTCGCGGACCATTGCCGGGTACGGATGCGGGCCGGCCACGGTGCCGATCAGGTAGAAGGTGTCGTCGACGTTGGTGACCCAGTCGCGCAGGGCCTCGTTCATAGCGTCCTTGAGGGTGCCGGTGCCAGCGGTGACCGGAACGATCTCGGCGCCCAGCAGCTTCATGCGGAACACGTTGGCCTGTTGGCGCTCGATGTCGGTGGCGCCCATGTAGATCACGCAGGGCAGGCCGAAGCGTGCGGCGACGGTGGCGGTGGCCACGCCGTGCATGCCGGCACCGGTTTCGGCGATCAGGCGCTTCTTGCCCATGCGCTTGGCCAGCAGTACCTGGCCGATGCAGTTGTTCACCTTGTGCGCGCCGGTGTGGTTGAGCTCTTCACGCTTGAAGAAGATCTTCGCGCCGCCGCAGTGCTCGGTCAGGCGCTCGGCGAAGTACAACGGATTGGGACGGCCGATGTAGTCGCGCTGGAAGTAGGCCAGCTCTTCGAGGAACTTCGGGTCGGCCTTGGCCGCTTCGTACTCGCGGGCCAGGTCCAGGACCAGCGGCATCAGGGTTTCGGCCACGTAGCGGCCGCCGAACGAGCCGAACAGGCCGTTGGCGTCAGGGCCGGCGCGGTATTGGGTCTGGGTCATGGGGCGCTCCATAGGCGTTGCGGTAATTGAGATCGTGCAAGCTGCTTCGCGGACAAGCCCGCTCCTGCAAGGGGGATGTAGAACCTGTGGGAGCGGGTTTACCCGCGAACAGGCCTCCATCGGTCGATGGGCCTACTCTAACCACGACATGGCCGGCTGAAAACCGATAAGATTGCGCAAACACGTCAGGAAAACTCACACGTTGTATGGCCCATGACCTCCCTCCCCTCAACGCCTTGCGCGCTTTCGAGGCCACCGCCCGGCTAAACAGCGTCAGCCAGGCCGCCGAGCTTCTGCACGTGACCCATGGCGCCGTCAGTCGACAGATCAAAGTGCTCGAAGAGCATTTGGGCGTGGTGTTGTTCGTCAAGGATGGGCGCGGCATCAAACTCACAGATGCCGGTGTTCGTCTGCGCGATGCCAGCTTCGATGCGTTCGACCGCCTGCGCACGGTGTGCTCGGAGCTCAGCCGTGATGTCAGCGAAGCGCCGTTCGTCCTGGGGTGCTCCGGCAGCCTGTTGGCACGCTGGTTCATCCCGCGCCTGGGACGGTTGAAGGCCGATTTGCCGGAGCTGCGCCTGCATTTGTCTGCCGGTGAAGGCGATCTGGACCCGCGTCGCCCAGGGCTGGATGCCCTGCTGGTATATGCCGAGCCACCGTGGCCTGTGGACATGCAGGTCCATGTGCTGGCGCAGGAGTGCATCGGGCCTGTCATGAGCCCGCACTTCGCGGGCTTCGAGCGTTTACGCGGCGCGCCGGCCAAGGCCCTGCTCGACGAAGCCCTGCTGCATACCACCTCCCGGCCACAGGCCTGGCCGACCTGGGCCGGGCAACAGGGCCTGGACGCGGCCGCGCTGACGTTCGGGCAGGCATTCGAGCATTTGTATTACCTGCTGGAGGCGGCGGTCGCAGGTCTGGGCGTGGCCATCGCGCCGCAGCCGCTGGTGGCGGACGACCTGCGGGCCGGGCGTCTGAGCGCGCCCTGGGGCTTCTCGCCTACCCGCGCGGCGTTGGCGCTGTGGGTGCCCAGGCGCGCCGCGGACGGGCGCGCCGAGCAGTTGGCACAATGGCTGCGCAACGAGCTGGAACTGCAGATGGCTTAGCTGCGCTTGCACATCAGCCAGGCGGCCAGCAGGCCCAGGGCGCCGACGGCCATGCCCGCGGTGGTCCAGGGGTGTTCCTGGGCATAGTCGCGCGTCGCAAGGCCCGTCTGGCGAGTACGGGTCTTCATTTCTTCGTAGGCATCGCCCAGCAGGGTGCGCGAGTGCTTGAGCGCATTCTCGGCGTTGCTGCGGATCGCTTTCATGGATCTATGCGACTCTTCCGAGGCGTCGTGCTTGAGGTGTTCGAGGGTCTTGAGCAGGCTTTCGATCTCCGCTTCCATGCTTTCCAGCGACGCTTTGCGCAGCGAGTTGTAGGCCATGATGACTCTCCTTCGCGGTGGGTTGGGCTGTAAGGGTTGCGACTGTGGGGCGAGGCGAAAGTGCGATCGAACTTTCGTTTACCGCGACGGCTCGCAGGTAAACCGGGCCTGCGCTGCTAGGCTCAATCTCACACGCCAACCAAGGAGAGCGCTCATGTCCGATCACCGCACGTACAAGAAGATCGAGTTGGTCGGGTCCTCGCCCACCAGCATCGAGGACGCGATCAACAATGCCCTGGCCGAAGCCGGCAAGAGCATCAAGCACCTGGAGTGGTTCGAAGTGGTCGATACCCGCGGGCACATCCGCGACAACCAAGCGGCGCACTTCCAGGTCACGCTGAAAGTGGGCTTCCGCATCGCCAACAGCTGAAGCACGCCCACGCTGGCTTCGCCTGGCCAGATGAGGTAAAGGTTGCAGGGTGCCACTTCAGTAGTGGCACCCTGTCCTTTTTTGATCTGAACAAGGAAAGCGATCGATGAAGAAACTGATTCTGGCGGTGGGATTGATGGCGTTGGCAGGCGGCGCGCTGGCAGCGGGGAAACCGTGTGAAGATCTCAAGGCGGAGATTGCGGCGAAGCTCGATGCCAAGGGTGTGAAAGGCTACAAGCTGGAAATCGTCAACAAGGGCGAGCCGGCCGGCAAGGTGATCGGTAGCTGCGAGGGCGGCACCAAGGAAATCGTCTATCGTCGCGGTTGAGTGATGAACGCTTCGTGGTGAACCCGCCTCCACTTGCTCTGCGGTGAGCCCTGTGGGAGCGGGCTCACCCGCGAAAAGCCCTACTCGGTCTTGAGCGCCTGGGCCAGCAGCTCGTACGAGCGCAACCGATCGGCATGCTCATACAGGTCGCAGGTGAAGATCAGCTCATCGGCACCGGTCTGCTCCAGCAGCACCTCCACCTTGGCCCGTACCTTCTGTGGGCTACCGATCATCGCAAGGCCCAGGAAGCTGCCCACCGCATCGCGTTCGTGGGGTAGCCACAGGCCGTCCATGCTCGGTACCGGCGGGCGCTGCATCAGGCTCTGACCGCGGATCAGCGCGAGGATGCGCTGGTACACCGAGGTCGCCAGGTACTGGGCTTGTTCATCGGTGTCGGCCACCACCATCGGCACGCCCAGCATCACGTAGGGTTTGTCGAGCACGGTCGAGGGCTTGAAGTGGTCGCGGTAGATGCGGATCGCCTCATGCATGTAGCGCGGGGCGAAGTGTGAGGCGAAGGCGTAGGGCAGCCCGCGCATGCCCGCCAGCTGGGCGCTGAACAGGCTGGAGCCGAGCAGCCAGATCGGCACCTCGGTGTCATGGCCGGGCACGGCGATGACTTTCTGGTCCGGCGTGCGAGGGCCGAGGTAGCGCGACAGTTCCTCGACATCGTCCGGGAAGTCGTCGGCGCTGCCGGAACGCTCGCGGCGCAAGGCGCGGGCGGTCATCTGGTCGGAGCCTGGCGCACGGCCAAGGCCCAGGTCGATACGGCCCGGGTACAGGCTGGCCAGGGTGCCGAACTGCTCGGCGATCACCAATGGCGCGTGGTTGGGCAGCATCACGCCGCCGGAGCCGATGCGGATGCTCGAGGTGCCACCGGCCAGGTAACCGATCAGTACCGAGGTGGCGGAGCTGGCAATGCCATCCATGTTGTGGTGTTCGGCCACCCAGAAACGGTTGTAGCCCCAGCGCTCGACGTGCTGCGCCAGGTCCAGCGAGTTGCGCAGGGACTGGGCCGGGCCGCTGTCGGCGCGTACCGGTACCAGGTCGAGGGTGGAAATCTTCAGGTCACGCAGGTGCGTCATTGGAGCCTCCGCAGAAAGTTGGCCAAGGGCCTTGAGGACTCTGTATGGGCACTTTCCACGGTTTCAATGTTGAGTGTCGGATTGATCTGAACTTGCGTCAGGCCCTGTCCTCAGAACCCTTAGATACCTCACCCTGCGACAGGAGGCAGCATGAAAAAGACAGCATCGGCAATCTGGCAAGGCGGGCTCAAGGATGGCAACGGCCTGCTTTCCACCGAGAGCGGGGCGCTCAAGCAGAATCCCTATGGCTTCAACACGCGGTTCGACGGCTCGCCAGGGACCAACCCGGAGGAGCTGATCGGCGCGGCCCATGCAGGGTGCTTTTCGATGGCGCTGTCGATGATGCTCGGTGAGGCGGGCCTGACCCCTGAACGCATCGACACCATTGCCGAGGTGAGCCTGGACAAGCAATCCGACGGTTTCGCCATCACGGCCGTGCACCTGATCCTCAAGGCCAAGGTGCCCGGCGCCAGCGAGGCGCAGTTCCAGGAAGTCGCCGACAAGGCCAAGGTCGGCTGCCCGGTGTCGAAGGTGCTCAACGCCAGGATCAGCCTGGACGCCACGCTGCTGGCCTAGGCGCAACAGGGGCGGTTTCCTGTAGTCTAAAAAGCGTTGGCAGCCCGACTGCCTTTTCAGGAGCCGTCCCATGATCCGCGTTGCAACCGCCGTGCTGGTTTCCCTGCTGGCCTCAACTGCCCTGGCTGCGCCCAAGCCGTGCGAGGAACTCAAGGCTGAGATCGAAGCGAAGATCCAGGCCGCGGGCGTGACCTCCTACACCCTGGAAATCGTGCCCAACAGCGAGGTGCGCGACCAGAACATGATCGTCGGCAGCTGCGATGCCGGCACCAAGAAGATCATCTACCAGAAGAACGACCGCTAAACGGGGATTGCTCTTCGCGGGCAAGCCCGCTCCCACAGCTACAGCGGTGTTATTGAACTCACCGGAGAGCCTGTGGGAGCGGGCTTGCCCGCGAAGGGTCACGGAATGCAGAACACGTCGCTCGGCTCGTCCACCACCACCTTGCGGTTGGCATCGAACAGCAGCACCTGCGGCTGCATCACGGGTGCCCGGGCTTCCAGGCGGTAGCGCTCTCCGGCCTTGAAGTCGTCGAAGCGGACGGTGAGGTAGCAGGTGCGTTCGGTGGGGTCGGTCGTGAAGCCGCCTGAATACACTTCATAATCGAAGCGCACCACCAGCTCGTGCTTGCCAGGGGTGACCTGGAAGTACCGGCCATCATCGAGCCGCTTGCCGTCGAGACGGTCGGCCATGATGGTCCTGCCGGGGGTGATGGTGTAGAGGTCGACCCAGGCCAGCTTGGGGTCGACGGGCGGCAAGGGGCTGGCGCAGGCCCCCAGCGCACTGAGGGCGATCAGCATCATGGGCTGGCGCATGGCGAAACTCCCGCTTGCGATTCACAAGCTGTAAGCATAGCGCCGACACACCTGGGCTGTCGTGAAAGTCTTGGTCTTTCAGGTGCGCTGGCAACCGGCTGGCAAGCCTTCGCTCACGAGCTTTCGCTGCTGGTCATACAGCTTGAGCCAGGGGCGCAGGCCAATGCTGCCGGCCTGCAGCTGGTAACGCTGGCCGGCGCTGAAATCCTTGAAGGTCAGGTTGAGTCGGCAGTCGCGCCACAGGGGCTCGTCGACCGGGCCGATGTTGCTGGGTGCCACGGCGAACTGGTAGCGCACGGTGAGTTCATGGTTGCCGGGCTGGACCTCGAAGTAGCGGGTGTTGGCCCAGTCGCGCTCGTCCACCTGCACCGCGTGCAGGGAGGTGTTGTCGTAGGGTGCCAGCTCGACCCAGGCCTGGTTCGGGTCGGGAGCGGGCAACGTGGAGCATCCGGACAGCAGCACGAACGTGCCGGCGACGACAATCAGTGAACGCATGGCGAACCTCCCCCTGGCGAGATAGTCTTGGACCGCACTGGCCGTGAGCGAGATAGACAGCCCTGATGTTCCGACTTTTTCTTATGCAGCGCTCAAGCCTTGGGCCTCTCGACCGCGTTTTCACCCGTTTGGTTCCCGTCCTTGCCGGTCTTCTGCTGAGCGGTTGCAGCAGCCTGGGTTACTACGGCCAGTTGGCCGAAGGGCAATGGCAACTGCTGCGCGCACGCCAGCCGGTGGAACGCTTGCTGGATGACCCTGGCACCTCGGCACCCTTGCGCCAGCGCCTGGCGCAGGCCGAGCAGGCCCGGGTGTTCGCCAGCGAGCAGCTGAAGCTGCCGGACAACCGCAGCTACCGGGTCTACGCCGACATCGGTCGGCCCTACGTGGTATGGAATGTGTTCGCCACGCCGGAGCTTTCGTTGCAGCCGGTGACCCACTGCTTCCCGGTTGCCGGCTGCGTGGCCTACCGGGGCTACTACCGGCAAGGCGCGGCGCGGGGGGCGGCGGCGCTGATGCGTCAGCAGGGGCTGGACACCTATCTGGGGGGTGTGGAGGCGTATTCGACTTTGGGCTGGTTCGACGATCCGATCCTCTCGTCGATGGTCGGCTGGGGCGATGAACGCCTGGCGGCGCTGATCTTCCACGAGCTGGCGCACCAGCGTTTCTATGTGAAGGACGATACCGAGTTCAACGAGTCCTTTGCATCCTTCGTCGAGCAGGAAGGATCACGGCAATGGCGCATGGCGCGCGGGCTTGCGCCGATCCGCGATGATGCGTTGCGCCAGCGCGAACAGTTCACCCGGCTGGTGCTGGACAGCCGGGAGCGGCTGCAGGCGATCTATGCCGGCCCACGGGACGATGCGGGTAAACGGGCGGCCAAGCAGGCGGAGTTCGAGCGGTTGCGTCAGGCCTATCGACAACTGCGCGATGGGCAGTGGGGCGGCGACAGGCGCTATGACGCCTGGATGTACGGGCCTATGAGCAACGCCAAGCTGTTGCCGTTCGGGCTGTATGACCAGTGGGTGCCGGCGTTTGCGGCGCTGTTTGGGCAAGTGGGCGGTGACTGGGCGCTGTTCTATCAGCGGGTCGAGGCCTTGGGGCGGTTGCCGGCCGAACAGCGCAAGGCTGAGTTGGCGAGGTTGGTTGAGCGTCGGTGAGGGGGCCGCTTTGCGGCCCTTTCGCGACACAAGGCCGCTCCTACAGGTACGGCGTGGTCCTTGTAGGAGCGGCCTTGCGTCGCGATTGGGCTGCAACGCAGCCCCTGCAATCAACGATTGGCGAACGCCTGGTGCATCTGCGCCACGGTCTGGAAGTGGAACGCCGGCGCTTCGCCCATCAGTTCTTCACGGCTGCCGAAACCATACCCCACAGCCACTGCCTGCAGGCCGTTGCTGCGTGCGCCGATCAGGTCGTGCTTGCGGTCGCCGATCATCAGTGTCTGGGAAGGGTCCAGCCCCTCTTCGTCCAGCAGATGGCGGATCAGCTCGACCTTGTTGGTGCGGGTGCCGTCCAGCTCGCTGCCGTAGATCACCTTGAAGTGATGGTCGAACGCGAAGTGCCGGGCGATTTCGCGGGCGAACTCCCAGGGCTTGGAGGTGGCGATGTACAGCGTGCGGCCCTGGCGGTTGAGGGCTTCGAGCAGTTCCGGCACGCCATCGAACACCAGGTTCTCGTACAGACCGGTGACCTTGAAACGCTCGCGGTAGAAGTTCACCGCGTCCCACGCCTTGGCCTCGTCGAAGCCATAGAACTGCATGAAGGCCTGCAGCAGGGGGGGGCCGATGAAGTGTTCGAGGCGGCTCAGGTCCGGCTCGTCGATGCCGAGCTTGGCCAGGGCGTACTGGATCGAGCGGGTGATGCCCAGGCGCGGGTCGGTCAGGGTGCCGTCGAGGTCGAAGAGGATGTTCTGCTGGTGCATGTACAAAGGGTTCCACTTGAATGCTGCGTGGCGTTCTTCGCGGGTTTCGCCACGAAGACGGTCATTCGGGTTGGTCGTAGCCTTCGGCCAGGTGCTGGTCCTTGAGTTTGACGTAGTTGGCGGCGCTGTAGGGGAAGAACGCGCGCTCCTTGTCGGTCAGCGGACGGGCCTGCCTCGCCGGGCTGCCCACGTACAGATAGCCGCTCTCCAGGCGTTTGCCGGGTGGTACCAGGCTGCCTGCGCCGATGATCACTTCGTCCTCGACCACCGCACCGTCCATGATCGTGCAACCCATGCCGACCAGGATACGGTTGCCCAGGGTACAGCCATGCAGCATGACTTTGTGACCGATCGTCACATCGTCGCCGATCAGCAGTGGGAAACCGTCGGGATTGAACGGACCGGCGTGGGTGATGTGCAGCACGCTGCCATCCTGAACGCTGGTGCGCGCGCCGATGCGGATGCGGTGCATGTCGCCGCGAACCACCGTCAGCGGCCAGACCGAGCTGTCCTCGCCGATCTCCACGTCGCCCAGCACGACCGCCGAACGGTCGACGAAAACCCGGGGTCCAACTTTCGGAGTGTGTTGTGCAAAGCGTCGGATGGCCATGATAGCGCCCCTCTTGAATGCCGATAGGCGGGCTGCCTGCTGCGGTCGGCGTCGATTGTAATTAAGATGGTCCCGTGTTTCCTCCTGCCAAGGTATCTAAACCGTGAGTGCGAACAACCCGCTTCTGCAGTCCTACGATCTGCCGCCCTTCTCGGCGATCCGCGCCGAACACGTGCTGCCGGCGATCGAGCAGATCCTGGCCGACAACCGCAAAGCCATCGCCAGGATCCTCGAACAGCAAGGCCAGAACCCCACCTGGGCCGGCCTGGTGCTGGCGATGGACGAGCTCAACGACCGCCTGGGCGCAGCCTGGAGCCCGGTCAGCCACCTCAATGCGGTGTGCAACAGCAAGGAGCTGCGCGAGGCCTATGAGTCCTGCCTGCCCGCGTTGAGCGCCTATTCCACCGAGCTTGGACAGAACCGTGCCCTGTTCGAAGCCTATGAAGCCCTGGCCAAGAGCCCGGAAGCCGCGGGCTTCGACGTGGCCCAGAAGACCATCATCGACCATGCCCTGCGGGACTTCCGCCTGTCGGGCATCGACCTGCCGGCCGACAAGCAGCAGCGCTACGCCGAGGTGCAGAGCCGCCTGAGCGAGCTGGGCAGCCGCTTCTCCAACCAGCTGCTGGATGCCACCCAGGCCTGGACCAAGCACGTCACCGACGAAGCGCAGCTCGCCGGCCTGACCGACTCGGCCAAGGCGCAGATGGCCGCTGCAGCACAGGCCAAGGACCTGGACGGCTGGCTGATCACCCTGGAGTTCCCCAGCTACTACGCGGTGATGACCTACGCCACCGACCGCGCCCTGCGCGAAGAACTCTACGCCGCCTACTGCACCCGCGCTTCCGACCAAGGCCCGAACGCCGGCCAGTTCGACAATGGCCCGGTGATGAGCGAAATCCTCGACCTGCGCCAGGAGCTTGCCGGGCTGCTGGGCTACAAGAACTATGCCGAACTGAGCCTGGCCACCAAGATGGCCGAGTCCAGCGACCAGGTGCTGAGTTTCCTGCGCGACCTGGCCAGGCGCAGCAAGCCATTCGCCCTTCAGGACCTCGACCAGCTCAAGGCCTATGCCGCCGAACAGGGCTGTCCCGAGCTTTCCAGCTGGGATGCCGGCTACTACGGCGAGAAGCTGCGCGAGCAGCGCTACAGCGTGTCCCAGGAGGCCCTGCGCGCCTACTTCCCGGTCGACAAGGTGCTGTCGGGCCTGTTCACCATCGTCCAGCGCCTGTACGGCATCGAGATCGCCGAGCTCAAGGGCTTCGATACCTGGCATCCGGACGTGCGTCTGTTCGAGATCAAGGAAAACGGCCAGCATGTGGGCCGCTTCTTCTTCGACCTGTACGCCCGCGCCAACAAGCGCGGCGGTGCCTGGATGGATGGCGCCCGTGACCGTCGTCGAACCGCCGGCGGCAGCCTGCAGAGCCCGGTGGCCAACCTGGTGTGCAACTTCACCCCGGCCGCGCCCGGCAAGCCCGCGCTGCTGACCCACGACGAAGTCACGACCCTGTTCCACGAGTTCGGCCACGGCCTGCACCACCTGCTCACCCGCATCGAGCATGCCGGTGTTTCCGGCATCAACGGCGTGGCCTGGGACGCGGTAGAGCTGCCGAGCCAGTTCATGGAGAACTGGTGCTGGGAGCCCGAAGGCCTGGCGTTGATCTCCGGCCACTACGAGACCGGCGAGCCGCTGCCGCAGGACCTTCTGGACAAGATGCTGGCGGCGAAGAACTTCCAGTCCGGCATGATGATGGTGCGCCAGCTGGAGTTCTCGCTGTTCGACTTCGAACTGCACGCCAACCACGGCGATGGCCGTAGCGTGCTGCAGGTGCTCGAAGGCGTGCGCGACGAGGTCTCGGTGATGCGTCCGCCTGCCTACAACCGCTTCCCCAACAGCTTCGCGCACATCTTCGCCGGCGGTTACGCCGCGGGCTACTACAGCTACAAGTGGGCTGAAGTGCTGTCGGCCGATGCCTTCTCGCGCTTCGAGGAGGAAGGCGTGCTCAATGCCGAGACTGGCCGTGCCTTCCGTGAGGCGATTCTGGCCCGTGGCGGCTCCCGCGAGCCGATGGTGCTGTTCGTCGATTTCCGCGGTCGCGAGCCTTCCATCGACGCGCTGCTGCGCCATAGTGGCTTGACCGAGGACGCGGCGGCATGAGCGAGGTGCCTGTGAGCAAGACCAAGAAGCGCTTCATCGCCGGGGCGGTCTGCCCGGCGTGCAGCGAGCCCGACAAGCTGATGATGTGGAACGAGGACGGCGTGCCGCACCGCGAGTGCGTGGCCTGCGGTTTCACCGACACCCTGAACGAACAGGGTCTGTCGGTGCCCTCCGAGCTCGGTACCCGGGTCAACCACCTGGCGCCGAAGGCGGCGCCGGCCAAGGTGCAGACGGTGCAGTTCTTCCCCAATCCGAAGCTGAAGAAACCGGCCGAGTGAGGCTGTCGCGCCACCAGGCCCTGGCTGTGGTGGCGCGTTCCTGCACACGCAGGTGGTAGATATGCGGCCACCTGCGCTGCGCCTTGCGCTCCATGCTCGCGTTGATCATCAACCGAGCAGGAGCAACCCATGCAAGCGCCCAACCCCCTATTGAACGAAAACCGCGCCCCCATCGACTACGACAGCGTGACGCTCGAGCACGTGACGTCGGCCTTCGATACGGTGATCGACAACTACGAGACAGGCCTGCAACAGGTCATCGACAGTCAACAGGCGCGTCCTGGCTGGTATGGCCTGGTACTGGCGATGGACGATGTGATCGCGGATTTGCAAGCAGTAGCCTATGCAACCTTGAACCTGGTCTATAAAGGCGAGTCGTGGCGTACGGTGATCTGGGAGAACTTTGGCCGTGTGCAGGACCTGTTCCGGGAGAACCGCAGGAGCAAACCCCTGCATGCGCTCTATGAACGTCTCGCGAGCAGCGATCCCAGCCTGGATGTCTATGAACGGGCCACTTTGCGCAAGGTCCTTCAGGAGTATCGCTTGGCAGGCGTGCATCTGGACAACCAGCAAATCGTCAGACTGCAACAGTTGGAGGACGAGATTGCTGATCATCAGCACGGACTTTTCGAGACGCTCAGAGAGACTGCCGAGCGATCGAGCATCGATATCACGGACGAAGCACGCCTGGCAGGCGTGCCTCGACGACTGTGTGAGCTGATGGCCGAAGAAGCCACGAAGGTGGGGCTGACAGGCTGGCGGATCCTGTGCAATGCACAACACTGCAACGCCATTCTCGAATTCGCCGACGATCGGGCCCTGCGCAGGGAGGTCTATGCGGCCTATCACTCGCGGGGTGTGCACGAGGACCCGGAGAAGGACAACGGCAACCATCTGCAGCAGATCGCACAGCTGCGTGAGCACAAAGGCCAGCTGATCGGCGGTTGCAGCTACGCGCAACTGATCTTGCAAGGCAAGGCCGCCGGTAGCGTCGAGTCTGTGCAACAGTTGCTCCAGGTCCTGGCGCAGAAGATCCGGCCAGCCATGCTCAAGGCCCGGGTCAAGATCCAGCGCCTGGCCCAGGAGCATGCACTGGGTGACGCCCAGCCTTGGGACATCAAGTACCTGCTGGCGCGTGAACACACCATGAACAGCGACGCACTGCGCGAATACTTCACCTTGGACAATGTGGTGCAAGCGTTGCTCGACCTGGCCCAGCGTGTGTTTGGCCTGACGTTCCTGCCGGCAACCTCGAAATGGCATGACAGCGTGAAGAGCTTTTCGGTGCAGCAGGGCGATGAGGTGGCCGGCTATCTGTACCTGGATGTCGTCCAGTACCCGGGCAAGAGCAGCGCTGTCCATACCATTGCCGTGCGCCATCGGCGATGGGACGAGCAAGGGCGTGTACATCCGGCTTCGGTGATCATGTCCAGCGATGGCGCGCCGGGGCAGGATGGGGCCCCCTCGCTGCTCGACCATTTGGCATTGCGCAAATTGTTCCATGAATTCGGTCATGCCCTGCACGTCTTGCTGATGCCCGCCACCAACCACGTGTTGTCCGATCCGAACCGGGCCGGCTCGGACAGCCAGGAGTTTTACGGCAAGTTTCTTGAGCGCTGGTTGTGGAATGCTGGATACCTGGCGGGTATTTCCGCCCATTATCGGACCGGTGAACCGCTTACCCAGGCGCAGGCCGAATCGGTACTGGCCGACCTGCGCGAGGCACAGCTCCACAAGTGTGCCCATGACATCGGCATGGCCTTGTTCGACCTTGAGCTGCATACCTCGCCGGGAGATGGCAAAAGCGTGCAGCAGCGGGTGGCCGACTGCCTCGAACAATGCGGTTGCTGGCCGCTGGCAAGCTTCGAGAAGCCTGCGCATGCGTTCGATTACCTGATGGTGGGCTACGAAGCGGGCTTCTACAGCTATATCTGGGGTGAAGCGCATGCCATCGATGTGTTCTCCCACTTCGAGCAATGGGGGTTGTTCGATGAACGGGCGGGCAAGCGATTCCGGGTGGCCTTCGCGGATTGGGCGAACGCGAAGTCGATCCCTGACGGTATCCAGGATTTCTTCGAGCGACCGATGCAGGCTGACGCGCTCCTGCGCTGGTATGGCCTGACCTGAGGCTCAACCGCCTGACCGAAGGTGCTGGCGCCAACCTGGATCTGCCTTTACTGTTCATATATACAGTAAATGGAGATCTGCGATGTTCTCTCCAGCGCCGCAAAAAGGTCGGGGCACGACCCGCAACCCGCTCAACCGTTTCTCCCCCAGCCATTCGGTCGCGGAAGACGACGGCTGGTACCAGGACGTGCCGCCGACCCAGGGCACCGAGGTACGGATCGAGACCGCCAAGAGCATCATCAGCCGCAATACCTCGCCCGACCTGCCTTTCGATCGCTCTATCAATCCCTACCGTGGCTGCGAGCACGGCTGCATCTACTGCTACGCCCGCCCGAGCCATGCCTACTGGGACCTCTCCCCTGGGCTGGACTTCGAAACCAAGCTGATTGCCAAGACCAACGCCGCCGACGTGCTGGAGCAACAGCTGAGCAAGCCGGGCTATGTCTGCGCACCGATCAACCTGGGGTCCAACACCGACCCCTACCAGCCCATCGAACGGGAGCAGCAACTGACCCGGCGTCTGCTGGAAGTGCTGCTGCGTTACCGCCATCCGGTAACTATCGTCACCAAGGGCGCCCTGGTGCTGCGCGATCTCGACCTGCTGACGAAGATGGCACGACAACGCCTGGCGCGGGTGATGATCAGCCTTACCACGCTCGACGACGGACTCAAACGCATCCTCGAACCGCGTGCGGCGGCACCCAAGGCGCGGCTGCGGGCGATGCGCGTGTTGCGCGAGGCCGGAGTGCCTGTGGGGGTACTGTGTTCGCCGATGATCCCGATGATCAACGACAGCGAGCTGGAGCACCTGCTGGAAGCGGCGAAGGAGGCCGGCGCGCAGAGTGCGGCGTACATGATGCTGCGCCTGCCGCTGGAAGTTGCGCCGCTGTTCGAACAGTGGCTGCACGATCACTATCCGCAACGTGCCGCCCATGTGCTGAGCCTGATCCGCCAGAGCCGCGCAGGCGAGCTGTACGACAGCCGCTTTGGGGTGCGCATGCGTGGCGAGGGGGTGTTTGCCGAGTTGCTGGCGCAGCGTTTTCGCAAGGCGGCCAGGCGGCTGGGGTTCGAAGGACGGGAGGCACTGGCGCTCGACTGCACGGCATTCTGCCCACCAGGCGGGCAGTTGGCGTTGTTTTGAGCCGCTGGGGCCACTGCGCGGCCCTTTCGCGACGCAAGGCCGCCCAGCAGGTTCAGCGCGGAGTCGAGCATAGCGCCGCACCGGTGGAAGCGGCCCCGGCAGTGCCGGCCCAAAGGCGATTGTGATCAATCGCCGATGTGTGTCATCTAACGCCCAGCGTAGCCAGAATCGTTAACCGGTAAACTGGAACTTACCTACACACCGTCAAGAGGATGAATCATGCCCGTCAAGGACCCATCCAAGGTCGTCCCGGCTGCACCCGCCGAAAGTGCCGATGCCGCCCTGAAGCATATCGTCGACGGCTTCCTGCGGTTTCATCATGACGTCTTCCCCGAGCAGCAAGAGCTGTTCAAGAAGCTCGCCACCGCACAAAAGCCACGTGCCATGTTCATCACTTGTGCCGACTCGCGCATCGTTCCGGAGCTGATCACCCAGAGCTCGCCGGGCGATCTGTTCGTGACCCGCAACGTCGGCAACGTCGTTCCGCCCTACGGGCAGATGAACGGTGGTGTCTCCACGGCAATCGAGTACGCCGTGCTGGCCCTGGGCGTACACCACATCATCGTCTGTGGCCACTCCGACTGCGGCGCCATGCGCGCGGTACTCAACCCCAACTCGCTGGAGAAGATGCCGACGGTCAAGGCCTGGCTGCGTCACGCCGAAGTGGCCCGCACCGTGGTCGAGGACAACTGCTCCTGCGGCAGCGAGCACGAAAGCATGCAGGTGCTGACCAAGGAAAACGTCATCGCCCAGCTGCACCACCTACGCACCCACCCCTCGGTGGCCTCGCGCCTGGCCGCCGGCCAGTTGTTCATCCATGGTTGGGTCTACGACATCGAGACCAGCCGGATCGAAGCCTACGACGCCTCCACCGACAGCTTCCTGCCGCTCACCGCTGGCCAGCCTATCCCCTGCGCTACACCCAGAGGCCGTTACTGAGCGACCTGAACACCTGCGCTCTTCTCGATGGCCGGTCGCACCCTTGCGGGGGGCGGCCTGGCTGTCGGCTGGCTGGGTTTGCCTGATACATCGAGGCGGCAGGGCCTACGGCCGCTTCGCGCCCCACACAGGTGCAGCGCGATTTTCGATGCGGCGGTGACTCTGTAGGGTCGGCCCCCTGGCTGGGCTCAGACCGGCTGGCCAAGCTCCACGCCCAGCTGGCGCGACAGGCACGGCCAGCGCTTCCAGGCCGCGCCTGTTTCAGGGCTGCACAGTTTTTCCCGATAGGTTTCCACCGACTCCACGGCGAAGCTCTCGTCGTCGAGCATTTCGTCCACCGAGTGGTGCACGACCTCGTCCAGCTGGTTGGCGAAGGTTTCACCGATCAGTTGGTGGGCGATCAGGTTGGCCACGGTGGTGTCCACCGGGATCAGCGGCTGCTGGAAATGGCGGATATACAGGTCATTGACCTCTTCGACCAGGCGATGGGCCAGGTAGGCTTCGTCCAGCAGGCAGTCCAGGCCGACATGACCTTGCATGACGCTGGGCGGTTGCAGGAAATAGGCTTCGGCGATTTTCAGCACCGGCTTGATCTGCGACTCGATGCCGGCCTCGCGGGCCACGTCATGCGCGGCTTCCAGCAGTTCCGGAACCTGGTCGATGTAGGCGCTGACGAAGCGTGCCAAGGTACCCTGGGCATCCTGCTCGGGCAGTTGGATCGAAGGATGCAGATGTGGCAGTTGTTGTTCGAGACGCTGTTTCAGTTGGCCGGTCTGGCCCTCGTGATGGTGGGCGTGGGTGATCTGCTCGCGGACAGCAGCGATGTTCATGACAACTCCAGGGACAAGGCGTTACAAACGGAAGACAATAAGTTAGCTTGCTTACGAGAATGTCTAAGACGCATTTGTTATAACCCCGAGACACGTATAGATGTGTGGTTATATCAATGTGCCATCATTTCGCCCAGGCTCAGTAAACTCAAGGCTTTCAAGCGATTGCGTCGATCCGTGAAGTTGTTTTCACGGCCTTCGTTGCGTGCCGTTGGTCGCTGTCTATACTCGGGTTGAACGTGATTCGTTGATGAGGCCCGACTGCCAGTCGCAGGGGCTCGGTCGTCGAAGCCAGGCAGTCTTGGCCGCCATCCCCTCCTTAGCCGTACGGTCGTCCACGCCTCCGGGACAACAAGAACGATAAGGGGAACCCGCAATGATGCGACATCCACATGTCTGGATGGGCCTCCTGCTGTGGTTGGTGTTTGGTCAGGCACACGCCGCCTGGACCGTGAACATGGCACCGGGGGCGACGGAAGTCTCCAACGCTGTGTTCGACCTGCACATGACCATCTTCTGGATCTGCGTGGTCATAGGCATCGTGGTGTTCGGCGCGATGTTCTGGTCGATGATCATCCACCGCCGCTCCACCGGCCAGGAGCCCGCGCACTTCCACGAGCACACCTGGGTCGAGATCCTCTGGACCATCGTCCCCTTCCTGATCCTCGTGGCCATGGCCATTCCGGCCACCAAGACCCTGATCGACATCTACGACGCCAGCGAGTCGGATATCGACATCCAGGTCACCGGCTACCAGTGGAAGTGGCACTACAAGTACCTGGGCCAGGACGTGGAATTCTTCAGCAACCTGGCCACGCCCGCCGACCAGATCCACAACAAGGCGCCCAAGGACGAGCATTACCTGCTCGAAGTCGACCAGCCGCTGGTGTTGCCGGTGGGCGCCAAGGTGCGTTTTCTGGTGACCGCCGCCGATGTCATCCATTCCTGGTGGGTACCGGCCTTCGCGGTCAAGCGCGACGCCATCCCCGGCTTCGTCAACGAGGCCTGGACGCGCATCGAGAAGCCCGGCATCTATCGCGGCCAGTGCACCGAGCTGTGCGGCAAGGACCATGGCTTCATGCCGGTGGTGGTCGAGGTCAAGTCCAAGGCCGACTACGACACCTGGCTTGGCGAGCGCAAGGCCGAGGCCGCCAAGCTCAAGGAGCTGACCAGCAAGGAGTGGACGCGCGAGGAGCTGGTCGAGCGTGGCGACAAGATCTACCACACCACCTGCGTGGCCTGTCACCAGTCCGAGGGCCAGGGCCTGCCGCCGATGTTCCCGGCGCTCAAGGGCTCGAAGGTCGCCACCGGGCCCAAGGAGGAGCACCTGAGCGTGGTGTTCCACGGTCGACCGGGTACTGCCATGGCCGCGTTCGGCAAGCAGCTGTCGGAAGTCGATATCGCCGCCGTGGTGACCTACGAGCGCAACGCCTGGGGCAACAACAAGGGCGACATGGTCACGCCGAAGGATGTGCTGGCGCTCAAGCAGGCACAAGCGCAATGAACCGGGTTACTCGCGGCAATCAACGGATTGCAGGAGACAGGACATGAGTGCAGTGATCGACGACCACGCCCAGGGCCATGACCACGCCCACGGCCCGGCCAAGGGCCTGATGCGCTGGGTGCTGACCACCAACCACAAGGACATCGGCACGATGTACCTGTGGTTCGCCTTCACCATGTTCCTGCTCGGCGGCTCCTTCGCCATGGTGATCCGCGCCGAGCTGTTCCAGCCTGGCCTGCAGATCGTGGAGCCGGCGTTCTTCAACCAGATGACCACCATGCACGGGCTGATCATGGTGTTCGGCGCGGTGATGCCGGCCTTCGTCGGCCTGGCGAACTGGATGATCCCGCTGATGATCGGCGCGCCGGACATGGCCCTGCCACGGATGAACAACTTCAGTTTCTGGCTGTTGCCGGCGGCCTTCCTGCTGCTGGTCTCGACCCTGTTCAGCCCGGGCGGCGGGCCCAACTTCGGCTGGACCTTCTACGCCCCGCTGTCCACCACCTACGCCCCGGCGAGCGTGACCTTCTTCATCTTCGCCATCCACCTGATGGGCATCAGCTCGATCATGGGCGCGATCAACGTCATCGCCACCGTGCTCAACCTGCGCGCACCGGGTATGACGCTGATGAAGATGCCGCTGTTCGTCTGGACCTGGCTGATCACCGCGTTCCTGCTGATCGCGGTGATGCCGGTGCTGGCCGGCGTGGTGACCATGATGCTGATGGACATCCACTTCGGTACCAGCTTCTTCAGCGCCGCTGGCGGTGGCGACCCGGTGCTGTTCCAGCATGTGTTCTGGTTCTTCGGGCATCCGGAGGTGTACATCATGATCCTGCCGGCCTTCGGTGCGGTCAGCTCGATCATCCCGGCCTTCTCGCGCAAGCCGCTGTTCGGCTACACCTCGATGGTCTACGCCACCGGCGCGATCGCGTTCCTGTCGTTCATCGTCTGGGCCCACCACATGTTCGTGGTCGGGATCCCGGTGGTGGGCGAGCTGTTCTTCATGTACGCCACCATGCTGATCGCCGTGCCCACCGGGGTGAAGGTGTTCAACTGGGTCAGCACCATGTGGCAGGGTGCGCTGACCTTCGAGGCGCCGATGCTGTTCGCCATCGCCTTCGTCATCCTGTTCACCATCGGTGGGTTCTCCGGGCTGATGCTGGCCATCGCGCCAGCGGACTTCCAGTACCACGACACCTACTTCGTCGTGGCCCACTTCCACTACGTGCTGGTGCCGGGTGCGATCTTCGGCATCTTCGCCTCGGCCTACTACTGGCTGCCGAAATGGACCGGCCACATGTACGACGAAACCCTGGCCAAGCTGCACTTCTGGCTTTCGTTCATCGGCATGAACATGGCGTTCTTCCCCATGCACTTCGTGGGGCTGGCCGGCATGCCGCGGCGGATCCCGGACTACAACCTGCAGTTCGCCGACTTCAACATGGTGTCGTCGATCGGGGCGTTCACCTTTGGCGTGACCCAACTGTTTTTCCTGTTCATCGTCATCAAGTGCATCCGTGGGGGCGCGCCGGCTCCGGCCAAACCCTGGGATGGCGCCGACGGTCTGGAGTGGACGGTGCCTTCGCCGGCGCCCTACCACACCTTCCAGACACCGCCGGACGTGAAGTAGGACGCCGGGCATGAACGGCCTTTCGCTCCGACGTCTGGTCACGCGCCTGCTGATGCTGACCGTGGTGATGTTCGCCTTCGGTTTCGCCCTGGTGCCGATCTACGACGTGATGTGCAAGGCCTTCGGCATCAATGGCAAGACCGGCGGGCAGTACGAGGGCAGCCAGGTCAGCGACCCGTCGCGCACGGTGCGGGTGCAGTTCATGTCCACCAACGCCAGCGACATGGTCTGGGACTTCTATTCCACCGCCGACCAGCTGGAGGTCAACCCGGGTGCGGTCAACCAGATGATCTTCGTTGCCCGCAACCCCACCGACCGACCCATGAGCGCCCAGGCCATACCCAGCATCACCCCGGCCGAAGCCGCGGCGTATTTCCACAAGACCGAGTGCTTCTGTTTCACCCAGCAGGTGCTGCAGCCCGGCGAGCGCATCGAGATGCCGGTGCGTTTCATCGTCGACCGCGACCTGCCGGCCAATGTGAAGCACCTGACATTGGCCTACACCTTGTTCGACATCACCGCTCGCCACCCACCGGTCGCCCATGTCGCGGCCCAGGACGTCCAGGGCGCCCGTTAAGGGAAGGAGAACAGCAATGGCAAGTCACGAGCACTACTACGTCCCGGCGCAGAGCAAGTGGCCGATCATCGCGACGATCGGCATGTTCATCACGGTGTTCGGCCTGGGCACCTGGTTCAACGACCTCAAGGCCGGGCACCCCGAGTCCCATGGGCCGTGGATCTTCTTCGTCGGCGCGCTGTTCCTGGCGTACATGCTGTTCGGCTGGTTCGGTTCGGTGGTCCGGGAAAGCCGTGCCGGGCTCTACAGCGCGCAGATGGACCGCTCGTTCCGCTGGGGCATGAGCTGGTTCATCTTCTCGGAGGTGATGTTCTTCCTGGCCTTCTTCGGCGCGCTGTTCTACGTGCGGGTGCTGGCCGGCCCCTGGCTGGGGGGCGAGGGACACAAGGGCATCGCCCACATGCTCTGGCCCACCTTCGAGTTCGCCTGGCCGCTGCTGCACACGCCGGACCCGAAACTGTTCCCGCCACCGAAGGAAATCATCGACCCGTGGCACCTGCCGCTGATCAACACCATCCTGCTGGTGAGCTCCAGCGTGACCGTCACCATCGCCCACCATGCCCTGCGCAGGAACCACCGGGGCCCGCTCAAGCTGTGGTTGGGGCTGACCATCCTGCTGGGCCTGTCGTTCCTGTCGTTGCAGGCCTACGAGTACCACGAGGCCTATACCAAGCTGGGGCTGACCCTGGGTTCTGGGGTCTACGGCGCGACCTTCTTCATGCTCACGGGTTTCCACGGTGCCCACGTGACCTTGGGCACCTTGATATTGATCGTGATGTTCGTGCGGGTGCTGCGCGGGCATTTCGACCCGGACAAGCACTTCGGTTTCGAGGCGGCGAGCTGGTACTGGCACTTCGTCGATGTGGTGTGGGTGGGGCTGTTCATCTTCGTGTACGTGCTCTGAAAAACAGCGTGAACCCTGTGGGAGCGGCCCCTGCTATTTAGAGATACGAACTGAAATCCTGGGGCCGCTTCGCGACCCTTTCGCGACGCAAGGCCGCTCCCACAGGACAGGGGGACGGTGAAAGATTCAGAAGGTGGCGTGGGAGACGAGCTGGCCGCTGATCAGGCCCCAGGCCACCAGGGCGATGGTCAAGGACGCCAGGGTGACCCGCACGGTCAGGGCTTTGAGCAAGCGGGTCGAGTGTTCGTCGTCCTTGACCAGGAACACCAGCCCGCTGAACAGGCTGGCGATGGTGGCCAACAGCATCAGGACAATCGCGGCCTTGAGCATGGCGAAACTCCGGGGGGATGCGGTGATGATTCTAAGTATAGCGATCGACCTGGCGAGGCTGCGATGAAGCCGTTTCGCCCAGGCCTGGTGCCGACCCTGGTGGTGCTCGCGCTGCTGCCGGGCCTGATCGCGCTTGGCTGCTGGCAGCTGGGGCGCGCCGATCAGAAGCGGGCGCTGCTGGCCAGCTACGCCGAGCGCCGGATCGAGGCGCCACTGGCCAGCGCCCAGTTGCCCCAGATGGCCGATCCGGCCTATCGCCGCGTGCACCTGTATGGCCGCTTCGATGCCGAGCACAGTCTGCTGCTGGACAACAGCATCCGCGATGGCCGGGTGGGCGTGGAGCTGCTGCAACCTTTCCATGACCAGGCCAGCGGCCTGTGGCTGCTGGTCAACCGCGGTTGGCTGCCCTGGCCGGACCGCCGCGTGCCGGTGCGCTTCGACACCCCTGGCCAGCCACTGGCGCTGGAGGCCTCGGTCCATGTCGCGCCGGGTGCCACCTTCCAGTTGCACCCGGACCCGGTCGGTGGCCAGTGGCCGCACCTGCTGACCGCCGTCGATACCGCCCGGTTGTGGCAACAACTGGGGCGCGAAGGCTTCGCCCATGAACTGCGCCTCGAACCCGGCCCGGCCAGCTACCGGCTGGACTGGCCGGTGGTCGCCATGGGCCCGGAAAAACACCTGGGCTACGCCGTGCAGTGGTTCGCCCTGGCCACCGCGCTGGTGCTGCTCTACCTCTATTTCGGCTGGCATGACAAAAAGGAGAAGACCCATGGGCGGCGTAACGAGTCCACTGGACATGCCTGAACACAGCAAACCCAGCCGTCGCGGGCGTTTGCAGCTGATCCTGATCCTGCTGGTGGTGCTGGGCCCGATGATTCTGGCCACCAGCATGTACAAATTGCAGTTCTGGGTACCGGACGGACGCAGCTATCACGGCGAGATGATCGGTAACGGCGAAAGCCGCACGGACATTGGCGTCGATGCCCAGGACGCACGCTGGCAATTGCTGGTCAGTGCGCCGGCAGCGTGCGCCGAGGATTGCCAGCAACTGGTGTACCTGGCCCGGCAGATCCAGATCGGCCTGGGCCGTGACGCGGGCCGTGCCAGCCACGCCCTGGCCGCCGCGCAGGCGCTGCCCGGCGACTACCAGGACAGGCTCGAGCGCGAGTACCCACAGTTGCAACGCTACCCGCTCGATGCCCAGCGCTATGGCCGGAAGGTCAGCGCGCCTGGCCCGCAGCTGTGGATTGTCGATCCCCACGGCAACCTGGTGCTGCGCTATGACGCCAAGGTCAACGGCAAGCAGGTGCTCGACGACCTGCGCCATCTGCTGAAGCTGTCCAACATCGGCTAGGAGGCTGTCATGGCCAGACCTGGATACCGCCTTGCTGTGTTCGCCACCGTGCTGGCCTTGCTGGTCGTGCTGCTCGGTGCCTATACCCGCCTCACCCACGCCGGCCTGGGCTGCCCCGACTGGCCCGGCTGCTACGGCTTCATCGGCGTGCCCAAGACCGACGCCCAGTTGGCTCATGCCGAGCTGCGCTTCCCGGACCATCCGGTGGAAGAGGCCAAGGGCTGGGCGGAGATGGTCCATCGCTATTTCGCCGGTACCCTGGCGACGGTGATCGCGCTGCTGGCTTTCCAGGCCGTGCGCCGCCATGCCCGGGACGGCCAGCCCTACCGTTTGCCGCTGCTGTTGCTGGGCGTGGTGCTGGCTCAGGCGGCGTTCGGCATGTGGACGGTCACCCTCAAGCTCTGGCCGCAGGTGGTCACTGCTCACTTGTTGGGCGGTTTCACCACGCTGAGCTTGCTGTTCCTGCTATCCCTGCGTCTATCCCGGGCCTTTGCGCCATTGCCCAAACTACCCTTGAGCCTGCGCCGGGTGGCGGCGTTGGCGCTGCTGGTGGTGATCGGGCAGATCGCCTTGGGCGGCTGGGTCAGCGCCAACTATGCGGCGGTGGCCTGCATCGACCTGCCGACCTGCCATGGCCAATGGTGGCCAGCTGCGGACTTCAGCAACGGCTTTCACCTGACCCAGCACGTGGGGCCCAACTACCTGGGCGGGCAGCTGGACAGCGATGCCCGCACCGCCATCCACATCAGCCACCGGCTGGGAGCACTGATAGTGGTCGCGGTGCTGCTGATGCTGAGCTGGAAGCTGCACCGCAACGGCCTCACCGGCCTGGCCCGGTTCGTATTGCTGGTGCTGGGCGTGCAGGTCAGCCTGGGGATCAGCAACGTCGTGTTCCACCTGCCCCTGGGTGTGGCCGTGGCGCACAACGCCGGTGGCGCCTTGCTGTTGCTGAGCATGGTGCTGGTGAACTACCGCATCCGTGTGGTCGACAAGGTGCGTGTGGGCCATGGCTGGCGCCTGACGCCCGTCACCCGGACCGGTTCCATTGCCTATGCAAGGGGTGACGCGTGGCGACGCTTCTGAGTGGACGCCAGGCGCGAGCCGGCTGGCGCGACTACCTGGAGCTGACCAAGCCGAAGGTGGTGGTGCTGATGCTGGTCACCTCGCTGGCGGGCATGTTCCTGGCCACCCGTGCCGGCGTGCCCTGGAGCGTGCTGCTGTTCGGCAACCTGGGCATTGCCCTGTGCGCCGGTGGGGCGGCGGTGGTCAATCATGTGCTGGACCGGCGCATCGACGCGCTGATGGCGCGCACCCACAAACGGCCGCTGGCCGAGGGCCGGGTGGCACCCGTGCCGGCGCTGGGGTTCGCCCTTGTCCTGGCGTTGTCGGGCATGGCCCTGTTACTGGCCTTTGCCAATGCCCTCACTGCCTGGTTGACGCTGGGCTCGCTGCTCGGTTACGCGGTGGTCTACACCGGCTTTCTCAAGCGCGCCACGCCGCAGAACATCGTGATCGGCGGCCTGGCTGGCGCGACCCCGCCGCTGCTGGGCTGGGTGGCGGTCAGTGGGCATGTGAGTGCCGAGCCGTTGCTGCTGGTGCTGATCATCTTCGCCTGGACCCCGCCGCACTTCTGGGCCTTGGCCATCCACCGCAAGCATGAGTACGCCAAGGCTGATATTCCCATGCTGCCGGTCACCCATGGCGAGCGCTACACCAAGCTGCACATCCTGCTCTACACCCTGGTGCTGCTGGCGGTAAGCCTGTTGCCTTACGTCATCCACATGAGCGGCCTGCTCTACCTGGCCTGTGCCCTGGCCTTGGGCCTGCGCTTTGTCCACTGGGCCTGGGTGTTGTACCGTGGCACCAGGCCGCACGCTGCGATCGGGACCTTCAAGTACTCTATCGGGTACCTGTTCCTGCTGTTCATCGCACTGCTTTTGGACCACTACCTGTTGCCGAACCTATGACCCGAACCCAGAAAACCGTTTTCATCCTCGTCGCCGTGGTCGCCTTGATCCTCGGGCTGACCGTCAACAAGGTGCTCAACGATCGTGGCCAGGCGAACCCGGCCGAGCTGATCGATGCCGGCATCATCCTCCTGCCCCAGAGCCGTGCCGTGCCGGACGTGACCATGACCGACCAGGAAGGCCGCCCGGTGGCGCTGGACCAGCTCAAGGGCAAGTGGTCGCTGCTGTTCTTCGGCTACACCTATTGCCCCGACATCTGCCCGACCACGCTGGCCCAGCTGCGTCAGGTGAAGAGCGAGTTGCCCAAGGAGGCGCTGGAGCACTTGCAGGTGGTGTTGGTGAGTGTCGACCCGAACCGGGACACGCCGGGCCAGCTCAAGCAGTACCTGGGCTACTTCGACAAGGACTTCATGGGCCTGACGGGGTCGATCGAGGATATCCAGGCGCTGGCCAATGGGCTGAGCATCCCGTTCATTCCGGCCGATACCAGCAAGCCGGGTTATACGGTCGACCACAGCGGCAACCTGGCGGTGGTCGGGCCGGACGGGCGCCAGCGCGGGTTCATCCGGACACCGCTGAACAACCAGAAGCTGGTGGCGCAGTTGCCAGGGCTGGTCAAGCGCGATTGAGACCAAGCCCCTCCCACAAGGGCTGCACCAAACCTGTGGGAGCGGGCTTGCCCCGCGATTGGGCCGCGAAGCGGCCCCTCTGGGTGTTGGCTTAGAACGCCGGAATCACCGCACCTTTGTACTTCTCGGTGATGAACTGCTTCACCTCGGGCGAATGCAGGGCGGCGGCCAGTTTCTTGATGGCATCGGCGTCCTTGTTGTCCGGGCGGGCAACCAGGATGTTCACGTACGGCGAGTCGCTGCCTTCGATGACCAGGGCGTCCTTCTCAGGGTTGAGCTTGGCTTCGAGCGCGTAGTTGGTGTTGATCAGCGCCAGGTCGACCTGGGTCAGCACGCGTGGGATGGTGGCCGCTTCCAGCTCGCGGAACTTCAGGCCCTTGTCGTTGGCGGTGATGTCCTTGACGGTCGACAGGATGTTCTTGTTGTCCTTGAGCTTGATCACACCGGCCTTGTCCAGCAGCAGCAGGGCGCGGCCGCCGTTGGTGGCATCGTTGGGGATGACCACGGTGGCGCCGGAAGGCAGCTCGTCGAGCTTCTTGATCTTGCTCGAGTAGGCACCCAGCGGTTCCAGGTGCACGCCGGCGACGCTCACCAGATGGGTGCCCTTGGCCTTGTTGAACTCATCCAGGTACGGCTGGTGCTGGAAGAAGTTGGCGTCCAGACGCTTTTCGGCGACCTGTACGTTCGGCTGGATGTAGTCGGTGAATTCCTTGACCTTCAGCTCCACCCCTTCCTTGGCCAGCTGCGGCTTCACGAAGTTGAGGATCTCGGCGTGCGGAACCGGGGTGGCCGCGACGGTGAGGGACTCGGCATTGGCCGAAAAGGCCGCGACAGCGGCGACAACAGCAAGCAGCTTCTTCATTGATCACTCCTTGTGAGGGCCGCGACGGCCCCCGAACGGGTCGGCCGGACCGACCCCATTGGGGTTACTTACGGGAAAAATGCACGACCAGTTTGTCGCCGACGCTTTGCAGAACTTGAACCAGGATCAGCAGCAGGATCACGGTGACGACCATCACGTCGGTCTGGAAACGCTGGTAGCCGAAGCGGATGGCCAGGTCGCCCAGGCCGCCGGCACCGACCACACCGGCCATGGCGGTGTAGGACACCAGGGTGATGGCGGTGACGGTGATGGCGGCGAAGATGCCCGGCCGGGCTTCCGGCAGCAGGGCGTTGGTGATGATCTGGCGCGTGGTGGCGCCCATCGACTGGGTGGCCTCGATGATGCCTCGGTCCACTTCACGCAGGGCCGTTTCCACCAGGCGCGCGAAGAACGGCGTAGCGCCCACCACCAGCGGCGGGATGGCACCGGCCACGCCCAGCGAGGTGCCGGTGATCAGCACGGTGATCGGGATCATGACGATCAGCAGGATGATGAACGGCAGCGAGCGCAGCACGTTGACCACCAGCGACAGCAGTGCGTAAACGCCTTTCTGCTCGAACATCTGGCGCGGGCCGCACAGGAACAGCAGCACGCCCAGGGGCAGACCCAGCAGCACGGTGAAGAACAGCGAGCCGAACAGCATGATCATGGTGTCGATGCTGGCGAGCCAGATCTCGGCCCAGTCGACGTTGGCGAAGAATGCAAGAGCGTCCATCAACGCAGTACCTCCATATGAACATCGGCTGCCTTGAAGCGCGCGAACGCCGCTTCCATGTCGCCGCCGGTGACGGCGAGCGTGAGCTGCCCATAGGGGACGTCCTTGATGCGGTCGATACGCCCGGCCAGGATGCTGTAGTCCACGCCGGTCTCGCGGGCCACGGTGCCCAGCAGCGGTGCGTAGGTGGCGTCACCCTGGAAGGTCAGGCGCACGATGCGGCCTGGCACGTGGGCGAAGTCGTCGCGCTGCTCGCTTTCGTCCACCTGCTCGTCTTCCTGGACGAAGCGCTTGGTGGTCGAGTGCTGTGGATGCAGGAACACATCGGCCACCGCGCCCTGCTCGACGATCTGTCCGGCGTCCATCACCGCCACGCGGTCGCAGACCCGGCGGATCACGTCCATCTCGTGGGTGATCAGCACGATGGTCAGTTTCAGCTCGCGGTTGATCTCGGCCAGCAGTTGCAGGACCTGGGCCGTGGTCTGCGGGTCGAGGGCGCTGGTGGCCTCGTCGCACAGCAGGATCTTGGGGTTGGTGGACAGGGCGCGGGCGATGCCCACGCGCTGCTTCTGACCGCCGGAAAGCTGGGCCGGGTACTTTTTGGCGTGGTCCGATAGGCCGACACGGGCCAGCAGCTCGGTCACGCGCTGGTCGATCTCGCTGCGCGACAGCTCGCCGGCCAGGGTCAGCGGCAGGGCGACGTTGTCGGCGACGGTCTTGGAGGCCAGCAGGTTGAAGTGCTGGAAGATCATCCCGACCTGCTGGCGGAAGCGGCGCAGCTGGTTGGCGTCGAACGCGGTGACGTCTTCGCCGTCGACGATGATCTTGCCACCGCTTGGGGCCTCCAGGCGGTTGATCAGGCGCAGCAAGGTGCTCTTGCCGGCGCCGGAATGCCCGATCAGGCCGAACACCTGGCCATTCTCAATGGTCAGGCTGGTCGGGTTCAGGGCGGGAATATCCCTACCGGCGACGCGGTAGGTCTTGTGGACATCTTGAAACTCGATCACTGAGCGAACCTTGTGGGGCGCATGGAATTTAGGTCAGCGGTTAGCCGGGGTCGCGCATTTTAGCCTTTTCCCATAGTTGTTCTTAGCATTTATTTCGTCATGAACCAATCCGCTGGGCATAACGCGACAACCGGTAATCCCGATTGAACGCTTGCAAAGCCCTCCCAGTCACTACTTGGACAAGCCTCGATGACTGACCAGGAGAGCCGAACATGCCCCGCACCCAGACGGACGCGCCCAAGCAAAGCCAGGTCGCCGGTACCGAAACGCCCGACCGGGCCAACGTCAACACCAAGCTGCAGCGCCTGGAAGACGCGCGCAGCGACGCCACCGGCCAGGCCCTGCGGACCAACCAGGGGGTGAAGATCGCCGACAACCAGAACACCCTCAAAGCCGGCCCGCGCGGGCCTTCGCTGCTCGAAGACTTCATCATGCGTGAGAAGATCACCCACTTCGACCATGAGCGCATCCCCGAGCGCATCGTCCATGCCCGCGGCACCGGCGCCCACGGCTACTTCCAGAGCTACGGCTGCCATGAACAGTTGACCAAGGCCGGTTTCCTGCAGGATTCGCAGAAGATCACGCCGGTGTTCGTGCGTTTCTCGACCGTGCAGGGGCCGCGTGGCTCGGGCGATACCGTTCGCGATGTACGCGGGTTTGCCGTGAAATTCTATACCGACGAGGGCAATTTCGACCTCGTTGGCAACAACATGCCGGTGTTTTTCATCCAGGATGCGATCAAGTTTCCCGACTTCGTCCATGCGGTGAAGCCCGAGCCGCATAACGAAGTGCCCACCGGTGGATCGGCGCACGATACCTTCTGGGACTTCGTCTCGCTGGTACCGGAGTCGGCGCACATGGTCATGTGGGCCATGTCCGATCGGGCCATTCCGCGCAGCCTGCGGATGATGGAAGGCTTTGGCGTGCACACGTTCCGCCTGGTCAATGCCCAGGGTGCGGCCACGTTCGTCAAGTTTCACTGGAAGCCACGCCAGGGCGTGCACTCGGTGCTCTGGGACGAGGCCCAGAAGCTGGGCGGCAAGGACCCGGACTACCATCGCCGCGACCTGTGGGAGGCCATCGAGACCGGCGACTACCCCGAGTGGGAGCTGGGCGTGCAGATCGTTCCCGAGGCCGATGAACACCGGTTCGACTTCGACCTGCTCGACCCTACCAAGCTCATTCCCGAGGAGCTGGTGCCGGTGACGCCGTTGGGCAGGATGGTGCTCGACCGCAACCCGGACAACTTCTTCGCCGAGGTCGAGCAGATCGCCTTCTGTCCAGGGCATATCGTGCCGGGAATCGATTTCACCAACGACCCGTTGCTGCAGGGACGGCTGTTCTCCTACACCGACACCCAGCTCAGCCGCCTCGGCGGGCCGAACTTCCATGAAATCCCGATCAACCGGCCGATCGTGCCCAACCACAGCAGCCAGCGCGATGCCATGCACCGCATGACCATCGACAAGGGGCGGGCATCCTACGAGCCCAATTCCATTGATGGCGGCTGGCCCAAGGAGACTCCGCCGGCGCCGCATGGTGGCGGCTTCGAGAGTTATCAGGAGCGTATCGATGGGCACAAGATCCGCCAGCGCAGCGACTCCTTCGGCGATCACTTCTCACAGGCGCGGCTGTTCTTCCAGAGCATGAGCCCCACCGAGCAGCAGCACATCATTAAGGCCTACAGCTTCGAGCTGGGCAAAGTCGAGCGTGAGGCGATCCGGGCGCGGGAGGTGAACGAGATCCTGGCCAACATCGACCTGGAGCTGGCCGGCGCGGTGGCCGCCAACCTCGGCTTGCCGGCGCCCAAGGCAGGGACGGTGCAGGTCAAGGGCGCCACGCCCGCGCAGTCACCGGCGCTGAGCCAGATGAACCACCCCGGCAGCGTGGGCATCAAGGGGCGCAAGATTGCCCTGTTGGTGGCCGACGGGGTGGAAGGCGCCAGTGTCGATCGGCTGGTGAAGGCCTTCGAAGCCCAGAGTGCGCGCGTGCTTGTCCTGGGGCCGACGTCGGCGCCGGTCACGACTGCCGAGGGCAAGGCGTTGACGGTGGATGCCTCGATGGAGGGGATGCCGTCGGTGATGATCGATGGGCTGTGGGTGCCGGCCGGCAAGGCAGCACTGGACGCCCTGGGCCAGAGTGGCGTGGCCAAGCATTACCTGCTCGAAGCCTACAAACACCTCAAGCCCATGGGGCTGGCCAGCGATGGCAAGGCATTGCTCGATGCCCTGGGGCTCAAGGAGGATGCGGGGTTGCTGCTGGGGGATGATCAGCAGGCGGTGAATGGCTTCGTGAAGGCGCTGGAACGGCACCGGGTGTGGGCGCGGGAGGCGGCTGCCGAAGCGATTCCGGCGTAAGGTTCGGGGGGCTGCTTTGCAGCCCTTTCGCGGGCAAGCCCGCTGCCACCGGGACCTCGCTGTTCCTGTGGGAGCGGGCTTGCCCGCGAAAGGGCGCAAAGCGCCCTCAGGATTTCACGGCTGACGCGGAACCAGCACCACCTGCGCCGGCAGCGAGCGCTGGATCTCGTGCCGTTGGTTCAGCTCGAACCCGTCGCCGAGCTTGCGCACGCGCTTCTCGAGCAGGGTCTTGAGCCAAGGCGCATCGTCGGTGCGCGGCACCTGGAACACCACGTCGCACTGGTAGTTGACCACATCGGCGGCAATGTCATCGAGCTGGCGGCGCATGGCGCGGATGTCGGTGGTCTTCAAGGCCACCACGGTGCTGGGGGCGCCGGGGTCGATCACGCGGGCCTTGGGCTTGGCTTCGGCGGCCTTGAGCGCGGCTTCGGCTTTTTCAAGCTCGGCCTTGCGCGCCTGGGCCACGGCGTCGCCGCCGGTGACCGCAGGGGCCTGGGGCATGAGCGCACGGGCGCGGGCCAGGGCAGTGGCGGCGGCATTGACGTCGCCCTTCTGCAGCACGATCTGGCTGCGCTGCAGGTAGGCTTCGGCGAGCTGGCGCTGGTATTGCTCTACACGCGCATCGTCTGGCGATTGCGCCTGCAGTGCGGCCAGCTGGTCCTCAGCGGTGGCCAGCTCATTGCTGGCGATGCTCTGTTGCAATGCCTGCCAGGCGTCGGGCTGGGCAGGTGCGCTCGGCTGTTCGGACGGGGTGCTGGAGCAGGCCGCCAGGAACAGGGAAAAAACGGCAACAAGCAGAAAACGGGAGGCGAACGGCTTCATTCCTGCGACTCTCTATTTGCGCAAAAAGCGAGCAAGTCTACACCCTGGTGCGCACGCTCGAAAACAAGTCTTACAGACCCTTTACCCGGCGAAAGGTTGCAGGATGCGCCTGGACGCATCCTGAAATTTCAGCGCTTGGGCAATGCCAGGCTCAGCAAGAATAGCACTGCAGCACAGACCACGATCGACGGGCCGGCCGGGGTGTCCTTGAACCAGGACATGGCCAGGCCGCCACAGACCGCGACCACACCCAGCAGGCTGGCGCCCAGGGCCATCTGCTCCGGCGAGCGGGCGTGACGTTGGGCGGCGGCGGCGGGGATGATCAGCAGCGAGGTGATCAGCAGCACGCCGACGATCTTCATGGCCACGGCGATGACCACGGCGATCAGCAGCATCAGTGCCAGGCGCAGGCCTGCCACCGGCAGGCCTTCGACCATCGCCAGTTCCTCGTGCACCGTCACCGCCAGCAGCGGGCGCCACAGGGCCGCGAGCAGCAGCAGGACCACCACGCTGCCGCCGAGGATCCAGGCCAGGTCGGTCGGGCTGATGGCCAGCAGGTCGCCGAACAGGTAGGCCATCAGGTCGATGCGCACATCGTGCATGAAGCTCAGCGCCACCAGGCCCAGGGACAGGGTGCTCGGCGCCAGGATGCCGAGCAGGGTGTCGGAGGCCAGCGGCTGGCGTTGTTGCAGGGTCACCAGCAGGATCGCCAGGAGCAGGCAGCCGACGGTCACTGCCAGGGCCGGGCTGACATCCAGCGCCAGGCCCAGGGCGACCCCGAGCAGCGCCGCGTGGGAAAGGGTATCGCCGAAATAGGCCATGCGCCGCCAGACCACGAACGACCCCAGGGGGCCGGCCACCAACGCCAGGGCCAGGCCTGCGAGCAGGGCGTAGAGAAGAAAATCAGCCATGCTTGCAGTGCTCTCCGTGAACGTGGGCGCCAGGGGCGATCACCGAGCCGTGCAGGTCGTGGCGGTGATCGTGATGGTGGTGGTAGATGGCCAGGCTGGGGGCGTTCTGGCCGAACAGCTCGACGAATGCCGGATCGCCGCTGACTTGCTCCGGATGCCCCGAGCAGCACACATGGCGGTTCAGGCACACCACCTGGTCGGTGGTGCTCATCACCAGGTGCAGGTCGTGGGAAACCATCAGCACGCCGCAGCCATGGCGGTCGCGCAGGCGGGTGATCAGGCTGTACAGCTCGGCCTGGCCGGCCACGTCGACACCCTGCACCGGCTCGTCGAGCACCAGCAGCTCCGGCTCGCGCAGCAGTGCGCGGGCCAGCAGTACGCGCTGCATTTCGCCGCCGGAGATGGTCTGGATCGGGCTGTCGATGACCTGCTCGGCGCCGACCTCCTGAAGCGCCGATAGCGCTGCGGCGCGGTCCACGCCTGGCACCAGGCGCAAGAAGCGCAGCACCGACAGTGGCAGGGTGGGGTCGACCTGGATCTTTTGCGGCATGTAGCCGATGCGCAGCCTGGGCTTGCGCCAGACTTTGCCACGGTGCGGCTTGAGCAGGCCGAGCACGGCGCGTACCAAGGTGGTCTTGCCGGCACCGTTGGGGCCGATGAGGGTGACGATCTGGCGCGGCGCGACCGACAGGTCGATGCTGTCGAGCACCGACTCGCCGGCGAAGGTGACGCCGACCTGTTCGAGGCGGATCAGCGCGTCGCTCATGCCTGGCCCCGGCAACTGCCACACAGGCCCACCACTTCGACGGTCTGCGTCTCGACGGTGAAGCCCACGCCTTTGGCGCTGTTGACGATGGCGTCGCTGATGCTGTCCTGCTCGAGCTCGATGGCCACATGGCAGGCGCGACAGATCAGGAACTGGCCCTGGTGCACGTGCTTGGGATGGCTGCAGCCGATGAAGGCGTTGAGCGATGCGATGCGGTGGACCAGGCCGTTCTCCAGGAGGAAGTCCAGGGCGCGGTACACGGTCGGCGGCGCGGCGCGACGGCCGTCCTGCTCGCTCAGCACGGCAAGGATGTCGTAGGCCCCCAGCGGCTTGTGGCTCTGCCAGACCAGCTCCAGCACCCGGCGGCGCAAGGCGGTCAGGCGCAGGCCCTGGCGTGTGCACAGGGCATCGGCTTCGGCCAGAGCACTGTGGACGCAGTGGGAGTGATCGTGAGGGCGGTTGGCCAGCGGCGTGATGGACATGGGCGGCGACGGTTCTGGATAGAGACGTTATTATGTTACCTGTTTCTGGCCAGCCGAGTACTCACCGTGTCCCGATTCCTTGCCCTTTTTGTCGCTTTCATCGCCTTCTCGGCCCAGGCCGACGTGCGCGTCCTGACCAGCATCAAGCCGTTGCAGCAGATCGCCGCGGCAGTCCAGGAGGGCGTTGGCAGCCCGGACGTGCTCCTGCCGCCTGGCGCCTCGCCACACCATTACGCCTTGCGCCCTTCCGACGTGCGGCGGGTGGCCGATGCCGACCTGCTGTACTGGATCGGCCCGGACATGGAGAACTTCCTGCCCCGCGTACTGAACGGGCGGACCAAGCCGAGCGTGGCGGTGCAGTCGCTCGAAGGCATGCACCTGCGCCACTTTGGCGAGGACAGCCACTCCCACGATGAAGACGGCGATGACCACGATCATGACCACCGCCCGGGGAGCCTCGATGCGCACCTGTGGTTGTCGACGGCCAACGCCCGGGTGATCGCGGCGAAGATGGCCGGTGACCTGGCGGCAGCGGATCCTGGTAACGCCGCGCGCTACCAGGCCAACCTCAAGGCCTTCGTCGAGCGGCTGGATGCCCTGGACCTGCGCATCAAGGCGCGGGTGGCTGGCATCGCGGGCAAGCCGTACTTCGTGTTCCACGAGGCGTTCGATTACTTCGAGGCGGCGTATGGCCTCAGGCACGCCGGCGTGTTCAGCGTGGCGTCGGAGGTGCAGCCGGGCGCCCAGCATGTCGCCGCGATGCGCAAGCGTCTGCAGGAAGTGGGCAAGACCTGCGTGTTCAGCGAGCCGCCGCTACGGCCGCGTCTGGCCGAGACCCTGACGGCCGGGTTGCCGGTGCGTCTGGCCGAGCTCGATGCCTTGGGCGGGACCGATCCGGTGGACGCCAAGGGGTATGAGCGGTTGCTGGAGAAGTTGGGCAATGAGCTGACGGGGTGCCTGGAACAGCTGTAAATCGATGGAGGACTTTTCGCGGGTGAACCCGCTCCCGCAGGGATAGCGCAAATTTCAAGGCTGGCGCTGTCGCTGTGGGAGCGGGTTCACCCGCGAAAAAGCAGACGAGGTCAGAGGGCGAACGGCAGCCTCAAGGCCGGCTGCTGACGCTGGGCCAGACGCACCTCGAACTCGCTCGGGTCGTGGATCATCACGTCCATGCCGGCAAACGCCTGGGCCGCGATCAGGCGTGACAGCCAGAAGCGCACGCAGGCCACGCGCAGCATGACCGGCCACAGCTCGGCCTCGGCGGCGGTGAACGGCCGTAGCGCGGCATAGGCGGCCAGCAGCGCCTGGGCGCGCGGCACATCGATGCCGCCGGTCTCATTCAGGCACCAGTCGTTCACGGTGATGGCGATGTCATACAGCATCGGCCCCGAGCAGGCATTGTAGAAATCGATCACACCGGTCAGGTGCGTGCCTTCGAACATCACGTTGTCGCGGAACAGGTCGGCGTGCAGGTTGGCGCGTGGCAAGGCCAGGATCTGTGCCTTGTGCGCGGTGATTTCGTCCAGCGTAGCCTGCAGCATCCGGCCTTGTCCGGTGTCCAGGCCCGGCATCAGCTCGGCACCGGCATTCAGCATCCAGTCCAGGCCACGGTCGGTGCGGCGCTCGATGATGCGCTCGCGGGTGGCCAGGTGGATGTGCGCCAGCAGCTCGCCTACCTGGGCGCAGTGCTGGTTGTTCGGGGCCTTGATGTGCTTGCCCGACAGCCGCGGTTGCAGCAGCGCGGGCTTGCCGCACAACTCGCGCAGGGCATTGCCGTCGCGGTCACGCAGGGCGTAGGGCACCGGCATGTCGGCATCGTGCAGGACATCGAGCAGCTCGATGAAGAACGGCATGTCCTCGGCTGGCCCGCGCTCGATCAGCGTCAGGACGAATTCCCCCTGCTCCAGGCTGACGAAGAAGTTGCTGTTCTCGGTGCCGGCGGCGATGCCCTGGAAATCGAGCAGGCGGCCCAGCTCATACGGTGCCAGAAAGGTTTCCAGCTCAGGCCGGGTCACGGGGGTGAAGACTGACATGATGAAAAGAAGCCCATGCGGGCACTTCCACCCGGAAGTGCCTGGTTGATATGAACGATACGCCTCAGATTACCACTCGAAGATCTTCCAGGACGGAATCAGCATGTCCGGCTGGTCGGATCGAATGAAGTTACCATCGGAGCCATCGGCGCGTACCAGAAAATAAGGCTTGCCGTGCTTGGGCGTCACCTTGATCGCATACAGGAAACCGTTTTGCCGGTACTCCTGGATGGTTTTGTCGCCTTCCGTGCGAATGGTCACATCGGGATCAGCCGATGGGGCGTCTTCCGCCGCCAGGGTGACGACTGGCATGGTGGCCAACAGACCGAGCAGTAACAGGCGATTGAGTGTACGCATGATAACCTTGTCCCTTTGTCGTCAATTGTTCCCGCTATTCTAGCGCCGGACCTGCCGAAAAGGTTGATTCTCCTCATGAGCCAAGCGCCCCTCGTCCTGGTGGACGGTTCCTCCTACCTCTACCGCGCCTTTCATGCGCTGCCGCCGCTGACCACCTCCAAGGGCTTGCCCACCGGTGCGGTCAAGGGTGTGCTGAACATGCTCAAGAGCCTGCGCAAGCAGTATCCGGACAGCCTCTTCGCAGTGGTCTTCGACGCCAAGGGCGGCACCTTCCGCGATGCCATGTTCGCCGAGTACAAGGCCAACCGCCCGAGCATGCCGGACGACCTGCGGGTGCAGATCGAGCCGCTGCACGCCAGCGTCAAGGCCTTGGGGTACCCGTTGCTGTGCGTCGAAGGGGTCGAGGCCGACGATGTCATCGGCACCCTGGCCCGCAGCAGCGCGGCCCTGGGCCGACCGGTGGTCATCTCGACCGGCGACAAGGACATGGCGCAATTGGTGGACGGGCACATTACGCTGGTCAACACCATGACCGGTAGTGTGCTGGACGTTGCCGGCGTGCACGAGAAATTTGGCGTCGGTCCCGAACACATCATCGATTTTCTCGCCCTGATGGGCGACAAGGTCGACAACATCCCGGGTGTGCCGGGCGTCGGCGAGAAGACCGCCGTTGGCCTGCTGACCGGTATCGGTGGCGGCCTGAGCGACCTTTACGCCAACCTCGACAAGGTCCCGGCCCTGCCGATCCGTGGTGCCAAGGGCCTGCCGGCCAAGCTCGAGGAGCATCGCGACGCGGCGTTCCTGTCCTATGAGCTGGCGACCATCAAGGTCGATGTACCGCTGGACATCGAAGTCGATGCGCTGGTGTGCGGCGAGCCAGACCGCGAAGCCTTGCTGGCGTTGTACACCGAGATGGAGTTCAAGAGCTGGATCGCCGAGGTCCAGCGTGACGCGGCCCAGGCCGGTGAAGTGGTCGCCCCGCTGGAGGAGCCTGCGGCCAGGGTCGAGCCCAAGTACGAGACGATCCTCGACCAGGCGCGTTTCGACGCCTGGCTGGCCAGGCTGCGCCAGGCGCCGCTGTTCGCCTTCGACACCGAGACCACCAGCCTGGATGCCCAGCAGGCGAAGCTGGTGGGCCTGTCGTTCGCGGTCGAGCCCCATGAGGCTGCCTATGTGCCGCTGGCTCACGACTACGAGGGTGCGCCGGCCCAGTTGGACCGCGACAGCGTGCTGCTGGCGCTCAAGCCGCTGCTGGAGGACCCGGCCAAGGGCAAGATCGGCCAGAACGCCAAGTACGACATCAACATCCTGGCCAATTGCGCCCTGGGCGGCGACCCGGCCCAGGGGATCCAGATGCGCGGCGTGGCCTACGACACCATGCTCGAATCCTATGTGCTGGATTCAACCGCCACCCGCCACGACATGGACAGCCTGGCGCTCAAGTACCTGGACCACAGCACCATCGCGTTCGAGGACATCGCCGGCAAAGGCGCGAAACAGCTGACCTTCAACCAGATCCCACTGGAAAAGGCCGGCCCCTATGCCGCCGAGGACGCCGACATCACCTTGCGCCTGCACCACGCCCTGCAGGAGCGACTGGCCAAGACGCCCAGCGTGCAGCCGGTCCTGATGGACATCGAGATGCCACTGGTGCCGGTGCTGGCCAAGATCGAGCGCCAGGGCGCGTTGGTCGATGCCGAGCTGCTCAAGGTGCAAAGTGGCGAGCTGGGCGTGAAAATGGCCGAACTGGAGCGCGAGGCTTTCGCGCTGGCCGGTGAGGAGTTCAACCTGGGCTCGCCCAAGCAGTTGGGTGTGATCCTCTACGACAAGCTGGGCATGCCGGTGCTGAGCAAGACCGCCAAGGGCCAGCCGTCGACTGCCGAAGCGGTGCTGGCGGAGCTGGCCGAGCAAGACTACCCGTTGCCCACGGTGTTGATGGAATACCGCTCCCTGAGCAAGCTCAAGAGCACTTACACCGACAAGCTGCCGGAACAGATCAACCCACGTACCGGGCGTATCCACACGTCCTACCAGCAGGCCGTGACGGCCACCGGGCGCCTGTCGTCCAGCGATCCGAACCTGCAGAACATCCCGGTACGTACCGCCGAGGGTCGCCGGATCCGCCAGGCGTTCGTGGCCAGCCCCGGCTACAGGCTGCTGGCCGCCGACTACTCGCAGATCGAACTGCGCATCATGGCCCATCTGGCCAAGGACGAAGGCCTGCTGCATGCCTTCCGCAACGATCTGGACGTGCACCGGGCGACTGCCGCGGAAGTCTTCGGTGTGCCCCTGGAGCAGGTCACCCATGACCAGCGCCGTAGCGCCAAGGCCATCAACTTCGGCCTGATCTACGGCATGAGCGCCTTTGGCTTGGCCAAGCAGATCGGCGTCGACCGCAAGCAGTCCCAGGACTACATCGACCGCTATTTCGCGCGTTACCCCGGCGTGCTGGCCTACATGGAGCGCACCCGCGCCCAGGCGGCCGAACAAGGTTTCGTCGAAACCTTGTTCGGCCGTCGCCTGTACCTGCCGGACATCAACGCGAAGAACCCGGCCCTGCGCAAGGGTGCCGAGCGCACAGCGATCAATGCCCCGATGCAGGGCACCGCGGCGGACATCATCAAGCGCGCCATGGTGGCTGTGGATAACTGGCTGACCGAGAGCGGCCTGGATGCGCGGGTGATCCTGCAGGTGCATGACGAACTGGTGCTGGAGGTGCGCGAGGACCTGGTCGAGCAGATGCAGGAGCAGATCCGTCCGCACATGAGCAATGCCGCGCAACTGGATGTTCCGTTGCTGGTGGAAGTGGGCATTGGCTCGAATTGGGACGAGGCTCACTGAATCGGGCGGGGAAGCAGGATAGGATCTGCGGGGCGTGCCGCGGATCCGCTGCTGGCTCAGCGCCAGCGGTTCTGACGTTTCATGAAACTATCGCAAATAGTTTTCAGGGCGCTGGAACTAAACCGGTGAACCGGGACTCAGAGTAACTGAATGGCTGGTGAAGCCTTTCGATGCTCCTATGTTGTGTTAAGTGTTGGCAGATACCCGGACCCCGCCCTAGCGGTCCGGACTTGAACCCCGAACTTCCCCCTCCCCATACGAAGTCCGGGGTTTTTTTTGCCTGGAATTCGAGCGCTGACTTGCCCGGAATTCTGTGGGAACGGGTTTGCCCGCTCCCACAGGGACAGTGTCTTGTCCTCAGGCAGGCTTGTCTTCCAGCTCCATCCAGTCCGCCAGCACGCCATAGGCCTCCTCGAGTCCCAGGCGCTTGGGTGCCGAGAACAACTGGATGGTCACGCCATCGCCCCAGCCCTTGCGGATTTCCGACTGTACCTTGAGCAGCGTGTTCTTGGCCGCGCCGAAGGTGAGCTTGTCGGCCTTGGTCAGCAGGATGTGCATCGGCATGCCGCTGGCCTTGGACCAGTCGAGCATCATCTTGTCGAAGTCGGTCATCGGATGACGCACGTCCATCAGCAGGATCACCCCGCGCAGGCACTCGCGGCTGCCGAGGTACGCCTCCAGGTGGTGCTGCCAGTGTTGCTTGAGCGGAATCGGGACTTTTGCATATCCGTAGCCTGGCAGGTCGACCAAACGCCGTTCATCGTCCAGACTGAAGAAATTCAACAGTTGGGTGCGCCCTGGCGTCTTGGAGGTACGCGCCAGGCTGGCATGGGTCAGGGTGTTGAGGGCGCTGGATTTGCCGGCGTTGGAACGACCGGCGAAAGCCACCTCGTAACCCTGGTCTTCCGGGCATTGTTCGACCTTGGCGGCGCTAAGGGCGAATTTGGCTTTCTGGCAGAGGCCGAGGATGGGGTTTTTGACTTGCATGGGATATCCGATGTGGGTGTTGCCAAGACCAGCCATTCAGGCGCTGGGTGTGGCAAGCAGTGTCGTTTCCGTTTGGATGGCGGAAGTATATAATGCCCCAGTTTTTGTGTGCGCATTATCCCGGCGTAGGATGATGTGCATGGGGTGTCGAACAATAGCTCGCGCATTAGAACGCAGCGCGGCCCCCAACCCTGAAAGGTCGTTCCGCATGGCGAAATGGCTGCTTGCTGTCGGTATGTTCCTACCGTTTTTCAGCGCTCAGGCTACACAGGATCCCGAGGCGTTGTACAACCGCACGTGTGCGGCCTGTCACGCCGGGCAGTTGCCCCAGGCCCCCAGACGGGGTGACCGGGCCGCATGGGAACCCAGGCTGGCGCAAGGTATGGAGTCACTGGTGGCGCATGTTACCCAGGGTTTCAAGGCTATGCCGCCGCGTGGATTGTGCATGGACTGCAGTACCGAGGACTACCGGTCTGTCATCCTCTGGATGAGCGAAAGTCCCGATACATAACATTTCACCCCTAGCCGTGTTGGATTAGCTGATGAACAAACTATTCGTGAGTCTGCTGTTGACCATGGGTGTCGCAGGTGCGGCCAATGCTGCGGAACCCATCAAAGGCGATGCTGCTGCCGGCCAGGCCAAGACAGCCGTCTGTGGAGCTTGCCACAGCCCTGACGGCAACAGCTTGGCGCCGAACTTCCCCAAACTTGCCGGCCAAGGCCAGCGCTACCTCGAAAAACAACTGCACGACATCAAGTCCGGCAAGCGTACCGTGCTGGAAATGACCGGCCTGCTCGCCAACTTCAGTGACCAGGACCTGGCCGATATCGCCGCCTATTTCTCCAGCCAGAAAGGCAGCGTTGGCGCAGCCGATCCCAAGCTGGTGGAGCGCGGCCGTGCGCTGTTCAACGGCGGTGACCTGGAGAAAGGCATGCCGGCCTGCACCGGTTGCCATTCGCCGAACGGCGCGGGCATCGCCCTGGCGGGCTTTCCGCACCTGGGGGGCCAGCACGCTCAGTACGTGACCAAGCAGCTCACCGACTTCCGTGAAGGCAACCGCACCAACGACGGCGATGCGATGACCATGCGTTCGGTGGCGGGCAAGCTGAGCAACAAGGACATCGAGGCCTTGGCCAGCTACATCCAGGGCCTGCACTGACCTTTTAGTGCTTGCCCCGGCCCATTGCGAACCACAGGTACAGCGGTGCCCTAGAGGGCTGCGCAAGACCTGTGTGGGAGCGGGTTTCCCCGCGAAGAGGCCTGCCATTAACACTCGGTTAATGCAGTGGGGTAAAGATGAAAGGGTGGCCTGGACCGCCCTTTTTCCCGTCCACAGCCGTTACACTAGAGAACTCGAGCCCTTCCCGACCGGTCTTACGTACCGGTCGCGTCGAGGCGACCAATGACTGCTCAGGAGTAAAGCATGCGTAAACTGATTCTCAGCGCTGCGCTGGTCGCCGCCAGCGTATTCGGAATGACCGCCGTACAGGCCGCGGAGCCTGTTGAAGGTCAGCAGTATTTCGAGCTGAGCAACCCTGTCCCTGTGTCCGTGCCGGGCAAGATCGAAGTCGTCGAGCTGTTCTGGTATGGCTGCCCGCATTGCTATCACTTCGAACCCACCATCAACCCCTGGGCTGAAAAACTGCCGGCCGACGTAAACTTCAAACGCGTGCCTGCCATGTTCGGTGGCCCATGGGATGCCCACGGCCAGATGTTCCTGACCCTCGAAGCCATGGGTGTCGAGCACAAGGTCCATGCCGCGGTCTTCGATGCCATCCAGAACAAGCGCATGCGCCTGACCAAGCCTGAAGAAATGGCCGACTTCCTCGCCACCCAGGGCGTGGACAAGGACAAGTTCCTCGCCACCTTCAACTCGTTCGCCATCAAGGGCCAGGTACAGCAGGCCAAGGACCTGGCGAAGAAGTACGAAATCACCGGTGTGCCGAGCATGGTCGTCAACGGCAAGTACCGCTTCGACCTGGGTACCGCTGGCGGGCCGGAAGGCGTCCTGGATGTTGCCGACCAACTGATCGCCAAGGAGCGCGCCGCTAAGTAAGCGGCGTCGCCCATGGGCCGTTTCCGTTCCACGCGCCTGGTTGGCCTGCGACAGCCGCAGGTCAACGAGCACCACCTGCAGGCTTCGGGCCTGCCGGGGGACGGACGGCTGCGGTTGCTCAGTTTCAATATCCAGGTCGGCATCAGCACCGAGCGCTACCGGCACTACCTGACCCGCAGCTGGCAGCATCTGCTGCCGCATCCGGGGCGTGCCGGCAACCTGCAGAAGATCGGCGACCTGATCGGTGACTTCGACCTGGTGGCCCTGCAGGAAGCCGATGGTGGCAGCCTGCGCTCGGGCTATGTCAACCAGGTCGAGCACCTGGCACAGCTCGGTGCCTTCCCGTACTGGTACCAGCAGCTCAACCGCAACCTCGGACGCTTCGCCCAGCACAGCAATGGCGTGCTCAGCCGTCTCAAGCCCCAGCACCTGGAAGATCACCCTCTGCCCGGCCCGGCCGGTCGTGGCGCGATCCTGGTGCGTTTCGGCGAAGGCGAGGATGCGCTGATCGTGGTGATGATGCACCTGGCGCTCGGCGCCAAGACCCGTGCCCGGCAGCTTGCCTATGTCCGTGAGCTGATCGGAGGCTACCGCCACCAGATCCTCATGGGCGACATGAACACCCATGCCACCGACCTGCTCGAGCATTCGCCCCTGCGCGATCTGGGCCTTGTCGCCCCGCAGGTCGAGGCCACCTTCCCCAGCTGGCGCCCCCAGCGCTGCCTGGATCACATCCTGCTCAGCCCGAGCCTGACCCTGGAGCGGGTCGAGGTGCTGGCCCAGCCGATTTCCGATCACCTTCCTGTCGCTGTCGAGATTCGTTTGCCTGATGCCCTGACTGTGGATACGCTGCCGGTTTTGGGCTGATTGCTATCACCGGTTTGCGGAACCAGGCATGACAGACGAAGGCGAGCGCTGGAAAGAGAAGTACCTCAAGAGCATCGAACAGCAAGAGAAGCTTGAGCGCCGTTGGGAGGCTCGTCTCGATCTGCTGCGTCGCGGCCTGGTGCGCAGCACCCTGGCGGCCGAAGGCAGCGACAAGGCGGTCGACCTGTGCATGAAGGAAATGCGCGAAGTCATCCGCAGCGACAACATGGACGCCGGCCTCGCCGGGCTGTTGCCGCGGCTGGAAAAGGCCGTGCTGGACTCCGAGCAGCGCCGCGAAACCCGCATGACGCAGGTCAGCGAGGCCCTGACTTCGTTGGTCGGCCAGTTGCAGAGCCTGCCGCTACCGGGTGATATCGCCCGCCCTCTCAAGAAGCTTTCCAAGAAGCTCGATGGTGGCGTGAGCCAGTCTCGCGAGCTGCCGCCGTTGCTGGGCGAGCTCAGCGGCCTGCAAGGCCGCGCACTGAGCGTGTTGCAACGGCCGGATGACGAGCCTCGGCCTGGGTTCCTGCAGCGATTGTTCGGCGGTCGCGAGGCGGAGATGGAGCCGGCGGTCGCGCTCGCTGAGGCCACGTCTTCCGAGGTGCCTGGAGCACCTGTGGTCGAGTCCATGGCTCAGGCCGATATGGATGAGCTGCATCCTTTGCCTGAACACCACGCAGCAGAGGCTGCACCGGCACCCGTGCCGGATGCCGAGACAGTGCTCGAGCCCCTTCATGTCGATGCGCCAGTCGATGCGCCGCAAACCCCAGCCAATGACGAGGTCTGTGCGCCGGATGAGGCTGTGGAGCCGGTGTTGCCAGCGGCCAGCCCTGACGAACAGACGCCGCCGCCCGCCGACGCTGCCGTAGCCGACGAAGCACCTGCCCACGCCCCGGATGAGACCCTCGACACAGAAGACATCATCGACGAGGACGGCCCCTATGCCCTCCCCGATGCCGTGGAACCGCCCTACAGCACCGTGGCCGCGCATATCGAGCAGACCCTGATCGGCCTGCTCGACGACCTGAGCCTGCCGGAGCGCCACACGGCCCAGGCCCTGGCGATGCGAGAGCGGGTATCGCGCGGGCTGAACTGGTACGAACTGATTCCGGTGCTCGATGACCTGGCCGTGCTCATGCTGGCAATCACCGACAGCGGTCAGCATGAGTTCGAAGCCTACCTGCAGCAGCTCAACGGACGCCTGGAAACCTTCCAGAGCCACCTGCAGGAGGCCAGTGCCGGGCATGCCGACAACAGCTATGCCGCCCGCGAGCTGGACCATCAGTTGCGCGAGCAGGTCGATGGGCTGCAAAGCAGCGTGCAGGGCGCCGCGGATGTGGACAGCCTCAAGCACATCCTGGAGAACCGTCTCGAAGGCCTGCTCAGTACCATGGACGAGCACCAGCACGAGCGCGACCGTCGCGAGCAGGAGCTGGCGGGCCGTTTGCAGGGGCTGGCCGAACGGGTGGCGAACATGGAGCAGGAGGCCCTCGGCTACCGCGAACACCTTGAAGAGCAACGCCAGAAAGCCTTGCTCGACCCCCTCACAGGCCTGCCCAACCGTGCCGCCTGGTCGGAGCGTGTCGAGCGCGAGGTGTTGCAGTGGCAGACTGATGGCGGGCATCTGCTGATGGCGATCCTCGACCTGGATCACTTCAAGCGGATCAACGACAACTATGGCCACCTGGCGGGCGACAAGGTGTTGAAGATCGTTGCCGACCAGTTGCGCAAGCGTCTGCGCGGGCAGGACTTCATCGCCCGCTTCGGCGGCGAGGAGTTCGTCGTGCTGCTGCCGCAGACGCCGCCTGCGGTGGGGCTCAAGCTGGCCGAAAACCTGCGCGCAGCCATCGAGGCCTGCCCGTTCCACTTCAAGGGCGAGCGTGTCGTGATCACGACCTCCATCGGCCTGAGCGCCTTCCGCTCCGGCGAGCGTGGTGACCAGGTCCTCAAACGCGCTGACGATGCGCTCTACCGGGCCAAGGACCTGGGACGAAACCGGGTGGAACAAGGCTGAACGGGGGAAGCGCGCATACGTTATGCTATTGCATTGCCGACTCATCACCCTGGCGTCATTCATGAAAGCGTTGTTCTGTGCCCTGCTGCTGTTCGTCCTGGCCGGTTGTTCCTCCGGCCTTCGGATCGACCGTAGCCACCCTTCGGTCAATCACGACAGCCGCATCCAGTTCGTCGTCCTGCACTACACCAATGCGTCCCTGGAGCGCTCCTTGGCCTTGCTGACCCATGGCGAGGTCAGTAGCCACTACCTGATCGGCGACGGTCCGGCCACCGTCTACCAACTGGTGGATGAAAACCGCCGGGCCTGGCATGCAGGCGACAGCCAGTGGCAAGGGCGCACCTGGTTGAATTCCAGCTCCATCGGCATCGAGATCGTCAACCCCGGCTACACCGATACCCCCGGCGGTCGTGTCTGGCACCCCTATAGCGAGGCTCAGGTCCAGGCCCTGATCGCGCTGCTCAAGGACATCGTCAAACGTAACAACATCGACCCCCGGCACATCATCGGCCACAGTGACATCGCGCCGCTGCGCAAGCTCGACCCGGGCCCGCTGTTCCCCTGGAAACGCCTGGCAGACGCAGGCTTGGGTGTCTGGCCCGAGGCCAACGCCGTGGCACGTCAGCAAGCCTATTTCAGTGTCAATCCTCCGACAATCAGCTGGTATCAGCAGCAATTGGCACGTTTTGGCTACGCCATCGACCAGACTGGCGAACTGGACGTCGCCACCCGCCACGTGATCGCAGCTTTCCAGATGCGTTTCCGCCCACAGCGTTTCGACGGCATGCCCGACGCCCAGACCGCCGCCATGTTGCAGGTGCTCAACCGTACCCGTTGAGCGCGGTAACCGGACTTTCCTGACAGTGTCATGCGCCCAACGGCCAGGCTGATTCTGCGCACAGTTGCTATACCTCTTGGTAATCAACTGGATGCCTGTGATGTCAGCCTTCCTTGCGGTACTGCGTCAAATTTTTCACCGCCCCTGGATGCTGGCTGGGATGGCCGCATTGTCCAGCGCGATCGTGCTGCTCGCTGGAAGCTTCGGTGTCGCGCTGCAACAGATGAAACAGAGCGAGAGCGCCCAGATGAATGCCCGGGGCGAGCGTTTTCTGGAGCGGCTGGAACAGATCTTCGGGCAGCTGCGCGAAGGCGTCGACCAATTGCAGGCGCAACCCCTGCGCGGTTGTGATGCCGCGATGGTCGCGGCCTTGCAGCAAATCGGCCTGAGTTCGCGATTCATCTACGAAGCCGCCTATGTGGATGGCAATGTGGTGTGCTCCAACCGTGGAGATGAAAGCACCATCGAGCCGCTTCGTCCGCCAGACATCCAGGGGCCGACGTACAGCTATTGGCTCAATACCAGCACCGAGCCGAACGAGAACCTTGCCGCCCTGATGCTGGGGCGTGGCAAGTTCCTGGTTTCCACTTCGCGGGGCCACCTTTCCGATGTGGTCGACCTGCCCCCCGGCGGTAGCGTCCTGGTCGTGCTCGACAACGGCACCCGGGCAATCCCCGTGCTCGGCCCGCCCCAGCGCTGGCCGCCGCCGACTGTCGACTGGCCGCCGCCATCGAACCAGTCGCTGCTGGAGAAGAACGACTGGCTGCTCTACCACATGCCGACCAACTCGCCGGACTACCAGCTGGTGCTGATCGCACCGCGCGCGGGCTTGCCCCTGAAGATGAACGGGATGCTCTGGTTGCTGTTCCCGGGCAGCCTGGTGCTGGCGTGTTGCGTGGGCTGGCTGGTATTGCAACTGATTCTGCAAAGGCGCTCGATGAGTTCTGAACTGCAGAACGCCTTGCGTCGGGGCGAGCTGCAGGTGCTCTACCAGCCGATCTTCGAGCTCGACAGCCGATGTTGCGTCGGCGCCGAGGCATTGGTGCGCTGGTTGCGCCCGGATGGCTCCCTGACCAGCCCGGACTTGTTCATCCCTCTGGCCGAGAACACGGGGCAAATCCGTCAGATCACCGACTTCGTGCTGCAACGGGTGCTGGAGCAACTGGGCCAACTGTTGCGGGCCAACCCCAAGCTGTACATCTCGGTAAACCTGGCGGCCTGCGATGTCATGGTGCCCCGGATCGGCCGAGTGGCGGCCCGGCTGCTGGCGCATCACCGGGTTGCCGCCAGCCAGATTGCCTTCGAGGTGACCGAGCGGGGCCTGATCGATGTGGTGGTGGCCCGTGACAACCTGCAGGCGCTGCGCGAGGTGGGGCACCAGGTGTTGATCGACGACTTCGGCACGGGCTATTGCAGCCTGGCCTACCTGCAGACCCTGCCGGTGGACTGCCTGAAGATCGACAAGGCCTTCATCGATGCGCTCGGTCATGACGCGGCGAGCAGCGGCGTGGCTCCGCACATCATTCGCATGGCCCACTCCCTGCACTTGCGGGTGATCGCCGAAGGGATCGAGTGCGAGGACCAGGCGGAGTTGCTCAACAGCGAAGGCGTCAACTATGGGCAAGGGTGGTTGTTCGCCCATCCGCTCAGTGCCCGGCAGTTCACCGAACTGGTCACCCGGCAGCGGCGTAGCGGCAGATAGCAGGCTGCGACCGCTTCGCGGGTAAAACCGCTCCTGTTGACCTTGTGTGCGGGTTTACCCGCAAAAAGAAACGCGCGGTGTTGGAGCCCTACACCGGCAGGGTCATGTAGAACTGCGTCCCCTGTCCTGGCCGCGAGTACACACCCATCCGACCACCGTGCAGTTGCACGATCTCCTTGCACAGTGCCAGCCCCAACCCGGCCCCGCCTTTCTTGCGCCCGACCTGGACGAAGGGTTCGAAGATCCGGCCCTGCTGGCCGTAGGCGATACCTTCGCCGTTGTCCTCGACCCCGATGATCACCCGTTCGGCGTGTCGTCGTGCGTGCAGGCGAATGCGTCCATTGCTGGCGGTGTGACGGATCGCGTTGTGCAGCAGGTTGTCCAGCACCCGTTCCAGCTGCGCGGCGTCTGCCTGGATGCGCGGCAGTGGCGGCTCCAGCTCGACGAACAGCTCGATCTGCCTTTGTTCGGCCTGTTCGCAGAAGCGCGCCCGGGCGCGTTCGAGCAGTTCATCGATGGCGCAGGGCGCCAGTTCCAGTTTCTGCAGGCCGCTCTGGTAGCGGGAGAAGTTGAGCAGGTCGTTGATCAGCTGGGTCAGGCGCTGCATTTCCTCGCCGATGGTGTCGAGCAGGTCGTTCTCCCGCGCCTGCGGTGGAAACGTCACCCGCTCGCGCAGCAGGCCGAAGGCCATGTGCATGCCGGTGACCGGTGTGCGCAGCTCGTGGGAAGCTCGCAGGACGAATTCGCTGCGCACCCGTTCGAATGCCCGCTGCTCGGTGACGTCGTGCAGCACCATCACCGCCCCCAGGACCGGCCCTTGGGGATGGCTGACCGGCGTCAGGCTGTAGGTCAGCAGGCGGCTCTCTTCATCCACCTCGATGCTCAGATCGTCCGGCGGCCGATCCAGGCTGCCGCCGCGCAGGACCTGACGTAGCTGCTGCTCCAGCTCAGGGCGCTGCAAGGCCTCGGCCAGCTCGCTGCCGACCCGGCTGGCATCCCAACCCAGCTGGCGCTGGGCCACGGGGTTCAAGTGTTCCAGCCGGCCCTGGCGATCGATGATCAGCAGACCATCGTCGATGCTGTCGAGCACGGCCTGTAGGCGCTGCTGGCCAGCCAGCAGCTCGTCGATGTTGGTGGCCTGGTGCTTGCGCAGTGCGTCGGCCATCAGCCCGAAGCGCCGGGTCAACTGGTTGAGCTCGGTGGCCTGGGTGACCGGCAGGGTGACGTCGAAATTACCCCGGCCCACCTGGTCGGCAGCCTTGGCCAGGGCCTCGATCGGCTGGCCGAAACGCCGGGCGATGTTGTGCGCCGTGGCGAAGCCGAGCACCAGCACCACCAGGCCCATGAGGCCGAGCAGGCCACTGATCAGCAGGGCGCGGTCGCGCGCCTGCTCCTCGCTGCGGGTGATGTGCTCGAGGGCCTGCTTGTGGGAGTCGATCAGGTCGTTACGGACCTGGTTGAAGGCTGCGCCCAAGGGCTGCTCGGTGGCCATGCTGCGCGCGGGCGCCACGCTGTCGCGGTAGGCCTGGAGGAAGGCCTGGTAGTTGCTGCTGGCCTTGCTGAAGGCGGTGCGCTCGCCGCCTTCGGCCAGCCCTTGGTTGAGCAGGGTCTGGAAATCCTCCTGCAGGGTCAGCAGGCTGCGCGGATCGGTGTCTTCATCGAGGATGAGCGTAAGCTGCTCACCCAGGTTCTGACGCAGTTTCAGGCCGATTTCCAAGGTGTGCGTGGTGTCGCGCACCAGTTGCTGCTGCACGGTGGCCATCTGCAAGACGCTGACCAGTCCGAGCAGCAGCCCGAGCAGCGCGACCGTGACCAGGGCCGAGATGCTCAGGAAAAGCCGCGTGCGCAGCTTCATCGGCCATTTCATAGGTTGTACTGCTTGCGCTTGCGGTACAGCGTGGAGGCGTCGATACCCAGCGTCTTGGCCGCCTGGTCCAGGGTGTCGCTGGCTGCCAGCACCGCGCCGATGTGCGCGCGCTCGAGCTCATCCAGGCTCAGGGCGGCACCGATGCGTGGTGTGTTGCTGGCGGGGGCCTCGGCCATGCCCAGGTGGCTGATCTCCACCCGTTCCTGTGCGCAGATGATGCTCGCGCGCTCCACCACGTTGCGCAGCTCGCGGATATTCCCCGGCCAGCGGTAGTTGAGCAGTGCCGTGCGGGCCTCGTCACTGAACACCCGTGCGGGGCGCGCGTACTCCTTGACGAAGCGCGCCAGGAAACGCTCGGCGAGGGTGAGGATGTCTTCGCTGCGCTCGCGCAACGGTGGCAGGTGCAAGGTGATGACGTTGAGGCGGTACAGCAGGTCCTCGCGAAAACGGCTGTCGCGGACCATTTCCTCGAGGTTGAGGTTGGTCGCCGCGAGGATACGCACATCGGCGCGCCGGGTGACCGGGTCACCGACCCGCTCGTACTCCTTGTCCTGGATGAACCGCAGCAGTTTGGGTTGAAGTGTCAGGGGAAAATCGCCGATCTCGTCGAGAAACAGCGTGCCGCCGTCGGCCTGGTTCACCCGGCCAAGGGTGCTTTCGCTGGCGCCGGTGAACGCGCCGCGGGTGTGGCCGAACAGCTCGCTTTCCATCAGTTCGGCGTTCAGCGAGGGGCAGTTGATGGTGACGCAGGCCTTGCGCGTTCGTTTGCTCCAGCTGTGGATGGCACGAGCCAGTTCGCCCTTGCCGGTGCCGGATTCGCCGAGGAGGAGAATGTTGGCATCGGTGCTCGCCACCTGCCGGGCAGTCTCCAGCACCGCCATCATTGCCGGGCTGTGGGAGTCCAGGCCGTCCTTGGGTTGGCGCACCTCGCCTTCGAGGGCTTCCAGGCGGGCGGACAGTTGGCGGACCTCCAGTTGCTTGGCGGTGGCCAGACGCAGTTGGTCGGGGCTGCAAGGTTTGACCAGGTAGTCGGCAGCGCCGGCCTGGATGGCATCCACTGCGGTATCGACCGCCGAATGCGCGGTGACGATGACCACGCGCATCCAGGGTGCCTGGATGCGCATCTGGGCCAGCACGTCGAGGCCGTTGTCCTCGCCCAGGCGCAGGTCGAGGAAGCACAGGTCGAACACCTGGCGTTGCAGCAGCGCTTCGGCCTGGGCGGCGCTGCTGGCCGTGGCCACGCTGTAGCCCTCGTCTTCCAGGCAATAGCGGAAGGTTCGCAGGATCGCGGATTCATCATCCACCAGCAGAATGCGGCCTTGGTTGTCCTGGGCTGGTTCCATTTCCTGCGCTCCTTCGGGATTAATCTCAATTAGTGTCGGAAAAATCGGGCAAGTTGCATGGTCCATTCTGTAGGGATCCGTCCTTTGCATGCTAGCCAATGGCCTTGCCGCTGTCTGGATCCTGGCACGGCAGGTGTCAGAAAGGAGACCGTCGGGCTGGCATGCGGGTTGCGAAGATCCTCTGTTTTTTGTCATCAAGGGAGGAACAGACATGCCATTTTCCCCACGAGTCGCCGTGCTGGCGGCCTTGCTGCTGATGATCGCGCCGCCTGTTTTCGCCGGCCCGATCCAGGACGCGCGCCTGGCAGGCGCCCTGCAAACCGCCTTGTCGCTCAATCGGGTGCTCAATCCGTTCCGTATAGACGTTGACGTCAACGGGGGCAGCGCCCGGCTGACCGGAGAGGTGGAGAACGAGGTCGAGCGTCACTTGGCCGAACAGGTCGCCCTCGCCACCCGCGGTATCGAGCGGGTCGACAACCAATTGCAGGTCAATCCGGCGCTGGTCGAGCGGCCACTGGAGTTGCGCGCCTATGCCCAGCGCCTGGAGGACGCCACCCTGGCGGCGGTCATTCGTGCCCGGCTGCTGTGGAGCCGCATCACTGAAAAGGCGCCCATCGAGGTGGAGAGCCGTGAAGGGGTGGTGACCCTGCGCGGCAAGGTCGACAGTGCCGAGGCCAAGGAACTGGCGGGTGTGCTGGCGCGCACCACCGACGGCGTGCACCTGGTCAACAACCTGGTCAGCCTGGACAGCGCGGCCATGGCCAAGGCACGGGAGGTGCCGGTGGATGCGCCGGTTGGCCCGCAGCCCAGCGACAACTGGATTGTCGACAAGATCCAGAGCAGTTACCGCTACAGCCGCAACCTCGATGGGCTGAACCTCAAGGTGGCCAGCGAGCAGGGCATGGTGCGGCTCTCCGGCGAGGTGGTCAGCAGCGAGCAGAAGACCATCGCCGTGGAGGTGGCGCGGCAGATCATCGGTGTGCGGGGCGTGGATGCCGATCTACTGAAGGTGGCGACCAAGGTGGAAGGCTGATCGTGCAAAACGCACGGTCCCTGGCAGGCCATCGTGCAGGATACGCGCTTGCGGGTGAGCGGGCTGTTTCTCAATTGATTGATTTGAAAGGAGGTTCATGGAAGTCGAAGGCTGGCATGCAGGCTGCAACCTCCTGTTCAGGTTCGAATGAAAAACACCGCAGGAGGAGCCGGCATGAATCGCCAATCCGCCAACCGCCCGCAGATCGCCGAATCGCCCTGGCATCAGTGCCTGTATCTGGGGCTGGCGCTGCTGCTGACCCTCGCCGCTGGCCAGTTCTGCTACAGCTGGCAGACCGCGCGGCTGGCCGAGCAGGTGGCGGCGCAGACCGCGCTGTTGACGCAGATCCAGGCGACCCGTGCCAACACCTTGGTGAAAGCCACCGCGCCGCTGCCGGCTGCCAAGGCCTCGCCGGCCAACCTGGACAGTGCCGTCCGGCAGGAGCGCTGGGTGTTCTGACTGCAATGCCAGATCGATTTCAGAACGAAAAGAAAGGAGAACCATCATGCTGAGTTGGGCCGTCACCTTCCTGATCATCGCCATTGTCGCTGCCGTGTTGGGCTTCGGTGGTATCGCCGGCGCCGCCACTGGTATCGCGAAGATTCTGTTCATCGTCTTCCTGGTCCTGTTCGTGGCTTCCTTCTTCTTCGGACGCGGCAGAGGTTGAGCATGGGCCGGATGCTTTGCAAAGCCCTGGCCACCGCCCTTCTACTGGGTGGTGGCGCGGCGGCGATGGCGGCCAATGACGGCCAGGTCCGGGTCAATCAACTGCTGGGTTCGGACCCCGGATACCGCGAAACCTGGCAGGACACTCTCAAAGGCGAGGAGCGCCTGCCCGACTGGGTGATCAATCTTTCCGGCAGTTCGCAACAGCAGATGTCGGCGGTTACCGAGGACGGTGACAAGTACCTGGTCGGACCTTTGTGCGAATCCCAGACCAACTGCACCTACAAGCGCCTGGTAGTGGCGTTTAGTTGGGACAAGGACCATGCCTATGGGATGCTCGTGGAAGTCCCCGAAGGCCTGCCCCCGGACAAGTCACCTACCCGCCACGCGCAGTATCGCTGGCTGGGTGACCCGGACGATGGCATGAAGGCCATGCTGCTGGAGCAGCTCAAGCGTGACCCGACGTGGTACTGACCGACGGCCACGCGCTTGTAACGTAATAGAAGCTGAACCTTTTTATCTTTCTGGCTTCTATGGTGCGCCGCCCCGAGGAGGGGCAGCGCATGACCAAGGGGCTGGGCTGTTCTGATTGTTGCAGGATCGGAGTGGCCTAGGGGTACAGGGAGTGCCTCCGCAATGGGCCGGGTCAGGTAGGGCGATATCGGAAGTTTTGACCGGCAGTGCCAGACAAGACGCATGAGTCGGGTAAGACTTCCGAGACGCCTATATAAGGAAGAAGCCTTGCTGCTTTCCGAATTTTCCCTCAAGACACATTTTGTCTCGACCGTACATCGAAATTTTTTTCGTGGATGCGTCTTGGGTCGCAAGCGCCTCCGATACCATTCGGATTGTCGAACGCGCGGCAAAAACCCTCAAACGGATGCTGGTAAATCTGCCGAAAAATGGCGCTTTGGTCTTGTTCGGAAATCCGAACGCCGAAAAACCAACCCTTTCTGATGCGCGAATTCATCTTCAAGCCTCATGCCGATTCGGCATGGGGTAGTCATTTCAGGCATTAGACTGCCCCTCTTCCCGTCGCAATAGTTGCCGCCTTTTTCGCTGGCCCGAGCGCCCCTACGCTCGCTTGCGGTGACTTTCGATGGCGTCGCCGGATGGAAGCCAAACGCTACCCCATACGCTGGAAAAAGCTCTGGGATGCGCTTTTCCGCCTGGCACCCATGACTACTAGAAGAAAGGGTAATGACATGAAGAAGGCAAAACTGAGCCTCGCCTGGCAGATCCTCATCGGACTCGTCCTGGGCGTTGCGATCGGCGCGCTGCTGAACCATTTCAGTGCAGAAAAGGCATGGTGGATCAGCAACGTCCTGCAGCCTGCCGGTGACATCTTCATTCGCCTGATCAAGATGATCGTCGTCCCGATCGTGATTTCGTCGCTGATCGTGGGCATCGCCGGGGTTGGCGACGCGAAGAAACTGGGCAGCATTGGCCTGAAGACCATCATCTACTTCGAGGTGGTGACCACCATCGCCATCGTCGTCGGCCTGGTGCTGGCCAACCTGTTCCACCCAGGCGCCGGCATCGACATGAGCACCCTGGGCACCGTCGACATCTCCAAGTACCAGGCCACCGCGGCCGAGGTGCAGCATGAGCATGCCTTCATTGAGACCCTGCTCAACCTGATCCCGTCCAACATCTTCGCGGCGGTCGCCCGTGGCGAGATGCTGCCGATCATCTTCTTCTCGGTGATGTTCGGCCTGGGCCTGTCGAGCCTGCCGGGCGACCTGCGAGACCCGCTGGTACGTACCTTCCAGGCCGTGTCGGAGACCATGTTCAAGGTCACCCACATGATCATGAACTATGCCCCGATCGGCGTGTTCGCCCTGATCGCCGTCACCGTCGCCAACTTCGGCTTTGCCTCGCTGCTGCCATTGGCCAAGCTGGTGCTGCTGGTGTACTTCGCCATCGCGTTCTTCGCCTTCATGGTGCTGGGCCTGGTTGCCCGCGTGTTCGGCTTCTCGGTCATCAAGATCATGCGCATCATGAAGGATGAGCTGATCCTGGCGTACTCCACCTCCAGCTCCGAGACCGTGCTGCCGCGCGTGATCGAGAAGATGGAAGCCTACGGCGCGCCAAAATCGATCTGCAGCTTCGTGGTGCCGACCGGCTACTCCTTCAATCTCGATGGTTCGACCCTGTACCAGAGCATCGCGGCAATCTTCATTGCCCAGCTGTACGGCATCGACCTGTCCTGGAGCCAGCAGTTGCTGCTGGTGCTGACCCTGATGGTCACCTCCAAGGGCATCGCCGGTGTGCCGGGTGTTTCCTTCGTGGTGCTGCTGGCGACCCTGGGCAGCGTGGGCATTCCGCTGGAAGGCCTGGCCTTCATCGCCGGTGTCGACCGTATCATGGACATGGCCCGTACCGCGTTGAACGTCATCGGCAATGCCTTGGCAGCACTGGTGATCGCTCGCTGGGAAGGCATGTACGACGCCGCCAAGGGCGAGCGCTACTACAGCTCGCTGCTGGCCGGTCACAAGCATGAGGCCGTGGTGGCTGGCGCCGGCAAGCCGGTCGAGCAGAACTCCTGAGCTGCTTTGAGCTGAACAAGAAGCCCCGACATTGATCGGGGCTTTTTGTTTGGCTCAAGTGAGTCAAGCCTTCATAGCCGGACTGGCCCCAGCCAGGCACCGCGATACGCTATCATTCGGGCATTTTCGAGGGGGGACACACGGATGCTCAACGGCCTTTGGCTCGGCTTTTTCCTGGTGGCGGCCGTCAGCGCCCTGGCTCAATGGCTGGTCGGTGGCAACGCCGGCATCTTCGCGGCAATGGTCGAGAGCATCTTCGCCATGGCCAAGCTGTCGGTAGAGGTCATGGTCCTGTTGTTCGGCACCCTCACCCTCTGGCTGGGCTTTCTGAAAATCGCCGAACAGGCGGGTATCGTCGAGTGGCTGGCCAAGGTCCTGGGCCCATTGTTCGCCCGCCTGATGCCCGAGGTTCCTCCAGGCCATCCTGCCCTGGGCCTGATCACCATGAACTTCGCCGCCAACGGCCTGGGCCTGGACAACGCCGCCACGCCCATCGGTCTTAAGGCCATGCGCGCCCTGCAGGAGCTCAACCCCAGCAGTACCACGGCAAGCAACGCGCAGATCCTGTTCCTGGTGCTCAACGCCTCGTCCCTGACTCTCCTGCCGGTGACCATCTTCATGTACCGCGCCCAGCAAGGCGCCATGGACCCTACCCTGGTGTTCCTGCCGATCCTGCTGGCCACCAGTGCCTCGACCCTGGTCGGCCTGCTCTCGGTGGCGGTGATGCAGCGTCTGCGCCTATGGGACCCAGTGGTGCTCGCCTATCTGATTCCTGGTGCCCTGCTGCTGGGTGCGTTCATGGCCTTCCTGGGCACGCTCTCGGCAGCGGCGCTGGCCAGCCTGTCGTCGATTCTGGGCAACCTGACGCTGTTCGGGGTGATCATCCTGTTCCTGGTGGTCGGTGCGCTGAGGGGGGTCAAGGTCTACGAGGCCTTCATCGAGGGCGCCAAGGAAGGTTTCGACGTGGCCAAGGGTCTGCTGCCCTACCTGGTCGCCATGCTGTGCGCGGTGGGTGTGCTGCGCGCGTCCGGGGCCCTGGAGCTGGCGCTCGACGGGATTCGCCACACGGTGGAGTGGATGGGCCTGGACACCCGCTTCGTCGAAGGCCTGCCGACGGCACTGGTCAAGCCGTTCTCCGGCAGCGCGGCGCGTGCCATGCTGATCGAGACCATGCAGACCCATGGCGTCGACAGCTTCCCGGCCCTGGTGGCGGCGACGGTGCAAGGCAGCACGGAGACCACCTTCTACGTGCTGGCGGTGTACTTCGGTGCAGTGGGCATCCAGCGGGTACGTCACGCCGTGGGCTGCGCCCTGCTCGCCGAGCTGTCCGGGGTGATCGCGGCGATCCTGGTCTGCTACTGGTTCTTCGCCTGAGCCTGGCTGGCCTGGGTTACCGTCCAGTCCACCAGTTGCCCGACCAACCGATCGCCGGCACTGCCGAAGCCTGCCACGACTGCTGGTACCTGCTTGTCGGTCAACGGCTGGCGCACCTCGAAGCGCTGGCTGGCGAGGATGCGCTGGCTGCGTCCCTCCACCAGCCGCGCGTCATAGCGGATCACCACCTCCACGGCGCCCCCCGGGCGGTATTCGCTCTGGAAGGCCTGGAGCTCGCCAGCCAGTTCGTAGTCGGCCTGCAGGTTGCTGTCGTCGGCACTCAGGCGCTGCACCCGACCGTCGCGCTGGAAACCGTCGAGCAGGCGGTTGCGCACCAGCAGCGGCACCGGGTCGCTCCAGCGCGCGCCTTGGTAGCTGCTGATCACGTTGCCCTGGGGGATCACCGCGATGCGTGGGCTGGCCAGCGCTTCGCTGGCCAGCGGCTTGTTCAGGCGCAGCGACCAGTCCAACGCAGCGGCTGTGCGGCTGGGTTGGCCTACGGGCAGACGATAGATGTCCACCGGCTCGGTCCTGGGCAGGATCGAGCAGGCTGTGGCCAGGCTCAGCACGGCGGCCAGGGCCAGAAGGCGCAGCGACGGTCTCATGGCTGGAACTCCTTGTTGTTGTCGCGGCCCAGCAGGTAGCCACTGGGGTCGGCTTCCAGGCGTCGGGAGATGCCCTTGAGCGCGTTGAGGGTCTCGCGCAGTTCGCGGATGGCCGGGGACAGCTGGCTCAGGCCCTGGGCGCCACCGTCAAGGGCTTCGCGGTTGTCCCTGAGCAGGTTGTTGATGGTCTCGGTGCTTTCGGCCAGCGCCTGCATGGCCTGTTCGGCGCTGCCGATGGCCTGCTTGCCTTCGCTGCCGAGCAGGCTGTTGGCGTTGCGCATCAGGGCCTGGGTCTCGGCCAGGGTGGCATTGGCCTGTTTGCCGACCTGGGCCAGTTGCTCGATGGCCTGGCTGATCCCGCCCTTCTGGCTGGCGAAGGCCCCGGTGGTCTGCTCCAGGTTGGCCAGGGTGTTGCTGAGGCGGTCGATGTTGTCCTCGGAGAACATCTGGTTGGCATTGTGCAGCAGCAGGTTGATGTTGGTGACCAGGTCACTGCTGTCGTTGAGCAGGCGCGAAATGGGCGATGGCGAGGCGACGATCACCGGCAGCTTGCCGTCCTTGCCCTTGAGTTCGGGACTTTTCGGTGTGCCACCGCTGAGCTGGATGAACGAGTTGCCGGTGACGCCGGCCAGGGTCAGCTTGGCCTGGGTGTCCTCCTTGACCGGGGTGTCGGCGCTCAGGCGGATGCGCGCCAGTACCCGGCGCGGGTCCTTGGGGTCCAGGCGCAGGGTGCTGACGTCGCCGACCTTGATGCCGTTGTACTGCACCGGGCTGCCTCGTGACAGGCCCGACACGGCCTCGTTGAACACCACTTCGTAGTCCTTGAAGGTGTCGTCGACGCTCGATTTGGTCAGCCACAGGCCGAACAGCATGGCGCCGGCCACCACCAGGACGGTGACCAGGCCAATCAGGACGTGATGAGCTCGGGTTTCCATCGTTCAGCGCTCCTGCCCGGCGCTGGTGGCGGCCTGTTCGGCTGCCCGTCCGCGCGGGCCGTGAAAGTATTCGTGGATCCAGGGATCGTCGGTCTGCTCGACCTCGGCCAGGGGGCCGGCCACCAGCACCTTCTTCTGTGACAGCACCGCGACCCGGTCGGTGATGGTGTAGAGGGTGTCCAGGTCGTGGGTGATCAGGAACACCGAAAGGCCCAGGGCATCGCGCAGGGTCAGGATCAACTGGTCGAAGGCGGCGGCGCCGATCGGGTCGAGCCCGGCGGTGGGTTCGTCGAGGAACAGGATGTCCGGGTCCAGTGCCAGGGCCCGGGCCAGGGCGGCGCGCTTGATCATGCCGCCGGACAGCGAGGACGGGTACTTGTCGGCGGCCGAGATCGGCAGGCCGGCCAGGGCCAGCTTGACCCCCGCCAGGTGCTCGGCATCGGCGCGGGAAAGCCCGGCATGTTCGATCAGCGGCAGGGCCACGTTTTCGGTGACGGTGAGCGAGGAAAACAGCGCGCCCTTCTGGAACAGCACGCCAAAGCGCCGCTCCACCTGGGAGCGCTGCTCGTTGTCCAGGGTGGCCAGGTCCTGGCCGAACACCTTGACCTGGCCTTCGTTGGGGCGGCGCAGGCCGATGATGCTGCGCAGCAGGACCGACTTGCCGCTGCCCGATCCGCCGACCACGGCGAGGATCTCGCCACGGTGAAGGTCCAGGTCGAGGTCTTCATGCACGCTCTGGCTGCCGAAGCGGTTGCAGATGCCGCGGGCTTCGATCACCGCGTCGCGTATGGCACTCACCAGCCCATCTCCATGCAGAACAGCGCGGCCACCGCATCGAGCACGATCACCACGAAGATCGACTGGACCACGCTGGAGGTCGTGTGCGCGCCCACCGATTCGGCGCTGCCGCTGACCTTGAAGCCCTCCAGGCAGCCAATGGCGGCGATCAGGAAGGCAAAGAACGGTGCCTTGGCCAGGCCGACGATGAAGTGCTGCACGCCGATGTCGCTTTGCAGCAGCGACAGGAACATTGCCGGCGAGATGCCCAGGGACAGGGCGCAGACCACGGCGCCGCCGACGATGCCGCAGATCATCGCGACGAAGGTCAGCAACGGCAGGGAGATCAGCAAGGCCAGCACCCGCGGCACCACCAGCAGTTCGATGGGGTTGAGCCCCAGGGTGCGGATGGCGTCGACCTCTTCGTTGGCCTTCATCGAGCCGATCTGCGCGGTGAAGGCGCTGGCAGTACGCCCGGCCATGAGGATGGCGGTCAGCAGTACGGCGAACTCACGCAGGAAGGAGAACGCCACCAGGTCCACGGTGAACACCGTGGCACCGAAGTCGGCCAGTACCGTGGCCCCGAGAAAAGCCACCACCGCGCCCACCAGGAAAGTCAGCAAGGCCACGATCGGCGCGGCGTCCAGGCCGGTCTGCTCGATATGCGCGACCACCGGTGTGACCCGCCAGCGGTGTGGCTGCAAGGCCCGGCGGGCCAGGGTTTCGAGGATCAGGCCGATGAAGCCGAGCAACTGCCGGGTATCCTGCCAGAGGGTGGCGACGGCGCAGCCGATGCGTTCGAGCAACAGCAGCAGGACCGGGCGCTCGGCCTCCCTGACCGGGATGCAGTAGTCCTGCACCGAGCAGTAGACGTTCTTGAGCAAGGCGCGGCTGGCTTCGGGGAGGTCGTGGGTGCAGTGCGACAGGCGCTCGGAGCCGAGCAGTTCGGCCAGCAACGAGGCCCCGGCGGTGTCCAGCCGGCCCAGCTGGCTGAGGTCGGCGATGGTGTCGGCGCCATAGTGCGGGCGCAGCCGGTCGCTCTCGCGCTTGAGGCTGGCGTAGTGGGCCAGGGTCCAGTCACCGGCAATGCGCAGGCAGGCCGGTTGGCTGCTGGTGTCCAGGGTGGCACTGGGGGTGGTCATAGGCTCCATGCATCTGACAGGGCGCGAGGCGTCGACTCAGATCATAGCGTACTAGAGCGGGCGGGGCTGTCTTGTCGCCCTGTGGGAGCACACCGGCTCATTCTCGGGTACGGCGGTGTTACCGAGAGCACCGAAGAGCCGGTGGGGTTTAGCCGCGAATGCGGTCGTGAAGTCATCGACAGGTTCGCGGGTAAACCCTCTCCAACAGGCCCCGCCAAACTGTCGGGCAGTGCAATGTCACTGAACTGGCGCGTCGTCGACCACCTTGAAACGCAACACACCGATCACCTGGCCGTCCTCGGTCAGCACCCTCACCTGCCATTTGCCCACCGGGTTGGGCGGGAAGTTCTGCTTGTGGGTCCAGGCTCGGTAACCTTCCTTGCGCCCGCCATGGATATCCAGGGCGATGCGGTCCACTTCCTTGCCGTTCAACTGCCACACATGGTAGATGCGCTCGTTCAGACCGCGCGGGGCGTTGATCGCGGTGTAGGCATACAGGCCACTGCTGCGGATGCGGCTGGCGGCGACTTCTTCGAGGGAGTCGCCGGGCTGGCGGTTCTGCACCTCGGTGCTGACCGCCACCTCGGTCATCCACAGGGTGGCCGGCGGCACCCAGGAGCGCAGCAGCCAACCACCGCCGCCGACGGTCAGGGTCACCAGCACCAGGGCCACCGCGCGCCGCCAGTTGCTGATCGGGAAGCTGCTGGCCAGGCTCGGGAAGGACAATGCCATGGCGGCGATCAAGGCCAGCTTGAAGCTTTGCGCGGTGGTCAGGTGCAGGATGATCGGCAAGGCTGTCAGCAAGGCGGCGAACAGCGTCAGGGTGTGCAGCGCCAGGAACAGCCAGCGTCGGGGAGCCAGCCACTTGTAGTACAGCGGGTCTATGATCGAGATGAGTCCGGCCGCGCCGAGCAGGCTGGTGAAGACCAGTTGGCTGCTGTTCCAGGTGGTGGTGATGAAGAAGAACGGCAGGACGAAGAACAGGCTCTCCTGGTGGATCATCTGCGTGGCATAGCGCAGCAACGGCTGGGGGATCTCGCGCTTGAAGACCTTGGCGAACAGGCCCGTCAGGGTGTTCTCCAGCATCAGCCAGATCCAGCTGACCAGCATGAGGATGGCGATCCAGCTGGCAAGTCCGGCCTGGCGGTCGACCAGGATGAAGCTGCCGATGCCGGACAGGAAACCACCCAACGCGATGACGCCGGGGTAACGCTTGAGCAGCTCGATCACGCGGATGACGAAAGTGGGTATCGGAGGCATGGGGTAAACGGGCAAAAGAAAAGGATGGATGGCCGGGAGCGCACGGGAAGCTGCTCAGTGGCGAAGTGCCACAGGATACCGCTGAATCAGGGCTTGCGTGTAGCGCCGCCGGATACCGGATGGCGCCGCAGGCGCAGCAGACCCACTGCCAGGATCACACCCAGCACCAAGGCGAGCAGCCCGTAGAGTTCGTCGAAGCCCAGCAGCGGTTTTTCGATGCGCAGGTAGCCTGGTTTCTTGAGCAGCGCGCGCAAGGCGGCATCGGCCTGTTTGAGGCTCACCTGGCGCAGCTTGCGTGCCGGGTCGCGGAAGCGTCCGTCGCTGTAGTCGTTGAGTGCGCCCCAGTAGTAGTCCGCCAGGGCACTGTTGCCCTGGGTGCTCCAGCTTTCACGGGCGATGGCCGCATCCTTGATGCGGGCGAAGGTATCTGGGTCCAGGCCGTTCTTGCGCAGGTGATCGAACAACTGCTCCAGCACCTTGATCGCGTGGTCGACATCCCCGCGCTCAATGTCCGCGTTCAGGGCCAGCATGCCGGTGTCGCCGAAGCTTTCACGCTGCACCGATGGCCCGTAGGACAAACCATGGCGCAGGCGCAACTGGTCGTACAGGGCCCAGTCCAGATAACGCGAGAGCAGGTCGAGGGTGGCATCCTGGCCGTTGTCCGGCACAGGTTCGATGAACAGCCAATGCAGCTTGATGTTGTCGCCCAGCCAGCCGCGAGTCAGGTCGCGGCGTTGCTCGGCCTGTTGGGTGATGGTGTCGAGGTTGCGGCGCTCGCCTGGCTCGGTGGAGGGCAGTTCGCCGTAAGTGCGCTCCAGGTAGGCCGGCAGCAGGCGGTCCAGGCCACCGACCACGATCAGGGTCATGTTGTTGGCGGCATACCAGTGTTCGCGCAGGGTCTTCACCTGCTCCAGGGTCATGTCGTCCACGTTGGAGCGTTCGGCGCACTTGAGGCCCAGTTCCACGGCCAGCTGGTCACTGCCGGGATGGCCGATGTCCTGGCGATCGAGCCAGCGTTGCAGGTGGCCGTAGTGGCCGCCGTCCTCACGCTCGATGATCCTCTTCGCGGTCGCCAGGGCCTTTGCATCGATAGTCGTATCGCGGATCACCGACAGCAGCAGGTCGAGGACCTTGCGCTGGTTGCGTGCGGGAGCCTCGATCACGAAGGTGGTGTCGGCACTGCTGGTGTAGGCGTTCCACTCCCCGCCCAGCGATTGCAGGCGCTCTTCCAGGCCACCTTCGCCGGTATCGTCGATCCCGCTGAACAGCAGGTGTTCGAGCAGGTGTGGCAGCTCCTTCTGGTCGCAGTCGAAGTCATCCAGGCCGACCCCGACCACCAGGCGGATGGCCACATGGTCGCGCTCATAGCCGGACTTGAGGATCACCTGCAAGCCGTTGGGCAACAGGTAGCCCTCCACCCGCGAACGGTCGAGGGCAAACGAGGGCAGGCTGCAGATCAGCAGGCAAACGAACATCAGGCAACGCATCGACGAGCTCGGGTCTCCAGGTGTGCGGGTTCAGGACAGGCGGGCTTCGTCTGGCACGCTGTCGAGCAGAAGTCCGCCCGTATCGGCGCTGCCCAGTACGACATAGGCACTGCTGCAGAACAAAGAGTTCAATCGCTTCATGTCGGCGATCAGTTCCAAGTGTAGCGAACTGGTCTCGATACTTTGCACCACTTTACGTTGCAGACGGCTGACATGGGCATGGGCCAGGCGCCGCTCCTGGGCGCGGAAACGGCGTTTTTCGCGCAGCAGCAGGCGGGCGCTTTCCGGGTCGGCGCTGAGAAACACCGACAAACCCAGGCGCAGGTTGGCCAGCAACTGTTCCTGCAAGCCGGTGAGCTCTTCCAGGCCAACCTGGGAAAACTCGCGGCGCTGTGAGGTCTTCTGCTGCTGGACCTTGCGCAACATGCGCTCGATAAGGTCGCTGGCAAGCTTGAGGTTGATGGCCAGCTCGATGATCTCGGCCCAGCGTCGGTTGTCCTGCTCGCTCAGATCCTCCCGGGTCATCTGTGCCAGGTACAGCTTGATGGCGCTGTACAGGGCTTCGGCATCCTCGCCCAGGGCGCGCACCTGTTGCGGCAGCGCGGTCTGGGTGCCGCGCAGGGCGCCGAGCATGGCTTCGAGCAGGCTGTCGACGATGTCCCCCAGGCGCAGGGTTTCCCGGGCGGCATTGGCCAGGGCCAGGCTTGGCGTGCCCAGGGCGGTGGCATCCAGATGGCGTGGCTTGACCTGGCCGTTGCCGTTTTCACGCTCCGGCAGCAGCGAACTGCACAGGCGGCCCATGGGTTTGACCGTTGGCAGCATGATCAGGCAGCGCAAGGTGTTGTAGAGCAGGTGGAAGCCGATCACCAGTTCCTGGGGGCTGAAGCTCAGCGAGTCCATCCAGTCGACCAGTGGATGCAGCACAGGGATGATCAGCACCAGGCCGATCAGCTTGTACAGCAGGCTGCCCAGGGCGACCCGGCGGCCCGCGGAGTTCTGCATGCTGGTGGTCAGGAATGCCAGCAGGCCGCTGCCGATGTTGGCGCCCACCACCAGGCCGATGGCCACTGGCAGGCTGATGACCTCCGCGCCGGCCAGGGTGGCGGTGAGCAACACGGCGGCCAGGCTGGAGTAGGACACCAGCGCGAACAATGCGCCCACCAGGGCATCGAGCATGATGTCGCCGGTCAGCGAGGCGAACAGCACCCGCACGCCCTGGGCATGGGTGATCGGCGCGGCCGCCTGCACGATCAGTTGCAAGGCCAGGATGATCAGGCCCAGGCCGATACCCACGCGACCGAGCTGGCCGGCGCGGGTCTGCTTGCGCGAGAGGAAGAAGATCACACCGAGGAAGATCAGCAGCGGCGACAGCCACGACAGGTCGAAGGTCAGCACCCGCGCCATCAGCGCGGTACCCACGTCGGCGCCCAGCATGATCGCCAGTGCCGGGGTCATGGCCATCAGGCCCTGGCCGACGAACGAGGTGACCAGCATCGCGGTGGCGTTGCTGCTCTGCACCATGGCAGTGACCAGGATGCCGGCGATGAAGGCCAGCGGCCGCTTGCTCATGTTCTGGCTGAGCACCCGACGCAGGTTGGAGCCATAGACCCGCAGGATGCCGGTACGCACGATATGCGTGCCCCACACCAGCAAGGCCACGGCGGACAGCAGGTTGAGCAGGGTCAGCATGTTCTGGGCCCCCTTGTTGCCGAGGCCCCAGCCTGGGGCCAATAGATGAAGCTGTGAGCGCGGCCCGGGGGTGGGCGTTCTGTCGGCTCACTGAAGCTTTAGTTGTTTTGCGGACCTGCCGCCAGCTTCGCATGCTCGCCAGGCATTTGAAACATTTGAGTCATGAAAGGGCTGTCATCAAGCCTGGGGAACTTCGCGCCATGAACGAGAAAGGGCCCACAGAAGGGCCCTTTCGTTGCTGCGCTTCCTGATCTTATTGACCCGGAATGTCCTTGCGCAGTTTCACCGGCTCATGCTCTTTGCCCTGCTTGCGTGCCAGGGCGGTGCGCATGCGGATGTTGATCGCTTCGACCGCCAGGGAGAACGCCATGGCGAAGTAGACATAGCCCTTGGGCACATGCACGTCGAAGGACTCGGCGATTAGCACGGTACCGACCACGATCAGGAACGACAGGGCCAGCATCTTCAGCGACGGGTGCTTGTCGATGAAGTCGCTGATGGTGCCGGCGCAGAGCATCATCACCAGCACGGCGACGACGATCGCGGCGATCATCACCGGTACGTGGGAGACCATGCCGACGGCGGTGATCACCGAGTCCAGCGAGAACACGATGTCGATGATGGCGATCTGGATGATGGTGTAGAAGAACTTGCCGCCAGCGCCCTTGGGTTCTTCCTGGCTTTCGTCCTCTCCTTCCAGGCCGTGGTAGATCTCCTGGGAGCTTTTCCACAGCAGGAACAGGCCGCCGAAGAACAGGATCAGGTCACGTCCCGAGATGCCTTGACCGAAGACCTCGAACAGATCGTCGGTCAGGCGCATGACCCAGGTGATCGACAGCAGCAACATGATGCGGGTGACCATCGCCAGGGCGAGGCCGAAGATCCGCGTGCGGGGCTGCATGTGCTTGGGCATGCGGCTGACCAGGATCGAGATCATGATGATGTTGTCGATCCCGAGAACGATCTCAAGCGCCGTGAGCGTAAAAAAGGCAACCCAGATTTCCGGGCTGGTCAGCCATTCCATGTGTTTTCCTTCGAACGATAAGGGCGACGCACCCGGGGTGGGGGCGTCGCGGTTGATTGATGCGCTTTTCTTACAGACTGCTGAACAGCGGGAAAATCCCCATGAGCAGCGCGGCGAGCATTATGCACAGGCACACGAGCACTGCCCACTTGAGTGTGAAGCGCTGGTGGTCGCCGAACTCGATACCTGCCAGGGCCACCAGCAAGTAGGTAGAGGGTACCAATGGGCTCAGCAGGTGCACCGGCTGTCCGACGATCGATGCGCGGGCCATCTCCACCGGGGTGATGCCGTAGTGGCTGGCCGCTTCCGAGAGCACTGGCAGAACGCCGTAGTAGAAGGCGTCGTTGGACATGAAGAAGGTGAACGGCATGCTGACGATGGCCGTGATCACGGCCAGGTATGGCCCAAGCGCATCGGGAATCACCGCCAGCAGGCTCTTGGACATGGCCTCGACCATACCGGTGCCGGACAGGATGCCCGTGAAGATACCCGCGGCGAAAATCAGCCCGGTCACCGCCAACACGCTGCCGGCGTGGGCGGCGATGCGGTCCTTCTGCTGCTGCAGGCATGGGTAGTTGACGATCATGGCGATGCTGAAGGCGATCATGAACAGCACAGGCAGCGGCAGGGCGCCTGCGATCAGGGCAACCATCAGCGCGGCGGTTAGGGCGCCGTTGAACCAGATCAGCTTTGGCCGACGCGCCTCGGGGAACTGCGAAACGGTGATCTCGCTGTGGTCGATATCGTCGGTGGGCAGGTGCAGCTCGCCCAGGCGGGCACGCTCGCGCTTGCCGTACAGGTAGGCGATGGCCAGGATCGCCAGCACGCCGAACGCCATGGCCGGGATCATCGGCACGAAGATGTCCGAAGGGTCCACGTGCAAGGCGCTGGCGGCACGGGCGGTGGGGCCGCCCCAAGGGGTCATGTTCATCACGCCGCCGGCGAGGATGATCAGGCCGGCCATGATCCGCGGGCTCATCCCCAGGCGGCTGTAGAGCGGCAGCATGGCGGCGCAGCAGATCATGTAGGTGGTGGCGCCGTCGCCGTCGAGCGAGACGACCAGGGCCAGTACCGCAGTGCCGACCGAGACCTTGAGCGGGTCACCCTTGACCAGCTTGAGGATCTTGCGCACGGCCGGGTCGAACAGGCCGGAGTCGATCATCAGGGCGAAGTAGAGGATGGCGAACATCAGCATCACGCCGGTGGGCGCAAGCTTGCTGATGCCTTCGAGCATCATCGGGCCAATATGGCTGTAGAAACCGCCGAACAGGGCGAACAGGATCGGTACCAGGATCAGGGCGATCAAGGCCGACAGGCGCTTGGTCATGATCAGGTACATGAACGAAATGACCATGGCAAAGCCGAGGAAGGTCAGCATGGCAGTACTCCAGGCGTGGCGCGGCGAAAGGAAGTCGATTCGGGCGGATCAGCGCGTCAGGCGCTGCGCGGGGAGTAGACGGACGGGAACAGCGAAAAGGCGGGCACAGGAAAACATCGGGTATCACCATTGTTGTTGTTGATTGGGCCGGGCGCGGAATCTTTCGGGTGCCCTGGCTGACCGGTCTGCTGCCGGTAGTGGCGCTATCCTATTGGCGGAAGCTTTCAGCCAGCTTTCGGCCGGAGCGAAGCGACAGGAGGTAGTACCGATGCCCGAGGTCCTGGAAGGTGGCTGCCATTGCGGCGCCCTGCGCTATCGCCTGCACAGCGACCTGACAGATATTGCCCATTGCCACTGCTCGATCTATCGGCGGGTCAGCGGTGGGCTGGTGGTGACCTGGCTTACCCTGCCCTGCGAAGGGTTCCAGTGGCTGGCGGGTACGCCGAACTGTTATGTCGCCCCGGCCAGTTGCCGCCGTTACTTCTGCGGCAACTGTGGCGCGCATGTGGCACTGGTGACGACGCACAGTCCCGAAAGCATCGATGTGACGGTGGCAACCCTGGATCACCCGGAGCGGGTGCGGGCCAATCGGCATATCTGGACCAGCAGCCGGCTGCCTTGGCTGCATCTGGATGAGGCGTTGCCTGGGGAGTCGGGGGAGAGTCTCTAGCCACCGCTGGCCTGCAGTGGCCTTGTGCCGCGACAGGCCAGCGCCCCCGGACATTCAAGGCAACTGCAGACCGCCTGCGGCCTTGTGCAGTTCTCGCAGATGCTCGCCGATCTGCTTCACGTTGGCCTCCACCGCTGCGATCGCCTGGGCTCGCGACGGCTCCAGCAGGGCCCGCACCTCCTTGTCCAGGTCAGTGCTCAGGCGCAGCAGCTGGGCCTGCCGTTCGCTGCTGACTTTCTCCAGGTGCTTGCGCTCCTCTGGCTGTGGCAACCCATAGCCCTTGGCCTCCAGCAGCTCTGCCGGGCGGCTGAGGAAGCCGCTGTTGGCGAGCATCTTCTGCAAGGTTTCGTTGGCCTTGGCGATGCTGCCGTCCTTGAGGGCCGTGGCGTTCAGGTAGCGCTGCTTGACCTCGTCCTGGGCCAGCAGCAACTGACGACGCAGGCTGGCTTGTTCGAGCAGCAGCAACGCGGCGCTGGTGCGCAGGTTGGCCTGCTCGAACCAGGTGCTGCGCTCCTTGGCATCCAGGGCCAGCCAGTCTTCGACCTTGTCCTGCTTGACCGGCAGTTGCTGCTTGAGCACCTCGAACATGGACTGGTAGCGCTCGCGGTAGGAGTCGAAGCGATAGCCCAGACGCAAGGCCTCGCGTGGGTCGTCGAGCACGCTGGTGTCGGCCAGCCCTCGCCCCTTGAGCACTTCCAGCAGGCCGTTGGGCATGATGCTGTCCAGGTCGTTCAGGCGCGGGTTGCCGGTGCCGCTGCGCAGCAGTTTCAGGGACTCGACCGCGCAGTTGTTGGACAGGAAGTAGTAGTTGCCATCGTAGCTCCAGTGGATCTCCGCGGCCTGGCGTACCAGGTTCTCCACCTCCTGGCGACTGAGCTTGAGCGGGATCGACGCCAGGCTGCGCAGTTCGGTCTTGGTGTACTCGTCGATCACCTGGCTCAACGGCAGCACGAACAGCCGCGAGGGATAGGCGCCGGTGAGGCCACCCCAGCTGGACAGCTGCACGTCGTTGACGAACGCCCGGTACGACAGCACCAGGTGCTGGTCCAGGTCCAGTCGGCAATCCGGCCCACGTGGCTTGCCTGGGGCGCAGATCACCAGGCGCAGCATGCTGTGGCCCCAGCGGCTGACCCAGTTCTGGTTGGCCTCGGCCAGCAGGTAATCGACTTCATAGACCCGCTCAGGGTCGATCTCGCCCAGGGGCTGGCGAGCGAAGTCGGTCCCGGCGTTGAGAAACGGCAGGCCGCTGGCGCAACGGTTCTGTTGTGGGGCCCAGCCAAAGTGTTCGCTCAGGTATTGGTTCAGGGCCGGGCGGCGGCAGGCGTAGCTCGGGTCGAGGAGGAAATACTCCATGTTGACCGCGACGAACTCCTTGGGGCTGCTCAGTTCGTAGCTGTCGGGGCTGCGGGCCAGCTGTCCGTTGTGCTGCTCGCGTTCTCCACGACGACCGACGTACTGCGGCCAGCCCGCCAGGTCGAGCAGGCGGGGGTCGTCGCTCAGGGTGAAGCGGCGCTCGGCCTGGCCGCGGCACTGCTCAGGCAGGCCGATCTTGCCCAAGGTACCTTGCTGGCGCTTGCAGCGGACGATCAGCTGGTGTTGCGCCGTGGGCCAGAGGCGGGCGCGGTCGTAGATGTGCGTCAGTTCGTGCAGCACGGTGGCCAGCAGCTCCTGGCGTACGGTGCCGTGGGGGCGCCCGGTCTGTTCCCGGGCCGCACTGCCATCAGTGAGGGCTGGCAGCAGGCGACGATTGAGTTCCAGGGTGGATACCGGCGAGGCCTGGCCATACGCATCGGCGGGCATATGCTCGCTCCAGCTGACCTGGATGCGTCGATCCAGTTGCTGCTTGAAGCGTGGGGGGAGCTTGCTCATGGCCTCGTCGAGCAGGGCCTGGGACGCATGCTGTTGTTGCGGGTCAAGGCCGGCGGCCTGCAACTGGAGCTGCAGGCCTGCCAGGGCGGGCGTGCCAAGCAGCGTCAGGACGCAGCCCAGCAGCCAGGCACGCGCACGGTTCACAGGGCGAGGATGGCTTCGGCCAATACCTGATCGCTGGCATCGCGCGCTTCGGGGACGTGCTGGCGAATGGTGTTGAAGGCGGCTTCGAGGTGGGCACCGCGGATATCACCCTTGCTGGCGACGAAGCTGGCGGCGTCGTCGTGAGCGTCTTGCACGACCTTGGAGTCGCGGATCGACGTAGTGGTGTCAGAGGTGAAATCGATCGAGCGGCCAATGGCACGGACGATGATATTGCTGGTGGCCACCAGGGTGTGTGCCTGGGCCAGGTCGGCCAGCAACAGCATGCCGAGGGCGGCGGCGATCAGCGGTTTACGCATGGAGCATCTCCGGAAGAATACAAGAAGGCAGGTATGTTCATTGGACGAGAATTGCTTCGGCCAGTTCAAGGTCGCCGACAGAATGATGCGGGTGGGCGTGGCGCAGCGAGTTGAGCGCTGCCTGCAGGCGGGAGCCACGGATCAGACCGTCGGAGGCCACGAAGGCCGCGGCGTCGTCGCGGGCCTGGATGACCAGCTTGCGGTCGAACGGCGCGGTGGTCACCTGGCTGGTGACGTACCCGCTGGCGACCAGGCTCTGGGTGGTGACATCCATGGCATGGGCGCTTCCCATGGCAACGAAGGCGAACAGCAGCGGCAACAGATAACGCATGGGCTTTCTGGGGGCGATGAACGTGGGCGGCGAAGGCTACCCCGGATAAGCCGGCGAAGGCCAGCGTATCCGGGCGTTGTGGCCAAGGTCAGAGCGCGAGGATGGCCTGGGCCAGTTGCGCGTCGCTGGCTTGCAGGCTTGGCTGCTGCTGGCGGATATGAACGAAGGCGCTCTCGAGCTTGGCGCCACGAATGGCGCCTTCGCTCCCCACGAAGGCCGCTGCATCGTCGCGGGCGGCCTTGACGATCTTGTCATCGCGGAACGACGACGAGACGTCGGTGGTGGCATCGGTAGAGGCGGCGACGCCGCGCACGACCGTGTCGGTGGTGACGACGAAGCTGGTGGCATTGGCGGTGCCGGCCAGAGCCAGCAGCAGAGCGGCGCCGATGAGGTGTTTACGGGACATGGTCGTGGACTCCTGCGTACGGGTCTGGGTGGTTCTGGTTGCGGGTGCGCTCGGCTTGTCACGGTTCAATCCGGCGGCGGAGCCAAGCGTATCACGCAGTGATGCTGCACAGATTAGTTAACTGTATGTGATACGCGCAACTGTTGTGGTCAATTTTAAAATATATAAAACTGTACATGTATAGGCCGTAATCCTTGCGATAGAGGCCTGGAAAACAAAAAACCCGTCGCGGTTTCCCGCGACGGGTTCTTGGAATTCTGGGTGCCAGCTGAAGCCGGCAAACCCGGGCTTAGCGCCAGAACGGCTTGCTCAGCTCTTCGTAACGCTGGGACTCGGTGATGCCGGCGTCAGCCAGCAGGCGACCGTCCAGACGAGCCAGCTGACGACGGCTGGTGACGCGGCGCTGCCACAGCAGCAGGGTCGACAGGGCGCGCAGAGGCAGCGAAGCGTGGGAGGCTTGAGCGTTGTTTTCGAAAACCAGATCGGAACTGAGGGTACGTTCCATGATGTGTCATCCTTCCGCTTATGGCGGCATTAGGTAGTGATTTAACTGATGCCAATGATCCTCCTCTGTCGTCCATAACAGTAGATACAGTTCACCTGTATTGCGATGGCTCAGTTAACTGTTTAACCAGACTGTTGCACTCGAAATCGACGCAACTGTATTGGTCTGCCCTTGTTTGGTGCATTCATGGGCGAAAAGGCATTTTCGAAAGCGGAAAACCGGAATTTTTAACGGTACAGTAGAACAGTTTTGTACAAGTTCTGGTGTGCAGGCAGACAGACTGTGCTGTTGTCAGAACGCAATCGCGGGGCAAGCCCGCTCCCACATTGTGGGAGCGGGCTTGCCCCGCGATGGGTTGACACCGACTGTGCTGGATCAGCTGGCGAGCATGCGCCCGCTTTCTTCCAGGTTTTCGTGCCAGCTCAGGGCCTCGCGCAGGATGTGCGGGGTATGGCCGCCACGTTGGCAGGCGCGGTCGAAGTAGTCGTTCAGCGCGGCGCGGTAGTCCGGGTGCACGCAATTGTCGATGATCGCCCGGGCACGTTCGCGTGGCGCCAGGCCGCGCAGGTCGGCCAGGCCTTGCTCGGTGACGAGGATATCCACGTCATGCTCGGTGTGGTCGACGTGGCTGACCATCGGCACCACGCTGGAAATCGCACCGCCCTTGGCGATCGACTTGGTGACGAACACGGCCAGGTGGGCGTTGCGGGCGAAGTCGCCGGAGCCGCCAATGCCGTTCATCATCTTGGTGCCGCACACGTGGGTGGAGTTGACGTTGCCGTAGATGTCGAACTCCAGCGCGGTGTTGATACCGATGATCCCCAGGCGACGGACCACTTCAGGGTGGTTGGAGATCTCCTGCGGACGCAGCACCAGCTTGTCCTTGTAGCGTTCCAGGTTGCCGAAGACGTCGGCATTGCGGCGGGTCGACAGGGTGATCGAGCTACCCGACGCGAAGCGCAGCTTGCCCGCATCGATCAGGTCGAAGGTCGAGTCCTGCAGCACTTCGGAGTACATGGTCAGGTCTTCGAACGGCGATTCGATCAGGCCGCACATCACTGCGTTGGCAATGCTGCCGATACCGGCTTGCAGCGGGCCGAGCTTGTTGGTCATGCGGCCGGCGTCCACTTCACGCTTGAGGAAGTCGATCAGGTGGTCGGCGATGGCCTGGGTTTCGTCATCCGGTGGCAGCACGGTGGACGGGGAGTCCGGCTGGTCGCTGATCACGATGCCGACGATCTTGGCCGGGTCGATCGGGATGGCGGTGCTGCCGATGCGGTCGTCCACCTTCACCAGCGGGATCGGGGTGCGGGTCGGACGGTAGGTGGGGATATAGATGTCGTGCAAGCCTTCGAGGTTGGCATTGTGCGACAGGTTGATCTCGACGATCACTTGCTTGGCGAAGATCGCGAAGCTGGCCGAGTTACCCACGGAGGTGGTCGGGACGATGTGACCTTCTTCGGTGATCGCCACCGCCTCGATGACCGCGATGTCCGGCAGCTTGAGCTGCTGGTTGCGCAGTTGCTCGACGGTTTCGGAGAGGTGCTGATCGATGAACATCACCTGGCCGTCGTTGATGGCCTTGCGCAGGGTGCTGTCCACCTGGAACGGCATGCGGCGGGCCAGGACGCTGGCTTCGGTCAGTTGCTTGTCCAGGTCATTGCCCAGGCTGGCGCCGGTCATCAGGCTGATCTTCAGGGGCGACTGCTTGGCGCGTTCGGCCAGGGCATGAGGCACGGCCTTGGCTTCGCCGGCGCGGGTGAAACCGCTCATGCCGACGGTCATGCCGTCCTGGATCAGGCCAGCGGCGTCAGCCGCACTCATTACCTTGCTGTGCAGGGAGGACAAGCGGATACGATCACGGTACATGGATTGTTATCTCGGGCTACTGAAGCTACTGGAGCGCAGTCTAGAGATTTCGCCCGGTGCCGTCCCACGACCATGGTCGTATGCCAAGGCTGGAAATAGAGCCGTTGATCTGGATCATGCCAATGAAAAAGCCCCCGGATATATCACCCGAGGGCTTTATGACATTGTCCGCGCTTCTATATATAGGCGCGGATCTGCCCGGTGATCATTCCACGGCCTTGACCATGTCCTCGATCACCTTCTTGGCATCCCCGAACACCATCATGGTCTTGTCCAGGTAGAACAGCTCGTTGTCCAGGCCTGCATAGCCGCTGGCCATGGAGCGCTTGTTGACGATGATGGTCTTGGCCTTGAAGGCTTCCAGGATCGGCATGCCGGCGATCGGCGACTTGGGATCGTTCTTCGCCGCCGGGTTGACCACGTCGTTGGCGCCCAGCACCAGGACCACGTCAGCCTGGCCGAACTCGGCATTGATGTCTTCCATCTCGAACACCTGGTCGTACGGCACCTCGGCTTCGGCCAGCAGTACGTTCATGTGCCCGGGCATACGGCCCGCCACCGGGTGGATCGCATACTTCACGGTCACGCCGTTGTGGGTCAGCTTCTCGGTCAGCTCCTTGAGCGCGTGCTGTGCGCGGGCCACCGCCAGGCCGTAGCCGGGGACGATGATCACGCTGTCGGCGTTGCTCAGCAGGAAGGTGGCGTCGTCGGCCGAGCCGGACTTCACCGGACGCTGCTCCTGGGAGCCTGCGGCGGCACCGGCATCCACATCGGCGCCGAAGCCACCAAGGATGACGTTGAAGAACGAGCGGTTCATCGCCTTGCACATGATGTACGAGAGGATCGCACCGCTGGAGCCGACCAGGGAGCCGGCGATGATCAGCATCGAGTTGTTCAGCGAGAAGCCGATACCGGCCGCCGCCCAGCCCGAGTAGCTGTTGAGCATCGACACCACCACGGGCATGTCGGCGCCCCCGATCGGAATAATGATCAGCACGCCCATGATGAAGGCCAGAACCAGCATCAGGGTGAAGGCACTGTAGTGGCCGGTGAAGGTGAACAGCAGGCCCAGGGTAATGGTGGCCAGGCCCAGGATCAGGTTCAGCTTGTGTTGGCCGGCGAACTGTACCGGTGCGCCCTGGAACAGACGGAACTTGTACTTGCCCGACAGCTTGCCGAAGGCGATGACCGAACCGGAGAAGGTGATCGCACCGATCGCCGCGCCCAGGAACAGCTCCAGGCGGTTACCGGTGGGGATCGGGTCGCTGATGCTGGCGACGATGCCCAGCGACTGCGGTTCGAGCACGGCGGCAATGGCGATGAACACTGCGGCCAGGCCGATCATGCTGTGCATGAAGGCGACCAGTTCAGGCATCTTGGTCATCTCGACGCGCTTGGCCATGATCGAGCCTGCGGTGCCGCCGATCAGCAGACCGACGATCACGTAGCCGATGCCGGCCGTGGCCAGCTCGGCACCGAGCTTGTAGATGAGGCCGACCGTGGTCACGATGGCGATACCCATGCCGATCATGCCGAACAGGTTGCCCCGGCGCGACGTGGTCGGGTGCGACAGGCCTTTGAGCGCCTGGATGAAGCAGATCGAGGCGACCAGGTAGAGAAGCGTTACCAGATTCATGCTCATGCTTACTTCTGCCCTTCGTTCTTGGTTTTCTTCTTGAACATTTCCAGCATGCGGCGCGTGACCAGGAAACCACCGAACACGTTGACCGCTGCAAGGGCCACGGCCAGGGTACCCATGACCTTGCCTGCTGGTGTGACAGTCAGTGCGGCGGCCAGCATGGCGCCGACGATGACGATCGCGGAAATGGCGTTGGTGACCGCCATCAGCGGCGTGTGCAGTGCCGGGGTGACGTTCCATACCACGTGGTAGCCCACATAGATGGCCAGCACGAAGATGATCAGGTTGTAGATGCCGTGGGAAATCAGCATGTCTTCCATTGTCGTGCTCCTTAGCCGTTCTTGCGCACGACCTGGCCGTCGCGGCACATCAGGCACGCGGCGACGATGTCGTCTTCGAGGTTGATCACCAGCGCACCGTCCTTGTCGAACAGCAGCTTCATGAAGTCCAGCAGGTTGCGTGCATACAGCGCCGACGCGTCGGCGGCAACCTGCGCTGGCAGGTTGGTCGGACCGACGATGGTCACGCCCTGCTCCATCACCACCTGGTCCGGCACGGTCAGCGGGCAGTTGCCGCCCTGGGCGGCTGCCAGGTCGATGACCACGGCGCCCGGCTTCATCTGGGCCACGGTTTCGGCACTGAGCAACGTCGGCGCCTTGCGGCCGGGAATCAACGCGGTGGTGATGACGATGTCCGCCTGCTTGGCACGCTCGTGTACTGCCTGGGCCTGGCGTTGCATCCAGCTGGCCGGCATCGGGCGGGCGTAACCGCCGACGCCTTCGGCGCATTCGCGTTCCTCGTCGGTCTCGTACGGCACGTCGATGAACTTGGCACCCAGGGACTCGATCTGCTCCTTCACGGCCGGGCGCACGTCAGACGCCTCGATCACCGCACCCAGGCGCTTGGCCGTGGCAATGGCCTGCAGGCCCGCCACACCGGCACCGAGGATCAGCACGCGCGCGGCTTTCACCGTGCCGGCGGCGGTCATCAGCATGGGCATGAAGCGTGGATAGTGGTGGGCAGCCAGCAGTACGGCCTTGTAACCGGCGATGTTGGCCTGGGACGACAATACGTCGAGGCTCTGGGCACGCGAGGTGCGTGGTGCGGCTTCGAGGGCGAAGGCGGTGATGCCGCGTTCGGCCATCTTGGCGATCGTGTCGTTGTTGAACGGATTGAGCATGCCCACCAGCAGGCTGCCGCTGTTGATCTGGGCAAGCTCCTGATCATTGGGCGCGACGACCTTGAGCACCAATTGCGCGCCGAAGGCATCGGCGGCGTTGCCCAGGGAAGCACCAGCGGCCTCATAGGCACTGTCCGGAATGCTGGCATTGAGCCCTGCCCCCCGTTGGACGGTGACCTGATGACCCTGGCCAACCAGTTTCTTGATGGTTTCCGGGGTGGCGGCGACCCGCGTTTCGCCCGTCTGCGTCTCGAGAGGAACACCAATGTGCACGACTTATTCTCCTGCGGTGACCTTTTGTCTTTGTTGAAGCCAGCGCACTTCGGGTGGTGCGTCTGGTGCGGCCGTTCAGCACGAACCCGCCGGATCCCGGGCGGGCCGAGCATTTTGCAGACGAACCAGAAGGGCTTCAACCGGTTATGAAGCGATACGAAGCAAAAACTACAAGTCACCCTGTGACCGTATGTCGCAACAATTTGAAAGCAGCCCGTCAAGCACAGGCTATTCGGAGATTAGGGCAAAATTTGCAATTTTTTGTAGGCGTTGCGCGGATGCGCTCGTAGATGTCGCAAATAAGCCCTGAAAGCCGCGTCGTTGGCAGGCTTGAAGGCATTTTGGGGATAACCTGAACAGTTTTCGGATTGGCGACAAATCCTTATATCTGTAGGTGTTTAAAATAATTGACTACAGGGTCAGATTGGCCGGTCGCCACGATGTGTCGCGGTGTAGTATTTGGCCTGTTCCACCAGCCAGTCGCGGAAGGCCCGAAGTGAGGCGGATTCCACCTTGCGGTCCGGAATCATCAGGTAGTAGGCCTTGGCGCTGGCCAGGGCATGGCGGTTGGCGATGACCAGTCTGCCCTCCTCCAGTTCGCGCTGGATCAAGAACGGCGGGATCAGCGCAATGCCCATCTCATGCATGGCCGCCTGGGCCAGCATGGAGAATAGCTCATAGCGCGGGCCTGTCATGTCGCGTTCCACATTCATGCCCAGATGACCGAACCATTGCCGCCAGGCATAGGGGCGGGTGGCTTGCTGCAGCAGCGGCAGTTCGGCAATGCGCTGTGGTGCCAGGCTGTCCTGTCCGCCGAGCAATGCCGGGCTGCAGACGGGCACGGGATTTTCACCCATTAGCCGGTGGGATTGGGTTCCGGACCAGTCCGCATCGCCAAAATAGATGGCGGCGTCGAAGGCTGTGTCGGCGAAGAGGAACGGCCGTGTGCGGTTGGTGAGGTTCACGGTGACGTCCGGGTGACGCTGCTGGAAGCCCTTCAGGCGCGGTAACAGCCACTGAGTGCCGAAGGTCGGCACCACGGCCAGCTCGATCACGTTGGCACCCTGCTGACGCATCACCGACAAGGTATCGCGTTCAACGGCATCGAGCTGCGTGGCGACCTGGCGGCTATAGGACAGGCCGGCCTCGGTCAGCTTCACCCCGCGGCGTGAACGGCGGAACAATTCCACGTTGAGAAAAGCCTCCAGGCTGCCGATTTGCCGACAGACGGCGCCCTGGGTCAGGGCCAGTTCCTGGGCGGCCTTGGTGAAACTCTCGTGGCGTGCGGCCGCTTCGAAGCAGACCAGTGCCGTGGTGCTGGGGATCTTGCGGCGCATGTACGTCAATCTCACTTGTCATGGCTTGAATCTGGCGCTTTGCAGATTCACGAAGTGAGAAAATAGCACTAAACGGTGCGCAATCCTCGTTTGTCCGGATGGCCGATCAGGCCTAGGATCAAGGCACGAGAAACTAAGCTCCCCATTTTCTATCGAGGATTCGCTCATGGCCGGTAAAGCAAGCTTCAACTGGATCGACCCGCTGCTGCTGGACCAGCAGCTCACTGAAGAAGAGCGCATGGTTCGTGACAGCGCCTATCAGTTCGCCCAGGACAAGCTGGCGCCGCGCGTGCTGGAGGCCTTCCGCCATGAACAGACCGACCCTGCGATCTTCCGCGAGATGGGCGAAGTCGGCCTGCTGGGTGCCACCATTCCGGTGGAATACGGCGGCAGCGGCCTGAACTACGTGTGCTATGGCCTGATCGCCCGCGAAGTGGAGCGTATCGACTCCGGCTACCGCTCGATGATGAGTGTCCAGTCGTCGCTGGTCATGGTGCCGATCAATGAATTCGGCAGCGAAGCCCAGAAGCAGAAGTACCTGCCCAAGCTGGCCGCCGGCGAGTGGATCGGCTGCTTCGGCCTGACCGAGCCCAATCACGGGTCCGACCCGGGCTCCATGATCACCCGTGCGCGCAAGGTCGATGGCGGCTACCGTCTGACCGGCAGCAAGATGTGGATCACCAACAGCCCGATCGCCGACGTGTTCGTGGTATGGGCCAAGGACGACGCCGGCGACATCCGCGGTTTCATCCTCGAAAAAGGCTGGGAAGGCCTGAGTGCTCCGGCGATTCATGGCAAGGTCGGCCTGCGTGCTTCGATTACCGGTGAAATCGTCATGGACAGCGTGTTCGTCCCAGAAGAGAACATGTTCCCGGAAGTCCGCGGCCTGAAGGGCCCGTTCACCTGCCTGAACTCGGCCCGCTACGGCATCTCCTGGGGCGCCTTGGGTGCAGCCGAGGCCTGCTGGCACACCGCTCGCCAGTACACCCTGGACCGCAAGCAGTTCGGTCGCCCGCTGGCGGCAAACCAACTGATCCAGAAGAAACTGGCCGACATGCAGACCGAGATCACCCTGGCACTGCAAGGTTGCCTGCGCCTGGGCCGGATGAAGGACGAAGGCACCGCAGCGGTGGAAATCACCTCGATCATGAAACGCAACTCCTGCGGCAAGGCCCTGGACATCGCTCGCATGGCACGCGACATGCTCGGTGGCAATGGCATCTCCGACGAGTTCGGCGTGGCCCGTCATCTGGTCAACCTTGAGGTGGTCAACACCTATGAAGGCACCCACGACGTGCACGCGCTGATCCTGGGGCGTGCCCAGACCGGCATCCAGGCGTTCTATTGATAGAGGAGCTGGCCATGGGTGCGCTATCACATCTGCGGGTGCTGGATCTTTCGCGCGTGCTGGCAGGTCCATGGTCCGGCCAGATCCTTGCCGACCTCGGGGCTGACGTGATCAAGGTCGAGCGTCCGGGCACGGGAGACGATACCCGCTCCTGGGGACCGCCCTTCCTCAAGGACGCCCAGGGCGAGAATACGTCCGAGGCTGCTTATTATCTGTCGGCCAACCGCAACAAGCGTTCTGTGACCATCGACTTCACCCAGCCGGAGGGGCAGCGCCTGGTGCGTGAGCTTGCGGCGAAGTCGGACATCGTCATCGAGAACTTCAAGGTGGGTGGCCTGGCTGCCTATGGGCTGGACTATGCGAGCTTGAAGGCAGTCAATCCGAAGCTCATCTATTGCTCTATCACCGGTTTTGGTCAGACCGGTCCTTATGCCAAGCGGGCCGGCTACGACTTCATGATCCAGGGCCTGGGTGGGTTGATGAGTCTGACCGGGCGCCCTGAGGGCGAAGAAGGCGCGGGGCCTATCAAGGTAGGCGTCGCCCTGACCGACATCCTGACCGGGCTGTATTCGACCGTGGCGATCCTGGCTGCCCTCGCCTATCGCGACCAGACAGGCATTGGCCAGCATGTGGACATGGCGTTGCTGGATGTGCAGGTGGCCTGCCTGGCCAACCAGGCGATGAACTACCTGACGACAGGCATTGCGCCGCGTCGGCTGGGCAATGCGCATCCGAATATCGTGCCTTACCAGGACTTCCCGACGGCGGATGGCAACTTCATCCTTACCGTGGGCAATGACGGGCAGTTCCGCAAGTTCGCCGAGGTGGCGGGTCAGCCCCAGTGGGCGGACGACCCGCGGTTTGCCACCAACAAGCAGCGGGTTGCCCATCGCGCCGAGCTGATTCCGCTGATTCGCCAGGCCACGGTGTTCAAGACCACGGCTGAATGGGTCGGTGCGCTGGAAAAAGCGGGCGTGCCTTGCGGGCCGATCAATGATCTGGCGCAGATGTTCCAGGATCCGCAGGTGTTGGCGCGTGGGCTGGCACTGGATATCGCTCATCCGCTGGCGGGCAGCGTGCCGCAGGTGGCCAGCCCCATCCGGTTGTCCGAGACGCCTGTGGAGTATCGCCAGGCGCCGCCGCTGTTGGGTGAACATACCAATGCGGTGCTGGAGGGCGTGTTGGGGATGGATATCGAGGCTGTGCAGCGCTTGCGAAGCGCTGGAGTGGTCTGAGGCTTTATATAGAGATCTGACGCTTTATAGGGATAAGTGGGGAGGCCGACAGGCCTCCCCGCTTTGCTTTTCAGCGATATCGAAGTTTTTTGAAAATAACGGTTGACGTGTGGTTTCAGGGGCCTATAATGCGCCCCACTTCCGACGCAGTCGAAACGCAAAACTCCTTGAGAATCAAAGAGTTGAACGTTTCAGGTAGTCTCGGAA
>Ga0153917_1000074_pt1 | contig 110357 bp, 96 predicted proteins | sample TSFL001MetaG_FD_104695 | JGI IMG/M metagenome (GOLD analysis project Ga0153917, IMG submission 104695) | Attine ant fungus gardens microbial communities from Florida, USA - TSFL001 MetaG | ecosystem: Host-associated > Fungi > Mycelium > Unclassified | place: USA: Florida, Paynes Creek Historic...
TCGCGAGGGCGCCGCGTTTCGTCTCGCTTCGCTCGCTCAACGACCCCGAGGGGACCCGCATGGAGCGAGCGGAGCGAGCCGAGGAGCCGGCGCTCGCTCAACGACCGCGAGGGGTGCTGGCTCCAACGACCCCGGTTCGGTGTCCCGCGGAGGATGGCGGAGCCGACCACCCCCGGGGGCGTTGAGCGAGGACGGCGGAGCCGACCGAGTCGAAACGCGGTGCTCTCGCGAGCGCGGCGTTTCGTCTCGCTTCGCTCGCTCAACGACCCCGAGGGGACGCGCACGGAGCGAGTCGAGGAGTCGGCGCTCGCTCGACGATCCACAGGGGGCGCCCGCGGGAGACATCGTCCGAGGATCCGGGCACGATCCACGACATGAAAGGCTGAGCCCATGACCATCCGACCGGGGCTGTGCTCCGTGACCTTCCGGCAGCTGGATCCGGCGGCGCTCGCCGCGCTTGCCGCCGATGCCGGGCTGAGCGTGATCGAGTGGGGCGGCGACGTGCACGTGCCCGCGGGGGATGCCGTGCGGGCGGCCGAGGTCGCGCGGCTCACCGCCGACGCGGGGCTCGCGGTCTGCTCGTACGGCTCGTACTTCCGTGCCGAGGCGGGGGAGGACATCGCCCCGGTCCTGGATTCGGCCGAGGCGCTCGGCGCGGACCGGATCCGCGTGTGGGCGGGACGGATCGGATCCGCCGACGCCACTGCCGCCGAGCGGGCGGCGACGATCGACGCGCTCGCGGACGCCGCGGAGCAGGCGGGCCGCCGGGGGATCTCGCTCGCGCTGGAGTTCCACGGGCGCACGCTCGCCGACGACGCCGCGCAGACGCTCCGGGTGCTGGACGAGGTCGCCAGCCCGCATCTGTCCACGTACTGGCAACCCACGGTGTCCGCGTCCGACGCCGACGTCGTCGCCGAATACGAGCGCCTCGCCGACCGGGTGTCGGCGGTGCACGTGTTCTCCTGGTGGCCCGCAGCGGAGCGGCTGCCGCTCACCGCGCGTGGCGGGCTGTGGCGGGCCTTCGCCTCCGCAGCGCTCGCCGCACCCGCGCCGCCGCGCGATGCCCTGCTCGAGTTCGTGCCCGACGACGACCCCGCCGTGCTCGCCGCGGAGGCGGCCGCGCTGCGCGGGTATCTCGGCTGACCGCGTCCGCCCTCGCTCCCGTCGCGTCCGCCCTCGCTCCCGTCGCGACGTCCCTCTCGCTCCCGTCGCGAATATCGTCGCTCTAGGGCTGGGAAAGCGACATCTTCCGCGACGGGAGCAGGCACGATGGATCCGGGTCGTGGAGTTCGCGCGCGCGGACGGCCGAGCGGGGGCAGGGCAGTAGGCTCGGGGCATGAACCCGGAAAGCCCTTCCCAGCGGACGTCCGTCGCGGTCGCCCACGCCGCGACGCTGCAGGACGTCGCGCGCGAGGCCGGCGTCTCCCTCGCCACCGCCTCCCGCGTCCTGAACGGCTCCGAGCGCAAGGTCGCCGAGGCCTTCCGGGAGCGGGTCGAGCGCGTCGCCGACGCCCTCGGCTACACCCCGAACGTGTCGGCGCAGGCGACCGCCCGAGGCCGCTCCCCGGTCATCGCGCTGCTCGTCGCCGACATCGCCGACCCCTACTTCGGTCAGATCGCGGCCGGCGTCGCGCGCGGCGCCGACGAGCGCGGCCTCGTCGTGACCATCGCGATCACCGAACGGGATCCCGAGCGGGAGAACCGGATCCTGCGCGCCCTGCGCGGCCAGCGCCCGCAGGGACTGATCCTCGCGGCGTCGCGCGCGGAGCACCCCGACAGCGTCGGCCCCTCCGAGCTCGAGGCCTTCGAGCGGTTCGGGGGCCGCGTGGTGTCCTTCGGCGAGGATCCGGGCGGGGATCCGGCGGGTGACGCGGGCGAGCACGCGGCGCGCTCGATCGTGCTGGACAACGCCGGCGGGGCGGAGGAGCTCGGTCGGCGGATGGCAGCGCTGGGCTACCGCACCGCGATCGGCATCGGCGCCGCCGAGGGCGTGCGCACCTCGGACGACCGCCTGGGCGGCTTCACCCGCGGCTTCACGTCCGGCGGCGGGCAGGTGGAGCGCGTTCTGCGCGGCGACTTCCGGCGGGAGTCGGGAGCAGCGCTCATGGCCGAAGCGCTGGAGCAGGGCGTGGCGCCGCGCACCCTGGTGTTCGGCATGAGCGATGTCGTCGCCCTGGGAGCGATCTCGGCGATCCGCGCGGCCGGGCGCGAGGTGGGCGCCGACATCGCGGTGTGCGGGTTCGACGACGTGCCGGCCAGCGGCGACGTGACCCCTGCGCTCACGACCGTGCGGCTGCCGCTCAACGATGCGGGATATCAGGCGTTCCGCGCGATCGTCGACGAGGACTGGACGCAGGCGCCCCTTCCCGTCGAGGTGGTCGTGCGCGGCAGCACCCCGGGGATCTCCGCGTAGCCGGCAGGCCGCGGCGCCGGTGCGGAGTCTCGGCTCCCGGCTCGGCACGGACCGCGCCCTGCGGCCCGCGCCCCGAGCCTCGGGACGGGGCCTTCGGATCCGAGAATCGGGATGCTCACTGGCCGCAGATTGCGGTATTGCGGCGCAGATGACCGCAATACGCGACCACTGAACCGGGGAGAGACTCCGGTCGTCAGCCCCCGAGCGCGGCGCTGACGACCGCGCGGGCCTCCTCCTGCACGCGGGCGAGGTGCTCGGGGCCGAGCAGCGACTCGGCGTAGAGCTTGTAGACGTCCTCCGTGCCGGACGGGCGTGCGGCGAACCAGGCGTGCTCGGTCTGCACCTTGAGGCCGCCGATGGCCGCACCGTTGCCGGGCGCGTGCGAGAGCTTGGCCGTGATGGGCTCGCCGGCGAGCTCGGTCGCGGTGACCGACTCCGGCGACAGCTTGCCGAGCGTGGCCTTCTGCTCGGGGGTCGCGGGGGCGTCCACGCGCTGATAGGCGGAGGCGCCGAACGCCTCCTCGAGCTCGCGGTAGCGCTCCGACGGGGTCTTGCCGGTCACCGCGATGATCTCCGCGGCCAGCAGGCAGAGCAGGATCCCGTCCTTGTCGGTCGACCACACGGATCCGTCCCTGCGCAGGAACGACGCCCCGGCCGACTCCTCGCCGCCGAACGCGACGGATCCGTCGAGCAGTCCCGGCACGAACCACTTGAACCCGACGGGCACCTCGAGCAGGCGCCGCCCGAGAGACTCCGCAACGCGGTCGATGATCATCGACGAGACCAGCGTCTTGCCGATCGCAGCGTCGCGGCCCCAGCCCTCGCGGTGCGAGAACAGGTAGTCGATCGCGACCGCGAGGTAGTGGTTCGGGTTCATCAGGCCCGCGTCCGGGGTGACGATGCCGTGCCGGTCGGCGTCGGCGTCGTTGCCCGTGAGCACGTCGTAGTCGCCCTTCTTCGCCACCAGCGAGGCCATCGCGGAGGGGGAGGACGGATCCATCCGGATCTTCTCGTCCCAGTCCAACGTCATGAAGCGCCAGGTCGGATCCACTTCGGGGTTGACCACCGTGAGGTCGAGGCCGTGCATCTCGCCGATGAGCGCCCAGTACTCGACCGAGGCGCCGCCGAGCGGATCCGCCCCGATCCTGATGCCCGCCTTCTTGATCGCCTCGACGTCGATGATCGAGGGCAGGTCGCGCACGTACCGGTCGCGGAAGTCGTAGGTGCCGAGGTCGCTCGTGTCGATGTCGGCGTAGCGGATGCGCTTGACCCCTTCGAGCCCTGCCTCGATGAGCTCGTTCGCGCGGTTCGCGATCCAGCCCGTCGCGTCGGTGTCGGCGGGGCCGCCGTGCGGCGGGTTGTACTTGAAGCCGCCGTCGCGCGGAGGGTTGTGCGACGGGGTGACCACGATGCCGTCGGCCCGGCCCGGCTCGTCGTCCGCGCGGTCGCGGTTGTAGGTGAGGATCGCGTGGCTGAGCGCCGGCGTCGGCACCCAGGCGTCGCGGGAGTCGACGAGCACATCGACGCCGTTCGCGACGAGCACCTCGATCGCGCTGCGCTCGGCCGGGCGGCTGAGGGCGTGCGTGTCGCGGCCGAGGAACAGCGGGCCCGTGATGCCCTGCGCGGTGCGGTAGTCCACGATCGCCTGGGTCGTGGCGAGGATGTGCTGCTCGTTGAAGCTTCCGCTCAGCGACGATCCGCGATGCCCGCTCGTGCCGAACACCACTCTCTCCGTGGAGATCTTCGGATCCGGGATCCGGTCGTAGTAGGCGGCGATCAGCTCGTCGACGTCGATCAGGTCGCTTTCCTCCGCAGGGAGGCCGGCACGGCTCGTCATGGGGATAGTCTGCCCCGCCGGGCCTCTGAGCGCATCATCGTTTCGGCGCGGGGTCCGGCTGCTTCACCGGAGCGAACCCATGCATGTTGTCGTGTTCACCGGGGCGAACCGGTTCGTGCTGTCGCTTTCGCCGGGGGAACCGGTTCGTGCTGTCGCTCGGCGGGGGAACCGGTTCATGCTGTCGCTCGGCGCGCCGACGCCGCCCGCGCCGACGCCGCCCGCACCGGAGGCCTGATCCCGGATCCGTCGTCGCGGGGATTCCGCCCCACCGCGGCTCCGGTGTGAGTGTTTCCCTCCCCCTGCCGTCTTTCCCTCCCCGCAGCGGCGTCCACTGGGGGAGGGGAAGACGGTGCGAGGGGGGAAACGCGGATCGTGTGGGCGTGCCGGGGTCTGCGGGCGCACCCCGGATCCGCGAGCACCCCAGCGTCTGCGGGCGCCCCCCGGATCCGCGAACACGCGAGCACCCCGTGTACGCCGTTCGCTCTTGTGTCGGACGTGATCGGGCGGACCGGATCCGGTTTTCGCTCGGGCATCCGGCGCAGGATCGTGGATCCGTCACGGGGCCGGGCATCCGCCCTCGTCATCGACCGGAGTCGCGGACGCGGCCCGGACTAGGCTGAACGCCGTGACCGATGCCGCCCCCGCCCGCCGCACCTACAGCTACCTCGGCCCCGCGGGGACCTTCACCGAAGCGGCGCTGGACCAGGTGCCCGAGGCGCGCGGCCAGAACTGGCGGCCGGTGCACAACGTGGGCGAGGCGCTGGCCGACGTGCTCGAGGGGCGCAGCGACGCCGCGATGATCGCGATCGAGAACTCCGTCGAGGGCGGGGTCACGACGACGCTTGACGCCCTGGCCACGCTGCCGGGGCTGCGGATCGTCGGCGAATACCTGGTGAAGGTCGACTTCGTGCTGGTCGCCGCACCCGGCACGCGCCTCGAAGACGTCACGGTCATCGCGGCGCACCCCGTCGCGTACGCCCAGTGCTATGGCTGGCTCGGCGAGCACATTCCGAGCCACCAGCACGTGCCGGCGGCGAGCAACGTCGCCTCGGCGCTGGGGATCCTGGACGGATCGCTCCCGGCCGACGCCGCCATCGCGGCCCCGGGAATCGTGGCGCACCACGAGCTCGAACTGCTCGCCGACGGCATCGGCGACAACGACAACGCGGTCACCCGGTTCGTGCTGGTCGCGCGCACCGTCGCGCCGGCTCCGCCGACCGGCGCGGACAAGACCTCGCTCATCGTCGAGCTGCCTGAGGATCACGCCGGCGCCCTGCTCGAGCTGCTCGAGCAGTTCTCCACGCGCGGCATCAACCTGTCGTTGCTGCAGTCCCGGCCCGTCGGCGACGAGCTGGGCCGGTACCGCTTCGTGCTCGACGCGGACGGACACATCCAGGACGAGCGCATGGCCGACGCGCTGCTCGGCATCCGCCGGTTCAGCCCGCGCGTGGTCTACCTCGGCTCGTACCCGCGCGCCGACCGCCGCATCGTGCAGTACCCCGAGCGCTACGCCGACGATGTCTTCGTCGAGGCCCGCGACTGGCTGCGCGCCCTGGTGAGCGGCGAGCCCGAGGCGTAGCCCGGCGCGTAGCCCGAGGCGTAGGTCCGGCCGGTTCGCCCTGGCCCGAGGAGTCGTCCGGCGCGCGAAATGCAGGAGCGCCGCGCCGAAATGCAGGAGCACCGCGCGGATCCGGCCCGGAATTTCCTCGAATCCGAGGGTTCCGGTGGGTGTGTGACGGGAGCCTCCTGCAATTCGCAGGCGCACTCCTGCATCTCGCAGGGCGCGCGGGGCCACCCCGCCGCGGGTCAGCCCGCGAGCAGCTCCAGGGTCTGCGTGCGCCCGGGCGTGCGGTCGGGATCCTCGGCGGCGAAGGATCCGGCCACGGGGGAGACCATGATCTCGTCCACGCGGTGCTGCGCCGCGAATGCCTCCAGCGAGGCTCGCACGGTCGCGGCGTCGCCGACGAACCAGTTCGCGAGCGCGGCGGCGTGGAGCTGCTCCTCCTGCGGATCCGGGTTCGCGGCGAGGGCGGCGCGGGCCTGCTCCACGGTCTCGAGCGCGGTGAGCGGGCGGTTCAGCCGCAGCCGCGCCATCATGCGCAGCTGCGGGATCGCGCGTTCGGCGGCCTCCTCCGCGGTGGGTGCGGCGACCACGTTCGCCGTGAGGAACGTGCGCGGCTCGGGGTGCGCCTCGGTGGCGCGGAAGCCCTCGCGGTAGAGCGCGAGGGCACGGTCGAGGCCGTGGCCGGAGAAGTGGTTCGCGAACACGTACGGCAGGCCGAGCGACGCGGCGAGCTGCGCCGAGTAGTCGCTGGATCCGAGCAGCCACACCTCCGGGGCGCCACCGGCGGCGGGGGTCGAGCGCACCGCGTACTCGCCGCCCGAGGTGAACTGCACGGTCGCGCCGTCGGGCTGCAGCATGAGCGCGATGTCCTGCACATGGTCGGGGAACCGCTCCACGTCGCCGGCCGTGCCGGAGGCCCGCAGCAGCTGGGTGATCACAGGGTCGCTGCCCGGAGCGCGGCCGATGCCCAGGTCGATGCGGCCGGGGGCGATCGCCTCGAGCGCGGCGAACTGCTCCGCGACGATGAGCGGCGCGTGGTTCGGCAGCATGACCCCGCCGGATCCGACCCGGATGCGCTGCGTGCGTGTGGCGGCCGCGGCGATCAGCACGGGCGGAGCGGTGGAGGCGACGGCGGGCATGTTGTGGTGCTCGGCGAACCAGTATCGCCGGTAGCCGAGGTCGTCGGCCCGCACGGCGAGGGCGAGCGACGCCGACACCGCCTGGGCGCTGGTCTGCCCGGTGCGCACCGGGACGAGGTCGAGGACGGAGAGCGCGAGAGAAGACATCCCTCGTGGCAACGCGGTCGGCTCCCGGAGCATTCCGGATCCTGTGAGCTCCGCGACATGCACCGTTCTCAGGATGATTTCCATCGACCTCTCGCAGATCGAGCGTTCTCGGGGGACAACCGCGATTTCATCCTGAGAACGGTTCGGTGAGAGCGGCCTGAGAACCGTTCGGTGAGAGCGCCCCCGGCGGCGAGGTCTAGACGCCGTGCCGCCGTCTTGACCTGGCCGCGCCACCGGCGTAGGCCGGGGGTATGGACCGCTTCGAGGATCGCGCCGACGCCGGACGCCGGCTCGGCGCGCGGCTGGCCGCGGACCCGGCCTGGAAGGGCGCCGCGGATGCGCGCCCGGCGGCGGCTGCCGGCTCGACCCGGAAGGGCGCCGCGGATACGGGCGCCGCGGCAGGCGCGGCCCCGGCCGCCCCGGCGCAGGACGCCGCGCTACCGGATCCGGTCGTGCTCGGCCTGCCCCGCGGCGGGGTGCCCGTCGCGGCCGAGGTGGCGCGGGTGCTCGGCGCTTCGCTCGACGTGCTCGTGGTGCGCAAGGTCGGCGTGCCCTGGCAGCCGGAGGTCGCGATGGGCGCCGTCGGCGAGGAGGGTGCGACCGTCCGCAATCCCGACGTGGTGCGCGTCGCCCGGGTCGACGAGGAGGCGGTGCGCGCGGGGGAGCGCCGCGAGCGCGCCGAGCTGGAGCGCCGTGCGCTGCTGTTCCGCGGCGGGCGACCTCCCGTGCCGCTCACCGGACGAACCGCGCTCATCGTCGACGACGGCATCGCGACGGGGGCGACCGTGCGCGCGGCCTGCGCGATCGCGCGCGCCCGCGGTGCCGCGCGGGTCGTGGTGGCGGTGCCGGTCGCCGCGCCCGACGCGCTCGCCGCGCTGCGCGCGGGCCCGGGTCCCGACGCCGATGCCGTGGTGAGTCTCGCGGCACCTGCCGACTTCATGGCGGTCGGCATGCACTACCTCGACTTCCGCCAGACCTCCGACGAGGAGGTCATCCGTATCCTCGCCGCGGAAACCCGCGGCTGAGGCGGACGCCATTCCGGATCCTCGCCGCCCTACGGTGAGGGACCGAAGCGCGCGCGACAGCGACCCCGACGGCTCGACGGCGACGCGGGCGACACCACCGTGACGCTGGCGGGGCAGAGCCGCCCCGGTAGCCTGGCGCCATGGACGCCGAGATCTTCTACGTGCTGGTCGGATCCGTCATCGTCGCGGCCGTCGCCCGCTGGCGCGGCTGGCCGGCGCCGCTGCTCGTCACGGTCGTGGCGCTCGCGGTGTCGTTCATCCCCGCGGTCCCGAACCTGCGCATCGACGGGCACGTGCTGCTGACGTTCGTGCTGCCGCCGCTGCTGTACTCGGCGTCGCTCGACGTGTCGGTCGTGAGCTTCCGTCGCAGCCTGCCACAGATCCGTCGGCTCGGCGTCGGCCTCGTGATCGTCACGACCGCGGCGGTCGGCCTCGTGGCGTGGCTGCTCATGCCGTCGCTGACGCTGCCCGGTGCGTTGCTGCTCGGCGCGATCGTGGCGCCGCCCGACGCGGTGTCCGCGGCGGCCATCGGCCGCCGGCTCGGCCTGCCCCGCCGGGTCATGACGGTGCTGTCGGGGGAGAGTCTCATCAACGACGCGACCTCGCTGACCCTGTACCGGGTGTTCGCACTGATCCTCGCCGGCACCACCGTGACGGTGGGCAGCGGCCTCAAGGACTTCGTCGTCGCGGTGGTCGCCGGCGTCGGCATCGGCATGGTCGCCGGTCTCGGCATGCACCAGCTGCGCATGCGGATCTCGGATCCGGTCGTGATCGGGACGTTCGGACTGCTCGCCCCGTTCGGCGTCTACGCGATCACGGAGCACCTGGAGGGATCCGGTGTGCTCGCCGTCGTCGCGATGGGACTGGTCGTCGGTTACAACGCGCCTCGCACGAGCTACGCGACCCGGATGCAGGAGGCGCCGATCTGGTCGTCGGCCGACTTCCTGCTGGAGTCGTTCGTCTTCGCATACATCGGGCTGCAGCTGCCGCCCGTGCTCGCCGAGCTCGGTGCGACGCAGGTGGCCGGCGTCCTCTGGCTCGCGGCCGCGGTGTTCGTGGTGGTGCTGCTGGTGCGTCCGATGTTCGTGTATCCGGCGTCGGCGTGGGGCGCGTTCTGGTCGCGGCTGAGGCTGCGCCGGTTCGAGAAGGCGCTGGCGTCGGGGCGGTTCAGGGAGCGGGTGGATGCGGCCGCGGCGAAGCCGAGACGGAACGGGCGGGCGGGGCGCGGCCCGACGGAGGCGGAGCTGCGTGAGCGCTTCCGGGAGTCGCAGCTGAACTGGCGCGACAACGCGGTGATCTCCTGGGCCGGCATGCGCGGCGTGGTGACCCTGGCCACCGCGCTCGCCGCGGCCGATCTCGCCGGGCTCGATGCCGAGGCGTCGCACGCGATCGTCGTGGTCGCATTCCTGGTGACCGTGGGCACGCTGCTGCTGCAGGGGCTGACGCTGCCGCTGCTCATCAAGGGCCTCGGGGTGGCCGACGTCACCGACGAAGAAGAGGAGGACCGTCGCCAGCTGGCGCAGGTGCGCGCCCGCACGCGTGAGGCCGGCAAGGTGTTCCTCGACGAGAAGCGCGCCGCGTGGGAGCAGGAGTACGGGGCGGCGTCGCTGAGCTGGTTCGACCGCTTCGCGCAGCGGTTCACCCGGGTGGAGCGCGACACGGAGAACGGGCAGCGCGACGAGGACCGCATGCCGCGCCCGAGCCGCGACGAGCTCGTCGGCCTGTCGAAGGGGTGGCTGCAGGTGCGCCGCGACGTGCTCATCACCGAGCGCGACGCGGGCACGCTCAACGAGGAGGTCATGCGCGAGCTCGTCCACGCGATGGACGCCGAGGAGCTCGCCCTCGACACCCGGATCGCGACCGGTCCGGCCGAGCGCTGACGCCGGATCCGGATCCCTCCCCGTCGTTCAGGTCGCACTCTCGGCGCCAAACGACGCCGGGAAGCGCAGAAATCGCGACCTGAAGCGACCCGGGGACAGCAGGAGACCCCCGGATCCGGAAGGATCCGAGGGTCGCATGCCGTGTGTGCTCAGGCCATCGCGGGGACGCGCTCGAACGCGCTGCCGGCGCGGGACAGCGCATGGCGCACGTGCCAGCGGGCGCTGTAGGTGCCGTCGGGGAGGGGGCTGAGCAGGTCGCGGTCGGCGAGGGCGAGGCCGTCGTGCAGGGCCTCACGCATCAGGTCGTCCCGCGACGCCGGATACTCCATGCCCGCGAGGAACCGGTCGAGTGTGGAGGGAAGCACCATCTCTCTTCTCCTCTCGTGGTGGGCAGATCGCGGTCAGGCGTCGATCTGCTGCTGCTGGTCCAGGGAATGCACGGCGATGCGGCGCGGCTTGGCGCGCTCGCTCACCGGGATGATCACCGTGAGGACGCCGTTGTCGTAGGAGGCGTCGATGCCGTCCAGGTCGACGCCATCGCCGAGGGCGAACTGCCGGAGGTACGAGCCGGCGTCGCGCTCGCGCGTGAACCAGCGCACGTTCTCCTGTCCGCCCATGGTGCGCTGGGCGCGGATCGAGAGCTGCCCGCCGTCGACATCGACGTCGATCGAGCCCGGGTCGACATCGACGTCGATCGAGCCCGGGTCGACACCCGGCATGTCGGCGTGCAGCACGTACCGGTCGCCGTCGCGGTAGAGGTCCACGGGCATGCGCCGGAGCGCGCGGGGGGAGTCGAACACGCTTGCTGCGAAGCGATCGAGCTGGCTGAGGGGATCGAAACCGAGGGTCATGTCTACTCCTTTCCTGTGCGGCCCGTCAGGGCGTGCGATCGAGAGGATGCAGGAGCTGCACGAGGATGCAGGATCTGCATCTGAAGGTGTAGATTTGTTATAGAACAGTGGTTGGAAAGTTGCAAGTGCTGAGGAGAGCCCGCATGGCAGAGCGCGATTCCACGACCCCCGTGTACGGCATCGCCGTGGCTGCGGAGCTCGCGGACATGAACGCGGCGAGCCTGCGGCTGCTCGAGCAGAAGGGCCTGCTGACCCCGGCCCGCAGCGACGGGGGCACGCGCCGGTACAGCGACGACGATGTCGCACGGCTGCAGCGTGTCGCCCAGCTGCGGGACGAGGGCATGAACATCGCGGGGATCGGGAGGGTGCTCGCCCTGGAGGACGAGAACGCCGGCCTGCGGGACGAGCTCGCGGCCGAGCGTGCGGAGAGCGCGGCGCTTCGCCGGCGGGCGTCCGAGCAGGACTGACTTTTCGGGGTCAACCGGATCCGCTCCACTTCGGTCCCTGAGCCTGTCGAAGGCACGGGAGCCACGGCGTGCCGCCCTCACAGCACGAGGCCCTCGGATCCCGAAAGATCCGAGGGCCTCGTATAAGAGGAGCGTCAGCGTGTCGCGGATCCGACCGCAGCCTCGTCGGCGGCGGACTCGACGGCCTCAGGCGCCTCGTCGTCGATGTCCTCGGCGAACGGCAGTCCGTTGCGCGGGGCGTTGTAGAGATCGAGGTCGAGGATGCCTTCGCGCTTGGCGACGATCGTCGGGACCAGCGCCTGGCCTGCGACGTTCACCGCGGTGCGGCCCATGTCGAGGATGGGGTCGATCGCGAGCAGCAGGCCGACGCCCTCGAGCGGAAGGCCCAGGGTCGACAGGGTGAGCGTCAGCATCACGATCGCGCCGGTGGTGCCGGCGGTGGCGGCGGATCCGACCACCGAGACGATCACGATCAGGATGTACTGCATGATGCTCAGGTCGATGTGGAAGAACTGGGCCACGAAGATCGCGGCGAGGGCCGGGTAGATCGCGGCGCAGCCGTCCATCTTCGTGGTGGCGCCGAGCGGCACGGCGAAGGACGCGTAGCCGCGGGGCACGCCGAGGTTGCGCTCGGTGACGCGCTCGGTGAGGGGCAGGGTGCCGATCGAGCTGCGGCTCACGAAGCCCAGCTGCACGGCGGGCCACACGCCCGTGAAGTACTGCGTGATGGAGAGACCGTGGGTCTTCACGAGGATCGGGTAGACCACGAAGAGCACCAGCGCGAGGCCGATGTAGATGGCGCCGGTGAACCAGGCGAGCGAGGTGAGCTTGTCCCAGCCGTAGTTGATGACGGCGGATCCGATCAGGCCGAAGGTGCCGAGCGGGGCGATGCGGATGATCCACCACAGCACGCGCTGGATGACCTTGAGCAGCGACTCGGTGAAGGCGAGGAACGGCTCGGCCTTGCGGCCCGCCTTGAGCGCGGCGATGCCGACGGCGGCCGCGACGACGATGACCTGCAGGATGTTGAAGTTCACGCCGGAGACGAAGGTGCCCTCGGCGGGACCCGCGGTCGTGTTCACACCGAGGCCGAGGAAGTTCTGCGGGATCAGTCCGAGCAGGAAGTTCCACCAGGTGCCGACGGTGGGCGGTGCGCCCTTGGCGAGGTCGGTGCCGGCGTGCGCGCCGGGCTGGATGGTGATGCCCAGCACGATGCCGATGGAGACCGCGATGAACGCGGTGATCGCGAACCAGAGCAGGGTCTGGCCGGCGAGGCGGGCGGCGTTCTGCACGCGACGCAGGTTCGAGATGCTCGCGACGATCGCGGTGAAGATCAGCGGCACCACGGCGGCGCGCAGCAGCGTGACGTAGGAGCCGCCGATCTTGTCGAGTGTGTCGGACAGCACCGTGTGGGTGTCGTGCGTGGCGCCGAGCTGGCGGCCGATGAGGCCTGCCGCGATGCCGAGCACGAGCGCGACGATGATCTGGAAGCCGAACGACGTCAGCAGCTTTCGGACGGGGCCGCGGGTGTCGGGCGCCTTGGGGCGCCGTGCGGTCGGGGTAGAGGTGCTCATGCAGAACTCCAGGTCGGAGCGCGAGGATGCGCCGGGGAGGATGGGCGCGGTTCGCGCCGGGACAGCAGGCGCCGTGGCGCCGGATAGGTTCAACGCTATGAGTCCGCTGGTATTCCAGGCCCGGGTATGACGAACGATGACGCGCCCGCGCCCTGAGCTTGTCGAAGGGCCCGGCCCACACCGCCTCCGGGGTCGTTGAGCGAGCACCGGCGCAGCCGGCGCGAGACGAAAGGTGCGGCGACAGCTGCTATGCCGTCCCAGCGTGGCGGCTTACCGGTACCGCCGGCGGGAGCGAGTGCCGGTCACGGGCGCGCCTTGCTTGAGAGCGACATCCACAGTAAGGGCCGCCGCAACGACGAGCGAGCGCAATGGGTCCGACACTGGGACCGGGATCTGCACCACGTAGTTGTCAGCCCTCGTGAATCGCTCTTTGGCCCAGCCCGCCCAAGTCTTGGTGATCCGTGCGAACTCCGCGCCACTTGGATCCTGGACGCGGAAGTCCCACTCGTCAATCGACTCCGCGACGATTGCGCCGAGTCTTGCGCCGCCAGCCTCGAGCCCGAATCGTACGTGGCCGACCTTGTCGAGCCCCTCCACAGCAGCGCTCATCCGTGACGCAATCCCGCTGCCTTCGAGGACCGAGCCAGCTGCCGTGCCCGCGACCCAGCTGACGGCTGAACCTGGAACTTTCCCTGCTGCGCCGCGAACAGCGACGCCGGCTCCGATGCTCGCAATCGCGGCAACGTTGCTCAACGCGGCGTGCGCGAGGGTTGCCACGCTGCCCGCAAAACCGTACGTCTCTTGGGTGATGTGACCAATCACCGATCCCGCTGGATCGGCGACGACCATCTTCGACTTTCCGGAGAACCACTTCTCGGGTCGGCTCAAAGTGAGCAGAATCTGCTCTGCCGAATCCAGGATGCGGAATGTGTACGCGCGAGTGTCGTCCGTCCGCCCTCGGTACGCTTCGTGCGCGCGCGCCCTGATCCCTCGAAGTTCCTCAATCCTGCCGAGCCGCTGACCATGCTGATCATAGATGACGTATCCCAGCGCGGAACCATGCACTTTCGGCGTCTGGTTGACAACGAGGACTGGCTCGGTGAACAGCGTTCCACCTCCAGAATTCGGCCCGCCAGCGACGACCTTCGCTGCCTGTCGTGCGACCCTCCTATCCGATTGCGGCGCCAGTGAACTCCCAGACAGCGGATCGATGCTCTGCTGGCCGAGGGATGCGACGTAAGCGGTCCACTGAACCCCGTCCCAATAGCGGTACTCATACCGTCCCGATGGGTCTGGATACCAGGCGGCCGGTGCTGTTGTCATCAAAGATGCTCCCTCAGCTTCTTCGAGTCAGTGGTCGTTGCGGGACTGCGGCGCTTATCGAGCTCCGCTCGGGCTTCGTCCTTGAACGGCAGGCGTTCGATGATCTCGTCGGCAAACTTCGTGCCACGAGAACGAGCCTCAGCCAATACCTTGCTGCCGAACCGCCCGACCGCCTCCGCCCCGTCGAGACCGGCGTCGACAGCTTTATCGCGCGCTTCCTCCGCTGCGGTCAACCAGCGCCTCGCCTCGATCGCCTGGTGGGCCGATTCAATCCCGAGTCGTTTATGGAAAACCACGATGTCGGCCATGACTTCATTGCCGGAGCGAACTACGGCGCCCGACTTCAGCGGGTGGAACAGCACCTTCGCGTTTGCAGTTCCCGCAGCGGCGTGAATGCGAGCCAGCAGCGTGCCCGTCGTGTTCCCGATCTGGGTGCGACGCTTGTCCCGCGCTGCTTTCAAACCCACGCGGTGCCGCTCGAGCTCGTCTGGCTCAGCATCCAGCACTCGGTCGAGCTCGAGAACAGCGAGCCCGTCCTGGAGCTGGAAGCAGCGGGCCAACACGGCGAGCCATTCTTCAACGTCGTCCTCGGCGGCCTCCGATGTCTCCGCGAGGTCACCCATGGCTCGCTTCTTCTCCAGCTTTTCCGCGATGGCGTCCAGTTGCCGTAGCGCGTACGCCTGGGTGGTCGCGATCGTCTGGGCAGTTCCCTGGACCTTCGACCAGGTCACCTCCGAGACGCGACCCGTGCTCTCGCGGATCATCATCGCCTCATCGATGATGAAGCCGACGCCGATCATCTCGGCGAGCGCGGCATCCTTCTGCGCGCGCAGGATGTCGTCGACCTTCTCGTCGATCACCGCGAGGTAATCGGTGATCTCCTCCATTGTCTGCTGCATGGCGAACTGCGCCATGATGCCAGCCGCGCCAGCCAGCATTGCCGGATTGGTCAGCATGGACCCGATAGTTCCGGGCTTGGAGAACTCGAGGATCTTGGTGATCTTGCCCTTGCTCGTAGTAGCAATGGCGCGGCTCAGACCGTCGGACGAGCCCTTCATGGCCTTGCCGACTTTGAGCGCTTTCGCCGACTCCTCGGTGAGCTTCACCCATCGGCCTGAAGTCGACGCAAGGACAGATCCGGCCTGCGCCGCACCGGATCCTTTTCCGAGTGCGGAGCCGAACCGAGCGTTCAACGCGAGCTCTTTGGAGTGCACACCTGCCGAGGATAGAAAGAGATCGACTGCCGCTGCGTCGCCGATCACGGCGAGGCCGTCGCCGTCACTGATCAGCTCGATGTCATCGCTCACGGTGGACTCCTGCAAAAGCGTGTTCGTTGGTCCGGATGGGGATCACGCTAGCGGGTCGGCGTCCGCTCTGCGTGGCTCTGAACCATCGGCACGGCGACGCTTCGCACCGGCCGCTGGCCTGTGCCAGGGTGGATGAACGCCGGTGACGATGCCCGGCGACCGGCTCGCGCAGGGGGAGAACGCAGTTGAAGACCGCCGTCATCACGCCTCAGGAGATCTTCTACAACCCGACTCGACTCGTGGTTCCCCTTTTCCAGCGCCCCTACGTGTGGTCGAGGGAAACGCAGTGGGAGCCGCTGTGGGATGACATCGTGCGGCTGGTCGAAGTCATCTCGAATCACGATGAGGCGGGGACGCACTTCCTCGGTGCGATCGTGACGCAGCAGGTGCCGTCTGGTCTCGGCAGCATCCCCGCGGCCAACCTCATCGACGGCCAGCAGCGCCTGACGACCGTGCAGCTGCTGCTCGACGCTCTCCATTCCGAACTTGAGCGCCGTGGATACACCCGGCTTGCGGGCCAGGTCCTGCCGCTCATCGAGAATCCGGAGAACAGCTGGCGGCGTGACGAAGATCGCTACAAGGTGTGGCCAACGAACCGGGATCGGGATGCGTTCGCGACGGTGATGTCGGAGCCCGCACCCGTCGACTACGACGGCCTGGCATCCTCCCGCATGCGCGACGGCCATCGATTCTTCGCCGAGCAGATCGCGGAATGGCTGGATGCGGATCCCGACAAAGCCGAGGACCGTGCATGGATGCTCGTGCCCGCGATCAAGGATCGTCTGCAGATCGCGAGCATCAGCCTCGACGTGAACGAAGACGCCCAGGCGATCTTCGAGACGCTCAACGCTCGCGGCACGCCGCTGTCGGCGGCCGATCTCATCAAGAACTTCCTGTTCCAGCAGGTTCCGGAGCGAGACGCGGAGAAGGCGTATCTCGCGAGCTGGGCTGACTTCGAGACGCCCTGGTGGGAGAAGGAGATCACGAGCGGTCGTGTGAAGAATCCGCGCGCGTCACTGTTCCTGTGGCAATGGCTGATCGCACGGACGCTCGACGACTTTCCGATCCGCGAGGTGTTCACGCAGTTCAAGCACTACGTCAACACAGTTGCGAAGGACGTGACGACGCTGCTGCCGCAGATCAAGCGAGCAGCGGACCGGTATCGCTCGCTGAGCGAAGGAGCCGAGCGTCAGATCGGACCGTTGAGTCGCGCAGAGCTGTTCAACTATCGGGTGGGAACCCTCGACTCCGATGTCGCACGCCCACTGTTGATCTGGCTGGACGAGTCCGAGCAGGTGGGCATCCCGGACACGGATCGGATCCGGATCCTCGAGATCCTGGAGAGCTGGTTCGTGCGGCGGGCGCTGGTGCGCGCGCCTTCGCAGGGATCGAACCGCTTCCTCGTCGACCTGCTGGGGCACCTGAGCCGCCAGCCGAAGGACGGCGTCGCGGCCGCCCTCGAGCAGTACCTCATGGACAGCCACGCCACGGTGACGTTCTGGCCGGGAGATGCCGAGGTGCGCGCCGCGCTCACAACGGCGAACTTCTACGGTGGCTATCGGCGCGCGCGTGTACGCCTGGTGTTGGAGGCGCTTGAGGACGCCCGCCGCGGGTATCCCGGTGATCGCCCGCTCGCGATGGGGCCCGTGGTGCGTGAGAAGGGCACGATCGAGCACCTCATGCCGCAGACCTGGCGCACGCACTGGACGGATCCGTTGACGGAGGCGCAGGCGATCGAGCGGGATCAGGTCGTCCAGCGGCTCGGCAACCTCACGCTGGTGACGCAGACGCTGAACAGCAGGGTCTCCAACGGAACGTGGGCGATCAAGAGCGAGCATTTCCGCAAGATCAACGACGTGCTGATCACGAACGACGCGCTCGCACTGGCGAGTGACGGCGTGTGGGACGAGGAGCGCATCGCTGAGCGTACGGAGGCGATGATCGATCAGATCCTTGCGATCTGGCCCGCGCCTGCCGGGCACGTCGGTCTCGCGGCTCCTGCGCCTGCGTTGCAGACCTCGACGGTTGATCTTGCTCAGCTCGTCGCCTCCGGCTGGATCGAGCCGGCTACGAGAATCGTGTCGACATACACAGGCTTCGAAGGCCGCGAAGCGGCGATCGCTCAAGATGGCCGAGTGTTCCTCGACGGGACCGCCTACGAATCGCCGTCCGGTGCAGCGCGCGCCCTCACCGGGGCTGCCGGCCCCAACGGCTGGTGGTATTGGAGCATCGCCGAGACCGGTCAGCGACTCTGCGAGATCCGTGATGCCTACGTCGCCAGCCTCGGTGAACAGGATCTCGCAACCGACGATGGCATCGACGACACGGGGATCTCGCCGGCCGCGCTCGCGGTACTGCTCGGTGCCGACGGGCTGAGTATCCGTCGCTTCCTTCGCAGTATCACACCGAAGGAGGAGCAGCCCGGGTCGGGCGGTCGTTGGTCGATCGACCCGGCGGACGTCGAGGCGCTGCGGGCGCACTATGTCGAGTTCGCGAAGGATCGGCGCGCCGAAGCCGAGTGACCCCGGGGCCGCGTGCGCGGACGCCGAGCTTGAGGCCGGCCACCAGGAAGCCCGTGGCGCCGGTGCCGGGCATCGGGTCCTGTGTGTTGGCTACTTCTGTGATCCAGTCGTCGGCGGCCGCGTCAATGCAGCCGTCGGTCACCGTCGGTTCCGGCTGTTGCGCGAGCGGTGCCACCGTCTCGGTCGCGAAGTCCTGCCCGATGCGGATCGGCCAGTGTGAGCGAGCCTGGCTCGCCAGCTGCGCACCTGCCGTCGCTCGAAACGAGCGCGGAAGTGACGAGCGCGAGAGCATCGATTTTCTCCTGAGCCTCCACACCTGGAGCGGTGCGCAGCCTTACGGGGCCGTTGAGCCTCGACCGAGTGGAGCGACGACCGAGGCGAAGTGCGGATACATTCGCTTATCGGTGGTCGGGCAGCTTCCATCGAACCAGCGACCGGAATGCGGCTGGGAAGAATTCCGTGACCGCGAACTCCACAAACGTTGGATCGTCGAGTCGAGCGATTGTCACCAGAGGCTCACCGTAGGCGTTTGTGAGCGTTGATGTGGAACCGTTCGGGATCCAGTTGACGGTATTGGAGCGTGGGGCGAGCGCCTTTAGATCGCAGACCCGGAGCTCCCACGTGAATTGGTCGAAGTCGGTATGAAGAAGAATGAGTTGGTCGGCAACGTCGGTAAGCCGCTGAAGGACATCGTTCGCGGTCTTTGCCGGTTCCTCGCCTGGATCGTCGCCCCGGTCGTCGAACCCGAAATGCATCCACATGCCGTCGCCGGACATTGCTCCGACAAGGAGTCGAGCCTGAGAATCACCGCGGCGGAGGTTAATCCTTCCAGTTGGCCACTCGAACTCAACCTTGTGCGTTGAGGCGGACCACCCGGCCGCGACCGCGGCCTCACGGACGGCCACCTTCAAGAACCATTCATCGACAGTGGCGAAGCTTGACGCAGTCTGAATCCAAGCCTCGAACGTGCTTAGTGCCGCGTCAGATGCCAGCCAGTGCGCCGAAGGAAATCGTTCCAAGACGGTGAGTTCGCCTTCGACAGCTTCGAGCAGACACGCCACTACCCGTTCCTGCGCTGGCGTGAGCGATGCGATTCGGGTCGTGAGGTCTGACATGGATGGGAGCTTAAGCGGCATCGACGACACAGCGCAGATCGGTGTTTCCGGATACCCAAGTGCGTGCCGAGCCGTGGATGCGATCCTTTGGGCCGTATCAACACCCCCAAGGCCGAAACTAGAGCCTGTCGATCCACGTATCTTCGGCGCGGTCGTCCCATGCGTTGCCGGTATTTGCGCGTCCAGGGGGCCTTCGTCGCGGAGGCCTGGGCTTCGGGGGAGACGTGACCGGAGGGTGCCTTCACCCGCAGCGCGCGGGCCGAATCCAGGTCGTGGGTGCGCACCGCCGCCCCGATTTCGTAGGTCGTGCTGTTGTACTCCACGGTGTTCGTGTCTGCCACGGCGTCGAACGGGACGTACGGATAGATGAACGGGATCGTCGGATCCGGACGAAGGATCAGTTGTGCGCCGGGCTGGATCGCGCTCCCGAGCACTTCACCGAAGACGGGCTCACCGTCGTCCCCGCCGCTGTCGCCGAGCGGCGGCTGTGCGAGGCGGGCGCGGTCGTGGTCACCGTCGACTCGTGCGGCAACCCGCTCGACGTCGGGCGCGAGGAGCGGCTGTTCACGTCGAAGCAGCGGATCGGGCTCGCGGTGCGCGACGGCGGCTGCCGATGGCCCGGGTGCGATCGTCCGGCCTCGTACTGCGAGGCGCATCATATCGACGAATGGCACCGCGACCGCGGGCGCACCGACATCGACCGGGGGGTCCTGCTGTGCCGGTTCCATCATGGGGAACTCCACCACGGCGGATGGCGGATCACCCGCGAGGGAAAGGGCGACTTCGTTCTGCGCGGCACCGATGGATCGGCGACGATCCTCACCCGGCGGCTGGCGCTCCGCTACCTCTGGGGCGACATGGATCCGCCACCGAAACGGTTCCGCCCCGCCGCCTGAGCCCGCGAAGGTCCTCGGGCGGGCGGGAGCGCGTCAACGACTGGAGGCGGTCGGTCAACGATCGGGGTGTGGACCGGACGGGCTCAGTTCACGCAGGGCACGTCGCCCGACTGCAGCGGCGATGACGAGTCCGTGTAGACCGGGTGGGGTGCCGGGGTCGAACCGGATCCCGGCGAACCGGTCGATCCGGAACCGGATCCGGAAGACGACGACGAAGACGGAGCCGCAGAGGGCGCGGCCGTCGCCGTCGGGGGGTTCAGCAGATCATGCACCTGCGCGCGGATCGCATCCACGTCGACGATGTTCACGCTCTGGCCGTCGACTGTGTCGAAGTGGTCGATCGGCAGCGTCACGAACGAGATGTTCCCGCCGGCGAGGCTCTGCGCCTGCTGGGCGAAGGAAAGCAGATCCAGCTTGTCGTCCAGCGCCACGTCCTTCTTGGCGACGTCGATGAGCTTCTGCAGCTTGCCGAAGTCGGTGAACGTCGACGCCTGCTTGAGCTTCACCGCGAGCGACACCATGAACGCCTGCTGGCGGCGGGTGCGATCCAGATCCGTCATGTCGAAGTCGCTCGCGGTGGTGTCGCGGCGCTGCCGCACGAACGCCATCGACTGCGCGGCGTTGAGCTGCTGCACGCCGGCGGGGAAGTCGGCGCCCGAGAAGGTATCGGCGGTCGCGTGGTTCAGGCACACGGTGATCGGCTGCACCGCCTGCGCCACCTCGTAGAACGCCGCCATCGTCACCTCGACGAAGTGATCGATCCGCACCCCGCCGAGGAACGCCGACACCGTGTCGATCGTGCTCTGCCGGGCCGCGGTGCGGGACTGCTGATACGCGTCCGCCTCCGGCACGCCCTTGTCGGCGAGCTTCTGCAGAGACGCGTTCATGGCATCGCCGTACGCCTCCTTGATCTTGCCCTTGTCCACGCCGCCGGGGGAGTCGGGGAAGTCCACATAGTCGTCGCGGGGGATCGAGATCCCCACCGCCTTGCCGCCGTTCGCGGGGATGTGGATCAGCATCAGCACGTTGGTGTTGTACCCGCCGACCGACGCGTCCTCGGCATGGATCTGGTCGTAGATCGCCTGCGGGAACGGCTTGCCGTTCTCGTCCACCCGGCTGTCCAGCCCCATGATCAGGATGTTCGACTCGTCCGTGTTCTGCTTCGGCCCGGTCATGCCGGCGATCGACGAGCGATGGATCCCGTTGTTCGCATCGGCGTAGGTGATGACGACGAACGCGGCGGCGGCGATGAGCGCGAGCACGATCACTGTGATGATGCCGACGGTCCAGCGGCGTCGTCGGTACATGCGGCGCCGGGCGGCGTGCTGGGGGCTCATCGTCATCGTCCGGATCCGTTCTGTCGTCGGCGAGGACCCGTCGCAGGGCCTCGACGATCCTCCGTCGGCCACCTGTGCGGATTCCGGGAGAGGGGGATGTGCAGGATCCATGCGCCGTGCCACGATGAGCGCATGTTCATGGTGACGACCAACGACGTTCCCGGCTACCGCGTGACCCAGGTGCTCGGCGAGGTGATGGGCCTCACCGTGCGCTCCACGAACTTCGGCCAAGGGTTCACTGCGGGCTTCCGAGCCCTCGGCGGAGGAGAGATCCCCGAGTTCACGCAGCTCATGTACGAGAGCCGGTATGAGGTCATGAACCGGATGTGGGCCGAGGCGGTGCAGCGCGGCGCCAACGCGGTGATCGCGATGCGCTTCGACTCCGGCTCGCTCGGCAGCTTCAGCGAGATGTGCGCCTACGGCACCGCCGTGCTGATCGAGCCGGTCAACGGCGTCGCCCCGGCCCCGGCCCCGGCCCCGCAGCCCGCGGCTCCGCAGCCCGCGGCTTCGCAGCCCGCCGCACCGCCGGCGCCGCCCGCGGCCTGATCCGCACCGCTCGGGCCTGATCCGCGCCGCTCGGGCCTGATGCCGAGAAACCAGATGCTGCACGAGACATCACGCCATGAGCGATGTCTCGGGAGCTTCAGGGACCGGGTCCGCGCGAGGATCCTCGGTCCGGTATCCCGCGTTCCCCTCCTCGCGCCGTCTTTGCCTCCCTGTACGTGCGCACGTGCGGGGAGGGAAAGACGGCCAGGGGAGGGGAACGTTCGTGCGCGTTCACGAAGGAGTGCGCGACCCCGCCGCGCGCGCTGGCAGGCCGCCCCGTCGCACTCCCTCCCCGCCTGGATCCGGCGTCTGTGGCGGCCGGGTCAGGATCCCGACGCCTTACGACGGGATCGGGATCCGCTCCGTCACGATCCGTCGCACGGGTCAGCCCACGGCGAACAACGGCATGCGGCCCTCGGCTGGTGGCTACTCTCGATGTATCCGGCACGGAGTGTGCCATCGCCCTCACCAGGCAGCCCCCATCGGGCAACGAAGGAGTGACATGTTCGAGAGATTCACAGACCGAGCCCGTCGTGTCGTCGTCCTCGCCCAGGAAGAGGCGAAGATGCTCAACCACAACTACATCGGCACCGAGCACATCCTCCTCGGCCTCATCCACGAGGGCGAGGGCGCGGCGGCCAAGGCGCTGGAGTCGCTCGGCATCTCCCTCGAGTCCGTGCGCGAACAGGTGCAGGACATCATCGGTCAGGGTCAGCAGCAGCCGACCGGCCACATCCCCTTCACGCCGCGCGCGAAGAAGGTGCTCGAGCTGAGCCTGCGCGAGGCGCTGCAGCTCGGCCACAACTACATCGGCACCGAGCACATCCTGCTCGGCCTCATCCGCGAGGGCGAGGGCGTCGCCGCCCAGGTGCTCGTCAAGCTCGGCGCCGACCTGAACAAGGTGCGCCAGCAGGTCATCCAGATGCTCTCCGGATCCCCGGGGCGTGAGCCCGCGGCCGTCTCCGGCGCCGCGCACGACAGCAGCCAGCAGCAGGCGCAGGGCGGATCGCAGGTGCTCGACCAGTTCGGGCGCAACCTCACCCAGGCCGCGCGCGACAACAAGCTCGACCCGGTGATCGGGCGCGAGAAGGAGATCGAGCGGGTCATGCAGATCCTCTCCCGCCGCTCCAAGAACAACCCGGTGCTGATCGGCGAGCCCGGTGTCGGCAAGACCGCCGTCGTCGAGGGCCTGGCCCAGGCGATCGTGAAGGGCGACGTCCCGGAGACGCTGAAGGACAAGCAGCTCTACTCGCTCGACCTCGGATCCCTGATCGCCGGATCCCGCTACCGCGGAGACTTCGAGGAGCGCCTGAAGAAGGTCACCAAGGAGATCCGCACGCGCGGCGACATCATCGTCTTCATCGACGAGATCCACACCCTCGTCGGTGCGGGCGCCGCCGAGGGCGCGATCGACGCGGCGAGCATCCTGAAGCCGCTGCTCGCCCGCGGTGAGCTGCAGACCATCGGCGCCACCACGCTCGACGAGTACCGCAAGCACTTCGAGAAGGATGCGGCCCTCGAGCGCCGGTTCCAGCCGATCCAGGTGCAGGAGCCCAACCTCCCGCACACGATCAACATCCTGAAGGGCCTGCGCGACCGCTACGAGGCGCACCACAAGGTGCAGATCACCGACGGCGCGCTCGTCGCCGCGGCGAACCTCGCCGACCGCTACGTGGCCGACCGGTTCCTGCCGGACAAGGCCATCGACCTGATCGACGAGGCCGGCGCCCGCCTGCGCCTGTCGATCCTGTCCTCCCCGCCGGAGCTGCGCGAGTTCGACGAGAAGATCGCCAAGGTCCGCGAGGAGAAGGAGCTCGCCAGCGAGGAGCAGGACTTCGAGAAGGCGGCCTCCCTGCGCGACCAGGAGAAGGAGCTGCTCGCGGAGCGGCTGCGCCTGGAGAAGCAGTGGCGCTCGGGCGACGTCGCGACCAACGCGGTCGTCGACGAGGGGCTCATCGCCGAGGTGCTTGCGCAGGCCACCGGGATCCCGGTGTTCAAGCTCACCGAGGAGGAGTCCAGCCGCCTCGTCTTCATGGAGAAGGCGCTGCACCAGCGCGTCATCGGCCAGGAGGAGGCGATCGCCGCCCTGTCCAAGACGATCCGTCGTCAACGCGCCGGGCTCAAGGATCCGAAGCGTCCGTCGGGCTCGTTCATCTTCGCCGGCCCCACGGGCGTCGGAAAGACCGAGCTGGCCAAGGCGCTCGCGGAGTTCCTCTTCGACGACGAGGGCGCCCTGATCTCGCTCGACATGAGCGAGTTCGGCGAGAAGCACACCGTCTCGCGGCTGTTCGGTGCCCCTCCGGGCTTCGTCGGCTTCGAAGAGGGAGGCCAGCTCACCGAGAAGGTGCGTCGCAAGCCGTTCTCCGTCGTGCTGTTCGACGAGATCGAGAAGGCCCACCCGGACATCTTCAACTCGCTGCTGCAGATCCTTGAGGAGGGTCGCCTCACCGACGGTCAGGGCCGCGTGATCGACTTCAAGAACACCGTGATCATCATGACCACGAACCTCGGTTCGTCGGCGATCGCGGGCGGGCCGGTCGGCTTCCAGATCGAGGGCAACTCGCAGACGACCTACGAGCGGATGAAGGGCAAGGTGGACGAGGAGCTCAAGCGCAACTTCAAGCCCGAGTTCCTGAACCGTCTCGACGATGTGATCGTGTTCCCGCAGCTGAACAAGGACGAGCTGCGTCAGATCGTCGGCCTGTTCGTGAAGCGACTGAGCGACCGCCTGCTGGACCGCGACATGACGGTGGAGCTGACGGACGCGGCCAAGGACAAGCTCATCGAGATCGGGTTCGACCCGACCCTGGGTGCCCGTCCGCTGCGTCGTGCGATGCAGCGCGAGGTGGAGGACCAGCTGTCGGAGAAGATCCTGCACGGCGAGCTGAACCCCGGCGACCACGTGCACGTGGACGCCGTCGACGGGAAGTTCGTCTTCACCACGGGCCCGCGCGGCGAGAAGGTCTCGGTCGGGGTGAGCACCGCCGGCACGATCCCGACCACGCCGGACTTGGCGGCGGGAGCGGCCTGATCGGATCCGGATCCGTTCCGCGCAGAGGATCCGGTTCCTGCAGAGGGGGACGAGCGCCGCGGTGCTCGTTCCCCTTCTCGTATCTCGCGGGGCCGTTGAGAGGGACCGTTGACCCGGGGCCGTTGAGCGAGCACCGGCGAAGCCGGAGCGAGACGAAACGCCGCGCCCCGGCGGAGCCGGTTCGGGAGGGGACGGTGTTCGTCGTGGTCGCCTTCGACCGCTCCTGAGCCGGGCTCACGCGCCCGGATGCTCCGGGCGGCGCGAAGCGCTCGCTGGGAGCTGGGCGAGGACGCTCAGCGGCTCCGTGCAGTGGACGGACGACGCGGGCTGCGGGCGGAACGGCGCGCGCGGTGCGGTGCGGCCATGGCCGCGGGCGCGGCGGCGTACTCCAGCGCGCTGCGCGCGGCGGAGAGGGACGGGTAGCTGCCGAGTCGGCGGCTGTGTCGGTCGTGGAGGACGTGCGACGCACCGTCGACGGCCACGAAGCCGGCGTATTCGCCGTCGGTGGTCGCGACGTAGACGTCGTGATCGGCCTGTTTCCAGGTGATGTTCATGGTGATTCTCACTTGCTGCTCCGGCGGCGCGCGGCCGCCGGGAAAGTCGGATCCCGTCCGGACGCGCGAAACGCATCGGTGCGATTCGCGACCCTGAACGCAGGGATCGTCTCGGACAGGTGGGCCTCAGATTCATCTCGAGGATTGATCTCAGGACCGGATGGCGCGGCGCCGAACAGACGTCGGCGGGCCAGGCGCGCAATCCATCAGCATAGCAGGCCGGGTGACGCGATGCACGTCGCACCGTGCCGATGCCCGCCGCTGCCATGCTGCGCCTCTACCCTGGAGGGATGAGCGACTATCTCGTCCGGCCCGCGCGGGCCGCCGACGTCCAGGGCATCTACGCACTGCTGGAGCCGCTCGTGGAGCGAAGGATCCTGCTCGGCAAGGACATCGCGGTGCTCTACGGCGCGGTGCAGGAGTTCGTGGTGGCCGAGGCCGAGGGGCGGCTCATCGGCTGCGGCGCGCTGCACGTCATGTGGGAGGACCTCGGCGAGGTGCGCACCCTGCTCGTCGAAGAGGGCTGGAAGCACCACGGCATCGGACGGGCGATCGTGGAGCGCCTCGAGGAGCACGCGGTGCAGCTCGGCCTCAGCCGGCTGTTCTGCCTGACCTTCGAAGTGCCGTTCTTCGAGCGCCGCGGCTTCTCTCCGATCGGCGAGCAGGTCGTGGATCCGGACGTCTACACGCAGCTGCTGCGCAGCGGCGACGAGGGCGTGGCGGAGTTCCTCGACCTCGCGCACGTGAAGCCGAACACGCTCGGCAACACCCGCATGCTCAAGGTGCTGTGAACCAGGTGCGGTGAACCAGGTGCTGTGAACCCTCTCGGAGTGCCGAGGGTCGTCCCGGATCCGCACCCTGCGGCCACGTAGCCTGGAAGCATGAGCACTCGCCCGTCCGCCGCCGTCTATCGTCGACGCCGGATCGTGGTGCTCGGGGCCGTCATCGTGCTGCTCGTGCTGCTGATCGCGCTGGTGTGGGCGCTCGTGGCACGCGGGTCCGGCGGGTCGCCGACTCCCGCTTCCCCCGCATCGTCGAAGCCGTCGCCGACGGCGACCACGCCGCCTGCGACGGCGCCCGCGACACCGGCCCCGAGCGCCGACACGAGCCCGACGCCCACCAGCACGGCCGGCGCAGGTCCGGTGCCCTGCACGCCCGCGGCGATCCAGGTCACCGCGGTCACCGACCACGACACCTACTCCGCCGACGAGAACCCGCAGCTGTCGATCTCGCTGACCAACAGAAGCACGAAGGACTGCACGATGAACGTCGGCAGCTCGACGCAGACGTTCACGATCACGAGCGGCAACGACACCTGGTGGCGTTCGACGGACTGCCAGCAGACGCCGAGCGACGCGATCCAGAACATCAAGGCGGGCGCCACGATCACCAGCTCGGTACCCCTGGCGTGGGATCGCACCAGATCCAGCGTCGACACCTGCACGGCGACCGATAGGCAGCGAGCCCCGGGCGGCGGCGCCGCATACCGGCTGTCGGTGTCGATCGGCGGGATCCAGAGCACGAATTCCGTGCAGTTCCTTTTGAACTGAATCTGCGTAAACCATGAGAACTGGTGGTTCCGGGCTCAAATCTGGGATACCATAGACACTGGTCTTCGAGATCCCAGACGGGTCGCCATCCCCAGTGGCTTCGACAACTCAGCGTCCCCAGCGCATCGTCGTCCGTCTCCGGAGACCTGAGAGCCTCCCGCCCATCTGTCCCCAAGTGATGAGCGCGGAGGCTCTCTCCATGTCCCCGGTGGCGACGTCCCGTGGCGCGGTCCCCGTGGCGATATCTCTGTAGCGCCGTCCCGTGGCGATGTCTCTGTGGGTGCCGGTGCATGAACCCTGCCCGCGCAGGTGCGCACGGCTCGCTCTCTATGCTGGGACGATGGCTGCGAAGAAGGCGAAGAAGAAGGCTCCCGCCGCCTCGGACTTCCGATCCGAGGCGCTTGCGCAGGCTCTCGAGAAGCAGGACATGGCGGCCGTCGCCCTCGCCCTGCGCAACGGCAACACGGTCGTCCCGCTGATCCGGCCGGGTGCCCGGGACAACCCGCTCGACGGCGGCGAGGTGTGGACCTACCGGGATCCGGCCACGGGCGACGTCGCGCTGCTGCTGTTCAGCGATGCGAAGAACAAGCCTGCCAACCTGCCGCCGGGCGTCGGCATCTACTCGCCGGTGTGGCTGCGCTCGTTCCTCACGACCCATCGCGACGTGATCACCACCGTGTTCCTCGACATCGCAGGACCCCACCCCATGCAGGCGCCGCCCGAGGAGCTGTTGCGCGCACTCGAGGTCTGACACCGCCGCCGTGCCCCACCTTGCGAGACACCATATTCGGCATGAGACCCACATTCTGCCGTGATGTCTCATGTCAAAAGTGGTTTCTCGCGGATTCTGACACGCGGCGCGCGAGAGTCGGCCGCGGCGCGGACGAAGCGTGAGCGGACGTCAGAACGCGGGGATCTCGTCGTCCAGGCGGCGCGGTGCACGGTGCGCGGTGACATCGCCGAGCGCTCCGCGCAGGGTCGCCGAGCGGTCGTCGATCACGTGCGCATAGCCGAGCCGCGCCGCCTCCGCGCGGCGCTGCGAGGCCTGGGTGACCGGGCGCACCTCGCCGGCGAGGCTCAGCTCGCCGACCGCCGCGAGCGTACGCGGCACGGCGTTCTCGGTGAGGGACCCGGCCACGGCGATCGCGATCGCCAGATCCGCCGCCGGCTCGACGAAGCGCACGCCGCCCACCGTCGAGACGTACACGTCCTTGTCGCTGGTCTTGATCCCCGCCCGGCGCTCGAGCACCGCGAGCACCATGGCCACGCGGGACGAATCGAGCCCGTTCACCACGCGCCGTGGGTTCGGCGCCTGGGTGGGGATCGTGAGCGCCTGCACCTCGACGGGCATCGCACGCCGGCCCTCCAGTGCGATCGCGACGCAGGTGCCCGGCTCGGGGCGCCCGCGGGAGAGGAACAGGCTCGACGGATCCGGCACCTCCGCGATCCCGGATCCGGTCATCTCGAAGCAGCCGACCTCGTCGGTCGGCCCGAACCGGTTCTTCAGCGCCCGCACGAACCGCAGCGAGGTCTGCCGGTCGCCCTCGAAATGGCAGACGACATCGACGAGGTGCTCGAGCACGCGCGGGCCCGCGACGGATCCGTCCTTCGTGACGTGCCCCACGATGACGATCGGCAGACCCCGCTCCTTCGCCACGCGGATCAGCGCCGCCGCGACCTCGCGCACCTGGGCGGGCTGGCCCGCGGCGCCGTCGGACAGGGCGGAGGCGACGGTCTGCACGGAGTCGACGATCACGAGCTCGGGGGAGACCTCGTCGATGTGGCCGAGGATCGTGCCGAGATCCGTCTCGGCGGCGAGGTACAGCTCGTCGTGCAGGGCGCCGGTGCGCTCGGCGCGCAGCCGCACCTGCGCCGTGGACTCCTCGCCGCTCGCGTACAGCACGCGCCGGCCCGCACGGGCCGCCGCGGCGGCCACCTCGAGCAGCAGCGTGGACTTGCCGACCCCGGGTTCGCCGCTCAGCAGGATCGCCGCCCCGGGCACGATGCCGCCGCCGAGCACCCGGTCGAACTCGGCCACGCCGCTCGAGCGCCGCGGCGACTCCTGCGACGTCAGCGACGTGATGGGGCGCGCCTGCCGGCCGGCCGCGGGGGCGGTGGCCTCGACCCGGCGCACGATGCCGGTCTGCGCGGCCTGCTCGGTCACCGTGCCCCACTGCTGGCACTCGCCGCACCGGCCCACCCACTTCGCGGTCGTCCACCCGCACTCGGTGCAGACGTACGCGGGTGCGGTGGGTTTCCGGGAGGCCATGCAGCAAGGCTAGCCGGGGGCACGGACAGCCGAGGCCGTGGGGGCCTGGGTATCGAGGCCCGGGGCCGTGGGGCGTCGAGGCCGTGGGGCCTGGGTATCGAGGCCCGGGGCCGTGGGGCGTCGAGGCCGTGGGGCCTGGGTGTCGAAGCCGGGGGCGTGGGCATCGAAGCCGGGGGCGTGGGCGTCGAGGCCGTGGGGCGTCGCCGACGCGACCGGATCCGAAACGCACCCGGCAGGATCCCGGATCCCTCTTGCGCTCACCGGTCGCGGATTGCGGCTTCGGGTGCCGCAGGACGGCGATATGCGACCAGTGAGCAGCCTGCTCGCGTCCGCTGACGGGGTCCCGGACGCGTCCCAGGTTCGCTGGTCCCCGGATTGCGGCTCCACCCGCCGCATGACGGCATATGCGATCAGCGAGCAGCGGGACGGCGGCGCTCTGGACGGGCGGCAGCGGCCGCGACCGCACGCCCCGGGACACCGCACCGGTACCCTCGAACCACCCGCACGATCACGACGAGGGAGCGCGCATGAGCCCCGGCACCACCTTCCGCACGGTCGAAGAGCAGCAGGAGCGGATCCTCGCCGCCGTGCGTCCGCGCCCCGCGGTGACGATCCCCGTCGACCGGGCGGGCGGATCCACCCTCGCGGCCGACGCCGTCGCGGCCAACCCGGTGCCGGCGTTCGACAACTCCGCCATGGACGGGTTCGCCGTGCGCTTCGCCGACGTCGCGACCGCGAGCGAATCGGATCCGGTGACGCTGCGGGTGACGGCCGATCTGCCGGCCGGGAGTCCCGAGGACCCGCCCGTCGCGGAAGGCTGCGCGGTGCGGATCATGACCGGATCCGCGATGCCGTCCGCAGCTGACACCATCGTGCCGTTCGAGGACACCGCCGGCGGGCTCGCCGATTCGCTGCGGACCGCTGTCGTGCAGCGCGCCCCGGGCGCGGAGGGCGTGCACGTGCGCCGGGCCGGGAGCGATGCCGCGGCCGGGGCGGTGGCGGTGCCCGCCGGCGCGCTGCTCGGCCCGCGACAGCTGTCGGCGCTCGCGTCGGTCGGGATCGCCGAGGTGCAGGTCGCACCGCGCCCGCGGGTCGCGGTGGTCTCGACCGGATCCGAGCTGGTGCCGCCCGGAACGCGGCTGCAGCGCGGGCAGATCCCGGAGTCGAACGGTGTGCTGCTGGCCGGCCTCGCCGCGGAGGCCGGGGCCGAGGTCGTGCTGCGCGAGGTGGTCGGCGACGAGGGCGAGGGCCCGGCCGAGGCCGCCGCGCGGGCCGCCGGGCTCGGTGCGGACGTGGTGATCTTCTCCGGCGGGGTGAGCGCCGGGGCGTATGAGGCGGTGCGGTTGAGCATGGGCGAGGCGATGGAGTTCGTCGCCGTGGCGATGCAGCCCGGCAAGCCCCAGGCGTTCGGGGTGACCGGCGACGGCATGCTGCTGTTCGGGCTGCCCGGCAACCCGGTCAGCGCCGCCGTGTCCTTCGAGACCTTCGTGCGCCCCGCCCTGCTGCGGCTGCAGGGGCGCGCTGAGGTGCATCGCCCGTTGCGGCGCCTGCCCGCGGGATCCGCCTGGCGCACCCCGCCCGGGCGGCGCCAGTACCTGCCGGCCGTGATCGTGGACGGTGCGGTCGTGCCGGCGACGCGGGGCGGATCCGGCTCGCACCTCACGGTCGGGCTGGCCGGCGCGACGGCCTATGCGGTCGTGCCCGCCGAGGTGGAGCAGGTCGAGGTCGGGGATCTGATCGACGTCATGGAGCTGAGCTGAGCGCGGAGGGCGTGTCGGAGGGATCCGGTTCGGAGCGGCGGGCGCCCGGACCGGAGGGCACGACGGGTGGGTCCGAGCTCATGAGGGACTCCTTCCACGGCGCGGCGCTCGGCTCCGTGGGCGCGGCGCCCGGCTCCGTGCAGGGCGGGCCCGGGTGGGCCCCGCGTGAGGCGTCCGCGCGCCGCGTCGACCGCTCGCCGGGAGCGCCGGGCGCGCTGGGCCTGATGGGCGCGCTGGGTGCGATGGTGCTCGTGGGCGGCCGGGCGCGGCGGATGGGCGGCGCCGCCAAGCCCCTTGTCGCGCTCGGCGGGTCGACGCCGTGGCGGCGCACGCTCATCGCGCTCGAGGAGCACGGGATCGGGCCGGTGGTCGCCGTAGGCCCGCCGTTCGACGGCGCGGAAGACCCCTCCGCGGTGGATCCAGGATCCGCCCGCGGATCCGCGACGGATCCCGGATCCGCATCGCATTCCGCATCCGCCCCCGGATCCGCGATCCGGAGCACCACGCGGGTGACCTGGGTGCAGGAGGATCCCCCGTTCGGCGGCCCGGTGGCGGCCGTCGCCGCAGGACTGCCCGCGCTCGCCGAGGCCGAGTGGATGCTGCTGCTCGCCGGGGATCTCGTGCATCCGGCCGAGGTCGTGCGGACGCTGCACGACGCGGTGCGCGCCGCCGCCGATGCCGGTGGAGGGCAGGGCGCCGCCGACCACGGCCTCGTCGACGCGATCGTGCTGCGTGCCGACGACCACCCGCAGTGGCTCGCCGGCGCCTATCGCGTCGCAGCGGTGCGCGCCGCGCTCGCCGCGATCGCGGAACCGTCCGGCGCGGCGGCCCGCCAGCTGCTCGGGGGGCTTCCGACCCGGTGGATCCCGGACCAGGATGGGATCACGGCGGACATCGACACCCCCGCCGATCTGGAACGCGCCCGTGCCGCGCTCGCCGGGTCGTCGGGCGGTCACGACACCGATCCGTCCGCGCGCCACGAGGAGGAGACCTCATGAGCCAGAACGACCGCACCTTGCCCCCGGAGGCGCTGGACGACTGGGCCGCCGAGCTGCGCGAGCGGTTCAACCTCGCCGAGGAGGACCTGCCCATCGCGCTCATCCTCGATCTCGCCCGTGACGTCGCGAACGGCGTCGCCCGCCCCGCCGCGCCGTTCAGCGCCTTCGTCGCGGGTCTCGTCGCCGGACGCGCCGGCGGCAGCCCGGGAGACGTGCGCGCCACCGTCGCCGCCATCTCGCAGCTGGCACGCGCACACCGCGTGGAGTAGCAGGCCGGGTCCGCCCGCTGAGCGCCCTTCGTCTCGGTGCGTTCGCTCTGGGACCGGCGTGTGAGGGCTGTTCGTCTCGGTGTGTTCGGTCTGGGACCGGCCGGTAGGCCCTTCGTCTCGGTGCGCTCGCTCGGGGACCGGCGTGTGAGTGCCGTTCGTCTCGGTGCGCTCACCCAGGGACCGGCCTGTGAGCGCCCGACGGCCTGTGGCAGTCCGTCCCGATGGGCGCCGATCCGGGATCCGCATGGTCGTGATCCGAACCTCCTATCGCGGGAGGCATTATTCACGGCCGATCGGCGCTTCCCCGGCAGAGGCCGATGCGAGTATGGAGCCATGGCCAGCGCCGGGCCCATCTGCGGGCCGATCTCCAGCTCCTCGCGGGTGCGGATCCTGCATCTGCTCTTCGAGGCGAGCACCTCGCAGACGCGTCCGCGACGCACGATCGGCGAGCTGAGCGAGGCCACCGCGCTGCACCCCAACACGGTGCGCGAGCATCTGCAGCGCCGGATCGAGGGCGGCTACGTCGTGCAGGGCACCGAACACCGCAGCACCCGTGGGCGCCCGCGCGCGCTGTACAGCGCCGCCACCGGCGCACCGGACGCGTCCAGCCCGGTCGCGAAGCAGAAGGCCGATGACGCCGCCCGCCGCGGAGACCTGTTGCGTCGCATCCTGCAGAGCGACCCCTCCGGACTGGGCAGGAACGCCACGTACCAGCTCGACGCGTTCGTCGAGCACCTCGAGGAGAGCGGCTTCGAACCCATCGTCGACGAGGACAGCCTCACCGTCGAGCTCACCCCGTGTCCGCACGCCGCCGCGCGGCCGGAGCACCGCCCGATGCTCTGCCAGGTGCACCTCGGCCTCATGCAGGGCGTGCTCGCCCAGGCCGGCGGCCCGCTGACAGCACGCTGCGTGCGTTCGGCGACGCGGCCGGACGAGTGCACGGTCGAGCTCGACCCTGTGACCGGATCCGCGACCCGCATCGGATCCGGTTCCGTCTCCCCGACCGGATCCGCAACCCGCATCGGATCCGGTTCCGCCGACCCGATCGGACCCGCAACGCGCATCGGATCCGGTTCCGGTTCCGCAGACCCGGTCGGATCCGCGTCTGAGATCCCGTCCCGTTCCGAGAGCAGAGGAGGCGTCGCGCATGGACTGGCTTGACCCCCTCGTCCTGTCCCGGTGGCAGTTCGGGCTGACGACGGTGTACCACTACCTGTTCGTGCCGCTCACGATCGGCATGGCCACGGTCACCGCGATCTTCCAGACCGCGTGGGTGCGCACCGGGAAGATCGAGTATCTGCACCTGACCCGGTTCTTCGCGAAGATCTTCCTGATCAACTTCGCCATGGGCGTGGTGACCGGCATCGTGCAGGAGTTCCAGTTCGGCATGAACTGGTCGGACTACTCGCGCTTCGTCGGCGACGTGTTCGGCGCCCCGCTCGCGTTCGAGGGGCTGCTCGCGTTCTTCCTCGAGGCGACCTTCATCGGGCTGTGGATCTTCGGCTGGGACAAGCTGCCGAAGAAGGTGCACCTCGCGACGATCTGGGGTGTCGCGATCGGCACGATCCTGTCGGCGTACTTCATCATCGCCGCGAACGCGTTCATGCAGAACCCCGTCGGGTACACCTTCAACGCGGCGGCCAACCGCGCCGAGCTCACCGACTTCTGGGCGCTGCTGACCAACAAGGTGGCGCTCGCCGCGTTCCCGCACACGATCTTCGGCGCGTTCATGCTCGCCACCGGCGTCGTGATCTCGGTCTCGGCGTGGCACCTGTCCCGCGGACAGCACGTCGCGACCATGCGGAAGTCTCTGACCTTCGGCCTGTGGGGCATGCTCGTGGCGACGGCCGGCGTGGTGCTCTCCGGGGATCAGCTGGGGCTTGCGATGGTGAGCACCCAGCCGATGAAGATGGCCGCGGCCGAGGCGATGTTCAACTCGAGCTGCGGGGCGGACGCCTCGTTCTCGCTGTTCTCGATCGGCACCCCCGACGGCACCGGCGAGATCTGGTCGCTGCGGGTGCCATACCTGCTCGCGTTCCTGTCGACGCACGACCTGAACGGCTGCGTCGAGGGGATCAACGACCTGAACGCGCAGTACGCGCAGCAGTTCGCCTCGACCGGGCTCACCGAGTTCACCCCGGTGCTGTGGATCACCTACTGGGCGTTCCGCTGGATGATCGGCCTCGGCGTGCTGCACGCGTTCATCGCTCTCGTTGGCCTGTGGATCACGCGCCGGGGCGCCAAGAAGCCCCCGGCGCCGTGGATGTGGAAGATCGCGATCTACTCGTTCCCGCTGGCCCTGGGCGCCAACATCGTCGGCTGGGTGTTCACCGAGATGGGCCGGCAGCCCTGGATCGTGTTCAGCCTGATGACGACCCAGAACGGCGTCTCGCCGGGCGTGAGCGGGGTTGAGGTGCTGATCTCGCTCATCTCGTTCACCGCGATCTACGCGGCCCTCGCGGTCGTCGAGGTCGGGCTTATCGTCCGTGCTGCGAAGAAGGGGCCGGACACCACCGAGACGCATGACGAGGACGCCCCCGTCCCGTCGGTCGTGTACTGAGGAAGGAGACGGACATGGATCTCGCCACACTCTGGTTCTGGATCGTCGCGGCGTTCTTCGTCGGCTACTTCGTGCTCGACGGCTTCGACTTCGGGGTCGGCATGTCGCTGCCGTTCCTCGGCGGCGCCGGCAAAGGCAGGGACGACGTCTCGCGCCGCCAGGTGATCAACACGATCGGCCCGATCTGGGATCTCAACGAGACCTGGGTGATCGTGGCGGGCGCCTGCCTGTTCGCCTCGTTCCCGGAGTGGTACGCCTCGCTGTTCAGCGGCTTCTACCTGCCGCTGCTGCTGATCCTGCTCGCGCTCATCCTGCGCGGCGTCTCGTTCGAGTACCGGCACCAGAAGGACGACCCGCGCTGGCGCCGCCGATTCGACACCATGATCGTGATCGGATCCGCCGTGCCCGCGCTGCTGTGGGGCGTCGTGTTCGGGAACATCGTGCAGGGCGTCGCGCTGGATGAGAAGCACGTCTTCCGCGGATCCGTGTTCGACCTGCTGAACCCGTACGGACTGCTCGTCGGCGTCACCACGCTGCTGCTGTTCTTCCTGCACGGGCTGCACTTCGTCGCGCTCAAGACCGACGGCATCGTGCACGAGCGCGCCCGCAGGGTGGCGCGGCACGCTGCGCTGCCGACGATCCTCGCCGCGGCCGGGACCGTGGTGTGGACGATCGTTCTTGCGACCGGGAGACCCTCCCTGCTGTGGGCGGTGATCGCGCTCGGCGGTGCGGCCGCCGTGTTCCTCATCGCCTGCGTGATCTTCTCGCTGCGCGGCCGCGACGGCTGGGCGTTCGCCGCCGGGGTCGTGACGATCCTCACCGCCGTGCTCATGCTGTTTTCGGCGTTGTTCCCGAACGTGCTGCCGTCGACCATCGACCCCGCGAACTCGCTGACGATCCAGAACGCGTCGAGCACGCCCTACACCCTGCAGATCATGAGCTGGACCGCGCTGATCGCGATGCCGCTGGTGCTGGCGTACCAGGCCTGGACGTACTGGGTGTTCCGCAAGCGCGTGCGCCGCTCCACGATCGAGGCCGCCCCCGCGCACACATGATCGGGTCGGATCCCCGTCTCCCCGCGGTCGTCGAGCGAGGACGAGTCGGTCCCGGGGTCGTTCGGCGGGGACGTGTCCTTCCCGGGGGCGTTCGGCGGGGGAGGCCGCGGCGGGCGTGTGTCCTCCCCGGGGTCGTTCGGCGAGGACGAGCGCAGCAAGACCGGGTCCTTTCCGGGGTCGTTGAGCGGGCCCGTGTCCTTCCCGGGGGCGTTCGGCGGGGGAGGTCGCGGCGGGTGTTTGTCCTTCCCGGGGTCGTTGAGCGAGGACGAGCGCAGCGAGACCGGGTCCTTTCCGGGGTCGTTGAGCGAGGACGAGCGCAGCGAGACCGAGACGAAACGCGGTTCCCCGCGAGATCGCCGCGTTTCGTCTCGCTCCTTCGGTGTTCGCTCAACGACCCCAGAGTGATGGTGCACGCATGAAGCCGATCGATCCGCGGCTGCTGCGGTGGGCGCCCTCCGCGCGCACCTCCCTCGCGGTGTCGGCGGGCATCGCGCTCCTGCAGACCGTGGTCACGATCGCGTTCGCGGGGCTGCTCGCCGCGGGGATCACGGATGTGGCCGCCGGGCGCTCGCCGCTCGGGCACGGGGTCTCGGGCATCGTGCCGTGGCTCGCGCTCGTGGTGCTCGTGCGCGCGGTGCTGCTCTGGGCGGCGGAGGCGTGGGGCGCCCGCGCCGCCGCCCAGACCGGCCGCGAGCTGCGGGCGGCTCTCGTCGCCGCGATCGCCCGCCGCGGCCCGGCCTGGCTCGGCGGACGCAACCGCACGGCGCTCGCCGTCACAGCCGGGCACGGACTCGACGCCCTGGATCCGTACTTCTCCCGCTACATCCCGCAGCTCGTGCTCACCGCGATCGCGACGCCGGTCATCGTCGCCGTGATGTGGTGGCAGGACTGGCCGAGCGGACTCGCAGCCCTGGTCACGCTGCCGCTCATCCCGCTGTTCCTGGTCCTCATCGGCATCGCCACCCGCGGCGTGCAGCGCAGGCAGCTGCAGGTGCTGCACACGCTCGCGGCGCGCTTCGCGGACACGGTGCAGGGTCTCGCCACGCTGCGCCTGTTCGGCAGGGAGCGCCGCGCGGCGGCCCGCATGCGCGAGACCGCCGACCAGTACCGCCGCGAGACCATGCGCGTGCTGCGGTACTCCTTCCTGTCCGGCTTCGCCCTCGAGCTGCTCTCCTCGCTCGCGGTCGCGATCATCGCGGTCTCGGTGGGCCTGCGCCTGCTGGGCGGCGAGCTGAGCCTCGGCGTCGGCCTGTTCGTGCTGCTGCTGGCGCCCGAAGCGTTCCTGCCGCTGCGCCAGGTCGGAGTGCAGTTCCACGCCGCCGCCGAGGGCGTCGCCGCGACGGAGGACGTCTTCGAGATCCTGGAGTCTCCTGCGGCCGAGTCGGGCGTTCAGAGCGCGCACTTTGCTGCGGATGAGGCCCGGATCCAGCCATCTGCGCGCTTCGAAACGGGAGGGGCGGTCCGGCTCGTCGTCGACGGTGTCGTCGTGCGGCACGGGGCGCAGCGACTGCCGGAGGTGACGTTCACGGCGGAGCCCGGCACCGTCACGCTCATCGAGGGGCGGAGCGGATCCGGCAAGTCGAGCCTGCTCGCGGCGCTGCGCGGCGCCGCCCCCTACAACGGGACGATCACGATCGAGGGCGCCGCGGACGAAGACGGCCGGGCCGCCGTCGAGGGCGTGGCGGATCCCGTTCCGAGCAGCCGGCTCGCCTGGGCCGGCCAGCGCCCGGGGCTGATCCGCGGCACGATCGGCGCGAACGTCGCGCTCGGCGACCTCGCACCCGACCTCGCCCGGGTGCGCACGGCGCTCGCCGACGCCGCGGCGGCCGAACTGGATCCGGCGCTGGAGCTCGGCGTGCAGGGTGCAGGGCTCTCGGGAGGCCAGGCGCAGCGCGTCGCCGTCGCGCGTGCCCTGTACCGGCTCGGATCCGGGGCGCGCGTGCTCGCGCTCGACGAGCCTTCCAGTGCCCTCGACGCGGCGACCGAGCGGCGGCTCTGGGCGTCGGTGCGCGCTGCCGCCGACGACGGGGCGACGGTGCTGCTCGTCTCGCACCGGGAGTCCGCCCGCGCGATCGCCGACCAAGTGGTGCGGATCGGCGATGCGGGCGGTGCTGCTGATCGGTCGCTGAGCGCCCTTCGTCTCGTCGCTCCGCTCTTCGCTCAGGAACCGCGCAGCGAGAGGAAGCGTGCCGGGGACGCGGAGACCCGAGTCGGGACCCCCTCCCCGGGGTCGTTGAGTGAGGACGGCCGCGCAGCGGACGCCCGAGACGAAACGCCGCGCCCTGTCGGGAACGGCGTTTCGTCTCCGTCGCCTGCGGCGTCGTCGCTCAACGACCCCGCATCCGCGGATCCGGATCCCATCCCCGACCTCCCCGATTCCGTCGGCGGGGTCCTGCGTCTCGCGATGCCCCGTGCCCGCCGGTTCCTGCCCGCGATCCTGGCGGGGATCGTCTCGGCGGCGGCTGCGGTCGGCCTGCTGCTCGTGAGCGGCTGGCTCATCGTCACCGCATCGCTCGTCGACAACCTCGTACCGCTCTCGATCGCGATCGTCGGGGTGCGCTTCTTCGCGGTGACCCGTGCGGCGATGCGCTACCTCGAGCGTCTCGCCGGGCACGACGCCGCGCTCGGCCGGCTCGCCGATCTGCGCGCGGCGGTCGTGCGCCGGCTCACCCCGCTCGCTCCCGCGGGTCTCGGATCCACCGACCGCGGATCCGTGCTCGCCGCCCTCGTCGACGACGTGGATAACCTGCAGAACCTGCCCCTCCGCGTGGTGCAGCCCTTGCTCACCGGCGGTGTGGTCGCCGCCCTGTCGGTGGGCGTGCTTGCGCTCATCGCGCCGGCGGCCGCGGTCGCGCTCGCCGTCTGCCTGGTGATCGCGGTGGTCGGCGCGGTCGTGCTCGGCGGTGCCGCGGGCGGTCGTGCGGAACGTGCCGTCAGCCGCGATCGCGCGGAGCTCGCCGGAGCCCTCGTCGACGAGCTCACCGCGCTCGACGTGCTGCAGGCGTACGGTGCCGAGGGCGTGGCGCGCGAGCGGATCCGTTCCGCCGACGTCTCGCTGCGACGCACGGTCACCCGGGCGGCGGTGGCACAGGCGCTGTCGTCCGCCGTGGTCTCGCTCGCTGCCGGCGTGGCCTCGATCGCCGCGCTCGCGGTCGCTGCACCGGGGCAGGCCCGAGGCGCCGCCGACGCGCCCTGGTTCGCGGTTGCGGTGCTGCTGCCGATGGCGGTGTTCGACGTGTTCTCCGCGGTGCCGCAGGCCGCGTCCGCCTGGCGCGGGGTGAGCGCGAGCGCGGAGCGCATCCACGCGCTGCTGCCCGCGACGCTGCCGCCCGAGGTGCGCGGTGACGACGGGGTTCCCACGGGCGACGACGGTCCCGCGCGCGGCACGGCTCCCAGCCACGACGGCGTTGCCGCGCGCGACGGACGGATCGCTGGGGGCGTCCTGCGCCTGCGGGGGGTGACGGCCTCCTGGCCCGGTGCCGAAGCGCCGGCGCTGCGGGGCCTCGATCTCGACGTCGCGCCGGGGGAGCGGATGCTGGTCACGGGATCCAGCGGCGCGGGCAAGTCCACCCTCGCGGCGGTGCTCGTCGGCTTCCTGCGCTTCGACGGCTCGTACCGGATCGGCGATGACGACGCGGGCCGCATCCGGAGCCCGGATCTGCGTCGCCACGTCGGACTGTGCGAACAGGATCCGATGCTCTTCGACGAGGACATCCGGCAGAACCTGCTCTTCGCGCGGGAGACGGCGACCGATGCCGAACTGCTCGCCGTGCTCGACCGGGTCGGGCTCGCGGCGTGGGTCGCTGAGCGCGGCGGGCTCGACGCGCGGGTGGGGGAGCGGGGCGCTCTCGTCTCGGGCGGCCAGGCGCAGCGCATCGCGCTCGCCCGGGCGATGCTGCGCGGCTTCCCCGTGCTCGTGCTCGACGAGCCGACGGCGGGGGTGGATCCCGATGCCGCGGACGCCTTGCTGCGCGATCTCCTCGGCGCCGCCGAGGAGCAGACGGTGATCCTGATCTCGCACGTGGCGCCGCCCGACGGCACGATCGACCGCACGGTGCGACTCGATGCAGGCCGGATCCCGCCCGTCGACGTCTGAACCGTCGACCGCACGGTGCGCCTCGACGCGGTCGCATCTTTCCCGTCGCGGGCTGACGCCGGCGCGCGGCGGCGCCCTGCCGGCGCGCGTGCCGGGCGATCGATGCCGGGTCTTCCCCGTCAGTCCCGCGAAATGCAGGACCGGGTGACCGAACTGCAGGACCAACTCTGAGAAAGCGCCTGTCTGGCGGGTGTTCTCGCCGCGCTGTCAGGGTTTGGTCCTGCATTCGGCGCGGGTGCTCCTGCATTCGGCGGGACGGGCGGCGGGACGGGCCGCGGGATCCGGGCGGCGGAGTCCGGAGGCGGGAGCCGGGCCGCGGGATCCGGGCGCCCGGATCGGGCTCCACACCCGGTCCCGCGCGACCGGGTCGGAGTCAGGCCGCGATCCCCGGGATCTCGTCGAAGCTCCGGAAGACCGGGATCCCGCGTCCCTCGGCGATCGCGACGTCCTGGTCGGCCCCGCGGGACTCGCCGGGAACACGCAGCACGGCGTCGCAGTGCTGCAGCAGGCGTTCCGCGGTGGGGTACATCACCTCGGCTGCGAGCGGGTCACCGGGACCGGTCGCGCCGGCGCTGGACAGCACGGGCAGGGCGACCCATTCGCCGATCATCGGGATGTGGCCGGCGCGGAAGATCGGCCAGGCGGCCTCCTCGAGCCGGGTCAGGTTCTGCGCCATCAGGACGGGGTCGCCTCCGGTGCCCGAGGCATAGGGGCCGGCGATGAGGATCAGGAGTGGTTTCGTCATGTCGGGTACAATACAGCAGAAACGTGCACAAACATGAAGGAGTCGGAATGCTGGCTGCGGCACGCAAGGAGCTTCTGCTGGAGCGGCTGCATCGCGACGGCCGTCTCATCGCGAAGGACATCGCCGTGGAGCTGGGCCTGTCCGAGGACAGCATCCGCCGGGATCTGCGGGAGCTCGATGCGGCGGGCCTCGCCGTCCGCGTCTACGGCGGCGCCCTGCCCGCCTCGCCCGCGGTCGTCGACTACGGCAGGCGAGCGGCCGTGGCGCCGGCGAGCAAGGAACGCGTCGCGCGCGCGGCCGCGGCCCTCATCGAGCCCGGTGCGACGGTCATCCTCGACGGAGGCACGACGACCCTCGCGGTGGTGACCGCGCTCCCGATGGACAGGCCGTGCACCGTCATCACGCACAGCCCGACGATCGCCGCCGCCCTGCTCGACCACGCGGCCGATGTGTTCCTCATCGGCGGACAGCTGTTCAAGCACTCGGCCGTCGCCTGCGGTGCGGCGGCGATGGAGGCCGCGCAGCGGATCAGCGCCGACCTCTTCCTGCTCGGCGTCACGGGCGTGCATCCCACGGCGGGGCTGACCACAGGGGATCCGGATGAGGCGGCGATGAAGCGGGCGCTCGCGGCGCGCGCGGCCGAGACCTTCGTCCTGGCGAGCGAGGAGAAGCTCGGTGCGGCGTCGCGGTTCGGCGTCCTGACCCTCGACGAGGTCGCGGGGGTCGTCACCGATGTGCCCGCCGACGATCCGACCGTGCGCGCGCTCGCGGAGTCCGGAGTGCGCATCGTCACCGCGGAATGAGGGCGGAGGGGGCAGAGCGGCCCGTGCGGCCGCAGCTCGTCACCGCGGACTGAGGGCAGAGGGGTCAGAGCAGCCGCAGCCGCGGCGCGTCGTCGTCGGATCAGGCGGGGCGACCCTCGACGACGTCGAGCAGCCGGGGGATGTCGTGGCTGGGCGGCGCCCCGAACCGACGTCGGTATTCCCGACTGAACTGCGAGGGGCTCTCATAGCCGACCGCGTATGCGACACCGGCGATGTCGCTCGGGCTGGCCAGCAGCTTCAGCCGCGCCTCCTGAAGGCGGATGCTCTTCTGGTACTGGATCGGACTCATCGCGGTGATGGCGTGGAAGGCGCGATGGAAGGAAGACGGACTCATGCTCGCGAGTCGGGCGAGCTCGTCGACGCGGACGGGCTCGGCGTACCGTTCGCGGATCCTGCGGACCACCCGGCGGACCCGGTTCAGGCTGCTGTCGGCGAGTCCCAGCTGACGTACGGTCGCGCCGTTCTCGCCGGACATGATCAACCAGAGGAGCTCTCGCTCGATCATCGGTGCGAGGACCGGGATGTCTCGCGGCGAGTCGAGAAGACGGAGCATCCGGATCGCCGCGTCCATCAGCCGGGGCGATGCCGTTCCGACGGCGACGGCCGGCGCTGCCGGTTCCCCGCGCGTGGGGCGAGCCAAGCCGCTCGCGGCGGGGTTCAGCATCAGTTCGGCGATGATCTCGGGGCGCAGCTCGAGGCCGAACCCGAGCGCGGGGCGAGCGGCGCTCGCGTCGGTGAACTGTCCCGATACCGGCAGGTCGACGGAGGCGACGAGATACTCGCCCGGGCCGTAGTCGTGCACCGTATCGCCGACCGAGAGGCGCTTCTTGCCCTGGGCGACGACGGCGAGCACTGTTCCCGTCGACGATTCGTCCTGGGATCCGGACTCGTCGAGGCGAGCGACCATGACGCCGGGGATGGGAGTCCGGGTGATGCCGACGGTCTTCGCATGCCGTTCGACGAGCTCCTTCAGCTGTGGGACCGTCATTGCTCGATTGAACCAGCTGAGATCCTTTCGAGTCTCCCGATCCGCTCGCCGATGAGAGGATCGGGCAAGAACCCGAGGCGATCGCCCTCACGTTTCGCGGGCCGGCGCGGCTTGGCTGTACCCATGACGAACGCACAGATCCAGACTCCTCGCATCGTGCCGGTCGCCGGCGGCGGCACCGGGATCGGACACGCTGCGGAAGGGGAGATCGCGACCGGCGGGATCGGCGCAGCCACGGCCGGGGCGCGCACCGAGGGCCGCGACCCGCTCGTGGTCGAGGCGGCCGAGAGCCCCGATGCCGCGCGCGCACTCCTCGACGGTCCGGCAACGCGATGAAGCACGGGCGAGCGGGGCTCAGCGCCGTCCCGACGCACGAAGGCGACCGTGTCACCACGCTCGAGCTGTTCTTCGACCTCGCTTTCGTGTTCGCCTTCACACAGCTCAGCCGGCTCATGGCACGCGAGCACTCGCTGGCCGGTGTCGTGCAGGCGATCGCGATCCTCGCCCTGCTCTGGTGGTGCTGGAACTCCTACGGGTGGCTCTCCAACCTCGCCCAGGCGGATCGTGGGTGGGTGCGCGCGGTGATGCTCGTCGCGACGGCATCGATGGTGGTGGTCGGGGTGACCGTGCTCGAGGCCTATCACGACGGGCCGGGCGGCCTCTTCGCCCCGCTCGTCTTCGTCGGCGCGTACCTGTGCGCTCGGATCCTGCATGCGATCGCCTTCGCCGTGGTCTCACCTCCAGAACTGCGGCGGCGCGCATTCTGGACGACGGTGCTCGCGGTCGTCCCGTCCGGAGCCTTGCTGACCGTCGGCGCGATGCTCGGCGGGGGATGGCAGCTCGCGTTCTGGCTGTCCTCCGCCGCGATCGAGCCGATCATCTCGCAGCGCCTGAGCACGGGCGTCGACTGGAGGGTGGCCTCCACGGCGCATTTCACGGAGAGGCACGGCCTGATCGTCATCCTCGCGATCGGAGAGTCGATCATCGCGATCGGCGCCGGAGCCGCCGAGAAGCCAATGAGCCTGCCCCTCCTCTTCGGGATCGGCAGTTCGCTCGTGATCGCGGCGGGACTGTGGTGGGCGTACTTCCAACGGTTCGCGGATCGGGCCGAGCGGGCACTGCTGCGCCTCCCGGAGGCGGATCGTGCGAGGACCGCACGTGATGCGTACACGTACGTGTCGCTGCTGATCGTCTCCGGGATCGTGTTCACCGCGCTCGGCATCGAAGGAGCGCTCGCGCGTGTCGGCTCGGTGGATCCGCTGGGCTCCTTCAGCGCAGCGGCGCTCGGCGGCGGCATCGCGTGGTACCTCGGAGCCACCGTTCTGTTCGCCTGGCGGCTGACGCTCCGAGTGCGCTGGGGGCGGCTCGCCGGTGCCGTCGCGGTCGTCTGCGCGATACCGCTGCTCGCGGGGACGACTCCGCTCACGGCGCTCTCCGTCGCCGCGGGGCTCCTCGTCGTCGTCCTCCTGGCGGACGCATCCGTGGTCGCGAGCAACGTGCGGACGTCTCGTCCAGAGCCTCGACCGTGACCCCCGCTGCGGCGCGCGCGGTGCGAAACCGTGCAGAACAGCAGCCCGGACGCGCCTACGCTTTCCGTCATGATCACTCCCCGCGGAGCGCTGCTGGTCGGCAGCGTGAACTATGACGATGCCGAGACCACGATGCGCACCGCCGCGGAGATCCTGGGTTCGCGGCTGCGTCGCATCCCCGACGGCGAGGTCGGGATCCGCTTCCACTGGATCATGTTCCAACCCGACGTGCTCGGCCAGGCCGAAGGCATCGAGCGCGTGGGCACCGAGCGGATCCCGTTCGGGGCGGGTCTCGACGCCCGCCCGCTGCGGATCGCCGAGGGCGTCGACGCGGCATCGATCGCGCTGCCGCCGCTCGGGTATGCCGCCGCGGCGCTCGCCTCATACGAGGTGTTCCGCCGTCTGCGCGCGGAGGGGGTGATCGCCGATGGCGTGCGCTTCCAGGTGTCGCTGCCCACGCCGCTCGCGGTGATCGCGTCGTTCTTCTCCGGCGACGACCGCGCGGCGATCGAGCCGGTCTACACGGCGGCGATCCGCACCGAGCTCGACGAGATCCTCGCCGCGATCCCGCAGGAGGATCTGGCGGTCCAGTGGGACGTCGCGAGCGAGATGGGCATCATCGAGCGCGCCGCCGGCTATGGCAAGGTCATGGAGGCGTGGTGGCAGGGCGATCCGTTCGACGGGCTCGTCGAGCGCCTGGCCGAGCTCATCGACGCGGTGCCTTCCGACGTCGAGGCCGGCGTGCACCTCTGCTACGGGGACGCCGCGGAGAAGCACTTCTTCGAACCTGTGGATGCGGCGAACCTCGTCCGCTACGCGAACGCCGTGATCGCCGCCGTGCACCGCCCGCTTACCTGGCTGCACCTGCCGGTGCCGATCGAGCGCGACGACGACGCGTACTTCGCCCCGCTCGACGGTCTGGCGCTCGACGCGGGCACCGAGCTGTACCTCGGCCTCGTGCACCGCGAGGACGGTGCCGAGGGCGCCGAACGCCGCATCGTCGCCGCCGCGCCCCACGTCCCCTCGTTCGGCGTGGCGACCGAGTGCGGCATCGGCCGCGCCCCGGCCGGCTCCACCGAAGGAATCCTGCACACCCACGCCGAGGTCGCCGAGGCCTGGTGACCGGGGTGGGAGCTCGTGTGCGGCGATCCGCTCCGTGCGCGACGCGCCCGGTCGGATCCGCTCGATTCGCCATCGATCCCGGCGTCGCGTAAGCTTGTCCGCGGTGACGTGTCCGAGCGGCCGAAGGTGCAACTCTCGAAAAGTTGTGTAGGGTAACCCCCTACCGTGGGTTCAAATCCCACCGTCACCGCCAAATAAACGCCTGATCAGCGCCTCTTTCGAGAGGTGCTGATTGGCGTTTTGGGACAATTTGGGACAGTTTTTGGGACTGATCTGGTGGCCTTTCGGTCCGCGGAGGTGTCCCAATCGGGTGCCTCAAATGTCCCACGGAGGGGCCGGTAACCCCCACGGAGCAGTGAGGCTCGGCGTACCGCGTGATTCCGCGGATCTGAGGGCGTGTTGGCTACCCCTACCGTGGGAATTGAGCCTACGGGCGGGCTATCGCACCCGTGGGGTCGCGGCGCCGCGCCGGTTGGCTGCACGCACCGATGGCGCGAATCTCGCATGGGTGGCGAGGGGCGGCGGGTGCTGCCGTCGTTGAACAACGGGAGGATGAACAGTCCTCATGATGATGATGAGCCCGTGGGGCCGAGTCTTGCGGCGTCCCATCGTGGTGACGCTGGTGTTGGCGTGAGTCGAGGAGGCGACTGCGTTGCAGGTTTGCGTGGGCCGGCGGGATCCGATCCCAGCGACCCACGCAAGGTCTTCGTGTCAGCCGATTTCCGTGATCGACACAGCCTCCTCATCAGGGTGCTCGAAGGCGTACCGGGAACCGGCCTGGCCCTCCTTCAACCGCTTCCGCAGTGAGACGAGCCACCAGACCAGGGCGACCGCAACGATCCCACCGAACACGTACGCGTTGCCCGCGAACGCGGGGAGGAAGATCAGGGCCGCTTCCACGGCGAGGAACACGACGAGGCTGATGATCAGGATCGGTACCCGTCCACGCCCCAGGTTGAACGTTCCGGGCTCCGCCTCGGGGATCCTTCCGCGGGCCGCAGCGATCAGCAGCCCGATGGTCTGCAGCACGTAGGTGGTGAAGAACGCGAGGGTCGCGATCCCGAGGAAGTAGTTGAATGCCTGCTGGCTGATGAGAGCCGACAGCAGCAGGAGCACCGAGACGACGCCGAGGGTGATGACCGCGGTCGTGGGCGTCTTGCGCTTGGGCGCCACATGGCGGAGCGCGCGGGAGAACGGCATCATGTTGTCACGCGAGAGCGAGTACAACAGACGGGTGCCGACGAGCACGTTGGACAGCAGGCAGACCAGGATGTTGGTGAGTGCGATCGCGACCACGATGCGGGAGATGATCGGCCCGAGCTGCTGGCTGATGATCTCCTCGATCGGGGCGGGCGAGTTCGCGAGCACTGAAGCGTCCTTGATCGCCAGCGTATAGACGAGGTACATCAGGAACTCGATGACGCACGAGACGGCGAACGCGTAGAACATCGTGCGGGGGATGACCTTGCGGGCGTTCTTCGTCTCTTCGGCGACGTCCGCGACGGCTTCGACGCCGACGAGGCCGAAGAAGGGGCCGAGGGATGCCGCGAGCCACGCGAAGATGTACGGCGTCGTCTCATCGGGGCTCTTGCCGACGAACAGGGACGAGAACGGCTGGACATTGCCGGGGACGGCGAACATGACCACGGCGATGGCCAGCGTCACGCCGACGGTCACGACGATTTCGAGCCCGACGCCGATGTTGTTGATGAACGTCGCCAGTCGCACCCGGTAGGCGTTGATCGCGACGCAGACGATCACCACGCCCACCGCGATGAGGATCTGCTGCTGCTGGGTGATGTTCCACCCCATGACGCTGCCGAGGTAGCCGGCGAAGATGTAGCCGAGGCTGGTCATGCCGCTGATCCAGCCGATCAGGGCGCAGAACCCGGTGAACCAGCCGAAGGTCGGGCCGTTGAGACGGCTCGTCCACTGGTAGGCGTATCCGGCGAGGGGGATCTTCGCGGCGACGTCGGCGGCGATCAGCGTCCAGAGCAGGAACACCGGGATCGCCAGGAACAGCGTCCAAATGAAAGGTGCGCCGGCGTTGAGGTATCCCGCGGAGAACCCGGTGAACACGGCTGTGGTCGCGCTGATCGTCGAGAAGCCGATCGCGAACGACGCGATCTTTCCGACCGAGCGGTCAAGCTTCTGCTTGTAGCCGAACTCGGCGAGGCGGGCATCCTCGTCTTCCCCGACCACACGCGGCGGCGGGGTGAGGGATGCCTCCTCGGGGAGGGCTGAATCAACCATGATGCTTCTCCTCGCTTCATTGCTTGCGGAACCAGTGGGTGCTGGTTGCTGAGAACAGTGAACAGAGGATGGGGTGGTGTGCGGAATGTCGAACGTGTGATCTGGTGATAAGCGGAGCTAATCGGTCAAGACTTCTTGGCGGAAGGGAGACGGCTCAGCATGTGCTCGACCAGGTGCGACGCCGACATGGTGAGTCTCGAGGGCCGCCAGGCGACGGCGGTATAGCTGACCGGTCGATCGGTGATGGGCACGAACTGGATGCCGGGGCGGTCGTAGAGTCGCGCGAGCGATGACGTGGTGAAGCTCAAGCCGACCCCGCGGGACACGAGGGTCACCTCGGCCTCGTAGGTCGCCGCCTCCGCGGCGATCATCGGCGGCTTTCCGCCGCGGACGTCTGCGGCGTACCAATACTCGCGCCAGCCGCCGGCCGACTTCGGCGCGACGACGATCGGCTCATCGAGCAGTTCTTCGATCCGCAGTTCGGAACGAGTCGCGAGCGGGTGCGATTTGGGAAGGCACGCCACCCACGATTCTTCGGCGACGGTCGCCATCTTGGCGTCGGGAACATCGACCGGCGGCCGAAGCAGGGCGATGTCGGAGGCGCCCGATGCCAGGCCGGCGGTCGGGTCCGAGAAATCGTATTCGACGGTTTCGATGCGGATGTCGGGGAACACGCGGTCGGCACCGTCGAGCAGTTCGAACATGACGTCGGCGCCGGTGCCGATGAGGTATCCGAGCCGGACTGTTCCGTGGTCGACGAGCATCGCGGCCGCCTCGAGCGCGGCATCCACTTCCTGCAGTGCTCGCCGCACGTGGGGGAGCCACTCACGGCCGGAGTCCGTCAGAGCGACCGACTTCGTGTCGCGGTCGAAGAGGCGCGCGCCGAGGTTGCGTTCCAGGCTCTGGATTGCCCCGGACAGGGCGGGTTGCGTGATGAAGAGCACCTCCGCGGCGCGCCGGTAGTTGAGCTCGGTCGCGAGTACTTCGAAGTACCGCATCGATCGCAGGCTCAGGTCGGGGATCGACGGCATGGCTCTCCTCCTCCCACTGATAAGGCCACCCTATTTGGTCATCGCCACTTCGAGCTTCCGCTCGTTTCGAGGCGCTTGCAGACTCGACGAGCAAGTCGCGATACCGAAAGAAGGATGCCCCATGGTCAGTCACAGCCGATCGATCACCCTCGAGACCCCCGCCCGTCAGGAGTTCTTCGACGTCACTGCGGATCTGCAGCAGTTCGTCGACGACAGCGGTGTCGCCGATGGCCTCGTCGTCGCGTACTCGCCGCACACGAGCTGCTGTGTGCTGCTGCAGGAGGAGTCCGAGGACACCACCTACTACGGAACGCAGCTGCTTCTGCAAGACACCCTCAACGTGCTGGCCAAGGTCGCCCCGCCGACCCGGCACGAGGGCCAGTATCTGCACCCGGGGCCGATCCACATCAGCAACGCGGCGAAGCTGCGCGATGAACTGCCCGAGTGGGGCCTCAACACCGACGGTCACATCCTCTCGTCGATCCTGGGGCGCTCGGAGACCATCCCGCTCGTGGGCGGGGAGCTCGTGCTCGGCGAGTTCGGGCGGGTCTACTTCGGTGACTTGGACTCGGTGCGCCCCCGTACCAGGACCGTCTACTTCCACATCCTCGGAGCCTGAGCATGCTCGTCTACGCTGTCGACGTGGGCACGACCAACCTCAAGGTCGTGCTCTACAGCGAGACTCTGGAACGTCTCGCGATCGCGTCGGCCTCCGCGCGCTACTCGCGCGACGGCGAGAAGGTCGAGTTCGACCCGGCGCTGCTGTTTCGCACGGTGCTCGACCTCATCAACCAGTGCGCATCGGCATGCGCTCACACGGGCGCGCACGAGGCGATCATCTCGGTGACCGGGCAAGCCGAATCCCTGGTCCTCCTCGACCGGACGGGGGAACCGACCCGGCCGGGGATGTCATGGCTCGATGACCGAGCATCCGCCGAGGCGAACGAGCTCAGTGCCGCCTTCGGCGACGAAGAGGCGTTCGCCGTGACCGGCCAGCCCCACCCGTCCGCGACGTGGCCGGCGGCCAAGCTGCGGTGGCTTCGCCACCACGAACCCGAGACTCTGGACCGCACTCGCTCCGTCCTGATGATCAAGGACGACCTCCTCCGACGCCTCACCGGGCACGCCGTCGGCGAGATCACCACCCGCGGATTCACGTACTTGTGGAACGTCCGGGAAGCCGGGTACTGGCCCGAGATGGTGGACTTCTGCGGGATCGCCCGGAACGCCCTGCCCGAAGTGCTTCCCGCAGGCAGTGACCTCGGACCCGTGCTGCCCGAGGTCTGCGAAGAGCTGCCGGCATCCCGCGGATACCGGGTCAACATCGGCGCCCTCGACCACTTCTGTGCCATGGCCGGGACCAGCTCCTACGCACCGAATGTCGTCAGCGAGTCCGCCGGGACGGTGCTGTCCGTGTCGCAGCTGGTGCGCGGATGGAGCTTCGAACCCGAGCGTCAGGTCTCGTTCCATTCCGGGCTCGCCGCGGGCGACACGGTGCTCTTCAACGGGGTCGACGGCGGCGGTGCCGCTCTCGAGTGGTTTCGCCTTCAGTCCCTCGCCGGCATGCGGTACGGCGAACTCGAACGGCAGCTCCGCGCGCGGAAGTTCTCCGCGGCACCGATGTTCATGCCCTACCTCACCGGTGTGAACCCGCCCGACTTCTTCCCGAACGCGAAGGGCGCCTTCGTCGAACTCGACCTCGGCCACGACCGGATCGACATGGCATTCGCCGTCGAGGAAGGGATCGCGCACCTCCTCCGACGCAACATCGACTACCTGACCACGAATCGCGCGAACGAAATCGTCTCCACCGGCGGAGGTGCGGCTTCCACCTACTGGAGCCAGCTCAAGGCTGACGTCTGCGGACTCGACCTGCTCGTCCCCGACGAACAGGAAGCGACGTGCCGAGGGGCAGCCATCCTGGCGCTCGTCGCTGCCGGCCGGCTGGACCGGATCACGGATGCCTGCCACCTGCATCCCCCGCAGACGAAGCTCTTCCAGCCGTCCGGTGACCCCGCCCGCGAAGACCGCTACCGACTGTTCGAACAGTATCTCGACCGCCTCTACGGAGCGCGCTGACATGGAGGACCAAATGAAACTGTGCTGTTCATCCCCGATGGTGCCCGGAAACACCCTCACCGAGAAGGCCGAGCGCCTCAAGACGTGGGGCTACGACGGGATCGCAGTATTCCAGCCTCTCGACACGTGGAGCGAGGCCGTGCACAGCGAACTCGTGTCGCTCGAAGCACGCACCGGGGTGAGACCCGTCGAGTTCGTGCTCGCCGACGACATCTACGGCAAGGCGATGTCCGACGACCACGAGGAGCGGGATGCGTGCCGGGCGATGTACCGGGAGGCGGCCGCCGTCTGCGCCGAGATCGGCGCCGTCACCGAGATCGAGTACCAGTACGGCGTGCAGGATCCCCTCCCGCTGTTCGACCCGTTCCAGCAGCTCGACGCCGACCAGCACCGCGCATTCCTCGCGTTCTACCGGGAGATGCTCGACGTCGTCGCCGGCAGCGATGCCCGCATCCTGCTGGAGCCCATCAACCGGTACGAGAGTCGATATCTCAACCGCGTGAGCGACAACGTCCGCATCATCAATGAGGTCGCCCACCCGAACGCCGGCCTGCTGCCGGACCTCTTTCACATGTCGATCGAAGAGACCGACCCGGTCCAGGCGATCCGCGACGCGGGCGACCGGATCGTGCATGTGCATCTCGGCGACAGCAACCGGCTGCTGCCGGGGATGGGCCACCTCGACTGGCCCGGCATCTTCGGCGCGCTCCGCGAGATCGGCTACACCGGGTACGTCAACCTCGAGTGCTCCACCGCGGGGGATCCCGCCGCGACGCTTCCGGCGAACGCCGCGTTCCTCACCGAACTGATCGGTGCGTGAAGCATGTCCTTCGAGCGTCCGTTCTTCGAAATAGGGCCGAAGAACTACCTGCGGCGCCCCGAACTCGAACGGCTCGCACGAGCGGCCGGAGACGCTGCCCGGGACCATGGCATCACTGTCATCCTGACCGTGCCGACGGCCATGATCGCGCCCATCGCGGACCTCGACACCGGCGTGCACGTCTTCGCCCAGGACATGGCCCTCGAGACGCTGGGCGACTCGTTCGGGCACGTGACCGCCGAGTCGCTCGTGGATGCCGGTGCGGTCGGCGTCATGCTCAACCACGATGCCAACCCTCTGTCTCCCAGCGAGCTGAAGGCATCCATCGACCGGGCATCGGACGTCGGCCTGCAGACGATCGCTTGCGCCGGCAGCGAGGCAGAAGCACTGCTGTTCGCCGCCGACAACCCCAGCATCCTGCTCTACGAACCGCCGGAGCTCATTGGCACGCACGGCAGCAGGCCGCGTGAGTGGATCGGCCGCGTCACGGCATCCATACGCGCGGCGAACCCCGGGGTCCGCGCCATGCATGCCGGTGGCGTCTCGGCCCCCGAAATCGCTCGCGCGATCATGGCCGCCGGGGCCGACGGAACCGGTTCCACCAGCGGGATCCTCAAGGCGAACGACCCCCTCGAAGCCACCCACAACTTCATCGCAGCGGCACGCGAGGGCTGGAACCTCGCACACGCCGCCCAATCTTCCGACACGAACAACACCACCAAGGAGAACCAGAAATGAACCCCAACCTCAGCGGAAAGACCGCAGTCGTCACCGGCGGAGCGCGCGGCATCGGACTCGCCGTCGCCCGTTCCCTCGCGGCCGAGGGCATGAACGTCGCCCTTCTCGACCTGCTCGACAACGTCGCCGAAGTCGCCCTCCGCATCGCCGATGAATACGGCGTGCAAGCCGTCGGCCAGCGCCTCGACGTCACCGATCAGGATGCTACCGATGCGGCGTTCAAGACCGTCACCGAGCGGATCGGTACGCCCCGGGTGCTGCTGACCGCCGCGGGCATCGAGATCAACGGCGACTCCATCGACGTCACCGCCAAGGACTGGCGCAAGGTCATCGACGTGAACCTCACCGGAACCTTCTTCTCGGCCCAGGCGTTCGGCCGCGGCCTGCTCGAGGCCAGACTGTCCGGCAGTGCCGTGCTCATCGCGTCCATGTCCGGGCTCATCGTCAACGTGCCGCAGTGGGCGGCCTCGTACAACTCCTCCAAGGCCGCCGTCGCGCACCTCGGCAAGTCGCTCGCCGTCGAGTGGGCATCGTCCGATATCCGGGTCAACTCGATCGCACCGGGGTACGTCCTCACCGATCTCACCCGCGCCATCATCGAGCGCGAGCCCGAGCTCGAAGCCGACTGGGTCTCCCGCATCCCGCAGGGGCGCATGGCGACCCCGGAAGACCTCACCGGACTCGTCACCTTCCTCGCCTCCGACGCGTCGAGCTACCTCACCGGCCAGCAGATCGTCATCGACGGTGGCTACACGGCCGTGTGAGCGGAAGGTTCCACGTGGCGCGTGGTCCCGGCGGAGAAGATCGCAGCCGCCCGCACGACGAATCACTCGACTGACATTGAGAGGACGCCAGGATGTTCATCGCAACGTTGATCAACACCCGTTCGCTGGTGCTGCGGACGCGGACCGCCTCACGATTCGCCGTGTTCTTCCGGTTCGCGCGGGCACCTCGGTCATGAGCGACGGCATCGCACACGGCAGTCCTGACGGTTACGCCCGTGGGTGCCGCTCGAACGGAGGCTGCCCGTTTCATCAGTCGCCTGAGTTTCTCACCTGCAAGGAGGCCGCCGTCCGTCGTCGATCGGACTGGAGAATCATGGCGCTGCCCGAGGACCAACCCCTTCCCAGAGATCCTGACACGGCGCTCACGTCGACGAGCGGGCCAGCGAAGGACGTCGCCGGGTCGAGGATGCCGATTCACAGCAGCACGTACTGGGGTTACCGTCGCGGATGTCACGCCGGCGGGCCTGCCCCAACTGGCGGCTCGGGAGGATCACCTGCGCCGAGGCGAAGCGTCAATACATCACACTATGGAAAGCGGAGCGCGTTGCAGGGAACGGCTCCCCATTCGCCCACGGTTCCTCCAACGGCTATCTCCTTGGCTGCCGAGACCCGGATAAGTGCCCAGGCGGCAGGTTCGGCGAAACATGCTCGGATGCGCGTGCGCGTTACAAGCGGGAACGAGCGGTCGCGCCAGGGATCCTCCGCCGGAGCGTTCCGCATCCACCAGGTCGAACCGCTGCAGCCGGTCGTCACTGCCGAACAGGCGCACCCCGTTTCCGGCGAGGCTGGGCGCCAGCACGAGCCGCAGCTCGTCGACCAGCCCGGCCGCCAGAAGATCGCGTGCGAGCGACAGACTGCCATGGATGCCGATATCGCCTCCCGGCGTCTGCTCCAGCTGCGCGACGAACGACGCAGCGGGCGCGGAGACCGCGTGCGAGTTCGACCAGCCCAGCTCTCCCGGCGAGGAGGTGAAGACGTACTTGGGCCTTGAGTTGATGAAGTCGGCGAACGGCTGGACATCGGAGTTCGGCCAATAGGGCGCCCACTTCTCGTAGGTGCGTCGGCCAAGGAGCACCGCGTCCTGCGTCGCGATCGTCTCGACAAGGAAGTCTCGGAGCTTCGAGCCGGTGTCGCGCAGCCACTCGCGTTCTCCGGGCTCGTCTGCGAATCCATCGAGCGACATGAGCTCGTAGAGCATCACGCGTCGGGTGGCGCACTGCGACTCGGTCTCGGTCACGATGGTCTCCTCTCTTGCGCTCCGGACGGGCGCCTTCGGAAAGCGGTCAGTCGATCCGCGCCTCGGCCTTGTACAACAACGACAGGGGACGGCTGATCGAGTCGCCATCGGCGAGCTCCGTGGCGGACGGCCCGATGAACCGGCGCAGCGACCTCGCAAGATGCGGCTGGTCGAAGTGACCGGTTCAGGAGGAGGATCGACGGTCACGAGCAGTCCTTTCCGGGTCAGCAGCGCCACGAACTCCTCCGCCTGCAGGTACGACGGGACAGCGATGCGTTCACCTCCGAGGTGGAACCACCGCCCATCCACGGGCAGCGCGACGAAACGATCTACCCGCCGTGCCGGAGGAAGCTCTGGAAGAAGCACCCCGAGCGTGAGCCTCACCCCCACGAACTCCACCTGCGCAGGGACAGGAGCCTCCGATGCTCTGGACTCGGGCCCCCGGAATGCCGGAACGGCGTCCGTCCGGACCCTCCCGGAACACGAAGTCCCAGTGCGCCCGGGCGACCGACGTCATCGTGGTGGTGTCCAGACTCCGACTGGTCCACGCGCGCTCGATGAGAATCGAGTCGGATGATCGATGCTGGAATCGCAGGCGTCCTCCGCTGTTCTCCGTCGCCTCCATGAGGGAATGCTAAGCCGGCGCGGACTTCAATCTCGTTCGCGGGATAGAGGTCGTTGATCGCCTCACGGCCGTCCTGCATCGCGGCACGCCTGAGCTTGTCGCACCCTGGCCGCATCCGCGGCGCGCTCGAAGTACCACAACCACTTCGGGTGATATCCGGACGCGGAGTGCCGGCGGCGGTGAGCGTTCCCGGCGAGGATGATGTCCGCGTAGTGCGAGAGAAGCCCATCCCATCCAGTGCTGTCGAAGGCGGGCCGGGGCACGGCGGGGAGTCTATCGACGGCGAGGCTCGACTTCCGGGCGTTGCACATCGTGTGCATCGTCGTGAGGTTCTCCATCCCGCTGGAGCCGCCGTGGGCGTGGGCGAGCGTGTGGTCTGCTTCGGGGGCGAGTACCCAGTACGCGGGGTGCACGGTACCACGGCGGTAGTGCGCGTAGTACGGGAACGCTTCGGGGAACACGTCGCTGATCGCGACCAGGATGCAGCGGGGGACGGTCGGGCCACCGCAGGAGGAACAGAGAAAGCCATCGCGGAGGAAGACCTGCGCGCGCAGGCGATCGGGCACGGCCCGGGGCGAGCGCTCCGCGGCGCCCGGTGCGATCTTGCCGTTCAGAGTCAGCGAGCCCATCCATACCTCACCGGCGATCGGCGTGAGCAGCTCCTCCGCGACCGTGACCGACGCGGGCAGGGCCTTCGCGACGGTCGCGAGGATCGTGCTGTAGTGCACCGCCGCGTCCTCGGGCAGCGTATGGATCTCGATGGTCATGCGTGGATGCTCCGTCCTGGGCTCATCGCGGGTAAGGATGGCGGACGTGATCGGGTCGATCACCGGATTCCTGGTCGTTCGGCGCGGGGCGACCGTCGACTACGGATGCGGCTCGACGAGGCTGAGGAACTCGGTCGCCAGCGTGGTGCCCTTCTCCGCGTGCGGGAAGGCGGCGCTCACCGTCCAGACGGGGCTGCGCGGATCGATGATCTGAATCGTGCGCAGCTCCGCCGCGATCGTCTTCCTCGCGACGGACTGCGGCACCACGGCGATCCCGAGGCCTCGGTGGAGCATGTCGATGAGGGCGTGGATGTCGCCGACGGTGAAGGCGACCCGCCGCGGGATCTTCCTCGAGGCGAAGAGCTCGTCGGTGACCATCCGGATCGCCCAGCTGCCCTCGAGGTCGATGCAGGTGCGCGCCTGCAGATCCTCCCAGGTGACGGACTTCCGGGATCCGAGCACGTCGTCGGGCGGAGTCAGCAGCACCAGCGGCTCGGTCGCCAGCGTGGCGTGGTCGAGCCCCGTCAGTCGAAGACGGGGATCGGCCGTGTCGGGCGTTCCCGCGACGAACGCGAGGTCGAGCTCGCCGTCGCGCATCCGCCCCAGCAGATCTCCGGTCCCCGCCTGCGTGAAGGTGATCTCCACCTCGCAGTGCCGGCGGTGGAAGCGCTCCACGAGCTCGGGCACGTTGATCGATCCCAGGCACTGTTCGGCGCCGACGTGCAACGAGCCGGTCACCTGGCCGATGGTGGCCGTCACGGCGTCCCGGCCCGCGGTCGCCTCCGCGAGCAGATTGCGGGCATGCGGGAAGAGCGCGCGACCGGCGGGGGTGAGCTCGACCCGCCGGGTCGTGCGGGTGAACAGCTGGGCGTTGAGATCCTGCTCGAGACTCTTGATCGCCGCGGACAACCCGGATTGCGACACGCGGGCGACCTCGGCCGCTCGCGTGAACTGGCTCTCCTCGGCGAGCGCGACGAAGTACTCCATCTGCCTGAGATCCATGCAACCCTCCGGCATTCATCGATTCGAGTTGTGAGATCAACAATATTCTCCTGTTGGACAGATGACAATGCCGCTCGTACCGTGGACTCAGCTCCACTGGACATCTCGCGATCGACGAGTGGGGTGGATGAATCGACGACCAGAGCTCGGAGCCTTCCTCATGACTGCAACGCGAAACCCGGACACCACCCGCACCCCTTACCGCCCGCTCGGACGCAGTGGCGCCGTCGTCTTCGAGCAGGCGCTCGGAACCATGACCTTCGGCGCCGAGGCGGACGAACCGACCTCGCACGCCCTCATCGACGCCTACGTGGAGGCCGGCGGCAACTTCATCGACACCGCCGACGTCTACAGCGCCGGGGTCAGCGAGGAGATCATCGGCCGGTGGCTCGCGGCGCACCCGACGGAGGCGGCACAGCTCGTGATCGCGACCAAGGGACGGTTCCCGATGGGCGCAGGCCCCAACGACCTGGGCACGTCGCGACGGCATCTGCGCACGGCGCTGGACGATTCGCTCCGCCGCCTGGGCGTCGAACACATCGACCTGTACCAGCTGCACGCCTGGGACCCGATCACGCCGCTCGACGAGACGCTGCGCTTCCTCGACGATGCGATCCGCCAGGGCAAGATCGGGTACTACGGGTTCTCGAACTTCACGGGCTGGCAGCTCACCAAGGCGATCATGCTCGCCGAGCGGCACGGCTGGAGCCCTCCGGTGACCCTTCAGCCCCAGTACAGCCTGCTGGTGCGCGGCATCGAGCACGAGATCGTGCCCGCGGCGCTCGACGCCGGCATCGGCCTGCTGCCCTGGTCGCCGCTGGGCGGCGGCTGGCTGACCGGGAAGTACCGCCGCGACGTGCCGCCGACCGGTGCGACCCGGCTCGGCGAGAATCCTCAGCGCGGCATGGAGGGGTGGGAGCGCAGGAACGCGAACGAGCGCACCTGGCGGATCATCGACACCGTCACCGGCATCGCGGATGCGCACGGTGCGTCGCCGTCGCAGGTCGCGCTCGCCTGGGCGGCCGCGCAGCCGGCGGTGACCTCGGTGATCCTGGGTGCGCGATCGGTCGAGCAGCTCCGTGACAACTTGGGCGCGGTCTCGCTCCAGCTCGATGCGGAACAGCTCGCGAGCCTGACCGCGGTGAGCGCCCCCCAGGCGGACGACTACCCCTACGGCGCGCCGGGTGAGGCTCAGCGCGCCCGGAAGATCGCAGGAGGACGATGAGCGGGATGACGATCGCGGTCACCGGCGGGTCGGGCAAGCTGGGCCGCACGGTGGTCCGGGTGCTCCGCGAAGCGGGGAACACCGTCCTCAACCTCGACCGGGCGGGCGAGCGCGGCCCCGGTTTCGTCCAGGTCGACCTCACCGACTACGGCCAGACGATCGATGCGCTGATGGGCGTCGACGAGAAGCCGCGAGCGTTCGATGCGGTGGTGCACCTGGCGGCCGTCCCCGCTCCCGGTCTCCTGCCGGACGCGGTGACCTTCCAGAACAACCTGATGGCGACCTACAACGTGCTGCGGGCTTCTATCCGCGCCGGAGTCAGGACGATCGTCACGGCGTCGAGCGAGACGCTGCTCGGGCTGCCGTTCGACGTGCCGCCGCCCTACATCCCCGTCGACGAGGACTGCACCCGCCCGGAGTCCGCCTACTCGCTGTCGAAGCACCTCGAGGAGCAGCTCGCCATCCAGCTGGTGCGGTGGCATCCGGATCTGTCCATCCAGGCGCTGCGGTTCTCGAACGTGATGGATCCCGAGAACTACGCCGAGTTCGGATCCTTCGACGCCGATCCTCAGCGGCGCAAGTGGAACCTCTGGGGGTACATCGATGCGCGCGACGGCGCGCAGGCCGTGCTCAAGGCGATCGAGCGCGGACGGCGCGAACCGGGCTTCGAGAGCTACATCATCGCCGCCGCGGACACGGTGATGACCCGGCCCAATGCGGAGCTCGTCGCCGAGGTGTTCCCCGGCGTCGAGATCCGCGGCGACCTGGGGGTGAACACCACCCTGCTCTCGATCGACAAGGCCCGTTCCCTCCTCGGCTTCGACCCCGCGTACTCCTGGCGCGAATAGCCCGCGTCGACCACCGTTCCACACCAGCCGCGCGGGCTGATCCGAACCCGGAGCGCCGGTCCCGATGTCCGCATCGGGGCCGGCGTTCCGGCGCCGCGTCGGACCGGCCGCCAGGATTCCGCGGAGGCGGATCCTGTCCCGTCGGGAGGATTCCGCGGAGACGGATCCGTCCCTGCCGGGAGGATTCCGCGGAGGCGGATCCTGTCCTGCTGGGAGGATTCCGCGAGGACGGATCCGTCCCCGCTGTGAGGATTCCGTGAGGAGCGCCGGTGGCGCGGGGATCGGGCTCTAGGCTTCGTCTGTGCACAGCCAGGCCGTCATCGACCAGAAGGCTCCCGTCCCGCGCCGGAGCCCGCTCCGCCTCGCCCTCGTGATCGGCGCGCTCGGCGTCGTCTTCGGCGACATCGGCACGAGCCCGATCTACGCCCTGCAGACGGTGTTCAATCCTGAGGATCCGCACCCGGTGCCCCTCACGTCCGACAACCTGTACGGGGTCGTCTCGCTCATCGTGTGGTCGGTGATCCTGATCGTCACGGTCACCTATGTGCTGCTGGCGATGCGGATGGACAACGACGGCGAGGGCGGCATCATGGCCCTGCTCACCCTGCTGCGGCGGTGGGCGCCGAAGGGCAGGCGCACCCGCGCGGTCGCCGTGCTGTCCGGCCTCGCCGTGCTGGGCGCCGCGCTGTTCCTCGGCGACAGCATGATCACCCCGGCGATCTCGGTGCTCTCCGCGGTCGAGGGCCTGAAGACCATCGATCCGGGGCTGGACGAGTGGATCGTGCCGATCACCGCCACCATCCTGCTGGTGCTGTTCCTCATCCAGAAGTTCGGCAGCTCGGTGGTCGGACGCCTGTTCGGGCCGATCATGGCGGTCTGGTTCGTCGTCATCGGGGTGCTCGGGATCGGCGGGATCCTGCACGATCCGCAGATTCTGCTCGCCCTGTCGCCCACCTACGCCATCGAGTTCATGGCCGGACATTTCGACATCGCGTTCTTCGCGCTCGCCGCCGTGGTGCTGTCGGTCACCGGCGCCGAGGCGCTGTACGCCGACATGGGCCACTTCGGCCGCAAGCCGATCTCGTTCGGATGGCTGTTCCTCGTCTTCCCCGCACTGGCGCTGACCTACCTGGGCCAGGGCGCGCTGCTGCTGCAGGACAAGGCGAACATGTCGGCGCCGTTCTTCCTGCTCGCGCCCGAGTGGGCCCGGATCGCTCTCGTGATCCTCGCCACGGCGGCCACGGTCATCGCCTCGCAGGCGGTGATCTCCGGGGCGTTCTCGGTGGCCGCGCAGGCGTCGGGGCTCGGCTACCTCCCACGGCTTCGCGTGACGCACACGTCGTCCGAGACGCACGGCCAGATCTACGTGCCGTGGATCAACTGGCTGCTCATGGTCTCGGTGATCACCCTGGTGTTCGTCTTCCGCAGTTCCGCATCGCTCGCGTTCGCCTACGGGATGGCGGTCATCGGCACGATCACGATCACGACGCTGCTGTTCTTCTATCTCGCGCGGCGGAGATGGAAGGTCTCGGGCTGGATCCTCGGGATCGGCGCGACGGTCCTGCTCGCGGTGGACCTGCTGTTCCTCGCCGCCAACGCGACCAAGTTCACGCACGGCGCCTGGCTGCCGCTCGCGATCGGCCTCGCGGCGTTCACCGTGATGACCACCTGGCAGCGCGGACGCGAGCTCATCACCGCGCGCCGCACCGAGGCGGAGGGGTCGCTGACGGAATTCGTGCGCAACCTGCGCACCCATCCGAAGCTCCTCGACCGGGTGCCGGGGACGGCGATCTTCCTCAACCCGGGCGGCACCACGACGCCGCTCGCGCTGCGTGCCAACGTCGAGCACAATCACGTGCGCCACGCGCGGGTGATCATCCTGTCCGTCGACATCCAGAACGTGCCGCGCGTGCCGCAGGCCCAGCGCTGCACGGTCGACGACCTGGGGGATCCGACCGACGGGATCCTGTACATCTCCGCGCGCTTCGGCTACGCGGAGAAGCCGGATCTGCCGCGCGCGCTGCGCAGCATCCCGCCGCACAAGACGCAGGGCTGGCTGGATCTGGACAACGCCACGTACTTCCTGTCGAAGATCGAGCTGCGTGAAGGCCGCCGCGGCGGCATGGCGCGGTGGCGCAAGCGGCTCTTCCTCGCGGCGTCGCACATCACCACCGACGCCAGCGACCACTTCGGCCTGCCCCGCGACCGCGTGATCGTGATGGGGTCGCAGATCGAGCTGTGATCCCATCACGGCGTCGGTCCCGAGCGGTCAGGGGCGCACCGCGGAGGCCGGTCCGAAAGGCCGCGGAGCGGCCGGGGTGCGTGCAGCCTCCCGCATAATGAGCATGACCGATCTGGAGCGGAGGTGCGCGTGGCTGTGGACAGCGAGCCGCCTCGCGCCCTGAACATCCGTGACGTGGCGCGCGAGGCCGGCGTCTCGTACCAGACCGTGTCCCGGGTGCTGAACGGCAGCGACCGCATCCGGGCGAAGACGCGCGAGCACGTGCAGTCCGTCATCGATCGGCTCGGGTACCGCCCGAACCCCGTCGCGCGGGCGCTGTCGACGAACCGGTCCCGCACGATCGGCGTGCTCACGGCCCAGAGCGCGCTGTACGGGTCGGCGACGGCGATCACCGCGATCGAGTTCGCGGCGCGCGACGCCGGCTACCGGCTCTCGATCGCGAACCTGCGGTCGGGCGAACCGGATGCGGTGCGCACCAGCATCGACGACCTGCTCAGCCACGCGGTCGAGGCGATCATCGTCATCGCGCCGCAGCAGGAGGTTCTCGGCGAGGTCGGCGGGATGAGCGTCGACGTGCCCATCGTGGCCCTCGGGCCCAGCGGCGAGCGCCACTCGATGGCGATGGATCAGATCGCGGGCGCCCGGGCGGCGGTCGGGCATCTCGCCGATCTCGGCCACGAGTTCATCGTGCACCTCGCCGGTCCGCAGAACTGGACCGAGGCGGAGGCGCGCATGGTCGGCTATCTGCGCGAGCTCGATGCGCGCGATCTGCGCGTGCGCGCGCCGCTGCTGGGGGACTGGACCGCGCAGTTCGGCTACGAGGCGGGCCGGAGCCTGCTGCGCATGCCCGACTTCACGGCGGTGTTCGCCGGGAACGACTCGATGGCGCTCGGGTTCCTGCACGCGTGCCGCGAACTCGGCGTGCGGGTGCCGGAGGACGTCAGCATCGTGGGGTTCGACGACATCCCCGAGGCCGCGCATTTCTTCCCGCCGCTGACCACCGTCCGGCAGGACTTCGTGGAACTCGGCCGACGGACGATCCGGATGCTCCTCGCCCAGCTGAATGGTGCGGATGTCGCACAGGAACCCCTGATCCCGCAGCTGATCGTGCGTGCTTCCACCGCGGCGCCCGGCGCGTCCTGACATCGCGGCGGACGCCGCCGGCGCGTCCCGAGGAGGATGCGGATCCGGTAACGCGCGGAATCTTCCCTTGACAAATGTGACCGGTTCGCCAGAGGATCTGTCGTGCGGGTGTGAGCGGTCACACCCGTCGCGACGAAGAGGTCGGATTCCGCATCTCCTCGCCGCAGGAGCGCATGAGGCCGGCGGCCACCGGCCTTCTGCGAAATAGCACCACGAATCGATGCCCGCAGCGGTGCGGGCATCGCCCTCGCCCTGCCGGGCGCAGGTCCTGACCGGGTGGTCCGATCGTGCATCGGCTCGCCCACTGCTGTCCTGAGGGCGCCATGGCGGCGCGCTCGACGAAAGGAATCACATGAAGTTCAAGAGACTGGTCGTCGGCGTCGCAGCCGCCGCGACCCTCGCCCTCAGCCTGACCGCGTGCGCGGGAACCCGCGGCGGCGGATCCGGCACCGCGGAGCCCGGCGCCAACAAGGGCGCTCTCGTCGGCGTCGCCATGCCGACGAAGACGTCGACCCGCTGGATCCACGACGGCGACGCCGTCAAGGCGGGCCTGGAGAAGCTCGGCTACAAGGTCGACCTCGAGTACGCGGACGACGACATCCCCACCCAGGTGCAGCAGATCTCGAACATGCTCACCAAGGGCGCGAAGGTCCTCGTCATCGCCTCGGTCGACGGCACGGCCCTGTCCAGCCAGCTCGACCAGGCCGCGTCCAAGGGCGTGAAGGTCATCGCCTACGACCGGCTCATCAACGGCAACAAGAACGTCGACTACTACACGACCTTCGACAACTACAAGGTCGGGGTGCAGCAGGCGACCAGCCTCCTCGAGGGTCTCGGTGTGCTCGACAAGAGCGGCAAGGACACCGGTGCCGCCGGCCCCTTCAACATCGAGCTGTTCGCAGGCAGCCCCGACGACAACAACGCCACCTTCTTCTTCAACGGCGCGATGGACACTCTCAAGCCCTACCTCGACAAGGGCGTGATCAAGGTCGGCAGCGGTCAGACCGGCTTCACCCAGGTCGCCACGCAGGGCTGGCAGGCCGACGTCGCCAAGAAGCGCATGCAGGACCTCATCGCCTCGACCTACTCGAACGGACAGACGGTGAACGGCGTGCTCTCGCCCTACGACGGCCTCTCCATCGGCATCATCTCGGCCCTCACCGGCGCCGGCTACGCGACCGACAAGCTCCCGACCATCACCGGTCAGGACGCGGAGATCCCGTCGGTGAAGTCGATCATCGCGGGTCAGCAGTACTCGACCATCTACAAGGACACCCGCAAGCTCGCGGGCGAGGCCGTGAAGATGGCGGATGACGTGCTGAACGGCAAGGCCCCCGAGGTCAACGACACGAAGTCCTACGACAACAAGACCAAGGTCGTGCCGACGTTCCTGTTCGAGCCGATCGTGGTCACGAAGGACAACTACAAGGCGGCCGTCATCGACACGGGCTACTACACCGAGGACCAGCTCAAGTAAGCGCTCCCGGCACAGGGTGGCCGCGGACGCTCCCGCGGCCACCCTCCTCTGACGAAAGGAGAGCGAGATGAGCGACAACATCCTCGAGATGCGCGGGATCACCAAGACGTTCCCGGGCGTGAAGGCTCTGCAGGACGTGTCGATCACCGTGCAGCGCGGGCACGTGCACGCGATCTGCGGTGAGAACGGGGCGGGCAAGTCCACCCTCATGAAGGTGCTCTCGGGCGTCTACCCGCACGGATCCTACGACGGCGAGATCCTCCTGGACGGCGAGCCGGTCGCGTTCCGGAGCATCAACGAGTCCGAGCAGGCGGGCGTCGTGATCATCCATCAGGAGCTGGCGCTGAGCCCGTACCTGTCGATCGCCGAGAACATCTTCCTCGGCAACGAACGGCAGTCCGGCGGGTGGATCGACTGGAACACGACGAACCAGGAGGCCGCGAAGCTGCTGGCGAGCGTGGGGCTCAAGGAGAACCCCGCCACCAAGATCGCCGACATCGGGGTCGGCAAGCAGCAGCTCGTCGAGATCGCGAAGGCGCTCTCCAAGAGCGTGCGGCTGCTGATCCTCGACGAGCCCACCGCCGCGCTCAACGACGACGACTCGGCGCACATGCTCGAGCTGATCACGCACCTGCGCGACGAGGGCATCACCTCGATCATCATCAGTCACAAGCTCAACGAGATCCGCGCGATCGCCGACGAGGTGACCGTGATCCGCGACGGGCGCAACATCGAGACCCTCGAGATGCGCACCGACGACGTCAGCGAGGACCGGATCATCCGCGGGATGGTCGGACGGGATCTCGCCAGCCGATTCCCCGACCGCACCCCCAAGATCGGCGACGAGCTGCTGCGGATCGAGGACTGGACGGTGCACCACCCCCTCGACCACGAGCGCAAGGTCGTGGACGGGGCGAACCTGTTCGTCCGCGAAGGCGAGATCGTCGGCATCGCCGGGATCATGGGCGCCGGGCGCACCGAGCTCGCGATGAGCGTGTTCGGCCGCAGCTACGGCGTGAACATCTCGGGCCGGGTGTTCAAGCGCGGATCCGAGATCTCCACGCGGACGGTGTCGGATGCGATCGGCCACGGACTCGCGTACGCGACCGAGGACCGGAAGCGGTTCGGACTGAACCTCATCGACGACGTCGAGCGGAACATCACGATCGCCGCCCTCGACCGGATCGCGAAGATCGGCTGGGTGAACGAGAGCCGCGAGCGGATCGTCGCCGAGTCGTACCGCAAGAGCATGAACATCAAGACCAGCTCCGTCGAGGCGGTGGTCGGCAAGCTCTCCGGCGGGAACCAGCAGAAGGTCGTGCTCTCCAAATGGATGAACACGTCGCCTGACGTGCTGATCCTCGACGAGCCCACCCGGGGCATCGACGTCGGGGCGAAGTACGAGATCTACGGCATCATCAACAAGCTCGCGAGCGAGGGCAAGGGCGTCATCGTCATCTCCAGCGAGCTGCCCGAGCTGATCGGTCTCTGCGACCGCATCTACACCCTCGCCGAGGGGCGCATCACCGCGGACGTCCCGCGGGCCGAGGCCACGGCGGAGAACCTCATGCGATTCATGACCCAGGAGAAGGAGGTGGGCTCCGCATGAGCGGCTCATCCATCACCCCGAAGACGAACTCGCTGCGCAGCGCGTTCGAGTTCCTCACCGGCCAGCTGCGGCAGATCGGCCTGTTCATCGCGCTGATCGTGATCGTGCTGTTCTTCCAGATCACGACGGGCGGGATCACGCTCGCGCCGATCAACGTGTCGAACCTGATCATCCAGAACAGCTACATCCTGATCCTCGCGATCGGCATGGTGATGGTGATCATCGCCGGGCACATCGACCTGTCGGTCGGATCCGTGGTCGCGTTCATCGGCGCGGCGGCGGGCGTGCTGATCACCAAGATGGGCGTGCCGTGGCCCGTGGCCGTCGTGCTCTGCCTGGTGCTGGGCGCGCTCATCGGCGCCTGGCAGGGATTCTGGGTGGCGTACTTCAAGATCCCGGCGTTCATCGTGACGCTGGCCGGCATGCTCACGTTCCGGGGGCTCACCGAGATCACGCTGCAGAACACCGCGATCTCGCCGTTCCCCGACGGCTTCCGGGCGATCGGCGCCGGCTTCCTGCCCGACCTCGGCGGCGGCCAGACTGTCGTGGAGCCGCTCACGATCATCCTCGCGGTGCTCGTCGTGCTCGGGATGATCGGCTTCGGGATCCGCGGCCGCATGACCCGCCGGAAGTTCGCCGTCGAGGACGAGCCGCTGTGGTGGTTCATCGCCAAGCTCGCCTTCACGAGCCTGCTGATCGCTCTCGTCGCGTACCTCCTCGCGAGCTACAACGGCACCCCGATCGCCCTGGTGATCCTCGGCGTGCTGACCGTGGTCTACTCCGCGATCATGGCCCGCAGCGTCTGGGGCCGGCACATCTACGCGATCGGCGGCAACCCGCTCGCGGCGAGCCTGTCGGGCGTCAAGACCCCGCGGGTGACTTTCACGCTGTTCATCAACATGGGTGTCCTGTCCGCGCTGGCGGGACTCGTGTTCACCTCGCAGCTGAACCTCGCCAGCCCCCGCAACGGCGACGGGTTCGAGCTCGACGCGATCGCGGCGGTGTTCATCGGCGGCGCGGCCGTCACGGGCGGCATCGGCAAGATCACCGGTGCGATCATCGGCGGTCTGATCATCGGCATCCTGAACAACGGCATGTCGATCCTCGGCGTCGGCACCGAGTACCAGGCGCTGATCAAGGGCCTCGTGCTGCTCGCCGCGGTCGCGTTCGACGTGTTCAACAAGCGTCGCTCCGGGCGCTGAGCGGATCCGTCTCGGGCCCCGGCCGCCGTCGTGCGGCCGGGGCCCGAGTCGCTTTCGCGGGGCTCGGCGGAAGCGAACGTCTTCCGCAACGAGTCCGGTGGCGGCGGTCGGATTCGCCTCACCCGGCGGACGGAATATGTACGAGAACACCATCTACCTGGAGCCGGGGACTCGCCCTTGCCCGATCGGCGTTGCCCCCCGAGGCGCTCACCTGGCTCGCGGGCAAGGCGGGTGGCGAGGTGAAGCCTGCAGTGAACAGCTGACGGCACCGCCGACGGCGAGCGCATCATGGAGGGGTGGAGACGTCTTCGAGTGGTGCCCGTCCGCTGTCCGTGCGTGACAAGTCGTTCCCGCCGTCCGCCCACGGGCGCACGCTGGCGCAGTTCCTGGCGGCGGGGCCGGTGCGCTCCGACTTCGCGACGCCGCTGCTCACGCTCGACGCCGGCGCGATGGTGCACAACGTCTCGCGCATGGCCGACTGGGCGCAGCAGGCCGGGGTGCTGCTCGCGCCGCACGGCAAGACCACGATGGCGCCCGCGCTGTGGCGGCAGCTTCTCGACGACCGCCCACGGGGCGCCGGCGCCTGGGGGCTGACGCTCGCCACGCCGTGGCAGGCGCAGGTCGGCCGCGCCCACGGCGTGCGCCGCATCCTCATCGCCAACGAGGCGGTGGATCCGGTCGGGCTGCGCTGGATCGCGGACGAGCTGGCGGCGCACCCCGAGGCGGAGATCCTGAGCTGGGCCGACGGCGTGGACGTCGTGCGCGCGATGGAGCATGCCCTGAGCGGGGGAGTGCCGCGCCCGCTCCGGGTGCTCGTGGAGCTCGGCGGCGCGGGCGGCCGCACCGGTGCGCGCGACCGCGATGCCGCGCTCGCGGTCGCGGAGGCCATCGTGGCGTCGCCCGTGCTGCAGCTGGCGGGGGTCGGCGGCTACGAGGGCGCTCTCGCGCACGACGGCACCCCGGATGCGATCGCACGGATCGACGCCTACCTCACCGAGCTCGCCGGTCTGCACCGCGCGCTCGCCGACGCCGGCCTGTACCCCGACGGCTCCCGCCCCGTCGTCACCGCGGGCGGCAGCGCCTACTTCGACCGCGTCGGGATCGTCCTGCCCGCGCTCTGCCCCGACGCGGACGTCGTGGTGCGCGCCGGCGCGTTCCAGATCCACGACGACGGCTTCTACGCCGGGATCAGCCCGATGGGGCGCACGATCGGCGCCGTGCCGTTCCGCTCCGCCATGCATGTGTGGGCGCGGGTGCTGTCCAGGCCCGAGCCGGGGCTCGCGCTGCTGGACTGCGGCCGTCGCGACGCCTCCTTCGACGACGGGTTGCCGGTGCCCCAGCGCGTGGCGGGGCGCGCCGAGGACGACGTCGTGCTCGCGGGCAGCCGCGTCACGGCGCTCAACGACCAGCACCTGTTCCTGCGCCTCGGCGACGACGTGGTGGCCTCTGGAATGGCCGCCCGGCTGGCGGTGGGCGATGTCGTCCGGCTCGGACTGTCGCACCCGTGCACGGTGCTCGACAAGTGGCGGCTGATCCCCGTCGTCGCCGACGCGGACGCGCCCGATCCGGTCGTGGTGGATGCAGTGGAGACCGTGTTCTGAGGGCGGCCGTGCCCCTCGACGCGGGGCGGGGGCACCGCCGCGGGGCGGTCGATCCGAGCGGTCAGGTGCGCACCGCGGAGGCCGGTCCGAAGGCTGCGGTTCGGCCGGGTGCCGGGGCGGACAGGGTCCGCCGCGGTTCGGCGGGGTCGGATCGGGGCGGCGGGTGTCGCCGTCGCGTTCGACGTCGTCGACGAGCGGCATCGACGGGATGCGTACGCCGTCAGATCCGGAGGCCGTGGGGATGTTCCGCCGTGCCTCCGGCGCTGCCCCCGGGGAAACCCATCGCGCGGAGGGTCGGTGCTCGACCGGACTCGATGTGCAAGAACGCAAGCGATCTGGCGAGCCCCTCGTTGCCGGCCTCGATCGCATCGCAGATCTCGTAGTGCTGCTCGCAGGCGATGTGGGTGTCGCGTGTGCGAGAGAGGTAGAACATCCAGGAGACGCGGCCGGCGATGGTGCGCATCGCCCCCTCGATCATGTCGTTCCCGGCCACCTCCACGATTCGCTGGTGGACGGCGGCATTCGTTTCGGCGATCACATAGCGATCCCCACGATCCAGCGCCGCGTGCGACTCGGCGATGGCCTCGCGCATTCTGCTGGTGTCCGTCTGCTCGACCGCCACGCGTCGGGCGGCATACCCCGCAGCCGCGACTTCGATGGCCAGACGGGCGTCGAAGAGATTCTCGACGTCGGTCTGCGTCCAGGTGAAAACCGCATTGCTGCGCGGACCGAGGTTGGTGACGAAGCCGTCGATCTTCAACCGGGGGAGCGCAGCGCGCAGGGGGAGGCGGGACACATCCAGCTCGGAGGCCAGACTGGCCTCGGTGATCCTGGAGCCCTGCGGATAGTGCCCGCGGATGATCCGCTCGCGCACGATCTCCTCGACCCGTTCTGCGACGGAGAGTTCGTGTCTGAGGTCATCCCGAAGGGGCGCCGCTTCGATCGCATCGCTCATCTCATCAACACCTTAACGTGGCGCATCGCAGGGCGCTCCTGTTCTGGTCGGGTCGTCGGGTGCCGACGCCGATATACCGTCTCTCATGCTCCGTGTAGGGATCCTAAACGCGAACTTTGAACTTTTTAGTTAATTCTTGCCTCCAGCTCTTTACAGGGATAGTGGCCGCGAGCTATCGTCGCTGCTGGCAACGTTGGGATCCTAAAAGCGTCACCCGGCGCGTACCGCGAGATCCCCCACCAAGGAGCAGATGCAATGAGGCACATTCTTGACACACGGCGGCGGCTGCCGGCCGTGCTGGCCGCCGCGGCTGCACTCACCGTGCTCGTCAGCGGCTGCACGGGCCAGGATCCGAATGCGTCGGCGAAGACGACGCAGATCGTCGTGGCCTATCAGAATCAGACGACGACCCTCGATCCGGTACGCGCCGACTACGTGCAGACCGACAATCTCGATCAGGCGCTCTACGACACGCTCGTGACGTACGACAAGGATCGCAAGCTGGCCGGCCGGCTCGCGACGAGCTACACGTACAACGCCCAGGTCGACGCGCTGACCGTGACGCTCCGCGATGGGGTCGCCTTCCACAGCGGGAACAAGCTCACCGCCGAGGACGTCAAGTTCACACTCGACCGCGCGAAGTCCCTCTCCCTGGGGGTCTTCGGCTACATCTCGTCGTACGCCTCGACCGAGGTGAAGAGCCCGACTCAACTCGTGATCCACCTCTCGCGGCCTGATGCGCTGTTCCTCGGCGCGCTCAGCCGGGTCCACATCCTCGACCACGCGCTGGTCGCACAGCATGCGGGCGCCGATCAGGGACAGAGCTGGCTCTTGGATCACGAGGCCGGCTCGGGTCCGTACTCGCTCAAGGACGTGTCGAGCGGCACCTACACGCTGTCCCGCGCTCCGCACTACTGGCAGTTCGACGCGACCCGGCCCGACCGTCTCGTGATGCGGCGCATCGACGATCTGGCGACGACCAAGCAGGAGATTCAGGCCGGCAACGTCGACATCGGGTCGATCAATCCGGCGGACCGGGACTCGGTGTCCAAGTCCGGCCTGAAGGTCACGCCGACCACGTTCATCATGGCGTACGTCTACTTCAACAACGCCACCGGCCCGACGGCCGACCCCGCCGTGCGTCGAGCGGTGATGCTGGCCTACGACTACGCCGCCGGGCTCAAGCAGTTCCGGGGAAATGTGGGATCACTCGCCGCCGGACCGCTGCTGAACACCCTCACCTGCCGCCCCGACCTCCCGACGGTGGGCCAGAACCTCGATCAGGCGAAGAAGGTCCTCGCCGACGCGGGGATCCACGACCTCACTCTGACGATGCGTTTCCAGCCCGCCTTCGCGGACCAGGCGCAGGAGGCGACCCTGCTGCAGTCGAACCTCAAGGAGATCGGGGTCACGCTCAACCTGCAGCCGATCGCCTACGCGGACTATCTGACGACCCTGCAGAGCAAGGACACCATCCCGGAGATGATGCTCGGCACCGCATCGCCCGTCTACCCCGACGCGGGCGTCGACCTGACCAAGCAGTTCGCCACAGCCTCGATCGGCACCACCAACCAGAGCGCCTATTCGAACAGCAAGGTCGACGCATTGATCTCGAAGGCGAACAGCAGCGCCGACGCTCAGGCCCGGTGCGATCTCTACAAGCAGGCGCAGACGATCGTGTCGGACGACGCGGCGATCATGCCGATGTACAACACCGCCCGGCTGAAGGCCTCCCGGCCCGACATCCTCGACGTCGACTTCGCGTCGCCGAACGGCAACGTCGCGATCGAGCAGCTCCGCATCAAGAAGTAGGCGACCTCGATGCGCAACCACATCATCCAGATCGCTGCCTTCGCGGCGCGCAAGATCGTCGGCGCAATCGTCACGCTGTGGTTCCTCGCAACCGTGGTCTTCTTCCTCGGACGGCTCACGCCGGGGGACGAGGCCCGCGCGGCGGCGGGCGCATCGGCCACCCCGGAGCAGGTCGAGGCGATTCGCCGCCGCCTCGGCCTGACCGGCTCGCTGATGGAGCAGTACCTCGCCTATCTGGGGCGGCTGGCTCATGGTGACCTGGGCGTGTCCAGTTCGTCGCAGGGGCCGGTCGCCGGCGCGATCTTCGCGGTCCTTCCCCACACCGCCGAACTCGTCGTCACGTCGATGCTGATCATCGTGACCGTCGCGATCCCGCTGGCGGTCTGGTCCGCCGTGCGTGCCAGCGGGGCAGGGGACACGCTGCGCCGGCTGGTGGTCATCATCGCCGCCGGCATGCCGACGTTCTGGGCGGCGATTCTTCTCCAGAGCCTTGTCGCCGGACAGTGGCGGATCCTCCCCATCTCCGGTATCGCCACGGTGGGGATCCAGGTCCCTCCTGTGACCGGGCTGCGCACCATCGACTCCGTGCTGGCCGGTTCGCCGATCGCGTTCTGGGATGCGGTGGACCATCTCATCCTGCCGGCGGTCGTCCTGGCGATCCCGTTCTCAGGCCAGCTGTTCCGGATCGTCCGCGCCGAACTCCTGCGGGTTCTCGCGCGGGAGCACATCGAGGTGGTCAGGGCGACGGGCGTGTCAGGGCGGCACGTGATCTGGGACCACGCGTTCCCTCAGATCGTGAATCCCGTGCTCCTCATCCTGGGCGTCGACTTCGCCGGGATGTTCGGAAGCGCGGTCCTCGTCGAGTCGGTGTTCGGACGCGATGGCTTCGGCTCGTTCATGACCAACGCCATGGCGCAGAAGGACACGGCGGCCGTTCTCGGCGGCGTGCTCGTGATCGGCATCATCGTGGTCGTCACGTCCATCGTCATCGACACCATTCAGATCATCCGCGATCCGCGCGTGCGCGCGAAGCAGATCGGAGGCGCCGCGTGAGCACCCTCACAGGCCCCAGCCGCGTCCCCTCGTCGGCACCGGATACCCGGACGGTGTGGGTCCGCTATCTCAGGCCTCGGCCCAGACGCTCGTCGCTCCTCGACATCGTGACGATCTCGGTCGCCGCCGTTCTGGTGCTCGCCGCGGTCTTCGGCCCGCTGATCGCACCGGACATCGATCGGTCCTCCATCACCGAGGCGCTCCAGGCACCGTCCTTCGCCCACCTGTTCGGAACGGACCAGCAAGGGCGAGACATCTTCTGGCGCGTCGTCGTCGGGGCGCGCTACACGCTCACCTCCGCGGTCATCATCGTCGTCGGCTACGCGCTGCTCGGGGTGCTCATCGCGACGCTCGCCACCACCGGCCCGCGCTGGACGAATGAGATGCTCACGCGGTTCATCGACCTCGGGATCGCCTTTCCCTCACTGGTGTTCGCACTGGGCGTCGCGGCCGCGCTCGGCCCCAGCCTGCCGACGGCCTGCATCGCCATGGTCGTGACGGGCTGGCCGATGACGGCTCGACTGCTCCAAGGCATCATGAAGGAGACTCTCGCGCTGCCGTTCGTCGAGGCGGCGACGGTGCTCGGCGCGTCACCCCTGAGGCTGATGGCGCACCACCTGCTGCCGAACTCGCTGCCGCCCTTGTGGATCAAGTGGACCGGCGATATCGGGAACACCGCGCTCGTGCTGGGCGCGCTCTCCTTCATCGGCGCCGGCGCGCAGCCGCCGCTTCCGGAGTGGGGCGCCATGGTCGCCGCCTCCCAGGAGGTCGCGATGACCGCGTGGTGGACCATCCTGTTCCCGGGGCTGGCGATCGTCGTCACCACGACGACATTCGGGCTGCTCGGCGACATGCTGCACGCCCGTATGGATCCCAGCCGCTCGAGGACGAGGAGGCGCCACGGTGAGTGAGCTGCTCGAGGTGCGGGACCTGTGCATCTCCGTCGTGGCGAACGACGGTGCCAGGACCTTGCTGGTGGACACCGTGAGCTTCTCGATCGACGCCGGTGAGCGCGTCGCGCTGGTCGGCGAGTCCGGTTCCGGCAAATCTCTGACGGCTCGGGCGCTGCTCGGACTGGACCGTCAGATGGAACTGGACGGCAGCATCCGATTCAAGGGGACCGAGCTGGTCGGAATGCCCGAGCGCGAGCTGCGGAAGATCCGCGGATCCGGCATCGGCATGGTGTTCCAGGATCCGCTCAGCGCCCTCAATCCGCTGATGACGATCGGCGACCAGGTCACGGCCCCGCTCCGCGCGGCCGGCGTGTCGCGTCATGCCGCCTGGGAGCGTGCTCGTCGCACGCTGGAGGAACTCGGAGTCGGCGATGCCGAGTCGAGGATGCACGCATATCCGCATCAGTTCTCCGGGGGGATGCGACAGCGCGTGGTCATCGCGATCGCACTGATCAGCGAGCCGGAGCTGCTCGTGGCCGATGAGCCGACGACGGCACTCGACGTGCGCGTTCAGGCCCAGGTGCTTCGCCTGCTCGCCGAGATCGCAGATGCTCGAGGGCTGGCCGTCCTCTTCATCACGCACGACGTCGGGGTCGTCGGAGAGCTCGCGCGACGCGTGGAGGTGATGTACGCAGGCACGACCGTGGAGCGCGGATCCGTCGAGGCGTTCTTCCGCAGTCCCGCGCACCCCTATACGCGAGGCCTGCTCAGCGCTGTGCCGAGACTCGACGACGACAGCCGGCTCCTGTCCATGGCGGGGGCGCCGCCGGCGCCTGCGAGTCGCCCGTCCGGCTGCGTGTTCTCGCCGCGTTGCCCCTATGCCACCGAGCGGTGCAGGGACGACCGGCCGGCCTTGCATCTCACCGCGGCTCGCGCCGAGGTCGCCTGTCACTACTCTCCCGTCGAGGCGGAGGTTCCCGCATGATCACGGTGTCGCACCTGCACAAGAGGTTCCGGGGCCACGGGCGCACGCCGGTGATCGCCCTGGACGACGTGAGCCTGACCGTCGGACGAGGGGATGCCGTCGGCCTGGTCGGCGAGTCCGGATCGGGCAAGTCGACGCTTCTGCGCTGCCTGATGCGTCTCGAGCGGCCGGATGAGGGATCGATCGAGTACGCAGGCCAGGACGTCGCGCGCCTGCATGGCCGCGGTCTCGTCGCCTACCGTCGCGGCGTGCAGATGGTGTTCCAGGATCCGATGGGCTCCCTGAACCCGATGATGTCGGTGGGCTCGATCGTCGCCGAAGGCCTCCGGATCCACAACCGTCGACGGGGCAGCCGCGCGCGCACCGCCCGAGTCGGCGAGCTGCTCGAGCTGGTCGGCCTGAACCCCGATCATGCGGACCGTCACCCGGCGGCGTTCTCCGGCGGTCAACGTCAGCGGATCGCCATCGCGCGTGCTCTCGCGGTGGAGCCGGATGTGCTCGTGTGCGACGAGCCGGTCTCCGCCCTTGATGTGTCCGTGCAGGCACAGATCCTCAACCTGCTTCAGGACATGAGGTCCACTCTGGGGCTCTCCCTGTTGTTCATCGCCCACGATCTCGCCGTGGTGCGCTACCTCTGCGAAGACATCTACGTGCTCAAACAGGGCCGTGTGGTCGAACACGCCTCCCGAGAAGACCTGTTCCGCGCGCCGGCTCATGAATACACTCGCCAGCTTCTCGCGGCGCTTCCCTCTCACGCCGGGCTTCGTCCGGTGAACCAGTACGCATTGCCACCTCAACAGAAACTGGAGTCCTGACATGCGTCTAGGCACCGACGCTCTGAAGTTTCCCGCGGCCGATCGGATGTCTCCCGTGGAGATCCTCGAGGCGGCCGCCGCCGAGGGGCTGGAAGGAGTGTTCTTCCGCACCATGTCGTCCATGAGCGCTTCGCTCGACGCGGCCGTCATCCGCGATATCCGCGGCCGGGCTGACGATCTCGGCCTGTATCTCGAGTCCGGCCTCGGCAAGGTCAACCCGTTCGGCAGCGCCGAGACACCCGAGTTGCGCGCGTTCGGGGACGGCGACATGATCCTCGGCTACCGCCGGGTGATGGAGTCCGCCGCCGCCATCGGCATCACCGAGCTGTGGGCGTCCACGGGGAGCATCAAGCCGTACCCGGGTCGCTTCGCCTACGACCGCTTCCGCACGGATGCGAGCTGGGCGGAACAGCTCGAGGCGACCGAACGGCTGCTGCGCATCCTGGCGCCGATCGCGCGGGATCTGGGCGTCCACATCAACCTCGAAACACACGAGGAGATCACCTCCTTCGAGCTCGTCCGCCTGGTCGAGGCGGTGGGGCCGGATGCCATCGGGATCACGTTCGACACGGCGAATGTCGTGCAGCGGGCCGAACATCCCACCTGGGCGGCGCAGCGCGTCGCCCCCTATGTGCGTCAGACGCATCTGAAGGACACGTCGCTCTTCCTGGCCTCCGACGGGTTCCTGCACCAGATGCGCCCGGTCGGTGAAGGCGTCCTCGATCTCGAACGGATACTTCAGATCCTGTTCGAGGCGCGACCCGGTCTGCATCTCTCACTCGAACTCGCTCAGGTGCGAGCCGGTCGGCCGCCGCGACGACTCCCGGTGCAGATCTACGACCCGGAATGGCTCGCCGGGCATCCCGATCTGTCTCCGGAGGAGCTGGCGGCCTGCATCGAGCTGGCCGAGACGTACGCCTCCCGCATCGCGGCGGACGGCGGGGATGACTTCGACGCCTACGCGAAGCGTCCGTTCGAGTATTCCGAGGCGGTCTCATATCTCCGGACCAGCGTGAAGAACGTGCGCGCGGCGGCGAGCCGCGCGGGCGTTCCCGTCGGCGACCAGGCATGAGCTCGCACGTCGCGCGCGGGCTGTGCGTCGGAGACGTCCCCGGCGGCCCCATGGGCTTGGCCGAGGTGCTCGACGCGGTGGTCGCGCACGGCTGCGATGGCGTGCAGCTTCCGTCGTCGGACGGACCCACCGAGCAGCAACGCGGGGAGACGGGACTTCGTGCGCCTGCCTTCGCCTTCGCTCCCCGCTGACAGGGATGCTGTTCGCGCGGAGGGTGCTGATACGTTCCGCGCCCGGCGCGGAGCGCGCCTCGAGATCCGGCGCAGGACGAAGGGGCTTCATGGCTGAGACATCGGTGATCCGCGACCCTGCCGGCACGAAGAAGAACATCCTCGAGGTCGCGACGAAGGAGTTCGCCGCGAACGGCTATGCCGGAGCGCGGGTGGACACGATCTCGGAGCTCACGCGCACGACGAAGCGGATGATCTACTACTACTTCGGCTCGAAGGAGGGTCTGTACATCGCAGCCCTCGAAGGCGCATATGCCGCCATCCGACGGCTGGAGAGCGAGCTCGATGTCGAGGCGCTGGCACCGGTCGACGCTCTGCGCGCCATCGCCGAGGCGACCTACGAGCATCACACGACCCATCAAGAATTCGTGAGGCTCGTCGCGATCGAGAACATCCATCAGGCCGAACTGCTGGCCAAGTCCGAGATGCTTCCCGACCTCGGCTCGAGCGCGGTCGCCGCCTTGGAACGCGTCCTGGAACAGGGTGTGCGGGAGGCCGTCTTCCACGCGGACGTCGACGCGCTGGACCTGCACATGGCGATCAGCGCCTATGCCGTGTTCCCTGTGGCGAACAGGTTCACCTTTCAGACTCTTTTCGGCCGGGACCTGCTGGAGGACCGCTGGCACGCGCGCTATCGAAAGCTGGCCGGTGACATGGCTGTCGCCACGGCGACAGGCATTCGCCCGACAGCGGGCGACTGCGGAGGATTGCGCAGCTGAAGTCCTGGCGAACGCCACGAGAGCCCCTCGCGATCTTGACCCCGCTCGTCGGGCGACCGGAGCCTGAGACGTTCCGCAGACACGCTACGGTCGTCGTATGACGCTCGGTCAGGCACTGCTCTCGTTCGCGCTCGTCGTGGGCCTGCTCACGATCATCCCCGGCCTGGACACGGCGCTCGTGATCCGTGGAACGGTGACCCGCGGCCGCGCCTACGGGGTCGCGGCCCTGCTCGGGATCCAGGCCGGCACCCTGATCTGGGGCGCCGCGGCGGCGACCGGGGCGGCTGCTCTGCTGGCGGCGAGCGAGATCGGATACCGGGTGCTGTCGTACGCCGGCGCGGCATACCTCGTCTCCCTCGGCGCGACGATGATCGCGAAGACGTTCCGCCGAGGTGCGGATCCGTCGGCGGAGGCCGCGGCTCCTTCGCGCCGGGGCCCGCGGAGCGGCTTCCTGCTCGGGCTCGTCACGAACATCACGAACCCGAAGGTCGGGGTGTTCTACATGGCGACCATCCCGCAGTTCGTCCCGGCGGGGCAGTCTCCGCTCGTGGTGGGTCTGCTGCTCGCGCTCGTGCACTGCACGCTCGGCATGCTCTGGCTCGGCGCGATCATCCTGGGGGCGAACCGGCTCGCGCCGCGCCTGCGCTCCACCCGGGTGATCCGCTGGATGGACCGGATCACCGGCGGAGTGCTGATGCTGTTCGGCGCGCGCCTCGCCCTCGACGTGCGCTGACGGGCCAGGAAGGCTCGACGTGCGCTGACGGGACGGGAAGGCTTCTCGTGCACGGATGGGCGTCTGCGCATATCGAACCGGTTTGGATGGATCCGCAACGGATCCCGAGGCCGTACGGCCGATTGCGTCCGGAATCCTCGCCGCGGGCACGAATATTCTCAGCACGTCCATAGCTTCGGGGAACATCTGCGAAATCAAGGTCTGGTCCTCTAGGTGCAAGGATGCCGGGGGTGCTAACGTCCCTCTGTCATCCCCCAAAACCCGACGATGAGACAGGGGAACAGAGTGACCCGGAATCCACTCGAGACGGACACGTCTCTGCAGCGTGCGGTCGACTATGAGGAGCACGCGCTGCAGGCCGGCGGCGTGTCCAAGGCAGGCTCCACGCTGATGGCCGTGGCGGGCAGCGCGCCCGCGTACTCCATCGCGGCCAGCACGGCTCTGCTGATCGGCGCCGCGGGAGTCGGCGCGCCCGCCGCGCTGCTGTGGTGCGGCATCCCGATGCTCGGCATCGCGTTCGCGTTCAGCCACCTCGCCCGCGTCGACAGCCACGCCGGCGCGTCGTTCTCGTGGGTGGCACGCGGCCTGCACCCCTTGCTCGGCTTCTTCGCCGGCTGGGCGCTGGTGATCTCGGCGACGGTGTTCATGGTGGCGGGAGCCCTGCCCGCCGGCCAGATGACCGTCGCCCTGTTCGCCCCCGACCAGGCGGACAACACCCTGCTCGTGACGCTGGTCGGATCCGTCTGGTTCCTCGTCATGGCGGCGGCCGTCATCTTCGGCGTGCATACGACCGAGCGAGCGCAGTGGATCATGTCGGTGGTCGAGGTCGGGATCCTGGTGGTGTTCGCCGCCATCGCGATCCCCCGTGCGATCACCACCTACCATCGTGGCGAGACCTTCTCCTGGGACTGGTTCGGCTTCGGCCATCTGACCGGCGCCGGCGTCTTCGTCTCCGCGGCCCTCATCGCGGCCTTCTACTACTGGGGCTGGGACGTCACCGCCAACCTCGGCGAGGAGACGAAGAACGCGCACAAGACCACCGGCATGGCGGGCATCCTCGGCATCGTCATCGTGTTCATCCTGTTCGAGATCTACACGACGACGACCCTCGTGATGCTGCCCGGCAAGACCATCGAGGCCAACAGCGGCAATGTGCTCAGCGTGCTGGGCGACGCGATCATGCCGGGCATCGGCGGCAAGATCCTCATCATCGCGGTCGCGCTGTCGACGATCGCGACGCTGGAGACCACGCTCGTGCAGGTGAGCCGCACGCTGTTCGCCATGGGCCGCGACCGCACCATCCCGTTCGCGTTCGGGCGCATCAACCGCGCTTGGAAGACCCCCGTATTCGCGACCCTCGTCGTGGTCGTCGTCTCCCTGCTGCTGTTCGTGCTGGCGAACGTGTTCGGCGACAGCGTGGGCCAGATCCTCGGCTGGGCCGTGTCCTCGATCGGCCTGCAGATCGCCTTCTACTACTCGCTCGCGGGGCTCGCCGTGGTGATCGGGTTCCGCAAGGTGATCTTCACATCCGTGAAGAACGTCATCCTGATCGGGATCTGGCCGCTGGTCGGAGCCCTGTTCATGATGTACATCTTCGTCACGTCGATCCCGAACAACGAGCCGGTCGTGAACATCCTCGGCCTCGGCCTCATCGCGATCGGCGTCGTGCCGCTGGCGCTGTTCTACCGCAAGGCGAAGGACGCGTACTTCTCCCGGCGTCCGCTCGAGGTCCCCGAGGACTTCTCCGCCTGACGGGCATCGGGCCGGTCCACGGTCCTGCCTCGTCGGCGTGGGTGCGCTGAGCGGACATCTCTGCCCTCCGAGATGCTGATTGTTCCTCGATCAGAAGCAAATAGCTTATTGAAATAAAGATATAAGCGACTAGGATCTGAAGCATGGATGTGGCCGTCATTGCCGATATCGTCGGATCCCGCCGATTCCGAGATCGCGCCGAGGCGCAGAGGGCCTTCGAGAAGGCCATCGCGCAGGCGGAGGCGGATCTGCCGCTGGCGGGTGAGCCGCTGCGCGCCACGGCCGGTGACGAGCTGCAGGCCCGATACGCCTCCCTCGAGGCCGCGCTGGCTTCGCTGCTGCTCGTCCAGCTCGCGCTGCCGCCCGAGCACGAGCTGCGCTTCGGTATCGGGGTCGGTGCGGTGCACGAGATCACCCCGTCGGCACCCGGATCGGCCGCCCTGCAGGACGGCCCCGGCTGGTGGGCGGCACGGGAAGCGGTCGACATCGTGCACGCCCGCCAGCAGCGGGCGCTCCCGACGGCACGTACCTGGATCGTCGGCGCTCCCGACCAGAATGAGGCGGTGACCACCGCGATCGGTCTCGCCAATGCCTACGTGCTCGTGCGCGATGAACTCATGGCAGGGATGAGCCCGAGGGAGCGGCGGCTCGTCTATGGACGGGCCGTCGGACGCACCCAGGCCGATCTCGCGAGCGCAGAGGGGATCAGCCAGTCGGCGGTCTCGCAGGCGCTCGCGAGGGCCGGAGCGGCGGCTGTCCTCTTCGGCCTGGACGGGCTCCGAGGCCGGATCGCCGCCGATCGGGACGACATCGCCGAGCAGGACGCGTCATGATCCTCTCGGGGGAACCGCTCGTCGCCGACGATCCTCGGCGATGTGCACCCCGCCGTGGCGGGAGCGGATCGAACATCTCGACAGCCCGGTGGGGCCTGGTCGATCGGTACACCCGATCGATCCGGGGCGACCGGCTCCGGACACCCGACCGGCTCCGGACACCCGACCGGAGTTCCCGCACCTGGTCCGGTTGGCGCCGAGCCGGGTGGAGTGCGGTGTCTGTCGGTGCATCGGGAGAGGATGACGCCATGCAACCGAATGGCCGAACCTGTGCGTCCTGCTCTCCGAGGTCGGAGGCGGGCGCGTGATCCTCGCCGGGCTCGCTCTGCTCTCCGTCGGCCTCGCCGACGTGCTGCGCCGGTTTCTGCGGGGACGCGCGCGCTGGATCGGGTTCGGGGTCGCCGGAGTGCTCGTCCTCGTTCTGGCGACCGTGGGCGGTGCGTACCTCTCCGGGCTGGTCGGGATCGCGCTCGCCGCGCTCTGGACGTGGCTGCTGCCGCTCGACGGCCGGCCGAGGTTCTCGTTCTGGCCGGCCGTCCTGCTCGCGATGGCGGTCGTCGCGCTGGTCGCGCTGGTGCCTGCCCGTTCCGTGGCCGGTCTGTTCTCCGGTCGCTGGCTGGCGACTCCGCTCGGCCCGATCGGGTTCGACCTGCTCATGCTGGCCATCGGCGTGTTCGCCGTGCTGTTGGAGAGCGGGAACGTCATCGTGCGGGCCGCGCTGCTCGGCGAGCAGGTCGAGACCCCGGCCGATGTCGTATCGGGGACCCCTTCGGCGGACTCGGCGGCAGGGTTCGCGACGGAGGCGTCGGGGAGGATGGACCCCGGAGCGCCGACGGCGTCGGAGCCCACGTCGTCGACGCCGTCTGCAGATCCCTGGTTTCGCGGCGGCCGGCTGATCGGTCCGCTGGAGCGCGTCATCGTGCTGCTGCTCACCCTGTTCGCGGCATATCCGCTCCTGGCGGCCATGCTCGCGGCCAAGGGCATCGTGCGTTTTCCGGAGATCTCGCGCGACGGGATCAATGGCGGGCGCGCCGAGTACTTCCTCGTCGGCAGTCTGGTCAGCTGGGTGGTGGCGCTCGGCGGCGCGCTGCTGCTGTGGTGGGCGGCGCGCACGGCGTGACGGCAGCCCTCAGGAGAGCGAGGGTCGCGTCTCCGGGGTCGCCAGGAAGTCGTCGCGGAGGCGGCGAACCTCCGCGATGGCGTCCGGGGTGAGGATGGCGGCGAGGTAGCCGTCCACGGTCCTTCCTACGTGGACCGCATCGCGGTCGAACAGCCACTGCGTCTGGAGTCCGTCGAGAAGGGCGATGAGGCCCATGGCCAGGTCGCCGGCTGCGAGCGACGAGGAGGCCTGCCCCGTGCTCAACGCCGCATCGAACGCCCCGGCGAGGTACGTGCGAAGGTCGGCGTAGCGGCGCCGGTAGTGGTCGTGTGCGGGATGGTCGCGCGCGGTCGCCTCCCCGATGAGAATGCTCTGCAGCCCGACGACATCCGGCATCTGGGCGTCGGCGGCGACGACGGCGAGCACCGCGGCGAAGGAGGCGAGGCCGGATGCCGACAGCACTACGGCCGACCGCCACTGGTGGTGTTCGTCCATCACGGCCTCGAGCAGTGCCTCCTTGGTGCGGAAGTGGTACACGAGCCCACGTTCGCTGACGCCCGCACGTCGCGCGATCTCTTTGAAGGTCGCAGCGCGGAAGCCGCTGCCGGCGAAAACCTGTGCCGCCGCCCTCACGATTCGCCTCTGGACTTCTTCGGACTTCGCGTACCGTCCGCGTGGCGCCAGGGTATGCGCCCGCCGACCCGTCGACGACTCTTCGGTGGCAGTGGACATGGTGTCAGTCTAATCGGATATTGCGCTTCGCCGCGAGATTGAGTACTGTCCAATATTGCGCATGAGCGCAAGTTTGGTCAGTCAAAGGAGATTGTCGTGAAGAGAACGTCAGCCGAGGACTCCCCGTCCGCGTCGGGAGCCACGGAGCGGGAGGTGCTCAGCGAGGTCGTCGCCGATGCCGTCTTCCTCCCGCCGGCAGCACTGTCGGTACCGCAAGCGGTATCCGATCCGGAAGCCGCAGCTCCAGAAGCCGCGGCTCCGGCGCCGCGGATGCGTGCCGGACTCATCTGGGTGCTCGTGTTCCTCACCTTCGGCGCCTCGATGGCCGTGGTGACGCCGCTCGCCTTCTCTCTGACGGTGAAGCTCAACATCCTCGTCCCCGGCCGGGTCGAGGTCCTCGGACTCATCACCTCCGTCGGAGCGATCGCCTCCGTGATCGCCACCCCGCTGATCGGCGTGCTGTCGGACCGCACCCGCAGCCGCCTCGGGCGCCGTCGTCCGTGGGCGATCGGCGGCGCGGTCGCCGGGCTCGCGGGCCTCGTCGCCATCGCGATCGCTCCCTCCGTCCCGATCGTCGTCGTGGGCTGGGTCGTCACCCTGGTCGGGTGGCAGACGGCCAGCAACATGGTCAACTTCTTCCTCGGCGACCGGCTCCCGGAGGAGCAGCGCGGACGCGTCTCGGCCTACAACGGATTCGCGAACATGGTGGCCCCGATCGTCGGCATCGGGATGGTGTCGTCCTTCGCCGGCCAGCTGATGCTGCTCTTCGTGATCCCGGGGCTCATCGCCCTCGTCGGCGTGATCGTCTTCGCGATCTTCGCCCGCGATGTCCCCGGCCTCGTCCCGCCGGAGAAGACGTCCGTGGCCCAGGTGTTCTCGCGCATGGTGTTCAATCCGCGCAAGGTTCCGAACTACGCGTGGAACTGGCTGGGCCGGGCGCTGCTGTTCTTCGGTCTTTCCTTCACCTCGACGTACGCCACGTACTTCCTTGCGGCGCGGCTTCATGTGCCGGTCAGCGCCGTGGGCGGGATCGTGGCCATCGTCGGTCTCGGGGGAATCGTGTCCGGCGCGATCGGAGCGCTCGGCGTCGGGTTCCTGGCGGACCGGCTGAAGCGCCGCAAGATCTTCGTGGTGCTCTCCGGGCTCATCATGCTCGCGGGGACGATTCTCTCCGCGGTCTCTTACCAGCTTCCCGGCCTCATCGCCGGCTCGCTTCTGGTCACGCTGGCCATCGGCGCATTCTCCACCGTCGACTCGGCGATCGTCCTCGACGTGCTCCCGAACCGCGACGAGTCCGGTCGGTATATCGGCATCATGTCGCTGGCACAGCAGCTTCCCAACACGATCGGCCCCCTCGTGGCGGCCGGCATCCTCGCGATCGGGGCCACGTCGTCCTCACCGAACTACACCCTGATGTACGTGGTGTCGGGCGTGCTGGCGCTGGTGGGCGCCCTCGTGATCCTGTTCAAGGTGCGTGGCGTCCGCTAGCCCGCCTCCGCCCCACCCTCCACCACACGAAAGCGAGCCGTCGATCATGAACCGTCTCATCGGCAAGGTCGCACTCATCAGCGGAGCCGCCCGTGGCCTCGGAGCGGAGTTCGCCCGGGCCCTCGCCGGGGAGGGCGCGTCGGTGGTGATCGGTGACGTGCTCGATGAGGACGGTCGCCGGCTCGCCGAGGAGCTTGGGCAGTCGGCTCGGTACGTGCGTCTCGACGTTCGCGACTACGACCAATGGCGCGAGGCGGTCGAGCTGACCGAGCAGAGCTTCGGTCGCCTCGACGTCCTCGTCAACAACGCCGGCGTGGTGCGGCGTGCGCCGATCGACGAGCACTCGCTGGAGGACTGGAACCTGGTGATCGACGTCAACCTGACCGGCTCTTTCTACGGGATCCGCGCGGCCGCCGCAGCGCTCAAGGCGTCCGGACGCGGCTCGATCATCAACATCTCCTCCGACGCCGGGTTGCAGGGCTACGGAGGCATCACCGGGTACAACGCGTCCAAGTTCGGCCTCCGCGGGCTGACCAAGAGCGCGGCGCTCGATCTCGGCCCGTACAACGTCCGGGTCAACACGGTGCACCCGGGTCTGATCCGCACCCCGCTGCTCGGAGGGATGGAGTTCCCCCAAGATCATGTCGCCCTTCATCGCATGGGCGAGATGAGCGAAATCGCGAACCTGGTCGTCTTCCTGGCGAGCGACGAGGCCTCGTTCTCGACGGGGGCGGAGTTCATCGCCGACGGCGGCGAGAGCGCCGGTCTGGCACACCCGACCGAGTGACCCGCTCGTCTGTCCGACCGCACCGAAAAAGAAGGAAGCGCATGACCACCAACCCGTTGATCGAGGGGCTCAGCCGTGAAGAGAAGGCGTCGCTCGTGTCCGGCTTCGCGTTCTGGAACACCACCGCGGTGGAGTCGGCCGGCATTCCGGCTGTCGTCCTGTCCGACGGGCCGCACGGGGTCCGGCGGCAGGAGGAGGGGGCCGATCACCTCGGCATCAACGCGGCCCGGCCGTCGACCGCCTTCCCAACGGCGTCCGCGTCGGCGAGTTCGTGGGATCGTGACCTTCTCGCGACCATGGGTGTCGCGCTCGGGGTCGAAGCGCGGGCGCTGGGCGTGGATGTCCTGCTCGGCCCTGGCGTCAACATCAAACGCAGCCCGCTGTGCGGCCGGAACTTCGAGTACTTCTCGGAGGATCCTCTCCTCTCCGGCGAGCTCGGCGCGGCATGGGTGAACGGGCTGAAGACGCACGGCGTCGGGGCGTCGGTGAAGCACTACGTCGCGAACGACCAGGAGACCGACCGCATGACGATCAGTGCCGAGGTGGACGAGCGCACCCTGCGCGAGATCTACCTGCGGGCGTTTCAGCGGGTCATCGAGAAGTCGTCTCCGGCAACGGTCATGGCCTCCTACAACGGTGTCAACGGCGTGCCGGTCATCTCGAACCACTGGCTGCTCACGCAGATCCTCCGGGATGAGTGGGACTGGGACGGTGTCGTGGTGTCGGACTGGGGGGCGGCCGCAGCCGACGTCGTGGCTGCGGTGCGGGCCGGTCTCGACCTCGACATGCCGGGCACCGGGGCGGGCTCGGCCGCTCTGATCGAGGCCGTTCGCAGCGGCGCGCTCGAGGAAGCGGTCCTCGACCGGGCGGCCGCACGCGTGGCGGAACTCTCGGTGGCGGTCGTGGCAGGCCGGGCAGAGGCGCCGGGCTTCGATCCGGGGACCCATCACGCGCTCGCGCGGGAGATCGCCGAGCAGTCCGCCGTGCTCCTCAAGAACGACGGCATCCTCCCGCTCTCCGCTGACGCCGACGGCCCCGTCGCCGTCATCGGCGAGTTCGCCCGCGCTCCCCGCTACCAGGGCGCGGGGAGCAGCCACATCGTGCCGACCCGGTTGGACGATGCGCTGGACGCCATCCGGGGCCGGGCCGGCGATCGGGAGGTGATCTTCGAGCCCGGTTTCACGCTGGACGGCAGGGCGGATCCCGGCCTCGTCGAGAAAGCGGTGACAGTGGCCGGCGAGGCATCCGACGTCGTCGTGTTCCTGGGGCTGCCCCCCGAGGACGAGTCGGAGGCGTTCGATCGTTCCACCATGGACCTCCCCGCCGACCAGTTGGAGCTGCTGCGCCGGATCACGGCCGTGAACGACCGCGTCGCCGTCGTCCTCTCCAACGGCGGTGTCGTCTCCGTCGAGCCGTGGCGCGGCACCGTTCCCGCCATCCTCGAGCTGTGGCTGGGCGGGCAGGCGGTCGGCAGCGCGACCGCCTCCCTCCTGTTCGGCGACGCCAACCCGTCGGGAAAGCTCGCCGAGACCATCCCGTTGGGGCTCGCGGACACTCCGTCGTTCCACAACTTCCCCGGCGACGGCCGGACGGTCCTCTACGGCGAGCGGATCTACGTGGGCTACCGCCACTATGATTCGGTGGGTCGCGAGGTCGCCTATCCCTTCGGCCACGGTCTCTCCTACACGAGCTTCGAGTACCAGGACCTCTCCGTCGGCGTCCGTGGTGACGCGCTGGAGGTCCGCGTCCGGGTGACGAACACCGGATCCCGCGACGGTGCAGAGGTCGTGCAGTTCTATGCGATTCCACCGACGTCGGAGGAGGACCGCCCGGCGCATGAGCTCGTGGGATTCGAGAAGGTCTTCCTGAAGACCGGCGGCAGCGCCGTGGTCGCGACGCGGATCCCGCTCGGCGACCTGGACTACTGGAGCTCTCGCTCCGGGCAGTGGGTCCGCAGCGGGGGTCTCTACACGATCCAGGCGGCGGCCTCCTCGCGCGACATCCGCGCCCAGGTCGGCATCGAGCTCGCGGGCACGGAGCCGGCGCCGCCGCTCACGCTCGACTCCGCCATGGGGGAGTGGTTCGCCGACGCCGAGGGTGCGGTGGCCCTGCAGGAGATGATGTCGCAGTTCGCGACGCAGGGCGCGGGCGAGTGGGACGACGCGACCCTCCCGCTGGTGCTGCCCATGCCGCTGCGCACGATCCTGCCCATGGCCGCGTCGAAGCTGCCCTTCCCGGTGCTGGGGGAGCGGCTGCTGCAGCGACTCGCGGAGCTGCGGCTGGCCGGGCGTGAGGCGGCGCAACGCGGCGGGAATCTCACCTGACCACGATCTTCAGGTGCCGCTGAACCGGCGGCCACCAATAGTCTTCTCAGAAAGGCCAGCTTCACGTGCACGTCACACACACTCCTGCTGCTGATCCCTCCGGTCGTCCACGCCGAGCGCGAGTGATCGTCGACAACGATTTCGCGGGCGACCCCGACGACCTCTTCCAGCTCGCCCATCATCTGCTGTCCCCCTCCGTGGAGATACCCTTCGTCGTCGCTTCTCGCCTGCCGGCATCACACCGCGGGGAGTACATCGGCACGGTGGAGCACGGCGTCTCCGTGGTGGGGGAGCTGCTGCAGCAGATGGGGATCGACGTGCCCGTTCTGCGCGGCACGGAAGAGGATCGCACCGACTCCGCGCCGGTGCGGTCCGAGGCGAGCGAGGCGATCGTCGCGGAGGCCATGCGGGACGACACTGATCTGCCGCTCTACGTGGCTCTCGGCGGCGGCCTCACCGAACTCGCCAACGCCTATCTCACGGAGCCCGCGATCGCCGAACGACTCACGGCCGTCTGGATCGGCGGTCCTCCGTACGACCAGACCGAAGCCGCGGAGCCGTCCCCGACCGGGTCCGAGTACAACATGCACATCGACGTGCCCAGCGCGCAGGTCGTGTTCGGTTCTCCGATTCCGCTCTGGCAGGTTCCCATGGACGCCTACCGGCAGTGCCTCGTCTCCTGGGCGGAACTGCGACGGCGGGTCGGGGACCTCGGGGGCTTCGGCGCCCACATGATGTCGGCTCTCGATGACTTTGCCGATCTGATCTTCAAGTACGGCATCAACCTGGGTGGCGAAACGTACGTGCTGGGGGACAACCCGCTGGTGCTGCTGACCGCCCTGCAGTCCGCGTTCGATCCGGACCCCAACTCGTCGGACTCCGTCATGACGCCGCGAATGTCCATCACCGACACGGGGTGGTACGGAGAGCCTCAGCCCGACCTGCCCCCGGTGCGCGTCTTCACCCGCCCGGATACCCGCCTCATGTTCGAGGATATGTTCGCGAAGTTCGCTGCTCACGCCACGTGGCTCGGAGCATCGGCGGCGGGCGACGGCACCGAATGACTCCCGAGGACACCACGATCGCCGCATCGGCATCCCGCTCGTCAGCCGCCGTGGCCGCTCCTTCCGCTGAACTGTAAGGCTTCTCATGACCGTCACCGTCTCCCCCGTCCGATTCGAACACCACCGCGATGCCCTCGGGATCGGCGAGACCGCACCCGGCTGAGCTGGATCGTCGAGGCCGCGCCCGCCGGCTGGGTGCAAGCGTCCTACGAGCTGGAGACCGCGTCCGGCGAGACCGCGAGGGTGCACAGCGGCGAGTCGGTGCTCGTTCCGTGGCCGTTCGCGGGGCTCCGCTCCCGGGAGCGGGCGCAGGTGCGTGTCCGCGTGACGGGCGGGGACGGGTCCGTCTCCGACTGGTCGGACTGGGCAGTGGTCGAGGCCGGCCTGCTCGAGCCGGCGGACTGGGTGGCCCGGATGGTCACACCGGCCGAAGGAGCGGCGGCGCTGCTTCGGCACACGACCGAGCTGCCGGCCAAGCCGGTCCGCAGCGCCCGTGTCTATGCGACCGCGCACGGCGTCTATCAGCTGGAGATCGATGGGCGGCGCATCGGCGACGACGAGCTCGCGCCCGGGTGGACGGCCTACGAATCTCGTCTGCGCTATCAGACGTACGACGTGACCGGCCTGGTGCGCGGTGGTCGGACGACGATCGGAGCCTGGCTCGCCGACGGCTGGTGGCGGGGCCACCTCGGCCCGGACGGACGCAGGGAGTTCTACGGCGCCGAGCTGGGACTGCTCGCGCAGCTGGAGGTCGAGTTCGAGGACGGCGAGCGCCGGGTGATCGCGACCGGCGCAGAGTGGGAGACCGCTGCCGGGCCGATCGTCTCGGCCGACCTCTACAACGGGGAGCACTTCGACGCCCGGCTGCTGGAATCGGGCTGGTCGACGCCGGCGGCCGCTGCAGACGGCTGGACGCCGGTCACCGTCTCCGAACGGGATACCGCCCGGCTGGTCGCCGCCGACGGGCCGCCGGTGAAGGTCATCGAGGAGCTGCCGGTCGCCGACGTGATCGTGTCGCCGTCCGGGCGGACCATCCTCGACTTCGGCCAGAACCTCGTCGGGCGCCTCCGGATCCGCGTGAGCGGTGCTGCGGGCGACACCGTCGTGCTCCGGCACGCCGAGGTGCTGCAGGCGGGAGAGCTCGCCACCGGGCCGCTGCGGAGCGCCCGGGCGACGGACACCTACGTCCTCCGCGGTGAAGGAGCGGAGCAGTGGGCGCCCCGGTTCACCTTCCACGGGTTCCGGTATGCCGAGGTGAACGGCTGGCCGGGCGAGTTCGATCCTTCCGCGGTCGTGGCGCAGGTGCTGCACTCCGACCTGGAGTGCACGGGCTGGTTCACCACGTCGGATCCGAAGACGGACCGGCTCCATCAGAACATCGTCTGGAGCATGCGCGGCAACTTCCTCGACATTCCGACCGACTGCCCGCAGCGGGACGAGCGGCTCGGCTGGACCGGCGATGTGCAGGTCTTCGCCCCGACGGCGGAGTATCTGTTCGACACCACGGGATTCCTCACGTCGTGGCTGAGGGACCTGACCGCGGAGCAGGCGCACTACGGCGGGACGCCGATGGTGGTGCCGGCGGTCACCACGGGCTACAACGGGCCGATGGCCGGCTGGGCTGATGCGGCAACGGTCGTGCCGTGGACCCTCTACCAGGCGACCGGTGACCTCGGCGTCCTCGACCGTCAGTTCGACTCGATGCTCTCCTGGGTCGCCGAGGTGGAGGCGCGGCCGGGTCCGACCGCATCTGGTCCTCGGGCTACCAGTTCGGCGATTGGCTCGATCCGACGGCTCCCGCCGGGCGTCCGGACGCGTCCGCCACCTATCCGGAGGTCGTCGCCACCGCCTATTTCGCCCGATCGGCTCGGATCGCGGCCGACGCGGCAGCGCTGCTCGGGCGCCCGGAGGCCGAGCGCCTCGCCGCACTGGCCGACGAGGTCGCGATCGCCTTCCGCCGCGAGTACATCACCGCCTCCAGACGGATCCTCTCGGACTCGGCGACGGCGTATGCGCTGGCGCTGCAGTTCGATCTGGTCGGCGACGAGGCCGTCCGCGCGCGCGCCGCCGATCGACTGGCGGAGATCGTGCGCTCCGACGGTTACACGATCGCGACCGGCTTCATCGGGACCCCGCTGATCTGCGACGCGCTGTCGTCCCACGGGCACCTCGACGCCGCGTACCGCCTCCTCCTCCAGACGAAGGCGCCGTCGTGGCTCTACAGCGTCGACCAGGGCGCGACGACCATCTGGGAGCGGTGGGACTCGCTGCTGCCCGACGGCACGGTGAACCCGTCCGGGATGACGTCGTTCAACCACTACGCGTTCGGCGCGGTGGGCGACTGGCTGCACCGTGTCGTGGCGGGTCTGGCGCCCGCAGCACCCGGTTACCGGCGGATCCGTGTCGCGCCCCGGCCTCCCCGTCGGGGGCTCAGCTCGGCATCCGCGCGCCTGAAGACCCCCTACGGCACGGCGGAATCCGGATGGGTGCTGGGCGATGGCGACCTCCGCCTGGCCGTGCGCGTGCCGGTCGGGGTCACCGCCGAGGTCGTCCTGCCGTCGGGTGCCGGTCAGGTCGTGGGCCACGGCGAGTTCGAGTTCTCCGAGCCGTTCGAGGTGGACCAGGAGACGCCCCTCACCGTCACGGTCGACACCCCCCTCGGAACGCTGAGGGAGAGCGCCGAGGCGATGGCCGTCCTGACCGGCGTCATCGCCAAGCATGTCCCCGAGGCGGGTGAGCACAGGCGCGCGGGGATGCGCGGACAGGATGCGGTCACACCGCGGCAGGTCGCCGCGATGCTGCCACGGCCGGATGCCGTGCTCGCCGACCTGGAGCGCGGCTTCGCCGCAGTCAGCGCCGGCGAGCCGGTGCCCGACGATGTGCTCAGCCCTGGGGATCCGGTTCGGTCGTGACGGCGGCGGATCGTCTGCCACGTCGTCACCGGCTGTCGGAAGCGCGTGCACACGAGCGCGAGGAGCCGCCCTTCAGGGCCTCGCCGTGAATCGCCCCCACGCGCCCGCGTCGAGGTCGACCTCGACAGACGCGCCGTCAGCCACGCGCACCACGAACCGGCGCGGCGTCCGATCCAGGTTGGCGGCCTGCACCACGTCCCCGTCATCGCCTCGCGAGCCGACGGCCCACACCAGTCCGTCGGGGCTCTCGCCGCTGAGCAGCGTTCCGCCCGGCAGCGCCGAGAGCGCCGCCACGGCATCCGCCGCAGGCGTGCCCTCCAGGCCGCGAGGGCCCGCTGTCTCGAACCACGACAGGGAGGCGACGCCGGGGATCGCGGACGCCGCAGCGCTCGCGACCACCCAGGCGGCGAGTTCCGCAGCGCCTTGACGCAGGTCCACCGCGCCGGTGAACTCCGCCCCGTACCCCTCGGAGAGGTCGGTGCGCGTCGGCGCGGGCTCCGGGGTCGTCGCCACGTCGTTGAACCGGGGGCGCAGCGAGATCGGTCCGATGTGCACCGGCAGCCCATCGGCGATGTCGACGGACTGCGTCGCGATCAGCCGCTGCATGGGCAGCGCCTCGATCAGCTGTTCCGTGTCGAGGGTGTGGAAGAGAGGAGTGGACGTCACGGCGATGCCCGAGACGTCGCGCGGCACGAGGTCCTGCTCGCGGTTCAGCTCGGTGAAGTGCGAGCGCGCCCCGCCGAGGACGGGGACGTCGACCCCGGCATCCGCGAGAGCGGAACGCAGCGCCGACACCGTCGCCGCATCGCTCACATGCAGAGCCGCGTCGAACGGCGTCACGCGCAGCACCTCGAGCGGACGGAGGGCCGCCGCGGCCTCGGTCAGAGAGCCGGCCGAGCCGTCTGTCACGATCCGCACGTCGAGGGGGAGGCCGTCGGCTGCGGCGCGATCCAGAGCGGCGCGCCAGGTCGGCGTCCTCAGGTCCAGCTCGACCACCCGGAACCCGCCGATCGCCGAGGCCGGCACGGGGGAGGGGGCCGTCGACGCTTCGACCCCGATCGCGGGGAAGGAGCCGGCGGGCGCCAGCTCGATCACAGCAGGCTCGCCGGTGCCTCGCCCGGCGGCGTCGGCGACGGGAGGGATCAGGGTGATCGACTGGATCACGCTTTCGCCGGCGGGAAGCCGATAGGGATAGGGCAGCGCCAGCGGCCGGCTGTAGGTCTTGAACGAGGCATCCGTCCAGTTGCGCTGATCCTCCATCTCGAACACATCGCCCTCGAACCGCAGTGTCGGGCCGTCCTGGATGCGGAGCTCGCGGATGTCCATGATCGGCTGGTGCGGGCTGATCGCCGAGGGGAAGGCGACGGCGGCCGTCGATCCATCGGAGTGCACGACCACGGCGGGTGTGCCCGCATCGGACGCGGGATGCAGCGCGACGAGCCCGACCCTGCACGTATCGATGTCCGTGGCGTTCACGGCGTCCCACGCGATCGTCAGGCTCCCCGCGTCCGCCGTCACCGTGAGCCGCGAGGAGATCCGGGCACCCAGGCCCTCGTGCCGCAGCGCGAGCTCCAGACCCTCGGGGGAGGACTCGACGGCGTCGACGGTCACCGGCACCGTGAGCCAGCCGCGGTCACGCACGGCAGCCCGCACGGCGCGCAGCAGCATCCGCCCTCCGTGCCTGATCTCCGCCAGCTCGTCGCCGCGGAGCTCGAGGCTCCAGCCGTGAGCGCTCCACGCCACGGCATCCGTCCGCCACCAGGAATCCGTCATCAGCGCCACAGGATCCACACTAACCGGTTGACCTATTTCGTCGGAAGGGTCGTCACTGCTCGCTTCGGGGGCGGAGCATCTTCGTCCGCCCCCGAAGAGACTCCCCGCCGACAGATCCGCAACAGCGACCGGAACGTGCATCTCGGGACTCAGAGGCTCGTCATGCCCCCGTCGACCTGGAAGATCGCGCCGGTGGCGAAGGCGCCGTCGTCGCTCGCGAGATAGACCATGATCCCCGCCACGTCGTCCGGGGTGCCGGCGCGACCGATCGGTATGCGAGAGATGATCGCGGCCCGCGACTCCGGGTCCTCGCTGATCGCGGCGACCAGCGGCGTCTCGGTGTACGCCGGCTGCACCGTGTTCACGCGGATGCCGCGATCGGCGTACGCCGCGGCGACGGTGCGGCCGAGTCCGTGGATCCCGGCCTTCGTCGCGCTGTATGCGGTGAAGTCCTTGCCCTCGCCGTTCACGCCCGTGGGGCTTCCGGTGAGGATGATCGACCCGCCTCCGGTCTTCAGCATCGAGCGCACGGCGTGCTTCACCGTGAGGAACGTTCCGGTGAGGTTGATGTCGACCGTGCGGCGCCAGACGTCGAGGTCGAGATCCGCGGCCCGGGCATCCTGTCCGAACAGCTGCACCCCCGCGTTCGCCACGACGACGTCGGGCGCCCAGCCGTCGGCCGCGATCTGGGCGAAGCCGGCGGCGACGGCATCCTCGTCGGAGATGTCCATCGTCACCGCGCGCGCCCGCTCGCCGAGGGCCGCTGCGGCCGCCGCCGCACCCTCGCCGTTGCGGTCGGCCAGCACGACCCGTGCGCCCTCGCGGACGAAGCGGGTCGCGACGGCCAGGCCGATGCCGAGCGCTGCGCCGGTGACGAGCGCGGTCTTGCCTTCCAGCTGTGCCACGGTCAACGCTCGATGTGGTCGAGGTGGAGCATGCGGGCGAGGTTCTTGTCGAGCTCGTCGTCGCGGAAGATCTTCTTCCAGTCGTCCTTGATGATGCTCTCGCGGCCGTAGTCCATCGCGATGAGGCAGGCGTCGGAGAACGGGTTGTCGCCGCGCAGGCCGTTGGCGAGGGCCACCTGGGTGTGCCCGTAGAGGATGCTGCGTGCGGCGGCTTCGGGCACGCCCATGGTGTGCACGGCCTCCTGCAGCGCCTCGTTGAGCAGATCGCCGATCATGCAGGCGACCGTCTCGACCAGGGTCGGCTCGAGCTGCGCGAGCTGCTTGACGGTGACCCAGTGCACGTCGATGACGGGTGCGTAGATGGCGCGCACGGTCGCCTCGACGATGTCCTTCTTGGCGGGGTCGTCGCTCTCGATGGCGGCGATGGCGTCCTGCGGGGCGGCGATGCCGCCGAACGTGTCGGCCCACTGCTCCGGCGTCTCGCGCTGCAGGAAGATCGAGGGGTGGCAGGGGTGCGCGACGGCCTGGATCACGTCGTCGCGGGTGGTCAGCAGGCCCGCGTAGGCGGCGGCCGGGTCGAGCGTCAGCACGATCGCCCCGGACTTCAGCTGCGGGACGAGGTCGGCGGTCACCGGGCCGAGCGCCAGGTCGGGCACGGCCAGCACGACGATGTCGGCGTCGGCCACGGCGGTGGCGGCCTCGGTCAGCGCGCGGCCGGCGTCGATCGTGCGCTGCTGCCCGGCGGGGGAGTTCTCCACGTACCAGACGGTGTGATCGGTCTTCACGAGGTTGTCGGACACGCGCATGCCCATCTTGCCGCCCGCTCCGACGACGGCGATCTTGTAGGTCTCGCTCATGATGTGCTCCTCAGGTGTTCGAGTGTGATGCGGGTCCATTCCCGCTCGGTCCGGATGGTGGTCTCGGCATCCCCCTGCCAGGGGAGCCAGTGCTCGACGATCTCGTTGATGCCGCGTTCGCGGGGACGCACGGTCGCCAGCAGATGGGGGTAGTCGTGGAGTCCCGAGCCCATAGGGGCGCCGGAGTAGGTGAAGCCGACCCAGCCGTCCTGCCGGGCGAAGGCGAAGTCCTTCACGTGCACGTTCTTCACCAGCGGGGCGGTCTGCTCCACGCACGCGCGCGGCTGCTCGAGCCGGGCGACGACATTGGCGGGATCCAGGCAGATGCCGAGCCGGTCGCTGCCGACGCGCTCGACGAGGCCGAGGAGATCCGTGGTGGCGGCCTGCTCGTAGGTCTCCAGGGCCAGGTCGACCCCGGCCGCCTCGAACGAGCGCATGCTGCTGCGCAGCCAGGTCTCGGCCTCGGCGAGCGACGGACGCGAGTCGGGGCCGTAGACCATGCTCCGCACCAGGCGCGCGTCGAAGACCTCGGCGAGCTCGAGGAACCGCGCCAGCTGCTCCGGCGCGATGCCCTTGGTGCCCAGCTCGATCGTGAGGCCGAGCGCGCTCGCCGCGGAGGCCGCGGTGCGCAGCTCGGCGGCGCTCATCCGCTCCAGCGGCTGGTAGTCGCAGATCTGGAAGAGGCCGACGCCCTGCGCCCTGGTGTCTTCGAAGGCCCCGATCAGGCTCAGCGGCTCGGGCGCGCGCTCGGAGTGCTGCCAGAAGTAGGCGTAGGTGCCGAGGCCGATCACGATGCCGCCTCCCGCGTGCGGGCGAGGGCCGCCGCCTCGTCGATCACCGCGACGAGGGCTACGGGGTCGTGGGCGAAGCGGCCGAGGAACACGCCGTCGACGGCGTCGCCGAGCGCGGTGAGCAGGCCGGGGCCGGCGGCGCCGCCGTAGATCACGGCCGAGCCCTCGCGGGCGGGATCCGCCTCGACGGCCTCGCGCAGCGCGGCCGCCACGGCGCGGATGTGGTCGTGGCCCGCGGGCTCGGGGGCGCCGATCGCCCACACCGGTTCGTAGGCGACGATGACGGATCCGGCCTCCGCCCCGTCCAGCGCCGAGCGCAGCTGCGCGACGGCGACGGCGGCGGCAGCCGCGGGGTCCTGGTGCTCGGCCTCGCCGATGCACAGCAGCGGGGTGAGCCCGGCGCGCAGCGCCGCCCGGGTCTTCGCCGCCGTGACCTCCTCGGTCTCGCCGAAGAGGCGGCGGCGTTCGGCGTGGCCGATCTCGGCGATCGTCGCGCCCACCTCGGCGAGCTCCCGTGCGGAGACCTCGCCCGTGAAGGCTCCGGCATCCTCGGAGGAGACGTCCTGCCCGCCGATGCGCACCGGGGTGCCGGCGAACGCAGCGACCGCGGGGAGCACCTGCAGGTAGGTCGGCGTGACGAACAGCTCGACCAGGCCGTCGCGCACCGCCGGATGCTCCCGCACCCGCGTCGCGACCTGGTCGAACCAGGCGCGCGCCCGCTCGTGCCCGAAGTACATCTTCAGGCTCACCCCGACGGTGACCTTCGGCATCAGCAGGATCCGGTGCTCTCGTACTGATCGATCACCGCGACCTTCTCGGCGCTCGCGCTGGTGGGGTCGAACCGGTAGCCGAGCCACTCGCGCACGAGCCGGCGGGCCAGCTCGATGCCGACGACGCGCTGACCCATGGTGAGCACCTGGGCGTCGTTGGAGAGCACGGAGCGTTCGACGGAGAAGGAGTCGTGGGCCGTGACGGCGCGGATGCCGGGGACCTTGTTCGCGGCGATGGCGACGCCGAGACCGGTGCCGCAGATGAGGAGGGCGCGGTCGGCCTCGCCCGCAGCGATCAGCTCCGCGGCGGCGATCGCGACGCGCGGATAGGGGGTGTGCCCGTCGGCGTCCACGCCCACGTCGACGACGGACGCCACGCCGGCGTTGCCCTCGAGATCCTTCTTCAGGATCTCCTTGTAGTCGAAGCCGGCGTCGTCGCAGCCGATCACGAGTCGCAGCTGGTCGGTCATGGAGTGTCCTTTCCTGCGGTCGCGGCGTCGCCGAGCAGCGCGCCGAGAGCGGTGGTGATGAGCGCGAAGGAGACCGCGCCGGGGTCGGGGGTGCCCACGGCGTGCTCGCCGTGGGTGCGGGCGCGCCCCATGCGGGGCAGCAGGTCGGCGGTCGCAGCGGCCGCGCGGGTGGCGGCGGCGGCGGAGGAGGTCCAGGCATCGGCGAGGCCGGCGCCGGAGTCGACGGCCGCGGTGAGCGTCGCGGTGAACGGCACGAGCGCGTCGACCATGGTCTTGTCGCCCACCTCCGCCTTGCCGTATGCCTGCACGCCGCGCACCCCGTCGGCGATCCCGGAGGCCACGGCGACGGCATCCGGTCGCCCTTCGTCGCCCAGCCGGGCGGCCACGGCGTTGAGGATGACGCCCCACAGCGCGCCCGACGTGCCGCCGGCCCGGTCGGCCCAGGCGTCGGCGGCGCGGGAGAGCGTCGTCCGGGCCCCGGCGCCCGCCTCGGCGGCGGCGACGCCGGCCGCGACGGCGGCGTGCGACCCGCGCTGCATGCCGATGCCGTGGTCGCCGTCTCCGGCGATGGAGTCGATGCGGCCGAGCTCCTCGACGTGCTCGTCGATGGTGCCGGCGATGATCCGGAGCGCCTCGCGCACCCCCTGGGCCACGGCCTGCGAGTCGGCGTCGCCCCGCACGATCGCGTCGGCGACCGCGGCGGCCTCGGCGATGTCCACGGCATCCGCCTGTGCGGCCGCGACGACGGAGCCGCGTCGGTACGAAGGGGTGTCGACCGGGGTGTCCCACAGGCGCTCGAGCTCTTCGTCGAGCCAGAACAGGGTCAGCGAGGTGCCGGCCATGTCGAAGCTCGTGCAGTACTCGCCCACGTGCGGGTCGACGATCGCGAGGCCGGCATCGTCGAGGAGCTGCGCGATGCGGCGGTAGACGACGAACATCTCCTCGTACTTGAGCGAGCCGAGGCCGTTGAGGATGGGCACGACGCGGGCGCCGGCGACCTCGATGCCCTCGGGGACCTCGGCGAGGAGCCGGTCGACCAGCAGCTCCGCGAGCTCGTCGGCGGTCGGGATGTCCGTCTCGTCGACGCCGGGCTCGCCGTGGATGCCGAGCCCGATGGCCATGCGGCCGGCGGGCACCGTGAACAGCGGCGCGGGTGCGCCCGGGAGCGTGCAACCGGTGAACGCGACGCCGAAGGAGCGGGTGCGTTCATTGGCGAGCGTCGCGACCCGCGTCACCCCGCCGAGGTCGTACCCGGCCTCGGCGGCGGCGGCCGCGGTGCGGAACACGGTGAGGTCGCCGGCGATGCCGCGGCGCTTGTGCTTCTCAGCGGGCGGAGCGCTGAAGATGTCGTCGGTCACGGTCACCGTCTGCGTGGGGACGCCCTCGGCGCGCAGCCGCTCCTGCGCCGCGTCGAAGTTCAGCACGTCCCCGGCGTAGTTGCCGTAGGCGAGGAACACCCCGGCGCCGCGATCGGCGGCCTTCGCCACCGCATAGACCTGCTGCGTCGACGGCGAGGCGAAGAGGTTCCCCATCGCGGCGCCGTGCGCGAGCCCCTGGCCCACGAGGCCGCCGAAGGCGGGGTAGTGGCCGGAGCCGCCGCCGATGACGACGGCGACCTGCCCCTCGGGCACGACCGTGCTGCGCACGACGCCGCCGGGCACGCGGCGCACCGAGCGCGCGTTCGCCGCGACGAAGCCGTCGATCATCTCGTCGGCGAAGTCGGCGGGGTCGTTCCAGAGCCGGGTCACGACGCGACCGCCGCTGCCGCGGCAGCCGGAGCATTCCTGCCTTGGCGGGCGAGGACGATCATGAGCACGGCCGAGACCAGCATGAAGCCGCCGACGATGAACATCGGCACCTCGTAGCCGCCGGTCCAGTCGTGCACGGCGCCGGTGATGTACGGGGCGCTGAAGCCGGCGAGGTTGCCGACGGTGTTGATGAGCGCGACGCCGGCCGCCGCGGCGACGCCGGTGAGGAACTGCGTCGGCAGCGTCCAGAAGTTCGGCAGGGCGGCGAAGATCGCGCAGGCGGTGATCGTGATCACGGCGATGGTCGCGGCCGGGGAGCCGGTGAACAGCGCGATCGGGATGGAGATCGCGCCGGCGATCGCGGGGGCCGCGATGTGCCAGGTCTTCAGGCCGCGCTTGCCGGCGTCGCGCGACCAGAAGTACATCACCACGGCGGCGGGCAGGTAGGGGATCGCGGTGATCAGGCCCTTCTGCACGACGTCGTAGGTGACGCCGGCCTGGGACTGGAAGCCCTCGATGATCGTCGGCAGGAAGAACGCCAGCGCGTAGAGGCCGTAGATGAAGCCGAAGTAGATGAAGGAGAGGATCCAGACGCGGCCGCTGGAGAACGCGAATCGCACGGAGACGTGCTTCTGGCCGGCCTCGGTGTTCGTGCGCTCGGCCTCGAGCGCGCCGGTCAGCCAGGTCTGCTCCTCGGACGTGAGCCACTTCGCGTCGGCGGGCTTGTCCTTCAGATAGAACCAGGCGATGACGCCGACGGCGATCGCGGGGATGGCGACGCCCAGGAACATGAAGCGCCAGCCCTCGAGACCGAAGAAGGCGCCGTGCTGCTGGATCAGTGCACCGGCGAGCGGGGCGCCGATCACGGTGGTCAGCGGCTGGGCCAGGTAGAAGAGCATGAGGATGCGGCCGCGGTACTGCGCGGGCACCCACAGGCTGAGGAAGAGGATCGCGCCGGGGAAGAAGCCGGCCTCGGCCACGCCGAGCAGGAACCGCAGTGCGACGAGCTGCTCGAAGTTCTGCGCCCAGGTGAACAGCAGCGCGACGATGCCCCAGGTGACCATGATGCGGGCGAGCCAGCGGCGGGCGCCGAAGCGGTGCAGCGCGAGGTTCGACGGCACCTCCAGCAGGATGTAGCCGATGAAGAAGACGCCGGAGGCGAAGCCGAACTGCGCGGCGCTGAGCGCCAGGTCGTCGTTCATGCCGTTCGGCGATGCGAACCCGATCGCGGTGCGATCGAGGTAGTTGATGAAGAACATGAGCGCCACGAAGGGCACGAGGCGGACGGCGACCTTCCGGATGGCGGAGCGCGCGACGGGGGACGCGGCTGCGGCGGTCTGATTCTGGTCCACGGTGACTCCTGGCTCATCGACGACGATCGAGGTGATGCACTCTAGTGTGACAAACCGGTTGACCAATTGCAAATAGGGGTTCGCCTGCTCGTCCGCGCACTCACGCGACGCGCCCCGCCCTGCCGCATTCGCGCGAACGCGCTCCGGCCGGGTACGTCGCCTCAGCGCCAGTCGCTCGTGAGCGGGACCGGCGTCGGACGCTCGGGGGCGGACGCGATCCGCACCCGGCCTCCGCTCTCGGACGACCGCAGCACGCCCTCCATGATCTCGAGGGCGTGGTAGGCGAGCTCTCCGCTGGCGCGGCGTGCACCGGCGGCGAAGTCCAACAGGCCCGCTCCTCGCGAGCCGTCCGCATAGCCGGCCGACGGCACGAGGGTCGTCCACTCCGTCTCGCCCACGCGCAGCAGCTTCACATCGCCGCCGAAGGTGTTCGGATCCGGTACCAGGATGCTGCCGCCCTCGCCGTGGACCTCGATCGGGTGCGCCGCCGTGCGCACCCCGTCGAAGCTCATCGTGAGCGTCGACAGTGCGCCGTCCCTGTGCTCGAGCACTCCGGTCACGTGCGTGGCGACCTCGACCGGGATCTCCTCGCCGGCTCGCGGGCCGCTCGCGATGACCCGCGTGTCCCTGCTGCGGCCGGCCGCACCGATGACCGAGACGACGGGGCCGAGGATCTGAACGAGGGAGGAGACGTAGTACGGCCCCATGTCGAGCAGCGGTCCGCCGCCGACGCGGTAGTAGAAGTCCGGAGCCGGATGCCACAGCTCGTGCCCCGGTGACACGAACGTCGCCAGCGCGGAGGTCGGGCGGCCGATGAGGCCGGCGTCGACGGCGGCGCGCGCCGTCTGCGTCCCCGTGCCCAGCACGGTGTCGGGGGCCGAGCCCACCTGCCGTCCGGCGGATGCTGCGGCATCCATCACCGCCCTGGCCTCTGCGAGCGTGGCGGCGAGCGGCTTCTCGCCGAAGACGTCCTTGCCGTGGGCGATCGCGCCCAGTGCGATCTCGGCGTGCGCGGCGGGGACCGTGAGGTTCAGCACGATCTCGACCTCCGGGTCGGCGAGCAGCTGATCGACCGTGAGCGCACGCGCTCCGGTCTCGGCGGCGACCGCTTCGGCACGCGAGCGATCGAGATCGGCCACCGCGACGATGCGTGCGTCGGGATGCGACGCGAGCACCTCGAGATACGCGCGGGAGATGACCCCCAGTCCGACTATTCCGATTCCGTGCGGCTGGCCCACAGCAGGCCCCTTTCGATGATGGTGCGGACGTGGTCGTCGCGCAGGACGTCCGGGCTGTGCCCCGGGGTGGCGACGAAGACGCGGCCGGCGCCCCACAGCCGGGTCCAGATCGCCGGTGAGACGATCGGGCGATGCCACGGGTGGTACGGCTGCACCGGATGGGTGGTGGTGGCGAGGACGTCGTTGAGGTCGTCGTGCAGCACCCAGTACTGCTCGGTCGTCAGCTCGAAGTCCGCGATGCCGCGGGTGATCTCGTGGGCGCGTCCGGCCTCCGTCATCTCCACCGTATAGGTGAGGAAGTTGTCGCTCCCGTCGTGGTGCAGGTGCTCGGGAGCCTTCGACGGATGGGTGGCGAACTGGCCGCCGATCAGCTGCAGATAGTCGGAGCTGTTGCGGTAGGAGTCGGCGATGCCGCCGTGCCAGCCGCCCAGGCCGGTGCCGGCAGCCACCGCGTCGCGCAGCCCGGCGAGGGCCTCCGGCGAGATCGCCGACATGGTCACCGACTGCAGGATCAGATCCGTCGCCGACATGGTCGCGGCATCCGCGTAGACCTCGTTCGACTCCTCGATCCGCACCTCGAAGCCGTTCTGCTCGAGGAAGGGGAGGAAGACCTCGGTCGCTTCGACAGGCTGGTGCCCGTCCCACCCGCCTCGCACCACGAGGGCCTTGCGTGTGCTCATGACATGCTCCTCATTCTCCGTGGCCGGCCACGGAGCACGTGACCCTCGTCACCGCGCCCGCCGCGCCCGATCTGCTCGGTCAGGGCGACCCGCAACTGCGGTGAAGACATCGGCGTCCTTGTCGTCGTGAGAGCGGGTTGCTCCCATTCATGCACACACCGGGTGCCCGATGCGCTGAAAAGCTGTTCCGGGACATCCAGCAGGCCACGGGCGTCGCCTACCTCTTCATCAGCCACGACCTCGGGGTCGTGCAGAGCATCAGCGACCGCATCGCGGTGCTCTACCAGGGGGAGATCGTCGAGCTCGGCGAGGCGCGACAGGTGGCCACGGCCCCGAACCACCCCTACACCCGGAAGCTGCAGATGGCCGCGCCGATCGCCGATCCCGCCCGGCAGCGCGAACGTCGCCACGCTCGTCTCGCGCTGCGCGGGGAGGCCGGCAGTGTCTGAGCCCGAGCCCCGATCCCTCGCCGTCGAGCGCCCGGGGGTCACGGCCGAGACGCAGCCGATCATCCCCGGATTCCACTCCGATCCCACGATCTGCCGCGTGGGCGACGACTACTACCTCGCACATTCCAGCTTCGAGTACTTTCCCGGTGCACCGATCTTCCACAGCCGGGACCTGGTCTCCTGGACGCAGATCGGCAACATCCTCGATCGACGTACGCAGTTCCGGCGCGGGGCCATGGGGCCTTCCACCGGGATCTACGGCTCGACACTGCGTCACCACGACGGACTGTTCTGGTTCATCACGACGAACGTGAGCGACTTCGAGTCGGGCCAGGTCGTCGTCCATGCGACGGATCCTGCCGGACCGTGGAGCGAGCCCGTCTTCGTGCCCGACGCGATCGGCATCGACCCGGATCTGTGCTGGGACGATGACGGCACGTGCTTTCTCACCTGGCACAGGCTGGACTTCGTCACCGGAGGTCAGAGCGTGCTCCAGGCCCCGGTCGACCTGGAGACCGGTCGCCTGCGGGAACCCCCTTACCCGGTGTGGCAGGGCAGCGGCATGCCCATGGCCGAGGGGCCGCATCTGCACCGCATCGAGGACTGGTGGTACATCGTGCTCGCCGAAGGGGGCACGGAGCGCGGACACTGCGTGACGGTGGCGCGGGCGCGGAGTCCGCGCGGGCCGTTCGAGTCCTGCCCGTGGAACCCCGTCTTCACGCACCGGAGCACGGACCATCCGGTGCAGAACGTCGGCCATGCCGACCTCGTCCAGACGCCGGACGGCTCGTGGGCCGCCGTGTACCTCGGTGTGCGGCCGAAGGGTTCGACGCCGATGTTCCACACGCTGGGTCGCGAGACCTTCCTCGCCGGTGTCGACTGGGCGGACGGGTGGCCGGTGATCGACGAGGCGCGATTCCGCATCCCCGCCCCGGAGACCGGATTCTCCGACGACTTCGGCTCCGCCGTCCTGCATCCGCGTTGGGTCGTTCCCGATGGCGAGTGCCGCGCGGTCGTCGAGGAGTCCGGCGGCGTGCGTTTCCCGAGCGGGGGGAGCGTCGCCGACCTCCTCTGCGCACGTGTCACCGACTTCTCCTGGCAGGCCGATGTCGTCGCCGAGGGAGCCGGCGCCTTCGGCGTGCGGCTCGATGACAGGCACTGGTGCGGGCTCGTCCTCGAAGACGGCGAGGTGCGGGTGCTCGCCCGGATCGGAGACCTGCAGCAGCGGATTCGGAGCCTGCCTGTCGGCGGGCCGTCCGTCGTGCTGCGGGTCACGGCGACGGAGCCGGGCACGCCACCGCTTCCCTTCGGGCATGCGGGACCGGACGAGCTCGTGCTCAGCGTCGTCGTGGACGGCGAGGCGATCGAGCTCGCCCGATTGGATGGGCGCTACTTCTCGACGGAGGTCGCCGGAGGGTTCACCGGTCGGATGCTGGCGCTCGGGTCGCCTTCTCCGAAGGGGCGCCTGCTCAGCATCCGCTATCGCCCTGCAGACATCCCGCCGGGCGAGGACTGATGCCACGGCCGTCGGCTGGATATCGTTCGACGTGGTTCATCAAACCGGTTGACCGCGATCGGCCCGAACCCGGCCGACTGCCGTAAGTTGTTTCGCATGCCCGCTTTTCCCGACGACCGCTCCGCCGAGATCAGCGCCGCCCTCGGCGTGCTCCCCTCTGGAACCCCGGTGTCCGAGGTGGCCCGGCGCATGCTCGACCTCTTCACCGGCGGATCGATCGCCGCGGGCACCCGGCTCCCTCCGGAGCGCCAGCTCGCGACCACGCTCGGCGTCGGCCGGTCTGCGGTGCGCGAGGCGCTCGCCGCGCTCGAGATCCTCGGCATCGTCGACGTGCGGCCGGGCTCCGGCACCTACCTCCGTGGCGCCGCCAGCGAGCTGCTGCCGCAGACGCTGCGCTGGGGACTGCTCATCGGCGAGCGCAACACGGTCGAGCTGCTCGAGCTGCGCGAAGGGCTCGAGATCTTCGTCGCCCGGCTGGCGGCGACGAGAGCGGATGCCGAGATCGTCGCCCGCCTGGAGGAGGAGGTCAGGCGCATGAGGGAGTCCTACGACGACCTCCACGCGTTCGCTCGTGCAGACCTCGACTTCCACCACGCACTCGCCGAGGCCGCGGGGAACGCGACGCTCACCGACCACCTGCACGTGATCCGCTCGCTGCTGCAGGTGTACGCGGATCGCGCCGTGCACGACCGTGAGCACGCGGAGATCGCCACCGCCGAGCACGAGGCGGTGCTCACGGGTGTCAGGGCCGGCGACGGCGACGTCGCGGCATCCGCCATGGCGGTGCACATGGCGACGGCCACCGCCCGGCTGCTCGCCGAGCGCGCGGACTGACGTCGCGGCCCGCGGCCGGGCATCCGCCCCACCCGTCCTGCGGAGGACCTGATCAACGGGACTGCTGTTCGTCGTGTTCCCCGGCCCCTTCGCCGACAGGGCATCTGCGCTGCTGCTCGCCCCTCGCACGGGGACAGAGGCCCTCCCTCTCGTCGCCCGGGTTCGGCGGGGAATCCGGTGACGAAAGGGAGGGCGCCGCTCGGATCAGTCCCGGCGGCCCCGGGCGAGCGCCCACGCGCCCACGCCGACCCCGGCCAGCACGACCGCCCCGATGCCCAGGCCGATCCACAGGCCCGTGTCGGCGGACGCCGCTGCGGCCGGAGTCTCGGTCGTCGCGGATGCCGCAGGTCCGCAGACCGGCTTCGCGGATCCGGCCGCCGCGGGGGTGGCGGTCGCCGACGTGGTGGCGTCCGGCGCGTACTCGAACGTGTAGCTGCCCGAGATCGGATGCCCGTCGGAGGACACCACGCGCCACAGCACCTCGTAGGTGCCGGCGGCGCCCAGGGCGACGGGCGACGAGACGACCGGGCCGTTGAGATCCGGGCAGGCCGTCTCGTAGTACTTCTTGTCGGGTCCGATCAGCTGGATCACGGTCGCGCCGTCGGTGCCCAGCGGGTCGGCACTGAACGTGAGCGACACGGCGGACAGGCTCGTCACGGTCGATCCCTGCGCAGGATCCGTGCTCTCGAGCGTGTCGTGCGCACTCGCCGCGGTGGCGCCGGCGGTGGCGAGGACCAGCCCGACCCCGATCGCCGCCGCGAGCGCCGTGAGCCGGTGGCGCCTGCTCACGCGCCGGCCTTCTTCCGCCGGCCCAGGGCGAAGCCGCCGAGCAGCGCCCCGCCCGCCGCGACCACGAGTGCGGCGATGCTGAGGCCCAGGGCGAGACCGCCCTGGCTGTCGGCGGGGGCCTGCGCCGACGCCGCCGGTGCGGCCGTCGCGGTCGCGCCGCCGCCGCCGTGGTGGTCGGCCGGGGGCGCATCGTTCACCCACAGCACCGGAGCGGGCTCGAGCGTTTCGTCCTTGGCGACCTGCTCCGGTGTGGCCGACCACTCCACGACCTTCCCGTCGGAGTAGGTCTGCGTCGCCGGGATCACGATGTGCCCGGTGTCGGGCACGGGGCCGAGCGACAGCGTGAAGGTCTGGAACTGGCCCGGAGCGACGCCGCCCGCATCGGCGGTGAACGTGACCTCGGTCGTCGCCTCGGTGATGGTGTTGCCCTCGACCTTCACCGGCTTCGGCAGCGCCGTCTTGGTCGCGGTGCCGGTCCATCCGGCGGTGGGCTGGTAGCTGACGCTCGTGAACGGGGTGGCGGCGGGCAGGTGGATGTCGAGCTTGACCGTGCTCGCGGTCGCCGACTCGTTCGGCACTCGGAACGTGACGTAGGTCCAGGATCCGGCTTCGGCCTGGTTCGGCGTGGCGGTCACGTGCGCTGAGGCGGCCAGGGGCACGGCCAGAGCGAGGGCGGCGCCGGCGGCGAGGCCGATGAAGACGCGAGAAGCAGTGGTGTTTCGCATGGATGTGTTCTTTCTGAGGTCGTGTGTGGTGCACCGGGGCGCGTGAAACGAACGCCCGACGAACGGTGCGAAAGGAGGGGGAGGTCAGGCCGCGAGCGGCGGACCCCTCCTCGACACGACGGTGAGGACGAAGAGAGAACGGAGCGCGGCTGCGATGGCGCGCGGCGCGGCCGGAACGCGGTGTGGGGGTGACGGCGGTGCGGTGAGCAGCCGCGCGACGAGGTTCCAGCCGGTGAGCTCGAGCAGCGCGCGCAGCGCCTGCTCGCCCCGGCCCAGTGCCAGCACGGTGAGCACCGCGGCGATCGCGTGCGCGACCCACATCGCGGGCTGCAGGTGCAGGGCGTGCCCGGCGTCGACCGCCGTGGCGCCGAGGGCGCCGGCGAGTTCCGCGCCGTGCAGGTGTCCTCCCGGCACCGCGGATCCGGATCCGGATCCGACTCCGATCAGCAGCAGCCCGTGGAACGCGAACTGGCTGAGCCCCACGGCGAGGGACAGACGGGCCCAGCTCAGCGTCCGCCCGGCCAGCGCGATGCAGACCGGCGCCGCGAACAGCAGGGCGAGCACCATCCCGATCATCGGGGCCGGCGTGCCGTCGGCCGTGGAGTGGGAGACGGAGGCCACGAACGTCGCGACCAGGGCGGCGATCAGGCCCCGGACCGTGCGACCTGCGCGCGTTCCCCACACACCCCCAGCCTAACGGCCCGACTCCCGGAGCACGGATCCCCATCCCAGGCCTCCCGCCATGACCGCGAGACGGCAACGGGGCGCCCCGTTGACCGCGAGACTGCAACGGGGCGACGAGACTGCGCTCCAGGGCCGCAGTCTCGTCGCGGAGATGCAGTCTCGCGGAGAGGGGAGAGGGGAGAGGGGAGAGGGGAGAGGAGCGGGAGGGGCGGCGGATCCGCGCTGGTAGCCTGATCCGGTGTCGAATGAATCCCTGACGACCGCGGCACCGGCCATCGACCCCACGTTCTCCAACGTGTGGGATGAGCTGGTCTGGCGCGGCCTCGTCCACGTGTCCACGGATCCCGAGGCGCTGCGCGCCCTTCTCGCCGGTCCCGCGATCACGTACTACTGCGGCTTCGACCCGACCGCGCCCAGCCTGCACCTCGGCAACCTCGTGCAGCTGCTGACCCTGCGCCGCATCCAGCTCGCCGGGCACAAGCCGCTCGGGCTCGTGGGCGGATCCACCGGCCTCATCGGCGACCCCCGCCCGACGGCGGAGCGCACGCTGAACACCCGCGAGACCGTCGAGGACTGGGTCGGGCGCCTGCGCGCGCAGGTCGAGCGCTACCTCAGCTTCGAGGGCGACAACGCGGCGCGGATCGTGAACAACCTCGACTGGACGGCGCCGCTGAGCGCGATCGACTTCCTGCGTGAGATCGGCAAGCACTACCGCGTCGGCACCATGCTGAAGAAGGACGCGGTCGCGGCGCGGCTGAACTCCGACGCCGGCATCAGCTACACGGAGTTCAGCTACCAGATCCTGCAGGGCCTCGACTTCCTCGAGCTCTACCGCCAGTACGGCTGCGTGCTGCAGACCGGCGGATCCGACCAGTGGGGCAACCTCACCAGCGGCACGGATCTGATCCACCGCGTCGAGGGCGTCTCCGCGCACGCGATCGGCACGCCGCTGATCACGAACAGCGACGGCACCAAGTTCGGCAAGAGCGAGGGCAACGCGATCTGGCTGGATGCCGAGATGTGCAGCCCCTACCGGATGTACCAGTTCTGGCTGTCGACGGCCGACGCCGATGTGGTCGACCGGCTCAAGGTCTTCACCTTCCTCACCCGTGCCGAGATCGAGAAGTACGCGGCGCTCGTCGAGGCAGAGCCCTTCCGCCGCGCCGCGCAGAAGCGCCTCGCCCTCGAGGTCGTCGCCACGGTTCACGGCGTCGACGCGGCTGCCGCGGTGATCGCCGCGTCCGAGGCTCTGTTCGGACAGGGCGACCTGTCCTCGCTCGACGCCGCGACCCTGCGCACCGCGCTCGAGGAGCTGCCGAACGCGCAGGTCGTCGCTGGATCCTCGGCCGTCGACGCGCTCGTCGCGACCAGCCTGGTCTCCAGCGCCTCCGAGGCGCGTCGCGCCATCGCGCAGGGCGGGGTCTTGATCGACGGCGTCCGCGTCGAGGCCGACGACGCGACCGTGCCGCTCGGTCTGCCCGGCGGGGTCTCGGTGCTGCGCCGCGGCAAGAAGACGCTCGCGGGTCTGTTTCCCGCCTGAGCTCCGGATCCGGATCCGCCGCGTCGTGCCCGGATCCGGAGGAGCGCCGCACGAGCGCATCCGCCGTGTCCTGGATCGGATCCTCCGGCCGTACGAGTGACGCCCGGCTCCGCCCGGGTACGTTCGGAGCATGCCGTTCACGCTGAGCCATGCGGTCGTCGCCCTGCCGTTCATCCGCACCCCGCTCGTGCCCGCGGCGATCGCGATCGGGGCGATGGCGCCTGACCTGCCGCTGTTCACACGGGGACTGGTCGTCGACTACTCGGTGACGCACGACCTGCGCTGGCTTCCGGCGACCGTCCTGCTGTCGCTCGTGCTGCTCCTCATCTGGCGGATCGTGCTCCGCCCGGCCTGCCGACTGCTCGCGCCGCGCTTCATCGGTGCGCGCCTTCCGCAGAACTGGGACAGCGGCCCTCGGGCCGCGGTGCGGGAGGCGTTCGGATCCGCGTCGCGCGTGATCCTGCTCCTGGTCGCACTCGCGGTGGGGGTGCTCACGCACATCGTCTGGGACGCGTTCACCCACGAGGGCAGGGCCGGCCTCGTGCTGATCCCCGCGCTCGACGAGCCCTGGGGGCCGCTGCTCGGCTACAAGTGGCTGCAGTACGGATCCGGGATCGGCGGCGTTGCTGTGCTCGCGATCGCCGGTGCGCTCTGGTTGCGCGGGCGTGCGCCGCGGCCTGTGGCCCCGGCGCCGCTCGCGATCCGGGCGAGCTGGTGGCTGTCGCTCCCGGTGATCCTGGTCATCGCGCTCGTCGTCGGGCTCGCCGCGCACGGCCCTCTCACCGAGGAGTTCACCGTGCAGCATCTCGCCTATCGCACGCTGCCGATCGCCTGCGGGATCTGGGCTGCGCTCACGCTCGTGCTCGTGGTGTCGCTGCGGATCCGCGGGGCTCAGAGCCAGGCGGCCTGATCGGATCCCCACGGTCGCGGTGCGGCGAACCGGGTCGGCCCGCCCGCCCAGGCGACGGCCGGGACGACCGTGCGGACCTCCGCCCCGGCGACCTCGAAGACCTGCGTCTCGGGATCCTCCGGCGGCGCGTCACCGGCCGGCTCCTCGCTGCGGGGGAGCGCGAGCAGCTCCGCGGCGATGCGGCGCAGCGAGGTCTCGGCGATCCAGCCACCGCCCTCGACCGCCCGCCGCCGCAGCGCCGTCGCGATCGCCGCGGCGAGCAGATGACCCGCGGTATGGTCCAGAACCTGCGCGGGGAGCACCCCGGGCGTCGTGCCGTCGACGGACTCGATCCAGGCGATCCCGGAGGCGGCCTGCACCAGGCTGTCGAACCCGCGCCGATCGGGCACGCCCCAGGCGGAGAGCTGCGCGACGACGAGCGACGGATGGGCGGAGAGCAGGTGCTCCGGCGTCAGCCCGAACCGGGAAAGGCCGTCGGGCCGGTATCCGAGCACGACGACATCGGCCCGTGCGAGCAGGGCGTCGAAGCGGGCGCGATCGGATCCGTCCCCGAGGTCGAGCAGGGCCGACCGCTTGCCGTGCCCCGTGTCGAGATGCTGCCGCCCGAACTCGGCGAGGGCAGGCGGGTCGATGCGCAGCACATCGGCGCCCGCCAGCGCCAGAGCGCGGGTGCAGACCGGCCCGGCGATGACGCGGGTGAGGTCGAGCACGCGCACACCCGCCAGCGGGGAGGCCGCCGTGGCGTCGGGCAGCGGGACGGGATGCCCCCTGCCGATGCGCTCGAGACGGAGGGGCGGGTCCAGGCGCAGTGCGGCGTCGACGGCGGGGCGCTCCTCTCGGGCGGCGACGCACAGCCCGCCGTGTGCGGTGATCGTCGAGACGGCGTGGACGACCTGCATCGTGCCGAGGCGGCCGGCGACCGCCTCGGCCGTGGACTCGGTCAGTGCCAGTGCGCGGCGCAGCGCCTCGGCGTGCGCCGGATAGTTCCCGTGCGTGCGCACCCAGCCGTCGGCGGCACGCCAGAAGCCGGACAGCGGCGACCATGCTCCGGGCGACGAGCCGTCCACGCGCAGGTGCCGTTCGCTCCGGTAGGCCGCGGCGATCCGGGAGCCGTTCAGGGCGACGGGCGCGGAGCCGCAGATGCCGGCCAGCGCGAGGGAGGCCGTCTGCACGCCCGCCCAGGCGAACGCGCCGACGGGAAGGCGCGCGGGGAGCGGGACGGAGGGCACCGGGAGATCTTCGCCATCGGAGGGATCTTCGCCGAGGGCCGCCTGAAAACCGGCCAGAGCGGCCCGCGCCGTCGACGCTGTCATAGCCGCATGGTACGCGACAAACACGGGCTGACCAGGGAATGAACTCTCGCCGAACGGCGCGCGACACGCCCGAGGTGGTGCGCGGATTTGCCGGACCCTCGGGATCCGCGTAGCTTATTACCTGTTCGCCCCAAGCGGTAGAGCGAAGGGCCGGAAGGCCTGACTCCCCAAGCGGCGAACATCACCCACCTTCTTCTTCGGAAGTCGGTTCCCTGTCGCAGGTTCTCCCCGCGGCAGGGTCGAGCGCGTGCGCGTGAGAGGGTGACCGTCCGCCAGGATCGTCGATTTGACAGACTGGCCGGGAGGGATAAGCTAGAGAAGTTGCCTCGGAAGCGAGGGAGCGGATCCGGTTCTGAACCTCACGGCGTGTCGATTTGACAGCCTGAGCGACACGGATAAGATAGAGAAGTTGCCCTGAAGGGAAGGCCGAGAGGCCGGAACGCAGGAGCATCCGATCCTTGAGAACTCAACAGCGTGCACTTGTCAAATGCCAATTTTTTCCTCGTTCCAGCCTTTTTGGGTTGGTTTGAGAGATTCCTTTGGATCAAAGACCAGCCTCTTTTTGGGGTTGGCATTCGGATGAAGTCAGCAATGATGTCATCTCTTTGGTCAGTTTCAAACTCGCAGGTCGCTGGTTTTCCCTGGTGGTCCTGTTTTTTTCTTTTACGGAGAGTTTGATCCTGGCTCAGGATGAACGCTGGCGGCGTGCTTAACACATGCAAGTCGAACGATGAACCCGAAGCTTGCTTTGGGGGATTAGTGGCGAACGGGTGAGTAA